>Ga0073934_10001643_pt1 | contig 51969 bp, 46 predicted proteins | sample LarsenN4metaG_FD_76834 | JGI IMG/M metagenome (GOLD analysis project Ga0073934, IMG submission 76834) | Hot spring sediment bacterial and archeal communities from British Columbia, Canada, to study Microbial Dark Matter (Phase II) - Larsen... ...
GGGGGGCAGATGCGGGCCATCGAAAACCCGGCAACCGGGGAGGCGATCGCGACCGTCCCTGACGCCACGAAAGAGGACGTCAACGCTGCCGTCCAAGCCGCACGCGCGGCTTTCTACGATGGGCGCTGGTCGCGCAAGACTCCATCCGAGCGCTCGCTGGCCCTGTTACGCCTGGCGGACCTGGTCGAACACCGGTCGGCGGAACTGGCTCGGGTCGAGTCTCTGAACACGGGGAAGCCCTACCAGTACGTCAGTTACGGAGCTGATCTGCCATTCACGGTCGATAATCTGCGCTTCTTTGCTGCTGCAGCCCGCCAGGTGTCCGGCTCGCACGCCGGGGAATTCCTGGCGGGCTATACTTCCATCTTCCGCCGTGAACCAGTCGGCGTGGTCGGCCAGATCGCCCCCTGGAACTACCCGATCATGATGGCGGTGTGGAAGATCGGTCCTGCCCTGGCCGCGGGATGCACGGTAGTGCTCAAGCCGGCGCCAACGACGCCGTTAACGGCGCTCATGCTCGCTGAAATGACGGCGGAAGCCGGGATCCCACCCGGCGTTGTCAATGTCATCCCCGGGGGCAACGAGACGGGGCAGGCTCTGGTCGAGCATCCGGACATCCGCATGGTGAGCCTGACAGGGTCGACGGAGACCGGCAAGCGGGTGATGGAGACCGCGGCGAAGACGTTGAAGCGTGTCCACCTGGAGCTGGGCGGGAAGGCGCCGGTCATCATCTTCGATGACGCCGACCTGGAGCTGGCGGCGGAGAAAGCCACCATGGCAGCGACGTTCAACACCGGCCAGGACTGCACCGCGGCGACTCGGGTCTACGTTCACCGCAGCAAGGAGAAAGACGTCGCCGAAGCCCTGGTGGCAGCCATGCAGGGCGTCAAGATCGGCGACCCCTTCGCGGATGACGTGCAGATGGGACCGCTGATCTCCAGCCTCCAGCGGGAGCGCGTCCAGGGATTTCTGGACCGGGCACGCGCCGAAGGGGCACGTATCCTGACCGGCGGCAAGCCGGCGGATATCGATCGGGGCTACTTTTTCGCTCCAACCGTGGTGGCCGGCGCAGCCCAGAACTCGGAGATCATCCAGCGGGAAGTCTTCGGACCGGTGCTCACGATCAGCACTTTCGAGAGCGACGAGGAAGCCCTGCGGCTCGGCAATGACGTACTCTACGGACTGGCAGCGTCTGTCTTTACCAAAGACATCGGACGAGCGATGCGCATCTCCAGCCAGCTCGAGTTCGGCACGATCTGGATCAACGACCACATCCCGCTGACCTCGGAGACACCTCACGGAGGCTTCAAGCAGTCCGGTTTCGGGAAAGACCTCTCCGCCGAGGCGGTTAGCGATTACCAGATCACGAAGCATGTCATGGTCGCGCAGTCGTGAGGCTCCCGGCCTCGGCTTCGAAAGGAATCGGCCTGATGGGTGACGGTCAGAGCCCTGCGGTGCGTTTTTCCAATGTCAGCCGCTATTTTGGGGAGGTACGCGCAGTGGATGGCGTCAGCCTGGACATCCTGGATGGCGAGTTTTTCACCATGCTTGGCCCATCCGGTTCCGGGAAAACGACCTGTCTGAGGTTGGTGGCGGGCTTTGAAAGACCAACCTCGGGCACGATCCTGCTGCATGGCGTGGATGTTTCGACCCTGCCCCCTTACGAGCGAGACGTGAACACCGTTTTCCAGGATTACGCCCTCTTCCCGCACATGTCGGTTGGGGAGAACATCGCATACGGCCTGATGATCAAAAAGGTTCCCGAGAAGGAGCGGAGAGCGCGGGTAGCGGAGATGCTCGATCTCGTAAAGCTGTCCGGTCTGGCAGACCGCCGCCCGTCCCAGCTTTCCGGGGGGCAGCGCCAGCGAGTCGCGCTGGCGCGCGCCCTGATCAACCACCCGCGCGTCCTCCTCCTCGACGAGCCTTTGGGGGCGCTCGATCTGAAGCTTCGCCAGCAGATGCAGATCGAACTGAAGTCCATCCAGCAGCGCGTTGGCATCACCTTTATCTACGTGACCCACGACCAGGAAGAAGCGTTGACGATGAGCGACCGGATCGCGGTCTTCAATCAGGGGAAAATCGAACAGGTGGGCAGCCCCGCGGAGATCTATGAGCACCCGGCGACCCCCTTCGTGGCGGGTTTTGTGGGCGTCTCGAACCTGGTGAGCGGTGGCCTTGCAGAACAGATCACCGGCGAATCGATGACCTTTTCGGTCCGCCCGGAGAAGATCCAGATAGCTGAGCGCGAGACGGCTGTCCCGCCAGATATGTACGCGGTCGACGGGCGCATCCGCGACGTGGTCTACCTGGGGTTGTATACGCGCTACCTGGTCGAGCTGGAGGGGGGTAGTGACTTGGTCGTCGTCCAGCAGAATCTGGCGACGACCTCGATGGACGTGCTCTCTGCGCGGGGGAGGATTGTGCGCCTCCTGTGGCAGCGCGATCACATCCGCCGGATCTCGAGTGGAGTTTTGTGATGTCCGATCGGTTTTTCTCGCGAGGATTTCTGGGGAAACGCCGTCCCGTGGAGGGCGGCTATACGACCAACATACCCCTGCCAGACGCGCTCAACGGTCAGGCCTTCGTGGCATACCGGTACGCGGACCGGCCGCTTGCTCCAGCGCATGGCGGTCCAGCCGGGCTGGTGGTGCCGCACCTGTACTTCTGGAAGAGCGCCAAGTGGCTGCGCGGCCTGAGGCTGATGCAGAAAGACAGCCCAGGTTTTTGGGAATCCCTTGGATATCACCACCGCGGAGATCCGTGGCAAGAAGAGCGCTATTGGGGCGATTGATAGCATGAAGACAATAATCCCCTGGCAGATCGCGGCCGTAACCGAGATCAAACCGGAGACCCCGAACGTCAAGATGACCACCTGCCCGACCAAGTGTGCGAACTGCAGGAGGCAGGGCGAGCTGGGATCGCTCCTGGCCTTCACCCGAGCGCCAGGGGTCGTGCTGCGCTGCCCGGCGTGCAGGGAAGTGGTCTTGCGCATCGTCGAAACCCCAATACTTTTTACGTGGAAGCTCGGGGGGGCGCGGTACCTGCGCCTGAACCGGCGAGCGCGAGTACGCTGAGAACAACATGGCAACGGACATCAATTCATTGTCTCTACAGACTCGAGGCAGGCGACCATCCCTGGGCTCACGCCTGTCCACCTTCCTCTACCTCCGCCCCTGGCTGATCCTGCTGCTCCTCCTCGGACCGCCGCTGCTGTGGATGGTGGTAATCTATCTCGGGTCTCTGGGCACCCTGTTGATCAACAGTTTCTTCCGCCTGGACGATTTTTCCGGCCTGATCGTCCAGGAATTCACGCTGGCGACGTATCGGGATCTCCTCACTCGGGCCAATCTGGATATCGTGCTGCGGACGAGCGGGATGGCCGCCGCAGTGACCCTGACCTGCGCGGTGCTGGCTTTCCCGCTGGCTTATTACATGGCGCGCTACGCCAACCCTCGCCTGAAGGCGTTTCTCTACCTTGCCGTCCTGCTTCCGCTCTGGTCCAGCTACCTGGTGAGGGTGTATGCCTGGAAGCTGATCCTGGCGAAGGAAGGCATCGTGAGCTGGGTCGTGAGCCAGGCAGGGCTGGACGGGGTGCTGGATGCGCTCCTGGGGATCCCGGGGATCGGCGGGCCGTCCCTGTCGGTTTCGATGATCGGAATGTACGCGGTGTTCGTTTATGTCTGGCTGCCCTACATGGTCCTGCCGATCCAGGCAGCTTTGGAGCGCCTGCCCAGGTCGGTTGTCGAGGCTTCCGGAGACCTGGGTGCCCGCCCCAGACAGACCTTCCGCTTCGTTACGCTGCCGCTGGTCTTGCCGGGCGTCGTGGCGGGATCGATCTTCACTTTTTCGCTCACCCTGGGAGACTTTATCGTCCCATCCACCCTGGGGAATTCGAGCTTCTTCATCGGTCAGGCAGTGCTCTCCCACCAGGGGACTTCCGGTAACGTGCCGCTGGCGGCGGCATTCACGGTCGTGCCGATGGTGATCATAGTCCTGTACCTGGTCGGTGCCCGGCAGCTGGGGGCATTTGATGCACTCTAAAGCACAGCCGCAAGTCGAGAGCCGCAGCCCATTGGCGTTGAAATTCGCCGCGATCGCGGTGCTGCTTTTCCTGCATGTCCCAATGTCGATCATCCTGCTCTATGCTTTCACGACCGACGAGGCGACCTACAGCTTCCCGCCGCCGGGCCTCACCCTACACTGGTTTGAGGTCGCCATGGGCCGGACGGATTTCTGGGACGCGCTGTCGCTTTCGCTGCGCGTGGCTGCCAGCGCCACGTTCACCGCCCTGCTTTTGGGGACGCTGGCCGCAGCCGCAGTGTATCGCAGCCGCTTCTTCGGCCGGGAGGCGATCTCTTTCCTTCTGGTGCTGCCGCTGGCGCTGCCCGGGATCGTGACCGGCATCGCGTTGCGCTCGGCGATGAGTCTGGTGGAGATCCCCTTCAGTTACTGGACGATCGTGGTCGGGCATGCCACGTTCTGCGTGGTGGTGGTCTATAACAACGTGCTGGCGCGCTTCCGGAGGATGGGGCGTTCTCAAATCGAGGCGTCCATGGATCTGGGAGCGAACTTTCTCCAGACCTTCCGCTACATCATTTTGCCGCACCTGGGGACGGCGCTGCTGGCCGGGGGGATGCTGGCTTTTGCTCTGTCTTTCGATGAGGTGATCGTGACGACCTTCACCGCCGGGCAGCAGTCGACGCTGCCGATCTGGATTTTCAGCCAGTTGACCCGGCCGCGCGACCGTCCGGTGACGAACGTGGTCGCGCTGCTGGTGATCGCGATCACTTTTCTCCCCATCTTGCTTGCGAACCGTCTGACCTCCGATCGCGGTACTGCTGAATAGAATATTAAAGCAAGGGCGCGAAGACGCGAGGCTGTAAATGGGTTTTCAGTTGCCAGGTTCAGCCAGGGACTTCACGGTGGGCAATTTCCTGGCTTTAACAAGACTTTTTCGAATGGATGAATTGATCTGCGCCTGCGTTTCGATTGTAGTGTATAATTTAGACAAGGCTAAATTTAATAGAGCCGTGATTGCGATGCGCGAGAACCTGACCCACGTTATCGAAGACTATCTAAAAACGATCTACGATTTGACCGTCAACGGCACGCGGGCGACGACAAACCAGATCGCCAGGCGGATGGGCGTCCAACCCGCTTCTGTGACGAACATGCTCCAGAAGCTTTCGGCGACCCGCCCTCCGCTGGTCGATTACCGCAAGCACCGCGGCGCCCGGCTGACCAAAGGTGGTGAACAGGTGGCGCTAGAGATCATCCGGCACCATCGCCTGCTGGAAATGTTCCTGCAGCAGACTCTCGGGTACAGCTGGGACGAGGTGCATGAGGAAGCTGACCGCCTGGAACACGTCATCTCCGAGGCGATGGAAGAACGCATCGCCTTGAGCCTTGGGGATCCACGTCATGACCCTCACGGGGATCCAATCCCCACGCGCGATCTGCGGCTGCCGGAGATTTCGAGCATCACTCTCAGCCAGCTGCGCCCGGGCGGCGAGGCGGTTGTCCAGCGAGTGCGCGACACAGACCCGGAGCTGCTGCGCTACCTGAGTGAGATGGGCATCATGCCCGAAGCGCGCCTACGGGTGCTTGAGTATTCTCCATTCGACGGAAACCTGAAGCTGCAAATCGAAGGGCGGGACGAGACAGCCGTGTTGGGGGTCAGCGTGACGAGCAAGGTGTACGTTATTACCGAATAGAATGCCCCTCCTGCAATCGTATTTGTGATCTCGAGGAGCGCGGATGGGGGCGAAGTCCTGGTTGGCTCCCTGTGCACCACCCGGATAACCCTGGATGCCGATCGCTTCATAAAAGAAGTGGTTGGGAGCGGTCCATCGGGAGAACAATACGGTGGGGGAAAAGAATTCGCCGGTGGGTTCGCGATCCCGATCGGGTTCCGTGCCGGGTGGCAGGAGGACGAATTCCAATTGCTCGTTCCTTGACACCCAGATTATTTTTAGTATAATCTAAAATAGAATTTATTAGATTACAATTCTATCACTGGTACCTGGATTGCCTCATTGCCGGGAATCAGACTGGTACGATGCCTCCGGATCCTCTTCTCTCTCTCTCGGTCTTTACTGCCCTGATACTCGTGATCGCCCTCGTTTTCCTGCCCCGGCGAGGGCTATACGCCCGCTGGCGCCGTCTCCGCCGCCTCAGCGAACGCGCCTTGCTGGAAGACGCCCTGAAGCACCTGCATCGCTGCGAGACCCACGGGCAGCGACCCACCCTGCAGAGTCTGGCTGGGGCTTTGGATGTTTCTGCAGATCGCGCGGCAGATTTGATCAGCCAGCTTCAGGCGCATGAGCTGGTGCGCGCGGAGGGGGAGGATTTTTCCCTCCTGCCGGCCGGGAGGGAGTATGCCCTGCGGGTGATCCGCGCCCACCGTCTCTGGGAGCAGTATCTGGCGGAGGAGACCGGCGTTGACGAAGACGAGTGGCATGGACAGGCGGAGGATCAGGAACACCGCCTGACTCCCGAGAGGGCGGCAGCGCTGGCGCGCCAGCTGGGTCACCCGTTATACGACCCCCATGGAGATCCGATCCCGGATCTGTCGGGGGACTTCAGACCGCACGCCGGGTTGCCCCTGACGGCGACGGCTCCGGACCGACTGCTGCGGATTGTTCACATCGAGGACGAGCCAGAAGCGGTTTACACCCAGCTGGCAGCGGAGGGGCTTACTCCAGGGATGGAGCTGCGCCTGATTGAAATTACACCGCAGAAGGTGCGCTTCCTGGTGGGAGAGGATGAACACCGGCTGGCGCCGGTCGTCGCGGCGAACATATCGGTCCTGCCTGTAGAGACGCCAGAAGAAATCGCTGTGAAAGGGGGCACAGCGAGAACACCTGCTCGGGAGGGCAAGCCATTGAGCGAATTGAAGGCCGGCGAGATGGGGCGCGTGGCGGCGATCTCGCCGCGGCTGCGGGGGGTAGAGCGGCGGCGGCTGCTGGACCTGGGCATCCTGCCCGGCACGGATATCCGTGCCGAACTGGTCAGCCCGAGCGGCGACCCGACAGCTTACCGGGTCCGCGGTGCGCTGATCGCCCTCCGCAGGGAACAGGCAAAGCTGATCACCGTCAATCCAGCCATTGAAGGACAGGTATTATGAATCCATCTCCAGATCCAGCCAGTTGTGCAAGCTGCCCGGTGCATAATGCGGCAAACCTGCTCAAGCTCGGGGTCGACATGCAGGATTGGGATTATGTCGTCGCCCTGGCCGGCAATCCAAATACTGGGAAAAGCACAGTGTTCAACGCGCTGACCGGGCTGCGCCAGCACACCGGCAACTGGCCTGGGAAGACAGTGGCGCGGGCAGAAGGGGGCTTCGTGTACGGCGGGAAGAAATACAAGCTGGTCGACCTCCCTGGCACCTATTCGCTCCTGGCGACCAGCCTGGACGAGGAGATCGCCAGGGATTTTATCCTGTTTGGTCAGCCAGACGTGACGCTCGTGGTGGTGGATGCAACCCGGCTGGAACGCAACCTCAACCTGGTGCTGCAAGTGCTGGAGATCACCGATCGGGCTATCGTGTGTCTCAACCTGATGGACGAGGCGCGCCGCCACCAGCTGCAGGTTGACGCGCGCCGGCTGGCGCGCGATCTGGGCGTGCCGGTGGTGGCGACTGCCGCACGCTACCGTCAGGGTCTCGACGAGCTCCTCCAGGCGATCAGCGAAGTAGCCAGCGGAAAAGTCACACCCAAGCCGCGCCGGCTTCAGAACGAGCCGCCAGAACTCCAGCGGGCGGTCCGGACATTGGTAGAGCACCTGGAGACTGTATTCCCGGGCCTGCCGAACGCACGCTGGGTGGCCCTCCGACTGCTCGATGGGGATGAGCGGATCATCGAGGCAGTGAGGCGGGGCGAATTGCGCGATCTGGCCCGGGTCGGCGAGACAAAGGCAGGCGGACTGGCCTTTAATCTCGAGGCGAGCCGATGACCAAGGATGTGCGGACCAGCCCCGAAGATATCCTGAAGACTGCCCAGGCACTGCGCTGGGAGTTCGGAGGGGAAGTCCACGAGAAGATGATGGCCGCCATCTATGCCGAGGCTGCCCGCATCGCCGCACGCGCCACCACCCTGCCCGGCGAGAAGCAGCGTTTCGACCTGGACCGGGCGATCGACCGGGCTGTAACCAGCCGGAGATGGGGCTTCCCCTTGATGATCCTGCTCTTCGCGCTGGTCTTCTGGATCACGATCTCAGGAGCTAACGCGCCATCTAGCTGGTTGTCGACGCTGCTGATCGACACCGGTCTCCCCGCTTTGCATGGATTGGCTGAGCAGCTGGGTCTGCCGGCGTGGTTGGATGGGCTGTTGATCGACGGGGTATACCTGGCTACGGCCTGGGTGGTGAGCGTGATGCTCCCTCCCATGGCGATCTTTTTCCCGCTTTTCACCTTGCTGGAAGACTTCGGTTACCTGCCGCGCGTGGCGTTCAACCTGGATAACATCTTCAAGAAAGCCGGAGCGCATGGGAAGCAGTCGTTGAGTATGATGATGGGCTTCGGCTGCAACGCGGCTGGCATGGTGGCGACGCGGATTATCGACAGCCCGCGGGAGCGGTTGATCGCCATGCTGACCAACAACTTTGCCCTGTGCAATGGTCGCTGGCCGACTCAGATCCTGATCGCTACGATTTTTATCGGGGCTCTCGCGCCTCCCTATCTGGCAGGTTTTATCTCTGCGCTGGCGGTTGTGGGGATCGCCGTGCTGGGCGTGCTGCTCACCTTCGCTGTGTCCTGGGCTCTGTCCCGGACGGTGCTCAAAGGCGAAGCCTCGACCTTCAGCCTTGAGCTTCCCCCTTATCGCCCGCCGCGGATATTGCAGACTCTCTATACTTCGCTGATCGATCGCACGATCTACGTGCTCTGGAGGGCCGTCGTGTTCGCCGCGCCAGCTGGGGCGATCATCTGGCTTGTCGCCAATTTAAACCTCGCCGGGCAAAGCCTGGCGGTATCTGTAATTAATTTCCTGAATCCGCTGGGGATCCTGGTAGGGCTGAACGGAATCATCCTGCTGGCGTATCTGATCGCAATCCCGGCGAATGAGATCGTGATCCCGACTGTGTTGATGCTGACTGTATTGCTCACAGGGATGGAGGGAGAGGGAGTAAGCGTGCTGATCGCTGCAGAGAACGCCAGTACCCTGGCAATCCTCCGGGCTGGAGGCTGGACGCTTTTGACCGCGGTCAACCTCATGCTGTTCAGCCTGGTCCACAATCCATGCAGCACCACCCTGTACACGATGTACAAGGAGACTGGCAGCCTGAAATGGACAGCCGTCACGGCGTTGCTCCCCCTGGGACTGGGATTTACGATCACTTTTATCGTCGCCCAGGTATGGAGGCTGGTTGGGGGGGTATAATCAGTGTTGGTTTCAACTGGCAAGGAGCTTCCGATCCGATAACCGGTGGTTCAGATGAGAGGTGTGAATTATCTCTCGACAGGGTCGGATATCGTGACCTGGGATGTTAATTCGTGAAGCGCGTTCGAGCGATGCAGGCGGGATAGCCAAGGTGCAGGTGGACAGCTGGCGGACGACGTATCCGGGACTGGTCCCGGAGGATGTCCTGTCGAATCTGTCGTACGAGCGCCGCGAGACGGAATGGCGACAGGTGTTCAACTCCCCGGATCGCGTTGTGTTCGTCGCCGAGAGTGAGGCGGGCGAAATTGTCGGGTTTGCCAGCGCGGGCCCCGAGCGCACCGGGAATAAAGGCTATGACGGGGAACTCTACGCCATCTACCTGCTGCAAGGGTATCAGAAGCAGGGCATTGGTTCTCGGCTGACCCTGGCTGTCGCCGCCCGGCTGGCATCTTTGGGCATGAGGTCCCTTTTCGTGTGGGTCTTATCAGACAATCCAGCCCGCTCATTTTACGAGAAGATCGGGGGCAAACGGATAATGGAGCAGGTTATCGAAATAGGCAGCGCCCGGTTGATGGAAACCGGCTACGGCTGGGGGGACATCCACGAGTTGATAGAGAATTTGAGACGGCGAACTCCGTAAATTCCCACTTGACAGGTCTGAATATATTGATTACTATATCCGCAGCGGATGCATTATTTGCGGATATAAAGTGCCTGTCTCGAACGCTGTGAACGGATCGGAAGAATCTCCTCGGGAATTGCTCCCCTTGACCCCTGCAGTCTTTCACATCCTGCTGGCATTGGCGAGCGGCGAGAAGCACGGCTATGCGATCATGCTCGACGCAGAGAAGATATCTTCCGGGCAGGTGAAGATGGGCCCCGGGACGCTTTATGGATCGATCCGGCGCTTGCTGGAAGCGGGACTGATCGAGGAGAGCGACGAGCGGCCCGACCCCGAGCTGGACGACCAGCGGCGGCGGTATTACCGGTTGACAGGGATGGGACGGCGGGTATTGGTGGCGGAAGCCGAGCGGTTGGCTAGGCTGGTTGCACAGGCGGAGGCTCGCCAGGTCCTCCAGACGGCTGCCGGTTAGTAGGAATGAGATGTTTGAGGGTAACAGGACTGCGCCTCAGGTTGAGATTTCCGTCGCGGTCTATCGATCTCTGCTGGCTGCTTACCCTGCGGATTTCCGCGAGCGGTACAGCGTGCAGATGGTGCAGGTGTTCCAGGATGAGTGCCGGAGAGTATTTCGAGAATATGGTTCCCCTGGGCTGGTTGCTTACTGGATGTTCAACCTGATCGATCTTGCCCGGACAGCCCTCGAGGAGCGGCTGTCCGGGAACAGTCGGAGGCGTATGATGGGAGAATTCAAAATCATGAAACCCCGTCCGGTGAACCGCCGGGAATTTTTGACTGCAGCCTGGATGGCGTCCCTGGGGTTCCTGCTGGTTGACCTGGGAGGTCTGACCTATCTTTTTTCGATGCCGAGATTCAAGGAGGGAGATTTCGGAGGGATTTTCAGGTTAGGGCGGGCCGGTGACGTGTTCCCTGCCCCCGGCGGAGAACCGGTGAATTACCCGAAAGGCAGGTTCTGGCTCGTTCGCACCCCTGATAATCACATCGTTGCGCCTTTTAAGATCTGTCCGCATCTGGGCTGTCTCTACAACTGGAACTCGGCGGCAGGCATCTTTTTGTGTCCCTGCCACCTCAGCCAGTATGAGCTGGATGGCACTCTGATCAAAGGACCGGCGCCCCGCAGCACCGACCGCTTTGTGATCCGCCTGCTCGACGACCGGGGGCGGGAGGTGGCTGCCACCGACCAGGATGGCAACCCACTGCTGCTCCCCGACGAGGGTCTCCAGGTTTTGGTTGAGACTGGAAAATTGATCCGGGGGAGACCAAAGGGGGAGAAGTACCCGGACGGGAGTTAACCCCCAGGATTTCTTGCGAGGCTATTTAGTCAATACCCAGATCTGGGATGCCTAGCGCGTTTTCAGGTGTTCGACCATCAGCGTGACCATCGGGTTTTCGGTGGTCCATAGTCGGTGGGAAATACTGGCGGGCCAGCGCACACGCTCGCCGGCGCGCAGAGCCGCCTGCTCCGTGCCAATGCTGGTGAAACCCTCCCCTTCCAAGCAGATCACTTCGATGTCGAAATCTGCATGGTGCGCGTGGATTGTGCCATGAGGTTCGAAGCGTAACATTGCCAGGGCCAGGTGATCCAGCCTGAGAAGCCCTCTAGAAGCAACCCTCCTGGCGTCCGGATGAGTCAGTGGAGTCCACTCAGGCTGTGAGATGGGCAACACTTCGATCGACATGGCGATCTCCTGGTTGGGATAAAATGCTCTACTTCCTTTGTCGATACAGATTCGGATCGATGACTCCAGCCATCTTCGCGGCGTCGACCTGGTCTCCGAGGAACCGCGAGATCTGCTCGATGTAGCTTTCCGGGTCGGATACCATGGCGTTGTAGTCCACGTACAACACGGAAAAATTCGGCTGGGCTGCCAGCCAGGACTGCACCTTAGCCAGGTGCTTCCGGTACATCTCGGCCAGCTTCTCGTCGCTGACCTTATCCGTGGGCTTGCTGGATCTCACCAGCATCTGCTTTTGGGAGGCCAGGACCTCTTCCATTTTCCGCTGCATGAAAATGACTTTATAAGAATATCCAGGGGGGAGGTGCTCGAGGAGGGCTGAGATCACTTTGACCGCCTTTCCATGGGCTTCGGTGACCCAGGCTGTGTCTCCCTCGGGCATCTTCTTGACGCGCTCGAATTCGTAGTACCCTTTGGGGTTGTCTTCGTCCGCGGTGCGGACCTGGTCGGTCATCGGGGGGATCCCGCCGGCCTCCAGCATCTTCATCATCATCGAGGTGCCTGAGCGCGGTAGCCCTGAGACAATAGTGATGAACTGTTCATCCCTTGCTTTTCGATTGAATTTGAAAAGACTCTTCATAAAGTTTTTCCGCGAAATCTATTGATCGCTTCCCGGCATGGTACCGCTTTCGCGCCACCCCAGAAGAATGCGAGGAGATCATACCTGATGCAATGGGTTTCGTCAAAGGTGGGATGATGCTATCAAACAAACTCATTTGTTAGTTTTTTCCTCTCGCGTTGCATATACAGACGGCTCGCTATCAAGATTCATGCACCCAACTCATCCAGCCTTGTGTTAGAATTAATTTTGAAAATATTGCTTTTGGCGATGAGGCTCGCCGCAACTGTCCGCATGGACTGATGGCCTCTACAGAAGGATTGCTTCGGTAGAGGCTTTATTATTAATACGTCAGTTCGGGATAAACCCATTCGACTCCGTGGTGGGCATTCTGAGCGGAACGCAGAAAAGTTGAAGATGCCCACCACTCCGCTCAGGGCGCCTATCGACCTTATCCCGTATTCACGTTATTAATGAACTTACGCATCGTGCAGCGTCCCTTCGTTGCCCGATTAGCTGCCGCTCAGGCATTGGGGAAGCTGGGCGGTAGTCCGGCGACGAAGGCGGCAATGGAACGAGCTGCGCTGGATAGCCTGCAAGGCTTAGCGGGCGCGACGCTCCAGGCCTTAAAGCATATGGGGAAGAATGTTTGAGGATCAAATCACAAAGATCAAGCGGTGGATGCTTGAGCGGTTTAGACGTACTTACATGGTTGGGACAATGGAAAAGTTCATTTTAATTTCGGTAGGAGCAATCTTAGGCGCCAGCCTGCGCTACTGGCTTGGCGATTGGGTTGCGCAACGCCTGGGCGCCTCTTATCCTTATGGTAATCTGATCATCAACCTCAGTGGAAGTTTTGTATTGGGATTATTCATGACCTTGGTTACAGAGCGTTTTCTGGTGGATCCCCACTGGCGGATCGCGGTGGCAGTTGGATTCCTGGGGTCTTACACCACCTTTTCGTCTTACACTTACGAGAGCGTCAATTTAATCATGAACGGGTATAGCATGCTTGGGCTACTCAACTTGTTTGGGAGCAGTCTCTTGGGCGGCCTGGCTGTCCTTGTCGGCGTGTTCTTTGGACGGTTGATATAATTCAGAGGGGAGAAAGTGTATGCCTCCTGAACTATCTATTGATAAGAAAGCGAAACGGCTATGCATCTACATCGGGGAAAGCGACCGGTGGAGCGGCAAGCCTCTATATGCGGCTCTCCTCGAAACACTCAAAGCGGAGGGCATCGCTGGGGCGACGGTTCTGCGCGGTGTGGCAGGATTTGGGGCGCACTCGCGCATCCACACGGCCGCCATCTTGCGTTTATCAGAAGATCTACCCTTGCGGATTGAGGTGGTCGACTCTTCTGAAAAGATTGCTCGCGCCATGGAAGTCGTGGTTCCAATGATCCGTGAAGGGCTGGTCACTCTGGAGGACGTGGAAGTCATTCGGTATACCCACCGATATCTCAACCCACTGCCTGCGGACAAACCCGTGTCTGAGGTCATGACCCGCGAAGTGATCACCCTTGCACCCGATATGTCCGTCGCCGAAGCATGGGAAAAGATGCTCGAACACAGGATCAAAGCCATGCCGGTGGTTACCGAGCGGGGTCGGGTGATGGGTATGTTAACCGATGAAGATTTGTTGAATCGGGCTGGAGTGAAACAGCGCTTGTCGGTGGCCGAAAGGTTGGAGGCTGAAGTGATCAACCAGGAAATCCGTGCATTACAATCTTCACTTCTTAAAGTTGCCGACGTGATGTCAGAGCCTGCTATCACCATAGGCCAGGATGAACACCTAGGCACGGCCGCCGTGCGCATGGCTGAACATGGCATCAAACGGCTGCCTGTAGTGGATAACGTTGGAAGGCTGGTCGGCATCCTTTCCCGTGTCGATATCCTGCGTCAGGTTACGATGACAACACCTAAGCTTCCACGGAAAGAGCTGCCAGGCAGAGCAGCCCGGTCGGTGAAGGAAGTCATGTATTCGGATATCCCCGCTGTACATCAAGAAGCTGATCTGGCTACCATCGTGGACACTTTACTGGAGACAGGATTAAGACGTTTGATCGTCCAGGACCAGCAGGGCAGGCCAATCGGTTTGATCAGCGATGCCGACATTGTCAGCCGCGTGGCGTTGCCAGAACGCCATGGTGTGCTGGCTGCCTTGGGGCGGAGTGGAGCGCCGCCAAGGAGCCGGGTCACCGCGGCAGACTTGATGTCCCCCGGCGTACTAACTGCCGGTCCCGATACTACCCTGGTCGAGGCTGCCGGGCGAATGCTCTCAGAAAGCCGGAAATGGCTGGTGGTGATCGGCTCGGAGGGTAAGGTGCTCGGTCTGGTTGACCGGCAGCTCCTGCTTGAAGCCATGACGATGGGATAAAATAAATCGAGGGGACAATTAATATTGAAAAAATTCGTTGCTACTATTTCATAGTTCTTGGGCTTCACAGCGTTCAGTACGCCCATACCCCCGTGACAGTTCTGATCGCCGTCGCGCAGCTCCAAAGCTTTTTGGACGCCGGTGGAGGCTACGGAGAGTACTGCAGCTCAGCCACGCCCGCCGCCCTCCAGGCGAATCTCCTCTTCGACGGTAGGGTTGCCGCGCGAATCTAGAATTTATGGGGCTTGTACAAATTCAATTTGGGCCCTCATTTTGTCTCCCGATTTCTTGGATTTCTCGATCTTTTTCGAAGATTTCGTGATATACATCCAGTCCATAACTGGTTTGCAAGGGTTCACCTTCGATAATCTTGAAGGTTCGCTCTCCGTCGGCTTTCCTTTCGGCTCTTAAGAAAAGGGCGTTCTTCATTTTCCTTTCATAGAGGTTGTGCGCGAATTCGTATAAATGCGTTACGAAGAATACCTGGATGCGCTTTTCCAATAAAGCGCAAGTAATCTGCCTGGCAATCTCCGAGCCTTCTCGTTCGTTGGTTGCGGCAAACGATTCATTGAACAGGACCATGGAATTGGGTGCCAACTGTTCCACGATGAAGCTCATCCGGCTGAGCTCTTCGTCCAATTTCCCGCTAGTCATCGTCGCATCTTCTTCTCGCTTGTAGTGGGTGAACAGGCGATTGCACAGGTTGGCAGAATACGATTCTGCCGGGACGAACATGCCGCACTGCATCATCAGTTGCGCCAGCCCGAGGCTACGTAAGAAGGTGGTTTTACCTCCCTGGTTGGCACCAGTGATGATCACAAGGTCTTTGTGATCGGCGTTCACATCGTTTCCCCCCACCTTTTGCTTCATGGTTAACGCCAGCGTGACATCGTAAAGCCCAACGAACGAAAGCTGGCGTCTACCAGCATCCAAAGGTTTGGGAAATGAGATAGGTTCTCCCAGTTGGGTGAGTTGTTCGTATAAATTCAAACACCCGATGTAGAATGCCAGTTCCAGCCGCAGCGCATTGAAGAAACTGTTGATATGGTCGGCTGACTGGGCAACTGCGTTGGCAACCAGATTTAGACCCCTGTCTCTCAATTCCCCGAGCGCTCGCGCCCCGTGGTCGTCGCGGGGATGAAGCGTATAGGAATAGACTGGTGATCTTCGGCCGATCACCTGCTTGACCCAGTTCTGGTCTTTGGGGTTGGCTTTTCGAAGGACGTAATTCGTCCCTTCATTTCCCCTTCCCAGTTCGCCGCTGATCAACACACCGCTGCGGAATTTCAGGGTCTTGAGGTGTTTTGATACGAGTGCAAAATATACGTCGTCCAGTTCCTGCTGGATCATAGCGAAGAATCTTCGGAAGCCGGATGATTCGAAGCCTCCAGCGTGCTCGTCGGCGATTTGCTTCAACGTCCTCAAAAGGTCGACGAACATTTCCAACATTTCCCTTGCGCCGCTCAGGATTCCAGTTGGGTAGTTGGTTAAAATCCCCATCCAATGCTTCTTTTTATTTTCAATGGCTTGTATAGGAATGCGATAAATCTGCCTGACGACATCTGGATGACGCAGGCAGTCCTTGAGGATCTCCTGGCGGTAGCGGATCTCCTCCGGCGAGTCCAGGCTGGTAAAAAGCGCTTGTTCTGCCACCGTGAATAAGAACTCGTTCCCCTGCGCCATGGCTGTGAACAAGGTGTTCAATTCCAGGTCCTGCTTCAGCGTTTCTACATTGGACGGGAGCTCCTGTCCGGGTTCGAAATCCCGGTCTGGATACATGAGAAAGACCTTCATGACGAGAGCCGCTCCTTAATCTGTTCGTAAGTCAGACGGTGCTTTTTGGCGATCGAGAGGGCGTAAGCCAGTCCGTCGGCGGGTTGTCGGATGATTTTAAACGTCCTCAGGGCAGGGTTTTCGGGGACGACGGTGCTGACCATGCTGATGGTTTTTTCGCTCAGCGATGACAGTTCATCGATAAAAGTCACCCAAACGCACAACATATCCAGCTCCATCACCCGCGCAATGATTTCTTTGCTCAGAAAAACGGCGTCTCGCAAGGTGGTGGAGGCGAAAATCTCGTTCAAAATGAGAATACTGTCCGGCGTGGCGTGATCCAGAATTTTCCGGATTCTCACCAGGTCATCTTGCAGTTTACCGCGCAGATTACTGATGTCCTCCGCTCTCTCGAAATGCGTAAATATCTGGTCGAATAAAAACAGCTGTGCCTCCCTGCCAGGAACAGGACAGCCCAAACTGGCGAGATAATGCAGCTGGCCGAGCATGCGGGCGAAAGTTGTCTTGCCGCCCTGGTTCGGACCAGAGACGACGATAATCCGTTCCGGCTCTTTAAGGTGAAAATCGTTGCAGATGATCGGCTGATCCCTGTAGAGCAGGGCCCGCGCTAATGCCAGGTCGAATGTTTCAGAAGCGTACACCTCCCGATTGGTCCCACTGACCAGCGGGTAACAAAAGGTGAGTCCTTTGCGTCGTATGGCTGCAGCGAATTCCAGATAGGCGATGTAAAACTGAATTTCGCGGTCAAAAATTCGGAGGGTCTCATCTAAGAAATTGCTATACTGCTCAGAAAACCGTTCCAATGCGGCGAACTGTTCGGGGTACAGCCGGGCGACAAAATCGAGGATCTGCGCTTCAATGTGGTTCATGCCAGACCCTTCGCTCGGCCTGGCCAGATAATCTTTCACTGCACCCTGTTTGAATTTCTCGAAGGTCGCCTCAATCTCCACGCTGTAATCCGTCTCTCCGTCATATTTACGGACCTTGAACTTGCCAGTCTGAATGAGCACGCAGTATCTCACGTCTGCCAATATACCTTTGACCTCATGCGCCTCTGTGTGCAGCGATCGAAACCTTCGCGATTGGATGTATTGTGTCACATACTGGCGGAATGCTAATAACCCACGCGATTTCAAATTCACTCGACTCAGGTTGCCGGCCAGATCCGTAACGGCTTCGCAGTAGACCAGCGCTGCTTCCAGAAACCAGCCATTCTTATGGTGATTGAAATCCAATTTTTCCACCAGCCCCAGATAGCGGCGTACAACAATCATTTTTTCAGCCAAAGCTTTGATAGTTGTCATTATTCCTGGCTCTTCCATATCCCGCATCACTTCATGACGATAATAGATGGTCTCGGCATCGTGCAAGGGTGTGTAATAATACGGTTTCAGGTTGTATTCCTGCTTACCAGATGTGATGGCATCGATGATCTGGTCGAGATTTAAATCACTAAAAAAGGCTGGCGCTTCATTCGTGTCATCGTTTATGCTGGCTTCTACATTTCGAAACAGGATGCTTTGGAAAGTCATGCGAATCAATCTCTCTTTCAGGATGAACCATTAAAAAGCCTCTGCCTGGTGATTTCATCACCGACAGAGGCTATCAGCCGTGTCCCAGCGAAGCGAGGGACGGTAAACCGGCGGTTTTTCACACTAGAGCGAGCCTCATCGCTCTGCTTCGATTATACCTCACGAGTGGAAAAATTCGAGTAAACCACTTCGTCTTCAGAATAGTTTCCGAATGGAATAAAAAATCGGGATAGATGCAAGTTGCGCCGTTACCGAAAAAGCTACCAGCGTCGGAATCGAAATGTCGTATAAGACACCGATGAGTAGACTTCCCAGGAACCAGAAAATGCCATAGGTTGTGTTGAAGATACCGTAGGCCAGGCTGCGCCGCTCGGCTGAAGCCATGTCCCCGATGGCTGCCCGCATGATCGATTCTTGCGCCCCCATGCCCACACCCCACAGCGCCATGCCCAAGAGTGCAGGATAAAAGCTGCCAAGAAACACAAGCGGCGCGAAAAAGGCAGAAATCAGAGCCACGATCATCATGATTGCCAGGCCGATGCGGTCGAACAACCGCCCAAACACCATGGCGGCCATCGCATCCACTCCCATGGCCACCGCATAAAAAACTGGTACCAAAGCCGGGGCTACAACGCCTGCTTTTTCAAAATGGTAAGCGATGAGTGGGAAATCTGCGAAACCGGCGGCAATCAGCGAAGCAGCAGCAATGTAGAACCAGAACGGGCGCGTGAAATCCTGTACCTGCAATTCCGCCTGGCTGATTTCCAGTTCCTGTGGCCGTGGATAGAGTACACTGGCAATGGCAAGTACTCCCAGGGCCAGTAAGGCTGGGATGAGCAACACGCCGTAACCAGTCTGATATCCGTCACGGGCGTAAAGGACAATAGCAACAATCAACGGTCCCAGGATCGCCCCAACCTGATCCAGGGCTTCGTGCACTCCAAAACCCCAACCACGTCCCATATGCTTCGTGGCGTAAGACAGCATCGCGTCGCGTGGAGGCACGCGGACGCCTTTTCCGAGGCGCTCGAGAACCATCAGGGCGCCGGCTAACGGCCAGTTCCCGGCCAGAGCTAGCAATGGAACTGCAATTAAGTTGACTGCATAACCAATAAATGTGATGCTCCAGTAACGGCCTGTTTTGCCGCTTAGGAAGCCTGACACGAGACGCAAGAGATAACCGCTCAATTCCCCAAATCCCGAAACGACCCCAACCACAGTGCCGCTTGCGCCGAGGATCGCAAGATAGGGGCCATTAATCCTGCGCGCTCTCTCGTAAGTCATATCTGCGAAGAGACTGACGATGCCGATTAGCACGACAAACCGAAGTGCTACGCCGGCTGAAACAACCTGCTCTTTCATTTGGATGTCTTCTGCTTTTCCATACATTCTGCTGTGTGGTTATTAAAAATACCTCTGCCTGGTGACGTTCGCCACCGACAGAGGCTATCAGCCGTATGATCCGGCGGTTCTGTTGATTCAAGCGAGCCTCATCGCTTGAGATGATTCAAAGTCGCTTATCTTGCCATGTCAAGCAGGTAAGCCGCTCGAATTACTGGCTGGAGCCTAATCGATCATTCATTAACCATGCTATAATCGCCAAACCAGATAAGTTTAATCAAGAACAGGTGAAATTTTCCCCTATGCTCAATAAAATCGTGCGCGTGTTTGGGGGCGACCCCAACAGACGCCAGATCGAAAAATACTCCGCCACGGTCGAGGTCATCAACTCGCTGGAGCCGAAATACGAAGCTTACGACGACGAGCGGCTACTCGCGATGACAGCGATCTTCCGCCGACGCCTGGCGCTGGGCGAGACGCTCGACGATATCCTGCCGGATGCGTTCGCCGTGGTGCGAGAAGCGAGCAAGCGCACCCTTGGGCAGCGTCACTACGACGTGCAGCTGATCGGCGGCATCGCCCTGCACGAGGGCAGGATCGCCGAGATGCGCACCGGCGAGGGCAAAACACTGGTGGCGACCCTCCCACTTTATTTGAACGCGCTGGCGCTCAACCCCGCATGGATCGAGCTCGCCCGGAAACGTTGGGGCGAGAATCCGGAACGCTGGGAGTTCGTACCGATCGAAGGCGCCCCGGTCGGGCAGGGCGTCCACCTGATCACCGTCAACGATTACCTGGCGCGCCGTGATGCGCGCTGGATGGGAGGGATCTACACTGCCCTCGGTCTGGAGGTCGGAGTGCTTCAGATGGCCGCCCGTACCGAGAACGGCAAGAAAGCTTTCATCGTCGACTTCGCGCGTGAATCACCGCACGAGGACCAGCACCACCTGCGCATGGTTCCCCGGCAGGAAGCTTATGCCGCGGACATCACCTACGGCACCAACAGCGAGTTCGGCTTCGACTACCTGAGAGATAACATGGCGATGCGGCTGGAGGACCGTGTCCAGCGCGGTCACGCCTATGCCATCATCGACGAAGTGGACAATGTACTCATCGACGAAGCGCGCACACCGCTGATCATCTCCGGGCCGGCACACGACGACACTGAATGGTACTTGCGTATGGCCCAGGTGGTGCGCGGGCTCAATCCGGAAGACTACGAGATCAATGAGCGCGACCGGACAGTGACCCTGACCGAGATCGGCGAAGCCCACGTTGAAGATCTGCTCGGGATGCCGCTGCGGGACCCGGAGCGCCCGGAGGACGTGACTCCCGAGCAGGCGCGCCTGATGGGTTATCTAGAACAGGCCCTGCGTGCCCAGCACCTGTTCAAGCGCAACAAGGACTATCTGGTCCAGGGAGGCAAAGTGATCATCATCGACGAGTTTACCGGTCGATTGATGCCCGGGCGCCGCTGGTCAGATGGTCTGCACCAGGCAGTCGAGGCGAAGGAGGGGGTCAGGGTGCAGCGCGAGAACGTGACCTACGCCACGATCACCATCCAGAACTACTTCCGCATGTATCGCAAACTGGCCGGAATGACTGGAACGGCGGTCACCGAGGCAGAGGAATTCAACAAGATCTACAACCTTGAAGTGCTGGCGATCCCGACGAACCTGGAGTACATCGCCTCGCACCCGGATACGGACCTGATCGAGGTCGAAGCCCGGGATGAGAAGGGCTACAAGTTCAGCTATTACACGTACAAGAGCGATCCCACGGCGAAACCGGTATACTGGCGGCGCAAGGATTATCCTGACGTGGTCTACCGCACGCTGGAGGCGAAGCTGCGGGCCATTACCAAAGCGATCATGCGCAACCATGCGCAGGGGCGCCCGGTGCTGGTGGGCACGACCTCGGTTGAGCTGTCCGAGCGCATCTCCAACCGCCTGCGGGCAGAGCCGGTCCGCCGCCTGGCGCTCGTTTCTCTGCTGCGCCAGGCGTGGATGGAGGCCCACGGGCGACAGGAAGACGGTCGGGCCATCCCGGAATTGGAATACCTGAACGTTCCGCTCGACCAGCTGCCGATCCACGAAATGCGCAGGATGGCGCGCGAGCTGGAGCTGGCCTTCAACCCCGAATCGCCTGAGAACCTCCAGCGCTTGCTGGGAATCCTCGAGCTGGAGGAGTCAGATGCGGTCAGGCTGGCGAATATCCTGGCAGCCGGCATCCCCCACCAGGTGCTCAACGCCCGCAAGCATACCGAGGAAAGCCAGATCATCGCCGGAGCAGGGGCGTTTGGGGCGGTGACGATCGCCACCAATATGGCGGGGCGCGGCGTCGACATCAAACTGGGCGGAGAGCTGGCGGACGAGATCACGGCGGCGGTCAGCCGGGTGCTCCGCCGGAGCGGGACCGCTGAACCCTATGACCTCACCCTTGAGGAGAAGCGCCAGGCTTTGCTGGCGCTGGATCCGGCAGACTATGGAATCTATGAGCCGGAAATCAGATATTTCCTCCAATACATGGAGGAGATGCAGCGCGTGCGCGATCTGGGCGGACTGCATGTGATCGGTTCGGAACGCCACGAATCGCGGCGCATCGACAATCAGCTGCGCGGCCGCGCCGCGCGCCAGGGGGACCCCGGATCTTCGCGGTTCTATCTTTCGATGGAAGACGAGTTGATGCGTCTGTTCGGCGGGCAGCAGGCGGAGAGCCTGATGCAGCGCATGCGGATCGATGACGAGATGCCGCTTGAGGTCGGGCTCGTCGGACGGATCGTTGAGCAGTCCCAGGCCCGCGTGGAAGGCGCGAACTTCGATGTCCGCAAGCACCTCCTCGAGTACGATGACGTGCTGAACACCCAGCGCGCCAAGATCTACGAACAGAGGAATCGCATCTTCACCAAGGATGACTTGAGCGAGGATGTCACGGAGATGCTCCAGGTGGAGATCAACCGGCGTGTCCCGGAAGCTCTCCAAGACTCGGAAGGTCCGTGGCGCTTGCTGGCGTGGCTGGACCAGATCCAGCCAGCCCTGACCGTCAATGGCTACATCTATCCCTCCTACCCACTCCGGCTTCTGGTCCGACATATTATGAGCCAGGAAGGCGCAGAAATTGGTGAGCAGGACCTGGGGGTCCTCGTCCAATCATCCGCAGAGGGCAGTCTGCAGTCGGGGATCGCCGATCCTCCCGCAGCCATCAGCCGGGAGGCAGCCCGGAAGGCGCTACTGCGGCTGGCGGAGGACAGCCTCAAAGCCGAGGAAGAGCACCTGCTCGCCAGCGTCGAGAGTCTCCTCGAAGCGGCGCGTGAGCGTTTCGAGGTCCAGCTCCAGGAGCGCCTCGAGACGATCGATGCTTTCCTGGAAGGGATCGACCTGGAGGAAACGGACGGCAGAGACCCGCGGCGCCTCGTCGACGAATTATCGGAGCAGATCCACCTGCCGCTGAAGCTCTCGCCAGGCGAGCAGCGCGCCCTGCGAGACGACCCGGATGAGGCAGAAGAGATCCTGCGCAACCATGTCACCAGCCTGCTGGCTGACCAGTCGATCACACGCCTGGTTGGCGCGGTCGAACGGCGACTGGATGAGGAGCTAGACCTCAACCGGGCGCAGCTGCCGGGCGACTGGGACGAACTGAGCGACCTCATCCTGGGGGCGCTCCAGGCCGGGTTCGAGCGGCGGTGGCAGCGCCTGGTTGGAAGTGGCGATGGCGACGGGCAGATCACCCGTGACCTGGACAACCTGCTCTCCAGGAGCGAGGCGCCCCTCACTCCCGCCCAGGTGCTCGGCTTGCTGATCCAATTGCCGCAGGGCTCGCGGGCGATGTTCGATAAGCGCACCCACCGCCGTGTCTGGCGCCGGACGACGCGGCTGACTTATTATTACGCTGCCGCGCGCCTCCTTGAGGACCGCGATCCAGCGCAGCTGACCGAGGAGATTCTCAACCATCTGCAGGGCGCCCAGGCAGCGATACGCTTTGCCTGGGGGCGCAACGAATGGGAACGGCTGGCACCCGTCCGCCCCGCCGACCTGGACCAGACCACCCAGCGCGGCTTGCAGCGCCGGTTGGGTGAAGCCCGCTTCGGCGAAATCAGGGAAGCGCCTCTCCAGGAGCTGGCCAGGGAAGAGCGCTTTTCCGTGATCGATGAGCTCGGACGTCAGGCGCTCACCGAGATCTACCGCCAGCTTTTACTGGGGGTGATCTCTGAGCTGTGGGTCGAATACCTGACCAACATGGAAGCCCTGCGGGTGTCCATAGGTTTGGAGGCGTACGCGCAGCGCGACCCGCTCGTCCAGTACAAGAACCGGGCATTCACCATGTTCCGGGAGCTGCTCGACAACATGCGCGCCGGCGTGGTGACGCGCATGTTCACCTACCAGCCGCGGGACTTGAGCACCGTCCGCACGACGGTATCTACCCAGCGCAGTGAGACCCCTGAACCAGCCGCCGTCGCAGCGGAGAGCAGCACCTCCCGCTCTCCCGCCAGAGAGTCCCGCCAACCGGCGCCGAAGAGCGGGGGCAAAGGCAGGCGCAAGCGGCGGAGAAGGTAGAGCGCAGAAAGGACGGCGCTGACCAGTTGGCTTCTGAAGAGCAGCTCCCCTACAGGAAAGGCGAGGACCCGGAGGCAGGCGATTTGTATCGCTCCCTGCCCAAGGTGGAGCTGCATCGCCATCTCGAGGGTTCGCTGCGCCTGGTTACCCTCCTGGAGGTGGCGCGAGCTCATGGGATCGACCTGCTGGGGACGGATCGTTTAAGGCCTCTGGTCCAGGTTGACGCCCACGATCCGCTCACTTCCCAGAACTTCCTCTCCAAGTTCGCAACCTTGCGCCGCTTCTACCGCTCGCCGGAGGTGATCGCCCGCATCACTCAGGAGGCGGTGGCTGACGCCGCGGCGGACAACATTCGCTATCTGGAGCTGCGTTTCACGCCGGCTGCCCTGAGCAAGGCGGAAAACTTCCCCCTCCACGAGGTCATCGCTTGGGTGATCGAAGGGGCCAGGCAGGCTGAGGCGACTACAGGCGTGATCACGCGCCTGATCGCCAGCATCAACCGGCATGAAAGCCCCGAGCTGGCAGCTCAGGTCGCTTCCCTGGCAGCGAAGAGAAGGAATTCCGGGATCGTTGGGCTGGACCTGGCGGGGGATGAGGCCAGTTTCCCCGCTTCTCCCTTTGAGGGGATTTTCCGCGATGCGCGGGAGGCGGGATTGAACATCACCGTGCACGCCGGGGAATGGGGAGGCGCGGGGAACGTCGCTCAGGCGATCACGATGCTCCACGCCCAGCGCATCGGGCACGGCGTGCGCGTCATGGAGGATCCAGCGGTGGTTGCCCTGGCGCGGGAGCGGGAGACAACGTTCGAGGTCTGCCTCACGAGCAACTATCAGACCGGTGTGGTCCCTGCCCTGAGCGAGCACCCGTTTAGAAGCATGATCGAAGCCGGCCTGGACGTAACCCTCAACACGGACGACCCCAGCATTTCCCAGATCACCCTGAGCGACGAATACCGGCTGGCCCGTGAGAAGTTCGGCGTCTCTCTGGGAACGTTGCGGGAGAGGACGCTTGCTGCGGCGCGGGCGGCGTTCATCCCGGAAGCCGAGCGCCACAGCCTGGCGGCAGGGATCGAGCGCGATTTTCCTGCCTAACCCCTGTCCCTCAACAGCTTATCGAGCTCGCTGAACTCCACCCGGGAGGTCAGATCCAGGCTGAGCGGGGTCACCGAGACGATGCGCTTGACGCGCACGGCATACACATCCGAGTCGACCTGGTCGTCGGCTGGGTCGCCAGACACGCGGTAGCTGACGATGCCGGGCTGCTCCCAGGAATCTCTCTGGGGAGGCACCGGCTCATAGTAGGTGATCCGCGAGAGGCGGGTGATCTGCCACGGGGTATCCGGGGTGGCGCCTGAGGGGATGTCAATTTTGAGCACATGCACATCGGTCGGCAGGCGTTTTTCGATGAGCAGGCGGCCAAAATAAGCGGTGAAATACCCGGCGGCGGAGAAGTCCACCTCCGTGGAATGGGTGAAGTGGAACTCACGCCCGGTTTCCTGGGAGACTGCCAGGGCGGGGATGCCCAGGGCGGCGGCTTCCAGGGCCGCGCCGACAGTGCCCGAGATGGTGATTCCTGTGCCCAGGTTCTCGCCGTAGTTAATCCCCGAGACGGCCAGCATCGGCCTTTCGGGCAGGATCTCCAGTACGGCGTGCAGGACGGCCTGCGCAGGGGTCCCTCCGACAGCGTAGACCGTCCAGTCCTGCCCGTTGACGTGCATGGTCTGCGCGCTGATCAGCCCGTCGGAGGTGTAGGGCAGGCTGCGCCCGGCGCCGGAAAACTGGTCCCGCGGAGCGACCACGTTCACATACCCAAGAGAAGAGAGGGCTTTCGCCGCCGTCCACAATCCGGGAGAGGCGATCCCATCGTCGTTGGTGAGGAGGATCTGGTTTGGTTTCATCGTCTCAGGATGGCTGGGTTGGAGAGAGGGATTTGAGCCGGGCGGCCCAGTTTCCAACCGTCCACAGTCCATGCATGAACAAAGTGCTCCGGCAGCCGTGGTAGCTCCACCAGGCCACGCACCAGCGCAGGAGCAGGTAGCGCCCGACCTCCGAGGCGAACAGGCGGCGCCTGTAGTCCCGGAAGGAGAAATCCTGGCGGGCAAATGCATCCTGGATGGCCCGCGCGGCGAGCTTTCCGTAGGCGAGGGCCGGGGCGATACCCTCCCCGAACAGGGGATCGACCCCCGCCGCGTCGCCGACCAGCAACAGGCGTGGGGCAGCGAACCGGCTGCGCGGGCTGAACCAGTGAATCGGATGCCCCTGGAATCGGGAGTGCGCCTCCGCCGGTTTCGATGGAACAAGTCCCGCTTTGAGCAACCCTGGCAGGTCTGCCCGGTCCCGCCGGTCGACCAGCCGCGCGTCGTACACCCCGCAGTTGAGGACCGGCCTGCCCTCCACCCAGGCGGGGAATTCCCAAAAGTAGCCCTGAAGGGATTGATGCACCGGGGAAAATTCGAACAACGCGTAGCGCCTGGAGAAGTGGGGGGCGTCTTCTCTGGCGGGAGAGAGGACCTCCAGGAGGCGCGCGACCCTGGCTTTCGAACTGCGCCCGTTCACCAGGCGCCGGGTGAGGCCATTGCTGCCATCAGCTCCAACCGCGACCTTCGCCCGGTAGCGCTCCTTGGTGGTCTCAACCAGAACGCCGGAAGAATCTACGGCAAGGTCTGTTGCAGTCTCGTTCTCCCGCAGGACAATCCCTTTTTGGCGAGCCTGGTCCGCCAGGAAGGCGTCCAGCTGGGGGCGGTGGTAAACGACGAACATCGGCCGGTTTCGGACATGGATGGTCCGCCCCCGATACACCAGGCGCACGTCGTCCACTTCGGCGCCCGGGATGGGTAGGGGGTATTCAAATCCCAGGTCCTTGAGGGCGCGCAGGCCCAGGAGGGTCACCCCTCCGCCGCACAACTTGGGGCGTGGGTGGGCGGCCTTTTCGAGGAGGAGCATGCGCTGGCTCCAGGAGGGGTTGCTCTGGAGCAGGTGCATGGCGGTCGAGAGGCCCGCCGGTCCACTGCCGATGATGAGGAGGTCTACCTGCTGCATTGGATGGGCATATTATAATTCCTTCCATTATGGGGACTTACCTGCTCGGCCTCGACCTCAGCGCCAAGCACTGCAAAGCCCATATCTTCAGTCGGGAGGGGAGGCAGCTGAAGTTTGTGAGCCGCGGATCTTAAGTCCATCGCTCGCCCTCCGGGGAGGCTTTCTACAATCCGCAGGAGGTGTGGGAGACGGTAGCGGAGGTCATCCGGGAGGCGATCGACGGAGCACCAATCGAAGAGATCGCCGGGGTCGGCGTTGCCAGCATGGCCGAGAGCGGGCTGCTCGTCGATCGGGAAACCGGGGGGCTCGCACGGGGATGGTCCCCTGGTTCAACCCGGCGTCAGCGCCGCAGGTGGATAAGATGGAACGCGCTGGCGACGCTGTGACCAACTTCAACCTGGCTGCCAACCGCCGGTCCACCGACTCGAGCGGCCAGGTGGTGAAAGAAACCACCTGGTTCCGGATTTCGGCCTGGGGCAAGACCGCCGAGAACTGCATCCAATATTTACATAAGGGCAGCCTGGTGCTGCTGGAAGGCCGGCTGGTGTGCGACCCCGAGACGGGCGGACCACGGCTCTATACCCGCAAGGTGCAAACCGGGCTCACCCTGGTCAGCTTCCAGTCGTTATTGTTCAGTGAATTGTCGCCCTTTTGCTTTTCAACGGAACGAGATCCCTCATTTCCGGGTGAGCGAGCGCCGAATTGTGGTCAGCGAATCGGATTTAAAAATATGGATTCAAAAGCAAAAGGCGAGTGCCTCAAGTCAATTGGTATTCATGATAGATAAGATGCTTGAAAAATTATCTCTTTCTGATAGGATTGGAATTAGTAAAATCTAGTTATCCATTCTACAAAATATTCGTAGATAGAAAGGCAATTCCTCCCCTCCACCTGATTTATAATGACAAATCAGCGTTACTTCGATCTGTTTTTGGATAGCAAGCAATGGAACCAGCGTACTATTTTTATGAATTCGCATTGTTACTGATAAATGCTGCCAAAAAAACATTCAACTAATCCAGAGGTTTCTTGAAAAACAAAAAATTCTTGCAGCTCATATCTGTCACGTCACCTCTAAAGCATCGATTGAATTCCGACATGATATGTATTGGAGTAATAATCTTACTCAACTTATTTTATTTCTCTCCTTACCTATTCTTTAATAAAACGATTATTGCCTACGATCTGCTGACTCACATCCAGCCATGGCGTGCTTTCACGAATCCAGATCATCAAAACATCATGATGGGGGATGTAATTCTACAGATAGCCCCCTGGCGAAGTTTATATCGGGACTCTTTACTTTCTGGGGAAATTCCTTTCTGGAACCCCTATTCTTCCGGCGGAAAACCATTTATGGCAAACCATATGAGTGGTGTATTTTATCCATTCAATCTAATCTTCTTAATTCTTTCAGTTGATGATGGATTTCTTCTATTCTTGATCCTGCATAAGATCGTCACTGGACTGGGGATGTATTTTTTTACTTAAGAGGTTTGGACTTACTAATCCACCAAGCTTAGTAGGTTCAGTTATATGGATGTTTGTGGGCTATAATACGACCTGGTTACCTTGGCTGCCAATTACTGCAACACTAACCTGGTTACCTTGGTCATTCTATTTTGTGGTGGGGATCTTTAGAAGTAAGAAGTGGTCAGACACGGGCTTATTTGGCATCAGTATCTTATTAACATTTCTGGGCGGTCACATCCAATTTGTGTACTACAGTTATTTGTCAGTTATGTTTTTCATTTTATGGCTCTTCTTTTCCAGTTCTCGCCCTTGGAAAAATCGATTCCACCCACTGGCTCTATCCTTAGTAGGCTTTGCTTTGGGTGTCTTTTCTTCTTCGGTTCAGCTAATCTCAACACTAGAATTGGCAGAATTATCTATAAGAGGAGCGAAGCCGATTCAAGAACTTATGTACACTGCGATTCCGTGGATACGTCTTCCAACCTTGGTTGTGCCGGAGTTATTCGGAGATGTTAATCTATATCGAGGTCATGGTAATTTCGTTGAGTTTACTGGATATATCAGCATCTTGGGGTTAATTTTGGCAGTTTTTTCCTGGTTACATCCTCGAGTTAAAGAACATTCTGAGTTTTTGTTTTTTTTATTGTTGGCTATTTTGTCTCTTCATCTTGCTTACGGTGGCGTCCTAAACCTCGTGGTTCAATTCTTGCCTGGGTACACTTCCTTCAATACATTAAGCCGGTTTTATTCTCAATGGACTTTTGCTTCTTCATTCTTGACTGCGTTTGGTTTCGAAGCAGTGTTGTTGGCTAAGGGATGGCGTAGAAGAGTATGGCTTATTTTAAGCATTCTTTTGGCATGTGTCGGAGTTTTTTTCATTCCCTTAGCAAAACCCAGCTTACAACTGATCGTTGACTGGGTAAATATGCCTTTCTCTCCTAAATTAGAAGGAATTCTAAAGGCATTATATCTCCTTTTTATTTCTACAATTAGTCTAATTATTATTTTGATTTCACCGCATATTAAATTTAAAATCCGTAACTTATTTTCCGTTCTCATAATTGGGTTAATCACATTTGATCTCTTCTACTTTGGTATTACATATTTACCAACCATTGCTAAACACTCGGCATACCCACTTACCCAATCAATCAATTTCCTGATGGAAAATCGAGAAGATGGCAGAATAGCACGTTACAAAAGTGGATTTTATGGTTCGCCATTGCCTCCTAACATTAATATTGTTTATCAGCTTGAGGACATAGATGGTTATGACTCATTTTCCCTAGACAGATATAGTCAATTACTCGGAGCAGTGGAGGCGGATCTCTATCTGAACTCATCAAGCTATAATCAACTATTTGGGTTCCAGAATATTGAAAGTCTTGACTCACCGATCTTACAAGTGTTGAGAGTTGCTTATCTGATTTCAGAAGAACCAATCATTGGTCTTCCAAAAGTAGGAAAAAGTAATACATGGATTCCCACATATCAAGGGAAAGACATGATTATTTACAAAAATCAAAAAGAATTACCGTTAGCTAGGATTATTGGTAAATATCAGGTAAGGTTTACTGACGAGGATCAAATCGAAGCAATGAAAACCAATACCTTTGATCCAAATGAAGAAGTGATCCTGAATTCTTATCCTCCTTTGGTAATTGACCCTAATGCAGAAGGGACAGTAGAAATCACAAATCGAACTTTAAACCACATTGATATGGATATAGTAGTTCAGGCAGAAGAGGGCTATCACGGCGTTCTTGTAATTGGCCAGAACAACTACCCTGGATGGCGAGCTAAAGTTGATGGAGTGCCCGCAGAAATCCTTACAGTTGATTACCTTCTACAAGGAGTCTTAGTCAGTAGTGGGCACCATATGGTAGAGATTTCCTTCGTTCCAAGCTATTTTCTTCCAAGTTTATTCCTATCCTTGTTTTCATTGATAGGAATTGCTGGTTGTCCTCTAATAAAGGGGAAACCAGCCGGAGAATTGTGATGGATCGTTTTGCCTTGCCCAAAACTAAATTTCGTTTATTCCAGTTGGGATTGCACCTTGACCACACCTTACATGAGGAATAGATCAGTGTTCCATAAAATTTCTATAGAAACTGACGATTTGCGTCCAATTCAAGATCGAGCGACTGGCTAGCCCCGCCTGCTGACCAAGAAGTAAGTGCGAAAGTGCTCATTCCTGTGCATAGCTCGATCCTTTTAACATATTTTGTACTTATCCAGATAAAATTCCATGGGGGAGAGGTTATATAACGATCTAACAAATTTGAACTCCATTCATAAATAATTATTTTCTTTCCATGGATGGATGTAATACTAGAGGTATTACATCCTTTACTTGTTAATTTAATCGGCTTTGTTACAACTCGAGTTTAGACAAAATCTAGGGCGGCTCTGCCCTTGAGCAAAACCGCCCCTTGGTAGAAACTTGAAGTGTGAACAACCAAGAATCTACCAAGCAGGACATTAACAAACTAATCGAATTTCGTCAAGCCATTTACGCCCACGCCTTGCGTGCACGACGAGACGCTCTGTTTGATCTGCTGGATGCGCTCATTTGCGAAGGGGCAGTTTCTTCCTTTCCCATGTTGAGTCAATCCAGCCGGTTTCAACGGAAATGGCCAAGCCTGTATGCGGCTGTCGAAGATGGAGAACTCGACAGCTAATGGCTTCGCAATTATCTGGCCTGGCAAGTACCGCAGCAGGGCATCTGTGTCTTCCCGATCGATGGCTCTCCCTGGCCCAGGCCAAGAAGCCGAGTACTGGATGACCGTCAGTTTGTGTACCAGGCGAGCAGTGATGTGAACGGGGGTACGGTCACCATTGGCTATCCCTATTCACTGCTGGAGTGGTGCGCCGAACCGCATTCCAGTTGGTCGCTGCCAGTGGATGTACGGCGGGTACCGAGTACCCAAACCGCTCAGGAAGTCGGTGCACAGCAAATCAAAACCCTGGCACAAGCTCGTGCGGTTTGTCTGGAAGCGTTAGATATCATTGCCGCCGACGGCAAGTACGGGAATGCCGGTTTTCTGCGCTCGGTGAACGGGCTGCGCTGCGGTGTGGTGGCTCGTTTACGGTGTGATCGTGTCCTTTACGGCCCACCTCCGCCACCCACGGGCAAAAAGGGACGTCCGAAAGTGCATGGAGAACGCTTCGCCTTCAAGGAACCGGGAACCTGGGGTACACCCGATGAAGTGCTCGAGCTGCAAGACCCGTGTTGGGGGCGGGTGCGCTTGGAGCGCTGGCAGGGGTACATCTGTCAGACTCGACCATCTGGACCTGGATGGCTGAAGAAGGGTTTGAATGGAAACGCCAGGAGAGCTGGTTCCACGAAGCCGAGAAGCATGATCTCCAATTCGTGGAAAAGAGGGGCGCATCCTCACGGCTTATGTGATGCCGCCACCCCACACGCGGGTGATTTGCATCGATGTAAAGGGACCGCTGGCGGTCAAGACGTATCCGGGCGAAGAATGGTTGCAGGGAGATCATCGGGCGACCTTTGCGCCGGATTATGGTCGGCGTGGCAAGCTCTGGGCACACGGCGCTTTCGAACCGGCAACCGGACAAGCAGCCATTCTCACCAGCCCAGGACGAGACGGCATCAGTCATATTCGCTTGATCGAGCTGGTGATGCGCCAGTTCCCGGCAGACCGCTGGTTGTTGGTCGAAGATAATTGGTCGATCCACACCAGTCGCCAGGTGAAGTTGGTTTTGGCCGTCCTTTTCTTGCCTAAATACGCCTGCTGGCTGAATCTGATTGAACCCTGGTGGAAGCAGTTGAAATCTCTGGCGCTCAAAGGAAATCGGTTTGAATCCTTGGATGAAATCATCCAGGCTTTGTATGAGGCTGTGGAGTACTGGAATGCTCATCGGCATCCTTATGTCTGGAAAAAACGGCCCCAGGAACAGCTTCCTTTGATGGGAGGTTTCAACATTAGTCATGAATATATATAATATATCAGTTATCTAACGAGAAGACCACTTAGTTCCTGTGATGTTTTTGTTCTCTCTGGATGTTCCCGTTCCACCATACGGCGAGTATTATAGGATGCGAAACTTCAATTATCAAATTTCAAACCCGCTCTCCTCTTTCGATCAATCCCGGATTCCACTTGACTCCCTGATTAAGTTGTATTATCCTATACACAAATGTATAGGATGAGTGAATTAAACCAGCTGGACCGGAAGATATTCCACACTAACGACCTGGCTATCCTGTGGAAGATAACCAATCGGCACAATCTATACATGACCATCACCCGCTACGTTGACAAGGGCGTGTTATTTCCGATCTATAAAGGCTTGTATTCCACCGTTCCCCTAGCCTCTCTAAACCCCCTAGAACTCGGCCAGGCCATTATTCACCGCTATACCTACCTCACCACCGAATCGGTCCTCGCGCAGGCGGGAATAATCTCCCAGATGGTCTACGATTATACTTTTGTTGCTGACTTGTCCAAGCGCGTAATGGTGGGTCAATGGTCGTTTCGATTCCGCCAGCTCAAAGACGAATATCTACACAATCCTGCCGGTATCGTCGATCAAGACGGAGTATTCATTGCCTCCACCGAACGCGCCGTAGCGGATATGCTGTATTTCAATCCCAAATATCACTTTGACGTTCCGGAAAGCATCGACTTTGACAAGGTCAGGTTAATCCAAAAAGAAGTCGGATATCCTTATGCTAGACCTTAGACCCGAAGATATCATTCACAGGTCGCACCTGCACCGGCTGTTGATGGAGATCGTTGACCAACCGCTTATGGCTCAAAGCTTGGCGTTCAAGGGCGGCACCTGCGCGGCCATGCTTGGCTTTTTGGACCGCTTCTCGGTTGATCTGGATTTCGATGTTTTAAAAGGGGCGGATGAAAACGCAATGCGGCAAGTATTCCACCAGATTTTTGACCAGCTGGGATTTACGGTAACACTGGAATTTGACAAGGTGCTCTTTTTTCAGCTGCGCTATCCTAGCAGCCCTGGCAAGAGGAGCACGCTTAAAGTCAGCGCCAGCAATATACGTGTCGAAGCTAATCAATATAGAGTTCAGTATTTTCCGGAGATCGACCGGCTGATCAATAGCCAAACCATCGAAACGATGTTTGCCAATAAACTGGTGGCTATGACCGACCGATATGAACAACATGACACCGTTGCCGGTCGGGATATTTACGATATCCACCACTTTTTCATCCAGGGGTATTCCTATTTTGGCGCGGTCATCCGGGAACGAACCGGCCTGGAACCAAAGGAATATTTCGGAAAGCTAATCGATTTTATAAAACAACACGTCACACAGACGGTTATCGATGAGGATTTAAACTCACTCCTACCTTATAGGAAGTTTCAGCAAATTAGGAAAATCCTGATTCCGGAAACAATATCTCTGTTGATTAAAGAACAAAAAAACTAAGAAACTTTGGGGACATATTAATAAGCGGAGGTTAGCGTATCATTCTTTCTGTAATTTCTAACCGCCCCAAAAGGAGTAGGTCTGGTGTATCCTTCGAAGTTACCACACTTTAAAAAAAGGAGAAACCATCATGACCTACCAGGGCGATTTTACCTTACCAAGCGAGCTGCTGGAGCGAATTGCCAGCGAAGGCTTCGACATCCTGCCGGAGCTGATCCAGATCGTGATCAATGCCGCCATGCAAGCGGAGCGCCAGCAGCATCTCGGAGCTACACCTTACCAACATTCACCCGACCGGAAGGGCTACGCCAACGGCTTCAAGCCGATGACCGTCAAGACCCGCCTGGGCGAGATCACCTTCGCGGTTCCCCAAGTGCGCGAAGGCGGCTTCTACGCGCAAGCGCTGGAGAAGGGGCTGCGCAGCGAGCGCGCCCTGACCCTGACGCTGGCGGAGATGTACGTACAGGGCGTTTCCACCCGCAAAGTGGCGGCCATCACCGCACAACTATGCGGTACGGCCATTTCGTCTTCTCAGGTCAGCCGGGCCACCGCCTTGCTGGATGAAACCCTGGAAGCCTGGCGCAACCGGCCGTTGGGCGAGATCGTCTACCTGCTCCTGGATGCCCGTTACGAAAAAGTGCGCCTGGACGGCCAAATTCGCGATGTGGCCGTGCTGATTGCCAGCGGCATTGATCCGACCGGCCGGCGACAGATCCTGGGCGTCTCGGTGTCGATCAGCGAGCAGGAAGTTCACTGGCGCACGTTTCTGCAAAGCCTGGTCGCCCGTGGCCTGCGCGGCGTCCAACTGATCACCAGTGACGATCACGCCGGCTTGCGAGCGGCTCGAAGGGCGGTTTTCGGCGGCATCCCCTGGCAGCGCTGCCAGTTTCACCTGCAGCAGAATGCCAGCGCGTACGTGCCTCGCCGTGATCTGCTCAAGGAAGTGGCCGACGATATCCGCACGATCTTCAATGCGCCCGATCGCCCCACGGCCGAAGCGTACCTGGCCCGCATGGTCCAGAAGTACGAGAAGAGCGCCTCCAAACTGGCCGCCTGGATGGAGACGAACCTCCCGGAAGGACTGACTGTGTTTGATTTCCCAGCCGAGCATCGCCGCCGGATCCGCACCACCAACGGTCTGGAACGAGTGAACCGGGAGATCGCTCGCCGGACGAAGGTGGTGGGCATCTTCCCGAATGAAGCGGCCTGTCTGCGTCTGGCAAGCGCCATCGTCATGGAGATCGACGAAGATTGGCAGACCGGCCGGGTGTACCTGGCGATGGAGAAGGAGGGCTCGCCGCAGTCGTCGTGGCTGTGGGAAAGTGGGCAAGAGCGGAGCGGTGTCCACTTTCCCACAGCCCAGAAAGTGAATTCTTAAGGTGCCGAACAGCTTCTGAAGGATGCCAGACAGAAATTACAGAAAAAAGCTTGCACAATCAATAAGCCGATAGATGTATTAGGAGTAAGCGATACCTGGGGTTTATATTTTGTACCTTAGCTCGGTGGACGGTTTTCAACCAAATTACAACTTTTTTACGGTTGTTATCTGATCGAGCATCTCCAAGGAAGAAAAGAGGATGGCTGGCTCTTACGTCTACTATATAGGCGCTCCATATAATAACTTAGAACCAGTTAATGCGCTGTATTGTCTTAATCGAATCGGAGAGTAAAAAACTGGATCTAAAAGCAGAAAGTCATGGTTCCAAGCCAATTAGTGTTTATGATCGACAAAATTTTTGAAAAGTAATTCTGATAACTTATAAGGTACACTCAGGGTACACCTAAACGGGTCGAACATTCACCAGCTCCCTAAATATGGTATTCAAAAACGAAACCCCCATACATCTGGGGGTCTTCAGGCGCCCGCGGCGCGACTCGAACGCGCGGCCCTTTGCTCCGCAAGCAAATGCTCTATCCACTGAGCTACGCGGGCGTATTCCACTTGGATGGGGGGATTCTAATCCATATTTAGAACAGGGTCAACTGTGACAGGCAAAGCCTGGGCGAATATTTACCAGAGATATGTTAAACTCAAGGCTCACAGGCACGTCGACTCAGGCCAAAAGAAGGGAAGCGTGGTCATCACTTGCTCATGCCGCCGGCGACGGCGGCGTGAACGCCGCCTTGAGCGTGAATTGCTTTATAGTTGATTTGGAATATAATTCCGATAGCACGTGTCAAATTTTCATTGGTGAGATCCAGGCACAATTGAATATCATCCAGCCCGGGTGAATCCATAACACATCGGAGGAGGGTCACATGCAGTACGACATGGTATTCGAAGGCGGCGGCGCCAAGGGGATGGTCTTCGTGGGTGCGCTCCAGGAGGTGGAAGCGCGCGGGCACACCCCGGCGCGCCTGTTGGGGACTTCGGCCGGTTCTATCATGGCCACATTCCTGGCAGCGGGTTACGATTCATCGGAAATGTCAGCCGCGCTTGGCGAGACGCGGGACGGGGAGCCGGTGTTCCTGGGTTTTCTGGAAACGCCTACGCCCCCCTCGAAAGAGGATATCCAGAACAGCGCCTTCCGGGACTTCCTGCGCGAGGTCAACCTTAAATTCATCCCCGACTCGCTGGAAGAAAGGCTCGACGATGCGATTGCCTCCGTTCTGGCGACCTCGAACAGGACGGTCCGCATCTTCTCGTTCTTAGAGTGGGGGGGATTCTACGCCGCCGGGAATTTCCTGAGCTGGCTGGAGGAAAAGCTCAACACAGGAGTCTACCCCCTCGACCGCGGCGCCCATCGCAAAGGAGAGGCACGGAACTTCGGCGGGATGACGCTCGCGGAGTTATTCCATGCAACCGGAGTCGACCTCTCCCTGGTCGCCGCGGACACCACCGATTCCCGCCTGCTGATCCTCAACCACCGCACCGCCCCGGACTGCCCGGTGATCTACGCGGTGCGCATGTCGATGAGCCTACCGCTCCTGTGGCAGGAGGTGGTCTGGAGATCGGAATGGGGGACATACCGCGGCAAGGACATCACCGGGCATACCGTCGTCGACGGCGGGATGCTTTCGAACTTCCCGATCGAGCTGTTCCTATCGGACCAGCCGCACGTCACGGCGGTGATGGGGGAGAAGTCCACCGCAGACTTGAATGTAGTCGGCTTTTTGATCGACGAGACCCTGGAGGTGCCCGGCGCGCCGGTTCCGGTCTCCGAAGCCAGGGCATTCGATTTCGGGCAGCTGCGCACGGTCAACCGGTTGAAGAACCTGCTGAACACGATGACCCAGGCGCACGACAAGAGCGTGATCGAGGCTTCGCAGCGATTTGTCGTCCGCTTGCCGGCCAAGACGTACGGGACGATCGAGTTCGGCATGAGCGACCAGCGCCGCGACGCCCTGATCGCCGCTGGCCGTCAGGCGACAGCGAGGTACTTCGACCGGGTGGAAGCCCTGGAAGGGATGGGACCCAGCTTCGGGCTGGATTTCGCGGAAAGGGAAGCGCTCTCCAGGACGGCAGACCAGATCGCGGCGAGCATCCTTTCCCATTAGAAAGACTTGATCGACTTGCTGCGTGCTACTTTGATTGGGGCCATCTCCCTGGGCTCGGATCCCTCCGACAGGGAAGAAGACCGCTTGAGGAAGTTCCTCCTGGTTGGCGAGGCGTACCTGCTCCTGGCTGCCGCATTCGCGTGGGGGCTCATTTATCTTTACTTCGCCGAGCCGCTGGTCAGCCTGATCGACCTGGCTTACATCTTGATCACAGCCCTTTTCCTGGTCCACCTGCACCGCACTCACAGTTATTCCTGGCTGCGGGCGAGCCAGATGATCGCCGGCTTGCTGGCGCCCTTTCTTTTCACGGTTGCTCTGGGCGGATTTGTCGGTTCGAGCGCGGTGATCCTCTGGTCCCTGATCACGCCGATGGGCGCGCTGCTGTTGTACGATCTACGGCGGGCGATGCTCTGGTGGGTGGCGTACCTGGGGATGATAGGGACCGCAGGATTGATCGACCCTTACATCCGTGCGCCGAACAACCTGCCCGACTCGCTGATCACGACGGTCTTCGTCCTCAACCTGGTCGCGGTCTCGGCAATCGTGATCTTGTTCCTCCGGTACTTCCTCGAACAAAAAGAAAAGGCATTCCGCTTGCTACGGGTCGAAGAGGAGAAGGCCGAGAACCTGCTGTTGAACATCCTGCCGCGCGAGATCGCGGCTATCCTGAAGAATGAAAAGCGGACGATAGCCGACCAGTACGCGGGGGCCAGCATTTTGTTCGCGGACCTGGTAGGCTTCACCCCGCTCACTGCCGAGATGGCCCCGGTGGAGATGGTGGAGTTGCTCAACGAGATCTTTTCCCACTTCGACTCGCTTGTGGAGAAGTACGACCTGGAGAAGATCCGCACCATCGGGGACAACTACATGGTGGCTGCGGGGGTGCCCCGCCCGCGGTCTGACCACGCCGAAGCGCTGGCGCGGCTTGCGCTGGACATGCGCGCTTACCTGGAATCTCGACCGAGCCGGAATGGCCGGAAGATCGAGTTCCGCATCGGGATCAATTCCGGCCCGGTCATTGGAGGCGTTATCGGGAGGAAGAAGTTTGTATTCGATTTATGGGGAGACGCGGTCAACATCGCCAGCCGGATGGAATCGCACGGCGTGCCGGGGAAGATCCAGGTCACGCAGGCGACCCATGATCTGATTGCGGACAGGTTCCAGTTCGAGCACCGCGGCGCGACCACTGTGAAGGAAAAAGGGGAGATGCAGACCTGGTTCCTGGTGGGCGAGAAGCAAGAATGAAACGTAAATGTTACGCCGGCCCAGGCTTTGCTATTTTGTCTCGGTCACTTTCTGGATGCCGCGCGGTCTCTCGGTGTCGTATCCCTTGGCGCGTGTGAGGTGATACGTGAACAGCTGCGCCGGGACGATGGCGACGATGGGAGACAGCCATTCCGGAACCGCTTCAGGAATGCTGATGGGGGTCTGCGCCAGTTTCCGCGCTCCGGCCGCGTTCGATAGGATCACCAATTCTGCCTTGTTTTCGTTTTTCAGTCGGAGAAGCAATTCCATCAGAGACTCGAATACCTTCCCGGATGGCGCGGCAGCCAGCACCGGGAACCCTCTCTCCACCATGGCGATCGGCCCGTGCAGGAAGTCTGCCGGGGAATAAGGCTCCGCGGCGACGTAGGCGAGCTCCTTGAGCTTGAGCGCCCACTCGAAAGCCGTGGCGTAGTTGTATCCGCGGCCGAGGACGACGCAGTGCTTCATCTCCTGGTAGCGGCGGGCGATCGTTTCAATTTCCTCATCCGTGTGCAGCACCTTTTCCACCCAGCCAGGCAGCTGTCCCAGCTCCTGCCATGCGTCCTCCGACCCTGCCATCGCGGCCGAGAGCATGGCGATCGCCGCCAGCTCTGCAGTATATGTCTTGGTCGCGGCGACGGCTCGCTCTTCTCCGGCTTGGATGTCGAGCACGAAGTCAGCTGCCTGCGCCAGCGGCGATTCGGGCGCGTTCGTGATGGCGAGCGTCGGGCGCCCCTGGCGCTTACCCTCCGCGATAACGCTGACGATGTCCGGCGACTGGCCGGACTGCGATATCCCGACCACCAGTGCGCCTTTGAGGCTGGGCGGCTGCCGGTAGTAAGTGAAGAGGGAGGGGGTCGCCAGCGCCAGAGGTAGGCGGTTCCTGCTGCCCCACAAGTAATTGGCGTAGCGGCCAGCGTTGTCCGAGGTGCCGCGCGCTGCCAGGAAGACGTACTGGATATCTGGGCGCTGGATGGCGCGGGCGATCTCTTTCACCCGGTTCTTCTGAGCTGCGAGCAGGTTGCCCAGGCTGACGGGCTGTTCAAGGATCTCTGCGTGAAGGGTCATGAGTCGATCATTCCATAAGAAGCTGCCTACTCGCCTCACCCGATGGTCTGCCCGAAACCAGCGGGATGCAGCCCAGGGATGGAAACGGGCAACCGACCCTGGAATTCGATCTGCCCGAAAAGCCCCCTTGCCAGGGCCTGCAGGGACGGATTCACACTGACAATACGAATTGCATTTCCGGTGTGGAAAACGATATTGCCAGGAAACCTTCGCTTTCCAGGAGAAAGTCACACCGAATGCTGGTCCACTTTCACCGGGCGATCAATTTCGGCTGATTTCTCCGCAGCCAGAATTACTTCTGTGACTCGCAGTCCGTCAATCCCGCCCACAAGAGGTTGCTTCCCGGTGTAGATGCAATCGATGAAGTGACGGATGCTCTCAAGGGCAAACCCCAGCTGGCGGCCGTGGATGACCGGGCTAAGAGTCATGTCAGGAAGGTGCGAACGTAGATAGCCGTCTGGGATGACATCTGTGTACAGCTCCATCATCCGATTAGTGCTGGTGTCGATATATACCGTACCACGCGAGGCCTGCAGTTCACATTTGAGCTCGAAGAGGCTGGGGTTATGTTGCGAGACGATCCAGGAATGTTCCAAGTTCGCAACCCCGCCGCGCTTGAACTGAAGGATCAAGGTGTAGAAGTCGGCTGTGTCGATGCCTTGATTGGCCAGAATGTCCTTGCGCTTCACAGCGTACACCTGGCGCACCTCGTCCCGGAACAGCCAGCGCACTGTGTCAATTGAGTGCGGACCCAGGAACCACAAAACACTGGATTTAGACGTCCAGGGGAAATATCGGGGCACTACGATTGCGTCATTCAGACGGAAGTAGACATACTTTAGGTCACCCAGCTCACCCTCCTCCAAGTATTGGTGAGACTTGTAGAAGGGCGGGCTCCAACGATTATGGAAATCGACCATTAAGGTAACGCCGGCTTCTTTGGCCGCCTTCAGGATATCCAGGCACTCCTCTAGGGTGGTTGCCAGTGGTTTCTCCACCAGCAAGTGTCGGCCCGAGCGGGCCGCTGCGATCGCTGGCTCGGCGTGGGCGAAATCGGGCGTTGTAATCGAGACTGCCTCAATCTGCTCGTCACGCAACATTTCCTCGTAATAAGTGTAGCATGAGGGCACGCCGAATTTATTAGCCACCTCGCGCGCGCGTTCCGCGTTAAGATCGCATACCGCCCTCAATTCCACTTGGGGTTCTGTCGATAACAGGCGGGCGTGCATCTCTCCCCAGATGCCCACGCCCACGATGCCATAGCCAATGGGTTTGTTGCGATTCTTCATTGCATCTCTCCTGTTCCTAAACGGTCGAAAACGATCTTGCCCCTTACCATGGTCAGGAAGACCTGAGCGTCCTGGTCGATTACGGCCAGGCTGGCGTCTTTACCGGGAGCAAGCTTCCCCAGGCGGTGTTGCAGGTGCAGGAAGCGGGCCGGGTTGAGTGAGGCCATCTTCACCGCTGAGCCCAACGATAGGCCTACGTCTCTGTGTATATTGCGCACGCACTGGTTGAGCAGGGCTGTGCTCCCGGCGAGTGTCCCGTCGGCGAGGGTAGCCAATCCATCTTTAACAGTGATTTGATGACCCAACAGCTCGTACAGCCCGTCAGGCAAGCCAGCTCCGCTCATGGCGTCGGTGATCAATATCACCCGGCTTGTCCCCAGGCAGCGCAGCAGGGTCTTCATTGCGGCAGGGTGTACGTGAACTCGATCGGCGATCAGCTCAGCGGTGACCCGATCGGAGGCTAGCACCGCTCCAAAGACGCCCGGCTGTCGGTGGTCGAAGCCGCGCTGGGCGTTGAAAGTGTGGGTGACGTGAGTAAAGTCTGCATTCATGGCGGCGCTGGCCAGTTCGTAATTGGCGTTGCTGTGCCCCAATGCCACCGCTACCCCGGCTAAACGAAACAGGGCAGCTACCTGCATCGCACCAGGTAGTTCTGGAGCCAGGGTCACATGGCGGATCCAACCCCGGCCAGCCTGCAGGAAAGCCTGCGCCTCGGGCAAGTCAGGTTGGCGCAACCATGCCGGGTTGAAAGCGCCCTTCTTCTCCGGGTTCAAGAACGGTCCCTCCAAATGCAAACCCAGGCCCTCCGCTCCTGGCAGGCCCTTTTCAAGGGCACTTACGTAATCTTGGATCAAAGCCACTAAGGCCCCCGGGTCGGGAGCGATCAGCGAGCACAGGAAGCCGGTCACCCCGCCGACTACCACCCAGCGCGAGTAACCATCGAGCGTGCGGCTGGCGTCCGGATCGCCGAAGGTCACCCCATTTCCGCCATGTACGTGAATATCAATCAAGCCGGGTATAACGATCAAACCGCACAGGTCGATAATCTGTCCTTCTAGACAAGGGGCGTTATCCTCTGGCCCGGCGTAGATGATTTGGCCGTCTTCAGAAACAGACACCACTCCACGCTTGATCTGAACAGTAGGGGTCAGGAGTGTTGCATTATAGAACATCATAGACATACGAGTTGCACCTCCAGCAATCACCAGTTTGAGCGATCCTCTGGTTGGTTCTCACAAGGAATATTTGGGTACCCAGGCGATATCAGGGAAACGGGCCAACAGCGAGAGGTTGTGCTCAATTGCACCCTCCAGGTTGATGCTGATCAAGATCGGTGGCGTGATACCGTGTGTGATTAGATTTTGGATTGCCTCTACGATCACCGCATGTAGAAGCGTAGCGCCGAGGATGGTCGAAACTGGCCCTACCCTCTCTTCCAGCCCTGGGAAACTTAGGACTGCGTCCCCTGAAGGCGCGCCGGTGTCCAGCGCCACGTCGGCCAGCTCGTCAAGCTTCTTGCCGCTGGAATGCCGAGAGCCCACGCTGGTGGCGTGCTGCATGGATAGGATGGCGATCACTTTCAAGTCCTTCTGCCGGGCGGCCAGCGCTACCTCAATCGGCTCAGGGTTTCGCCCGGAGTTGGAGATCACGAAGATCGCCTCGCCTGAGCGGACCGGATATTGAGAGAGCAAGGCTAACCCGGTGCCTTCAATACGTTCGAAGAGCCCCCACGCCGGGTCTGGCAGATGCACCAGAGATACCAGCCCGCCAGCCCGGAAGGCTGCGTCGCGGGCGACAAGCTGCGAATGCCCGCTTCCAAAGGTGTATACCAAACCGCCACCGGCCACAGCCTGTGCCACGATCTCGGCGGCCTGCTGGATGGCCGTTCCTTGGGTCTGTTCGATCCAGTTCAACAGCTCCGCGACTTGATGCAAGTATTGTCGGTGCACAGAAGAGTACCCTTTCGTCTCCTGATTAAGTGAAAGCCGCCGTTGTTTATGAAAGCCCTGGGATCACCGCCAGCCGAGCGATCTCTTCCGGCCCTGGTGGCTGGCCAGCGCTCTGCATGGCCAGCAGCAGGCTGCCTACGGCAGGCGTGTGTTGGGCGGATACAATGCGCGCTTGTGGCATCATCTCGGTCAGGGCCGCGGCGAAGGAGCGGCCGATTAGTTCCCCTTTAATCAGGATGCTACCCAGTGGAGCGACCTCCACGGAATGGCCGAGCAGGTCGAGCTGGAGCGCCACAGCCCGGGCAGCCAGGGCTAGCTCCACTCCCGCCTCGCGCACAATCTCCAGGGCTACTGCATCGCCCTCTCCAGCGCATTCCAGCACTATCTGGCACAGGCTAGAGAGAAGCTTGCGCTGATCGGTCTGTTCATACACTAGTAGAGCCGCCTCGATGGGTGACGAGACGCCCAGCGCGCTCATTAGATTTTCCAGTAATGTGGTCTGCCGGCCACGGAGATCGTGGTTGCGCAGAGCCGCGATCAGGCCGCGCAAACCAATCCAATAGCCGGAACCTTCATCGCCTAAAAGCGGCCCCCAGCCGTTGGTGAAGGCTATCCTGCCTTGATCGTCCTTACCAATCCCAAACGCCCCGGTTCCGGCGTTGACGCAGATACCCGGACGTAGCTCCAGCGCGCCAGCCAGGGCAATCTCGGCGTCGGAGACCACTGTGACATGTCGTACTTGGGGGATTACTAGGCGGATGAGATCGACAAATGAGCTGTTTTTGGCGCCGGGCACTGCCCCTGCCATCCCCAGGTAAGCCCAGGCCACCTCGTCGTCTGGTAGCAGCCCGGCCCCTTGTACTGCATCCCTCAAGGAGCACAGGGCAGTCTCACGGTCGGTGAAATGGATGTTTGTTGCCCCACCCAGTCCTATACCGAGCAGCGTTCCATCCAGCCCTGCAAGGCAGCATTCCGTCGAGCTCCCGCCACCGTCGATGCCAACATAAACCGTGCGGCTCATTTCAGGGCTCCAAATGTCAGACCGCGGATCAAATACTTGCGCGCTAGAAGGGCAAAGATTAACACCGGCAGGGTGGTAAGCACTCCCAGCGCGGTCATCTCGCCCCACAGCACTCCCCGCACAGTCTGGAACTGAGAGGTCACGGTGGGCATCGTGCGTACATTGTTAGTGGCTAGGAAAAGGGCTAGGGCAAATTCATTCCAGGTCTGGATGATCAGGAGAGCCGCTGTCGCGAAGAACCCGGGCCCTGCTAAGGGCACCACGACCCGCACCAGTGCCTGCAACCGCGAAGCCCCATCCACGAGGGCGGCCTCCTCCAGCTCGCCTGGGATCTCCTCGAAGAAACCCCGCAGCATCCAGGTTGCGAAGGGCACGTTGAAGGTCAGATAGGCTGCGATCAGCAGTCCATAGGTGTCGATCACCCCCAGGGCGTTGGCGATTAGGAACAGGGGGATCACTCCCACCATGGCTGGCAAGAAACGGATAGAGAGCATCCATCCAGCGATGGTCTCCTTGGACTGGAATTCATACTTGGCCAACCCGTATGCAGCCAGGCCGCCCAAAGCCAATGAACTCAACACGCTGAAGACGGTGATGATAGCGCTGTTGAGCAGGTTCCGAGCAATTCGATAGTTCTCAAACAAGCTCAGGTAGTTCTCAAACGTGGGTCGGAAGATCCAAATTGCAGGATCGTAGGTTTGCAGGGGGGTTTTGATAGAGGTCATAACCATGTAGTAAATCGGGAAGGTGGTTATGATTAATATCACCCCGAGGAGAAAATAGCGGATCAGCGAAATGCTTTTTCTTCGCCAGGTTGGAGAGATCATGTACGACGTTCCCTATAACTGCGCTGGAGCTGCCTGATCACAAGGGAGCTAATGAAGATAGTCAGGAAGGCCAGCACAACTGAGGTTGCCGAAGCGCGCCCAATCCATCCGGGGCCACCGAAACCCAGCCGATAAGCATGCAGACTGAGAGTCTCGGTTGACAGACCACCACCTGTTATGACGAAGATGATGTCGAAAACTTTGAGCACATCGATCAGGCGGAAGAGAACGGCAAGGATGATGATTGGTTCAAGAAGGGGCAGGGTGACAAACCAGAAGATCTGGCTAGGGCTGGCGCCATCGATGGCCGCCGCCTCGAACGGCTCGACAGGCAGTGAGGCAAGCCCGGACAAGATGATCAATGCAACAAATGGTGTCCATTGCCAGATGTCCACAAGGACTACCGAAGTAAAGCTGAGGTTCGGGCCAAGCCAGACCGGCGGATCCTGAACGAGCCTGGCCAGCAGCCAGTTAATTACCCCGTGCTCGCTGTTGAGCATCAGCTTCCACACTAGCCCCACGATCACGGGGGTGACCACCATAGGGAGCATTAGAACCGAAAGAAAGAAGCCTTTTCCTCGCTGTATCGACTCGAGCAATAGCGCGATCAGGAGGCCTAGGAGCAATTCGGCAAAGGTGGCTGTCAAGCTCATTGTCAATGTTAGGCGCACCGACTTCCAAAATTCTGGATCTTTGCCCGAGATTAAACGGGCATAATTCTCCAGACCGACGAAGTGCGCCGACGAGAGCGGGGTACCCAGGTCGTAATTGGTCATGCTAACCCAATATAGGAAAACCAGAGTGCCAATGGTCAGCAGGATAAGCGGGATCACCGCCGGCGCGACGAAGCCCCAAAATTCCAGGGTTGTTCTCGATCTTGGCGCACTCACTGCTGGTTTGAGGATGTGTTCTCCCATCTCGGCTACTGATCCAGGAGGATTGGTTCAGGGGGCCTGAGCAAGTTCGACTGACCAGGCCCCGCAATTCTCAGTTCTACAAGTCGGGGTGGCAGAACCCGAGGTGAAGGAGGGTCTGTTTTAATCAGATCCTTCGGCCAGAATGGCTTTGACTTCTTCGTCGGCTTGTTGCATGGCCTCGGTGGTCTGCATCTCGCCCGCAGCCACTGCCGAACCGTAGTAGCCGATCCGGTCCAGAGCCTTGATTATCACCGGGGTCTGTGGGATCCAGCTGAGGCCGCGCTGCACCAAGGCATCCGACGCGGCGAAGGCGCCGAGCTGGGCCTCCGCAGAGGGGTTCTCGGCCTGGAACTCGGGATCTTTGAGCGACGAAGTGCGACTGGGTACACCACCATAGGCGATATAAGTCTTGGCATTGGCCTTGGAGGTCATGTATACGATGAAGGCCCAAGCGGCCTCCTTGTTCTCGGTGTCTGCTGAAAGAGCCATATTCCAGCCGGCTAGCACACCTCCATCTCCAGCCGGTCCGGGCGGAGGCGGCGCGTAGCCGATCTTGCCCACGATTTGCGAGCGTTCAGGATCTTCCAGCCAAGGCACAAGAGCGGTTGCATCATACCACATAGCGGTCTTACCACTTACGAAGGCCGAAGTCGCCTCTTCGTGGGTGTAGTTAAGCACGTCGGGCGGACAGGTCTTCAGCAGCTCCACGAAATAGTCCAGTGACTGAGCCACATCGGGCTGGCTCATGCGTGAAGTCCAATTATGCTGGTCGATGAAGCCATCACCAAAGTTATAGACCAAGGTCAGCCACCCGGAGCCGAAGTAGATCCCGCGTTGGGCGCGGAAGGCCATTCCGTATAGGCCTGGTTCTTTGCCAGTGAAAAACTGTGCCACCTGCAGCATCTCGTCCAAGGTAGTGGGCACTTTCTGGTTGTATTTCTCGAACAGATCTTTGCGGTAGGCTAGAAAACGCGATTCGCCAGCTGTGGGGATGCCGTAAACCTTGCCTAGGTATTTCCCCAACCCGTTGCGGAAGGCAGGCAAGATATCCTCGTATTCGAACCAGGCAGGGGTCTGCTCTGGGTCGGCGAGCAGGTCGTCCAGTGGTAGTACGACTCCCTTCGGCACGTATTCTGAGATCCAGAATCCATCCATCATCAAGACATCGTAAGCGCCGGAATGACCCGTGAATTCGAGCAACTGTTTGTTATGTAGCGCGGCGTCTTCCATGATATCCCATTGGACAGTAATACCGGTCTTGGAGGTGAAATCGTTCACCATTTTCTTGAAAGCATCGGTGGAGGGATGGGTGCCGAAGGCGGCGGTGATGGTGGTGCCACCATATTTAGCTTTGATGTTCGCTGCCCAGGCGTCGACGCTGGTTTGTGGGTCGCCTGGCGGCTGGGTAGGTTCCACTGCCTCCTGAGTGCTGGCGGGCGGTTGGGTGACCGGCGCGGCTGGCTGTTGGGCGCATCCGACGATCAGCAGGAAGATCACTGCCAGGAAGATCAAGTTTCGACTAAATTTGTTACACATTTCTCCTCCATTTCTCGGTGGGTCAGGTTTGTTCGATTCGTTAGTCGGCCAAAGCTGTTAATAATCCGGATTCGATTGCCTGTTTCCTTTCAGCACCTCCTTTTTGAGACCGGGTCCGACACCCTCAGAATAAGCCCAGCTTGTCGCGCATGAGCAATGTAGCTGCCCCCAGCGTAACGATGTCGGGCCCTAAGGACGATATCACAACCTCCGTTTGTTCGCTTATCAGTTCGATAGAATATCGGTTCATCTTCTCCCGAATGGACTTCACCAATGGCTCACCAAGAAGGGACACGCTGCCAGCGATCACGATGCGCGGTACGTTCAGCAGCCCAATGATGAAGGCTGCGGCGATGCCCAGGTACTCACCCACCTGTGTGATCAGCTCGTTGGCCTGCTCATCTCCGTCATAAAAAGCGCGCAGGATCGTCTCGATCTCGATCTCTGCTGGGTGAACCACCATCCGGTTTAAAAGACTTTCGGGATGCTGCTGAGCGGCTCGCTGCGCTCGACGCAGGATGGCGCCGCGACTGGCCATCGCCTCCAGGCAGCCGCGATGTCCGCAGCGGCACAACTCGCCTTCCGGCGCTACCGTAACATGGCCGATCTCTCCTGCGCCGGAAATGAACCCGTAATAGAGCTCACCACCTAAAAGGATCCCGGCACTTATACCGTCAGCAACTTTGATCAACACTAAGTCGGAGATATTCCTAGCTGAGCCGAAGGTGTATTCGCCCAACACAGCTGCCCGGCTGTCGTTGACCATCAACACCGGTTGGTGAAAGCGCTCCTCCAACATATCGCCTAGCGGGAGATCCCACCAGTCCGGGTTGATCGCGCCGCGTACCAGCCGGGTGTTCTCCTCAATTATGCCCGGCGCGCCGATGCCGATACCCAGCAGCGGTCGGTCAACGGCCCGGAGTATGCGCTCGACCAATTGAAAGACCTGATCCACAGCTTGTTCGCCTCTACGTCCCTCCAGCTTCAAAACGTCCTGGAAAACGATCTCCCCACGTAGATTGGTCACTACGCCGCGCAGCTCGTCATTGCCCAGGTCAAGGCCAATGATTTGACGGGCGTTTTTATCCAGGCTGAGCAGGGTGGGAGGCTTTCCAACCGAAAAACGGGTCTGACCCACCTCTCTCACCAGTCCTTGTGCCATCAATTCTTCCACTAGCCCAGAGACAGTGGTGGGGGTGAGCTTGGTGATGCGTGCGATCTCTGCCCGGCTTATCCTGTCTTGGTCGTAAATTAGCTTCAGCACTAGTCGGAGGTTGTGGTCTTTCGTATGCTCGCGGGTCGCTTTTTTCAATTTACAGCCCTGCCTGGATCGGGTCCCATATGAATTATATAAGTCTAATGAAGTTATTAATTATTATAAATTATTTTTATGGTTTGTCAACTGCTTCTTCCAGGTCATGTAGATGTTAAATGAATTTGTCACCCAGTAAGTGTTAAGTGAAAATGTCACCCTATGGAAAATAAGGTGACAATGACAATCAAGGAACTGAAACGGATGCATATGGTCCATGAGATCAATGCTGGCAGAATGACAGCCAAAGCAGCGGGAGAAATGCTGGGCTTATCGTTCCGGCAAGTGCGGCGAATGGTGAAGAAACAGCGGACAGATGGGGACGCTGGGCTGTAACACGGCAATCGTGGGCGCAGTTCTCCGCGCAAGCTGGAAACGGGGATACGGGAGCGCTGGCCTCGCGGCAGGTCGGTGGAATATCGGCTCGCGTCGGAAATGCAGTTTGATGGTGGTGCATTCTCCCAGCCGCCGACCGATTCCCGCCTCGCGACTTACCACCCCCTTCTCGTCGTCGCACACAAGTGCGACGATGAAGGACTGGATGAGCTGTGCCCGATCTTCCGGGAGATGCTCGACGAGGACTGGCCGATCCAGGCCGTCTCGGCGCAAAGCGGGCGGAACCTGGACCGGCTCAAGCAGTTCGTCTTCGATCAATTGGGGCTGGTGCCCATCTATGCAAAACCGCCGGGTAGACCGGCTGACCTGGAAGCGCCGTTTGTGTTAAGAAGGGGAGCGACTGTGGAAGAGCTCGCCAGCCGGGTGCACCAAGATATCCGGGAGAACCTCAAGATCGCCAGGGTGTGGAGAAGCACCGCAATCGACGGGCAGTTGGTGCAGCGCGATTACATCCTCCACGACGGCGATATCGTGGAGCTGCACACCTGAGGCGCAGCGAATCGCTCAGAGCTGCCATAAACGCTAATCGATCTCGAGGATCGCTGGACGTTCTAATCGCCCGCCGGCTGCTTCGACCTGCAGAGTTGGCCAGCCATCGATTGCCGTCAGGACCTCGTGCTGGACCTCCCCTACCAGTATTGTGTCTTCCGACTTCGTCCCGGTTATCGACGGGTTCCAGGCGTAGGCCTGGCCGGCGTGGACCGGGTCCGTCATGCCGGGCACGGCGATCACCTCCCGCCCTTCGTAGCCGGCGACGCCGCCCTGGTGGTGCAGGTTCCACTCCTCCGGGTAACCCACGGCGGCGTAGGCGTCGATCCCCGCCTGGAGGATATCTCCTACCGTCCTACCCGGCCGGGTCGCGGCGATAAAGGCCGCGTCGACCCGGGCGACCGCTTCGGCTTTACGGCGCAGCTCGGCGGTCAGCCGCCCGAAGTGCACCAAGCGCGTCAGGTTGGCAACCAGTCCCCACCGGCGTCCGCAGAGGACGAGCATGGCGTAGCGCTCCAGGGTCTTCGCGGTCGGGAGGGGGTGGCGGAAATCGAGGATGCGCTCATCGACGGCGACCAGGTTGACGATCGGCTGGACGCCGCGCTTCTCCGACTCACCGCTGAGCAGGCCGGCGATCTCGTGCTCGGTCATCCCCGGCCGGATCGCGCGGGCAGCAGCCTCCATCGCCTGCGCGGTGAGCCGGCCAACCTCCCGAAAACGTTGAGCCTCTTCGACAGTTAGATGGCTCCGCAGGCGGGCCACCGTTTGGGAGAGATCCACCGCCCCGGGGTAGGGGACGTCGGCGCCGACCTTCAACCCGCCGACCAGCTGGTTGATAATCTGCGGGTGCTCGTGCCAGAGGTGGAACCGGAACTCCCAGCCCTGCGCGCTGAGTCTCTCTTCTTTCTCAAAGCGCGGCGCTTCGATGTTATCGGTGATCAGGTAGCGCCCGGATTGGGTGACCAGCAGCGCAGCCACGCCTTCGACGGCAGCGGTGTTCACGTAGGAAGCTGCGCCGCAGGTGGCCCAGGCAAAGCTGCTCACCCGGCGGAGCAGGAGGGCGTCCAGGTCGTTCTCCGCGAGCAGAGAATAGATCGCGTCGAGCTTATGATCGATTTCCACTCTTATCCTCAATTAATTCAGATCGCCGATCCGCATCCTCCCCCCTCTTACGCCCAGAGCGGGGGTTTAACCGCCATCAGGGAGACGATGGCGACTGCCAAGACTGCGAGGATCAGACCGATCAATCTGCCTCTCCGCGCCGCCGCCTGGTAGGCGGGCGAATCGCCTCCCTCGTTCTCGGCGAGCTCGATTTGACTGCGGAGGGTCGGCATGTACCCGAGCATCCCGATCAGGATCAGTAAAACGTATAAGACAAGCGAGGTCAGCAGCCAGGGGGTGGTCAGGGGCATCTCCACCAGGAAGACCATCGAGATGCCGGTGATGAACAGCAGGCCATAGGCCGGGTTGGCGATGTGGTCATCGATCAGCTTGATGCTCCGGAGGGTGAAAGGCAAGACCTCTGGTTTACGAGCGGCCTGCGAGAGCCACACCCCGTAGGTGACGTTCGAGCCAACGGCAACGATGGCAGCCAGGATGTGAACCCATTTGAAGATTTGATAGAGCATTCTGAAGACCTCCTGTCCGGTTGATGTGCTTTCAGGACAACGATGGTGCCGGTTGCCCGGCTCCTCCGCCTCTGAAAAGACTGCATCAGGGCAGTTATTATTATACCGTCCAGGATGGAGCATACAGGCGAGGAGGTTACCTGGAGGTGTGAGAACGTTTACAATAGGGAGGACATGCCTGCAAAATTCGTCCACCTCCACGCGCATTCGTACTATTCCTTCCTGGAAGGTCTGGCCGCCCCTGCCGATCTGGTCCAGGCGGCGGCTCGCTTCGAGATGCCCGCCCTGGCCCTCACGGACAGGGTGGGGTTGACCGGGGCGGTCAAGTTCTACCTGGCCTGTAAGGACGCGGGGATCAAGCCGGTCCTCGGGCTGCATCTGCCCATCGATCCGCCCCCCGACCTGGTCCAGGCCTCTGGCGAGCTGGTCCTGCTGGCGATGGACCGGGAGGGGTGGGCCAGCCTGTGCCGGTTGAGCAGCACCCTGCTGGTCGATCGGGCTGACGATCCCACCCCGCGCGTCCCCTGGGAGGTCCTCAGCCAGGAGTCAGCTGGTTTGCTGTGCCTGGCTGGCTTCCCTGGGTCATTAGGGAAGATTGCCGGCGGAGAGGGTGAGCGTGAGGCGGCCGGCTACCTGGCAAGGCTTGCAGAAGTCTTCCCAGGCCGGCTGTACGTGGGTCTTCAAAGCGGTAAAGGGAGCAGCCCACAACTGGTCGAAATCCTGACCCGCGCCGGGGAGAAGCTGAAGCTGCCGGTCGCCGCGCTGCACAGCATTTATTACCTCGAACCAGGCCAGGAGCGCCAGCAAAGGCTGGCGACAGCAGTGCGGCTGAACAAACGGCTCACAGCGGTCGCCGACCAGGAGGCCGCGCCGCCGGGCTCGTTCTTTGTCTCCTCGGAAGAGATGGCGGCGCGCTTTGTCGATCATCCAGAAGCGATCGATGCGACCC
>Ga0073934_10001644_pt1 | contig 51963 bp, 48 predicted proteins | sample LarsenN4metaG_FD_76834 | JGI IMG/M metagenome (GOLD analysis project Ga0073934, IMG submission 76834) | Hot spring sediment bacterial and archeal communities from British Columbia, Canada, to study Microbial Dark Matter (Phase II) - Larsen... ...
CTGCTGCTTCAAGGCTCCAATGATCTGCTCTTCGGTGTATCGCTTCTTCTTCATAGTCCTTCCAGGTTCTTACCCGGTCAGACTAACTCTGCAAACGCTATGGTTTTCGGGGGCGGCACCAGCGCGCCTGAAACACCATTTCCACTAATGAGGCTTAGACTCACCTTTGACGAGCAGCCAAAATCCGCCGAACATAGCGGTGGACTCAACTTCCACGCCAACGAAATAACCCGGCATCGCACGGAAAGCCACCCGGACTCCATTCACCGGGCTTCTGAATTCCCGCTTCTGCCTCCTGGATGCTCCCCTTTGCGTTCTCTGCGGCCCCGCCCTGCGGGGCTTGCGCCTTTGCGTTAACATGCCTCGCGTCTGCAGCCCGCGATCACCCCCAAATTACCCTTGGCTGCCTATTCTCATGGAGTAGTATCCTCAAATGAGCCTTGCCGACTTGCCTCAAGTCCAATCGCTTTCAGTCCGTGAGAAGTTGGAACTCGTCGATGAGCTGTGGAAAGCAGTTTCTCCCGACCTTGATGCGATGGAGGCAACCCAGGAAGAAAAGGAAGTTTTGGACGGAAGATGGGCGGCATTCCTCCAGACCCCATCGTCTGCGCTTACAGTTGACCAGTTCAAAAGGGAATTGAATGCGCTGCGCGCATGAGAGACCTCCAGATTCTTCCCGCAGTGCTGCGCGACGTTGCAGATGCGGCATCTTGGCATGACGAAGACGGACATCCAGGACTCGGCGACCGCTTCATTGCGACATTCTACAGTTACTTTCCCCACATCCAGGAAAACGGGGAAATCTACCGGAGGGTGTATCTCGTCTTTCACAAGATCATCATTCGCCCATTCCCCTATTCCGTTTTCTATAGACTTCACAATGATGTTTGGATTCTCACCCTTGTGATGCGCGCTGCCAGACGACCCAGCCGTTCACACCGAATTCTCCAACAAAGGAGATGAAGTCCAACGAGCGCACCCAGCTCGTCCCTGCCTGCCGACACACCGGATGCCTGGTCGCTCCGCTCACTGCGCCTAGGGTCGGTCCTAGGAAATTCGTGTTTTTGATCCCGGCCTTGTCTCCCAAACAAACGGAATAACCCGGCATCGCACGGAAAGCCACCCGGACTCCATTCACCGGGCTTCTGAATTCCCGCTTCTGCCTCCTGGATGCTGCCCTTTGCGTTCTCTGCGGCCCCGCCCTGCGGGGCTTGCGCCTTTGCGTTAAGAAATGCTTTTGGGTTGGTGATTACACCCTTGGAAAGGAGTGTTTTGACCCCTCACCCGGCCTCGGCGGCGATTGAGGTGATCCACGGACCGTACGATGACTCCTCTCCGCATCCCAGTGCAAACAGCAAACCTGAAACTTGAAACCCGAAACTCGAAACATGACCACCCATCGCGGCGTCACCCCGACGGCTTCGCTCTGGCGTGACCAGCGAGGACGCACCTACAAAAGCCCCAACTCCTCACTCTCTACTCTTCACTTCCAACTCCTCAGTGCCCCGGACGGCGGAGGGTGATGGCGAAGCAGCCGGCGAAGAGGAGCAGGCCGCTGGCGAGGGTCACCGCATAGCACAGCCCTTCATCCGGCAGCCCGGCCAGCCAAGGGGAACCCGCCGGATAAAATCCATAGCGCAGCGCGGCCAGGCCGTAGGTCAGCGGATTGAGCTTCATCAGCCAATAGACCAGGCCCTGGGCGCTTTCCTGGCTGAAGAGTGTTCCGCTCAAAAGCCACAGGGGCAGCAGGAAGATGTTCATGATCGCATGGAATCCCATGGTCGAATCCATCGGCCAGGCGATCAGATAACCCAGAGCCGTGAGGGCGAGGGACAGCAGGACGATCATGAGGAGAATTTTCAACAGCCCAAGCCACTCCAGGCTGAAGCCGGCCCAGCCCACCACCGCCAGCATGAGCGCCGCCTGCAGGGTGGCCAGGGCGGCCCCGCCCAGGACTTTGCCCAGGGCGATGCTGGCCCGCGAAACCGGCGCCACCAGCACGCTCTGCAAAAAACCTTCCCTCCGGTCCTCAATGATCGAGATGGTCGAAAAGATCGCGGTGAAAAGAATGATCATCACAAGCATGCCCGGGTAGTAATACTCCAGGTAGGAAATTTCCCCGGGCAAGGCGCCGTCCCGGAAGGAATTGCCCACGCCGTAGCCCAGCAAAAGCCAGAAGACGACCGGCGTGGCCAAGGCCCCGATGACGCGGTTCTTCTGCCGGAGGAACCTCACCATTTCCCGCTGCAGCAGGGTCAGGCTGGCCAGCATGTTCACTTTGACCGATGTGGAGGCGTTCATGAATTTTCCCCGTTCCAGACGCGCCCGACTTTTGCCTGGTAAACATCGGCAAGCGTCGGACGGGCCAGGTGGAGGGACTCGGATGCCCCTTCCAGCTCGCGCACCAGCCGGGCCGCTTCGTCCGATGCGCCCTCGGGCAGCCGGACGGTGAGGGCGCGTCCACGCAGCTCCACCGGGTGAGGGGTGAGGCCGCGGACCCGGGTGGCCAAAGCTTCGGCATCACCGGACTCCAGCCGCAGGATGCGCCCGCCGAGGGCAGTGCGCAGGGCCGACGGCGCCCCTTCCGCGATGATCCGGCCCTGGTCCAGGATGGCGATGCGGTCACACCGTTCGGCTTCTTCCAGAAGGTGGGAGGTCATGAGGAGGGTGATCCCATCCTCCCGGCGCAGGCGCTCGTAGTAATCCCACAGCTCCATGCGGATGCCGGGGTCCAAGCCGGTGCTGGGCTCGTCCATGAAAAGCACATCGGGACGGTGGAGCAGGGCCTTGGCGATCTCGACCCGCCGGTGCAGGCCTCCGGACAGGTCCTGCACCAGGGAGCCTGCGCGGTCAGCCAGGCCGAAGCGGGCCAGCAATTCTTCCAGGCGGGCTTCCAAGGCGGCGCCCGACAGCCCGTAAAGCCGGCCCTGGTGGCGCAGGTTCTCCGCGACCTTGAGCTTCTTATCCAGCGCGGGGTGCTGGAAGACACAGCCAATGCGCGCACGCACCGCCACCAGGTCCCCGGTGTAAGGCACGCCGCCCAGTTCGATGGTTCCCGCCTGGGGCGCCCGCAGGGTGGTCAAGAGGCGGAAGAGCGTGGTCTTGCCGCCCCCGTTCGGGCCGAGAAAGCCGAAGATTTCCCCGCGCCGCACTTCCAGGCTGACGTTGTCGAGGGCCAGGCGGTCGCCATAACGGTGGGTCAGGCCGGAAAGGCGCAGGAGCACAGAATCAGAGGGGGAAGTCATGGTCGGGCCGCACGGGCGCGGTCACTTTGGACCAAGACGCCGAGTTTGTAAAAGTGGGAGATGAGTTTTTCTGCCAGCGGTTCCAGCAGGGCCAGGGCCTTGCCGCGCTCGCGCAGGCGGACGGCCAGGTTCTCCGAGGCCACCTGCCGGAAGTCATCGACGTTGAGCAGGCAGACTCCGGCGATCTGCGCGGCGGAGGGTTCGACATCCCGCGGCACCGCCAGGTCAATGAGAAGGATCGGACGCGAGGCAAAACGGGCGGCATGCGGCTCAAGATCGGCGCGCGCCAGGATCGATCCGGGGGCGGAGGTGGAGCAGACCACGATATCCATGGCGCCGAGCCGGCCCTTCCATTCATCCCAGCGCACGGGTTCGACCGCATGCTGGGAGGCGAGCGCCAGGACGCGCTCATTGCGGCGGTTGGCGCAAAAGATGTGGGCGGCGCCGGCCTCCGCCAGGGCCTGGGTGACTTTCTCCCCGGTGTCGCCGGCCCCCAGCACCAGCACGTGCTTGGCCTTGAGGCTGCCGACGATGCGCCCCGCCGCCTGCACCGCCACCGAAGCCACCGAGACGTTGCCGCGGCCCACTGAGCTGCGGGTGCGCACCTCTTTGGCCGCGTTGAAGGCCGTCTGAAAAAGGCGGTTGAGGACCGCGCCGCAGGAACCGGTCCGCTTCGCTGCCTGATAGGCTTCTTTGACCTGGCCGAAAATTTCCGTTTCCCCGATGACCATGGATTGCAGCCCGCTGCAGACCTCGAAGAGGTGGCGGACCGCATCTTCATTCCGGTGGACATAGCCCTGCTCCAGGCCGGTGTCCCGGATTTCCAGGAAATCCTTCAGGCTGCCTTTGAGTTCGGAAACGGCCTGGCGCAGGGTCATGCCCGTGGCCATGTAAAACTCCACCCGGTTGCAGGTGGACACGATGACCATCTCCCGGAACGAGCGGTGGGCGGCAAAAAAGCGCAGGGTCTGCTCCAGCGTCTCTCCGCTGAGGGAGAGCCGTTCACGCGCTTCCACAGAATTGGCGTGGTGGTCCACGCCCACGCAAATCAAGTTCATAGGCCGAAAGGAAAACCTGCCCGCGCCCGCCCACCGCCGCAAGCTCCTTCCTTCGCAGGATAGCAAAGGCCATTGATGGCCGCTTGGCAGACGATAGCATAGGCCGATGCGAATGCTCCTCCTGCTTGTCTCCGTCCTGGCTGCCTGGCCCGTGCCGGCCTCCGCCCGGCCCCTGACCGCCTATGCCGATGCCCAGGGCATTTCTGTCCGCGATGCGGAAGGACCGCTGCTGCGGATCAGCCTCCAGGCCTGGGGGCCGCAATGGGCCCATACCAACATACCCGGCCAAATCAGCGCCGAGGGCACCACCGGCAAAGGCAGCTTCTCCGGCAAACTTGGCAAAACCAACGCCCCCTTCACCATGGAGGCCGTCTTCTCCCAAACCAGCCCCAAGTCCCTCCAGCTCGATTACGCCCTTTCCTTCGGCGAAAGCAGTGACCTTACCCTCTTCGTTGCCGAGGCCTCGCCTTCCCCGCGCTTCCACGCCGCCAAAGTCCGCTTCACCGATGCCGGCCAGGAAAAAGAAGCCTCCCTTCCGCTGGACAAACAGGGACTCGGCCAGTCCGTCTCCCGCATCCAGTTCACCGATGCCTCCGGAGCCGCCACCGTGCTCACCTTGGACCCGCCGGCAGAAATCGCCTCCGATGGCGCCCTGCGCATCGTTCTGGCCAAAGGCCGTGCCGAGGCCGGCGCGCCCAAAAAACTCCGCATCGGCCTGGAATTGCCCGCCGAGACCGCCTGGCATGCCGCCGCCAGCGAACTGCCCGATCCGGCGAATTGGGACTCCTGGTTTGAATGGACCGGCACCGGGGCGATCCCCGAGGACAGCGTGCTCCACGCCGGCGCCTGGCTCGACGGCCCCGCCGGAAAATACGGGCGCATCACCCGCCAGGGCGACACCCTGCTGCGCAACGGCAAGCCCCAGGCCTTCTGGGGCATCAATGTTTGTTATGCCGCCACTGCCCCGGAAAAATCCCTGGCCGAGCGCCGCGCCGCCCTCTACGCCGCCCACGGCATCAACGCTGTCCGCCTCCACAAATACGCCGACGGCAGCGGCTGGGCCGGCATCCTCACCAAGGAAAGCTTCACCCAGTTCGACCCCGCCGCCCTGGAACGCATGGACTACTTCATCGCCCAGCTCAAAAACAAAGGCATCTACATCAAATTTTCCCCCACCTTCGGCACTTTCAAGCTCGGCCCCCAGGACGCCGAAAAAGTCCCCTACATGAACGAATTCGGAGACGGCAAGCGCGGCGTCACCACCCCCCACGGCGCCGCCTACCTCGGCAAAGAAATCGGTGATCTGCAAATCGAACAAATGCTCAACCTCCTCAAGCACAAAAACCCCCACACCGGCCTCAGCTATGCGGAGGACCCCGCCATCATGGTGGTCGAACTGCTCAACGAACAAAGCATCCTCTTCTTCGGCACCATGGAGGCGATGAAAAAATCCCCCACCCTGCGCCGCCGGGCGGGCGAACGCTTCACCGCCTGGCTTCTGGAAAAATACGGCTCCGCCGATGCCGTCCTCCAGCGCTGGGGCGAAGGCGGGCTCAACACCTTTGCCGCCGAGGGATTCAAAGACGAATCTTTCGAACAAAAAGCGGTCTTCCCCGCGGGCAACCCCTGGTTCTACGACCCCGCCCAGCTCGAAGGCTCACAAAAGCCCCGCAAGGCCCGGCTGCTCGACACCATGCGCTTCCTTTACGAGCTGCAGAACGAATACTACACGCGCTACACCGAGGCCCTCCGCCAGGCCGGCTACCGGGGCGAAATCGTCGCCTCCAACTGGCAGGCCGGGCGCGCCTACAGCCACTTCTTCAATCTGCATTCCGACGCCCAGGCGGGCATCGTGGACCGGCACAACTATTTCAAGGGCGACATTCCCATGATCCGCAATCCCGGCTCCGGCATGCTCAGCGCCGGCATGCAGCAGGTGGCCGGCCACCCTTTCATGCTCTCCGAGTGGATTCATGAATACCCCACCCGCTTCATCTCCGAAGGCGTCGCCCTCCTCGCCGCCTACGGCATGGGCCTCCAGGGCTGGGATGTGAGCTATCTTTTCCAAAACAAAGACGACGGCACCTACGAACCCCGCCTGGGCACTGACAAATGGGTCATCGCCCAACCCGAGGTCCTCGGCCTTTTCCCCGCTGTCTCCCGCCAGGTTTTGCGCGGCGATGTCCGGGCCTCCGAAACCACCGCCGTCCGCTCCGTCCACATTCCTTCCCTGCACGAGGCCCGCATTGGCTTCGATGACCAGGTCAAGCAGGGCTACGATGACAAATCCTTCGATTCCAAAACCGTGCCCGCCGCCGCCCTGGCCGCCGTCCGCTCCCTGGTTTCCTTCGATCCCGAATACAAAGACACTCCGGGATTCGACATGGCTCCCTATCTGAATGAGGGCGCGATTGTCTCCAGCACCCGCCAGCTCCGCTGGCAGCCGGGCACCAAGGGGGACAGCGGCTGGTTCACCATCGACACCCCCGGTACTGCCGCCGCCGTGGGCTTCGCCTCCGGGCGGACCCATGACCTGGCCGCCGCCGCCCTTACTCTGGAAACCCCTTACGCAGCGGTTTACCTGACCGCCGCCGGCCCCGGGGAAACAATCGCCTCGGCCCGGAGTGTCATCGCCACCACCATCGCCCGCAGCTACAACACCGGCATGAAATACGCCGGCCCGCAAAAGATGGCTGATGGCAAGGGTCCCATCCGCATGGAACCTGTGAGGGTCCAGGTGCAGATGAAGCGTCCGGGCACACCCACGGTCCACATCCTGGACCACAACGGCATACGCACCGGGCGCACTGTGCCCGTGCAAAATGGTGCTTTCACACTCGACGGCGCCGAAACCCGCGCCTGCTACTACGAGATCGCCTACTGATTGCGGGCCACTCCCCCGTTCGTAGGACCCGTTTTCCGCCCTGCGGCAAGCCTTTCCGTTTGCCCGTGGGCGCGGTGCTGCCAAAATGAGCCATGAACGAGCTTCCTCCCAGCCACTTTCTGGCCTCGACTCCGGATGGCCTGCTCGAATTCAGCCTCCATGCCGCGGCGGATACGGTGATCCAGCAAAACCTCACCCCGGGCACCGGCGGCTTCCTCTGCCCTTCACCCGACGGCAGCCGCATCTTCGCCTGCCATGACGGCCCGGCGGATGCAGACGGCTTTACCGGAACGGTCCGCAGCTTCCGCCGCCCGCGGCCTTTCCAGGCACTGGAGCCTGTACCCGGCCCCCAGTCGTCCCGCGGCGTGACTGCCTGCCACCTGGCCCTGCACCCCCTGGGCACCTTTGTGGCTGTGGCCAACTTCCGCGGCCCCGGCGGACGGGAAACGCAGGGCAGCGTGGCCGTGCTCCCCGTGGCGCCGGACGGCACCCTCGGGCCCGCTGTCTCCCGCCTGGCCTTCCCAGGCCAGGGAGCCAAGCTGCCCCGCCAAAGCGCCTCCCACCCCCACTCCGTTGCTTTCACCAGCAGCCCCAGCCGCCTTCGTGTGGCCGATCTGGGCACCGACGGCTATTGGGCCGTGCCCCTCGACCCAAAAGGAAAAACGGGCGAACCCGTCCGCCAGGCGCTGCCTCCTGGGTCGGGCCCCCGCCACCAGGCGGTTTCTGACAACGGACACGCCCTCTTCGTCAACACCGAGATGTCGAACGAGCTTTTTTGGTTTCAGCCCCAGGACGGGTTTGCCGAGAGCGACCCGTCCTCCCTCCGCCAGGCCGCCCGGGCCGGACTCCTGCCCGAAGGCGCCACCGGAGCTTCCGCGGCTGACCTGCATGCCACACCGGACGACCGGTTTGTCTATGCTTCCGTGCGCGGCCCGGACCTCATCGCCGGCTTCCGCGTGGACCGGGAAAACGAAAAGCTCATCCCCATCGGCCACACGCCCTCAGGGGGTTCCGGTCCGCGTTCTTTCTGCATCAGCCTGGATGGCACCCTGCTGATCGTCTCCCACACCGGCACGGGAGGCCTGAAAGCCTTCCGCCGCGATCTGGAAAGCGGAGCCTTGGAGGCTCTGGACATCGGACTGCCCGCGGGCGGCCACGTTGTGGCCGTCCCGGGCTGATCCAGGGCCGTTTGGCGGACAGTCGGGTTAGACGCCCAGCTTTTTGGCCCGCTCCACCGCTTTCTGGAGCTTGTGCTTCTTCTTGTCCACGATCTTGGTTTTGCGCTTGCGCAGCTGCCGCTCCAGCTTGTTCACCGCCACATCCACCGCGGCATACAAGTCGCTGCGGCTTTCCTCGATGTGGATGTCCGGCCCCGGCACGCCCAGGTGGACTTTCACGGAGAAGGCCTTGGCCGGGCTCTTGTTCTCATCGTGCATCAAGACCACGTGGGCGCCGATGATTTCATCGGTCAAATGTTCCAAGTGGCTGATTTTCTGGGTCACAAACGCCTGGATGGCGCCGGTGAGTTTCAGGTGGCGCGAACTGATGTGGATTTGCATACAACATTACCCTAGGTGCGTGCCCCGCCCTTGGCAACGCCCATCACGGACGCGGACAGGGCCTGGCGTCCCAAAGGGCCGAGGAAGGAGGATGCCCTCCGCGGGGCCATCCCCTCTTCCAGTCGGGCAATGACACCCCCGCCCACCCCCGCCCATTTTTTCCGTAGCCAGCCGGGGCGGGAACGCTACATTTCCGCCATGGCCGCCTCATCTTCGGAATCCTGCAACTGCTCCAAGCTCAAATGCCAGGCCGTCCTTGGCATCCTGGTCCCCTTCCTCGCCGTGTGCGCGGTGGCGGCGATCGTCCTCCTGACCAACCAATGAGCCCTTCCACGGCCTTCCAGGGGCAGGCTTGCGTGGAATTGCGGGACGGCGCCGCCCGTGCCCTGATTGCCCCGGACGCCGGCGGACGCCTCCTGTTCTGGGAACTGGGCGGGCGCCGCATCATCCACTGGCCTGAATCCCCGGACTGGTCCGCTCCCGCAAAAATCCGCGGCGGCAACCCCCTGCTCTTCCCCTTCATTGCCCGCCACTTTGTCGATGGCGCAGCCGGGCGCTGGAAAGACGCCGCTGGCACGGTGCATGAACTGCCCCAGCACGGCTTCACCCGTGACGGTATCTGCCGGCTCCGTGAAGCGTCATCCAGCCAGGCCGTCCTGGAATTGGAAACCCGCCACCCGGGCTATCCTTTCGAGTTCCGTTTCCTCACCACCTGCCGCCTCCAGGGCAGCGCACTCGAGGTGGAATTCTCCACCACCAACTCCGGCACGGTGCCTCTGCCTTACTACGCCGGCCACCACTTCTATTTCGCCCTGCCCGCCGCCGAGCGGCCCCAGTGGATGCTGGAAATGCCCGGCACCCGGCGCCGCGCCCGGCAGCGCCCGGACGGCTCGATCGAGGACCTGGCCCCCGGACCGGTCCAAGCCGCGCTGCACGATCCCTCCCTGCTCGACACCTTCCACTTGCTCGATGCCGCAGAACCCGTGCGCGTGGTTCATCCAGATGGACGCTGCCTGGAATTCGATCTGCCCGCGCGGGAAGCACCTTGGCATGCCGTGACCACCTGGACCGAGTCGCCGGAATCGCCCTTTTACTGCATTGAACCCTGGCTGGGCCTGCCCAACGCCATCCATCATGGGCGCGGCCTGCGCTGGATCGCGCCCGGAGCCACCGAACGCGCCCTCTGCCGCATCCAGGCGGCGGGCTGGTAGTCTGGAGCCCCAGCCGCGGCGGCGGGCAGTGAATGCCGCTTGAAATCTTCCGCGGCAGGATTTACTTTTAATTTTCCTCGGCAGCGTAGCTCAGTGGTAGAGCAGGGGACTCATAAGCCCTTGGTCACAGGTTCAAATCCTGTCGCTGCTACCCCCCCGGGTTCACCCTCCCCCTGCGCTCCGTCGCGCGGCTAGTGCGCTCCTACAACGAGCCTGGGTTGGACCTGCCCGAAACCTGAAACCAATCAGCGCTTGCGTTCTTTGCGGTCCGCAGGACTTGCGCCTTGGCGTTAACAGCGGTTTTGAAAGGCAGGTTTCACGCCACGAACGCGCAGGACAACAACTACAAACCTGAAACCAGTCTGGGCTGCGCGCCCTTCGCGGTGCACCCCGACGATCCGGCTCAGGACCGCGGTTCAACCACCATCACCCCGGTGGTGATCACGTAGGCATCCTCCACCGGCATCCGCTTCAGCTCGTGCCCCAGGCCCCAGCTGTCGCTGTAGAGAATTTCCCGCTTGTCCGGGTTGTAGCCGATGATCAGCCGCATGTGCCCGCCACCGGCCTGGGGAAGCTTGGGCGTTTCCGGCACCAGGCCCAGCCGCACACTCCATGCCAGAGGACGGCCCTGGTCGATCGTTTCCACGGTGTCCTTGTAAAATTTGTCCACCCGGGAAGCCCGCTTCAGCCTCACTTCCCGGAAGGTTTCCTGGTCCAGGGAGCCGTAGATGCGGTCGGCATCGATCACATTGCCCACCACACGAACCACCGGGGACAGCTTCTTGCGCTTGGCCGCACGGTCGTAGTCGTCCAGCAGATCGCTGAAATCCTTCCACTCGAACGTTTCCCGGTCGTCCACCCGCAGGCCCATCTTGCTGCCCATGCCTTTCAAGGCCTTGACCAGCTGCTCCGGACTGGTGCCGCCCTCACCGCTGGAGTTGGCCTGCTGGGCCAGTTCGTGCTGGTTCACCTCGATGCCGTAGTAGCGGAGGATGCGTTCCATGGTGGCCACCGCACAGTAGCCCTTGGAGCCCTGGTCCACCATCGGCACCCCCTCGATCAGCACATCCCGGTTTTCCAGCCGCTTCACCCTCTCCGGCAAATCGGAGGCAAAGATCTCGGTGCGCCGCTGGACCAGCATCGCCTCACGGGCGGTTCCCGGCGGATACAAAGTCAGGTTCACAAACTCGGGCCGGTCACTGCGCTGGCCTTCCTCTTTGACCCGGGAATAGGCCGCATCCAGGCGGGCGCAAAAGCCGGGGGTGATCCAGCCCCGGCTCTGGGCACGCAGTCCGCTGCGCTTGAGGGCATCCCCCAGGTCTTCCGCCGCCGCACCGGCACGGGCATCGACCGCTTCCAGCGTGCGTGCCAGCAGGGCTTCAAAGTCATCCTCCGAGACCCGGCCCAGGTCCCCGCGGTTTTAAATGGATAAAAAGACCCCGCGTGGATTGCCCCCCTCCACCCGGATCACCGCCTCCACCACCGGCAGCCCCAGATAGCTCATCGGCACCTCTGCGGCACGCATCTCGGCCCGCTCCTGGGACACCCAGCGGAAAGGGGATTTTTTCTCAAAAGCTTCCAATGCGGACGCATCCTTCTGCCAAAAGCCGGCCCCTTCGCAAATTTGTCCCAGATCGAACGGCGCTTGGGCCGGCTGCTCCGCCGCGGGGGCGGAACCGGCTGCCATTGCCGACAGCGCCAAAAACGCACACAGGCCGGTGTTGCTCTTCATTCTTCTGAAGATAGGCCTTCCGCGTCCTCCGGCAAGACAGCTTCCTCCATCCGCGGCCCGCCCTGGCGCATGCCTTCCACCAAAAATGTGATTTCCCCCCTCACCTTGGCCGCACGGTAATGCGCCAGCAGGTCCCCGCCCGTCCCCCGCCGGATTTCCTCGAACTTCTTGGTCAATTCCCTAGCCACCGCCACCGTCCGCGCCGGAATCACCGCCGCGCAGTCCTCCAGCGTCCGCAGCAGGCGGTAAGGCGATTCAAAATAAACACTGGTGCACTCCCGCGCCCCGGCTGCCGCCAGCTCCTTCTGCCGCGCCCCGCCTTTCACCGGCAAAAACCCGCCAAAGTAAAACGGGGTGATTTTCATGCCCGATCCCACCAGCGCATGCAGCACCGCGGACGGGCCGGGCACGACTTCCACCGCCACCCCTGCTTCCACACAGGCCCGGATGAGCCGCTCCCCGGGGTCCGAGACCCCCGGCATGCCCGCATCACTGACCAGTGCGATCTTGGCCCCGCTTTGCAGCCGCCCCAGAAATTCCTGCAGCCGCTGCTGTTCATTGAACTTGTGATAACTCGCCTGCGGCACCTGGATGCCGAAGTGGGCCAGCAGCAGGCCGGTGTGCCGGGTGTCTTCCGCCGCAATCAGGTCCGCTTCCTTAAGCACCCGCAGTGCCCGCAGCGTCATGTCCTCCAGGTTGCCGATCGGCGTGGCCACGATGAACAATCGTCCGGACATCCGTGCAGTATCCGGGCGTCACGCAATTGTGCCAGAGCCATTTTTTCTGCGGCTTGCCCGCGGGCACGCGTTCTGCTTAATCATGGCCATGCGGCGGACCAAAATCATTGCCACCCTCGGCCCCGCCACCGAGCGCCCGGAAACCATCCGCGAACTCATCGCCCGCGGCGTGAATGTCTTCCGCCTCAATATGTCCCATGCCCGGCATGACTGGGTGCGCCAGGTCATCCCCGCCATCCGCTCCGCTGCCGCCGGCCTCCGCCGCAACGCCACCATCCTCATGGACACCCAGGGGCCCGCCATCCGCACCGGCGACCTCCCCACCAAGCTCAACCTCAAGCCCGGCGACCGCTTCACCTTCACCGTCCGCGGCCACAAGTCCGAGGAGGAATTCTCCGTCGATACCAACTACGACGACCTGGTCAACGACATCCATGTCGGCGACGTCGTGCTGGTGGACAATGGCGTCATCCACATGATCGTCCGCGAGAAAAAAGACAAAGCCCTCATCTGCGAGGTCCTGACCGAGGGCACCCTCGGCAGCCGCCGCCACATCAACCTCCCCGGGGTCAAAGTCAACCTCCCCTGCCTCACCGAGAAGGACCTGGCCGACTTGAAAGTCGGTGTCGAGTGCGGCGTGGACTGGGTCGCCCTCTCCTTTGTCCGCGAGGCCAACGACCTGGCCATCCTCCGCCAGGTCCTGGAATCCGAGGGCGCCCCCCACATCGGCATCGTGGCCAAAGTCGAGGACCAGTCCGCCGTCCACAACATCGACGAGATCATCGAGGCGGCCGACGCCGTGATGGTGGCCCGCGGGGACCTGGGGATCGAGTGGCCTTACGAAGAACTGCCGATCATCCAGCGCCGCATCGTCAAGCACTGCCAGCAGCAGGCCAAGCCCGTCATCGTCGCCACCCACATGCTGGAAAGCATGATCTCCAGCCCCATGCCGACGCGTGCGGAGATCACCGATGTGGCCAACGCGGTCTTCGAGCAGGCCGATGCCATCATGCTCTCCGGGGAAACGACCGTGGGCCAGTATCCCCTGCGCTGCGTCGAGGTGCTGGACCGCGTGGCCGAGCGCATCGAGCGCAGTGGCGGGCTCAATTTCTTCGAGGCCTGGGAGCCGGAAAAAGAGCGGGACAAAGTGGTGGCCTCCGCCGTCCACCTGGCCAATCAGGTGCGTGCCGCGGCCATCTTCGTCTTCACCCGCAGCGGGGCGGTCGCCCAGGTGGCCGCCGCCCTCCGCCCGCGCTATTCCCCGATTTACGCCTTCACCCCAGACCGGCGGCTGAGCCACCGGCTTGGCCTGCTCCGCGCCGTCGAGGCCCACACCCTGGAATTCAAGGAGTCCCCCCTGGCCACCATCGAGGAAGCCGAGGCCCACATCCGCGGCCACCGCGAACTGCCGGAGCACGCCCAGATCGTGGTCGTGACGGAAATGCTGGTCAGCCACCAGCGCCACTGGACCGCCCAGCTCCGCACCTGGCAACCCGGTTAGCTTAGAGCCCTATCCGGATAGGCTCTTATCCTGGTCCGTCCTGCTGCGGCACCGGGCGGAAAAAGAGCAGGCGGAGGCTGTTCAGGCAGACCAGCACGGTGCTGCCCTCGTGCGCCAACACGCCCAGGGACAGCGGCACCCGCCCGGTCAGGGCCGCCACGCCCATCACCGCCACCGTTCCCAGGGCCAGCGCCAGGTTCTGCCGGATCACCGCCCGCGCCGCCCGGCTCAGCCGCCAGGCATGCAGGAACAGGTCGATCCGGTCGTTCATCAGCACCACATCGCTCTGCTCCAACGCCGCATCACTGCCTCGCGCCCCCATGGCCACCGAGACGTCCGCCGCCGCCAGGCTGGGCGCATCATTGACCCCATCGCCCACCATCGCCACCTGGCATCCGCCAGCCGCCAGCCGCCGGACGGCCTCCACCTTGGCCTCCGGGAGGAGCCCGGCCTGGATTTCCGCCGGTCCCAGCCCGATCTCCGCCCCCACCGCCCGGGCCACTTCCAGCCGGTCCCCGGTCAGCATCACCGGGCGCAGGCCCAGTTCCCGCATCTTCCGCAGCACCGGGGCCGACTCGGTGCGCACCCGGTCCCGCAGCAAAATCCGACCTAACACATCTTGGTGGAGCACCCAGACCTCGGAACAGGCGGCCGGGGGCGGCGGGACCGCTGCCGCCAGTTCCGCCAGTGGTCCGCGGGCGACCAGCTCCCGCCGTCCCAGCACGCACCAGGAATCGCCCGCCTGGCCGCTGACGCCCTGCCCGGCATGGTTCTGGAAACCCTCCACCGCCTCCGGCTCCAGGCCCCGCTTCCTGCCGTGTTTGAGGATGGCGCGCGCGATGGGATGGCTGGAGTGGGCTTCCAGCGCGCAGGCCGCTGCCAGCACGCCCTGCTCGCGGCCGGGAGGCACGCTGCGCACTTCCGCCACTTCCAGCTCGCCGGTGGTCAGGGTTCCGGTCTTGTCCAGCGCCACCACCCCCACACCCGCGAGCATCTCCACGGCCGCCCCGCCGCGGAAGAGCACGCCGTGGCGCGCGCCCGCGGCAATCGCCGCCAGGATGGCCGAGGGGATGGAGAGCACCAATGCGCATGGGCTCATCACCACCAGCAGCGTCATCGCCCGGTAAAAGGCAGACCGCTCGCCCTCACCGGCCACGAACGGCGGCACATCCAGCACCAGCCACCAGGCCAGGAACATCAATGCGGTCAGTCCCAGGACCAGGCCCGTGTAGCGCGTCCCGAAACGGTCCGTGAAACGCTGCGAGGGCGCCCGCCGCTGCTGCGCGGAGCGGATCAGGTCGATGATCTTCTGCAGGGCGCTTTGCCGGGCCGGGCGCAGGACCCGCGCCCGCAGCGAGCCCCAGGTGTTGATCGATCCGCTCATCAGGCGGTCCCCCGGCTCCTTGGCCACCGGCACGCTTTCCCCGGTCAGCGCGGATTCATCAACCGCACTGGAACCGGAAAGCACTTCCGCATCACAGGCGACCACGTCTCCGGGCCGCACGTGCAGGATGTCCCCGGAGCGCACCTCGCCGACATCCACCGCCTCCTCGCCGCCGCCCGCGGCTTCGCGCAGCGCCCGGCGCGGAGCCGCGTGTAAAAGGCTTCCGATTTCGCCTTTGGTCCGGTGGGCCGCATAGGCTTCCATCGCCCCGGATGCGGAAAACAGGAAGAGCAGCAGCGCCCCTTCACCCCAGGCACCAACCGCGGCCGCGCCCAACGCCACCGCCAGCATCAAAAAATGAATGTCCAGCCGTCCGACTTTCAAACCCTGCCAGGAATCGGCCGCGGCATCCCGGCCCCCCGCCACCATGGCCAAAGCATACGCCGCCACCGGAGCCCAGGACGGCGCGGCGTCCCAATGGCTGCAGGCAAATCCCGCGGCCAGGCCGAGCCCGCACAACGCCGCATCCCGTGCCCCTTCCCTCCAGTCCTCCTCCTCTTCCTCCGCATCGATCCAGGGAAGTTCCCGCCACTGGCGCAAAGTGGGCGAGGTGGGACAGCCGGGCCGCTCGATCAGCACCGATCCGGCATCCCGGCTCAGCTTCATGCCCTCCACCGCCACCGCACCGCCCCAACCCGGCGGGCGGCGGGAGAGCTCGTTCTTCAATCCTTCCAGCACCTCGCGCAGCCGCACCTGGAGCCGCTCCCAATCCGCGTCCCCTAGCGTGGCCACTTCCACTCTTTCCCCCTCTTCGCTCAGCCGCACCGCATCCAGGCCGCGCTCGGTTTTCAACAACCGCGCGAGCTCGGCAAACAACGCGGCGTCTCCAATGCTCATTGTAACCACATTGCGCCCCCACGCCTGCGGGTCAAGCAGGGGCGGGAGTCTTGGGCTTCAATGGGTGTAATCCATATGCGCGTTGACAAACCCGTGGGCGCACTAGTGTGGTAAAATACCATGCTTTCGTCCGACGATTTCAACTTCGCCCTCGAGAACGCCCGCGTCGTCCTCCCCCCGGAGCAGCGCATCCAGACCTTCGGCACCTCCGTGCTCAATTACATCCTGGTCACCGAGGACATGGACCGCGCCCGGCTCTGCCATGTGCGCGAAGGCTCGATCGTGGCCGAACGGCCCCAGGTCATTTCCGCGGACAACATCGCCAAGCTCCTGCTCGAAGGGTTTGGCGAGCAGGCGGAGCGCTTCGCCGAGCTGGTCAACCACAACGCCCACAAGTTCGCCATCCTCAAATACGGCTTCCGCGTGCGCAAAGCCGACATCCGCAGCTATGAGGCCCACGACGACATCGACCCGCTCCTCGGGCGCGTGGCCGAGCAGGTCCGCGCGCGCAAGGACCCCCTGGCCGCCGTGCTGGCCGGGGTGGAAGAAGGCTGGGAAGTCTGCCTGCTGAAATTCATGTTCGACATGGCCGCCGCTTCCGGCGAGTCCAACCTGCGCGACCTGCGCGGGCGCGGGCTGATTTGAACCGCAACGATGGAGTTCTTCACCGCGAAGAGCGCCAAGTTCGCGAAGGCCTGCGGCCTGCGGCTTAAGGCGGATGCAAACTCCATTCACCGATCCGGTGATTCTACTTCGCGCCCTTCGCGGTTAACTGCATTTTCTTGTCTGAAGCAACCGGCCTATTTGCACCCGCAGCCGCTTTGCGGCTTGGGCAGGGCGGTGATTTTTCCCGCATCCGGGTATTCGTAGATGTCGCCACGGAAATTGCGCAGGACGACACGGTCTCCGGTGCGGGCGACGATGTAGTCGGGATTGAGCGGAATCTTGCCGCCTCCACCGGGGCCATCGACGACGAATTGGGGCACGGCGTAGCCCGTGGTGTGCCCGCGCATCTGGTCAATGAGGTCGATGCCCTCCTGGATCGGCGTGCGCAAATGGGACGTGCCCAGGATCAAGTCGCATTGATAGAGGTAGTAGGGACGGACACGGCAATAGACCAGCTTGTGCAGGAGGGCCTTCATGGTGGCCACGTCGTTGTTCACGCCTTTGAGCAGCACGGCCTGGTTGCCCAGGGGGATGCCGGCATCGGCCAGGCGGCCCAGGGCATCGCGGACCTCGGCGGTGATTTCCTTGGGGTGGTTCGTATGCACGCTCATCCAAAGCGGATGGAAGCGGCGCAGCATGGCGCACAGCTCGGGCGTGATGCGCTGCGGCAGGAAGATGGGCACGCGGCTGCCGATGCGCACAAATTCGATATGCGGGATCGAGCGCAAGCGGGAGAGGATGCCTTCCAGCTTTTTGTCCGAGAAGAGCAGGGGGTCGCCCCCGGAGAGGAGGACGTCCCGCACTTCGGTGTGCGCCTCCAGGTAGCGGTAGGCTTCTTCGAAATCGGTCTCCAGTTCCTGTTCCCCCACGCCGCTGACCACGCGGCTGCGGGTGCAATACCGGCAGTAAGAGGCGCAGCGGTCGGTGACCAGGAAAAGGACCCGGTCCGGATAGCGGTGGACCAATCCCGGCACAGGCATGGAACCGTCCTCCCCACAAGGATCGGCCATTTCTTCCGGCGCGGTCGCCGTTTCCTCGATCCGCGGAATCACCTGGCGCCGGATCGGGCATTCGGGGTCTGCGGCGTCGATGAGGTTGAAGAAGTGGGGGGTGATGGCCATGCCCAGCTTGCTGCCGGTGAGCAGCACTCCTGCCCGCTCGGAGGGGGTCAGCTCCAGGTGCTGCTCCAACTGGGCCAGCGTGGTGATGCGGTTGCGGAGCTGCCAGCCCCAATCATTCCAGGAGGATTCCGGAGTGCCCGCCCAGCGGCCGGGATACGACGGTGTGAATTCGATGGTTCCCAAAGGATTACCTGACCGGTTGTGTAGCAAGACTAATGACCGACTCCGGATTGTCAAATAACCCACGGTGGGGGGATTTTTCGAGGCGACAATCCGCCGTTCCGTTCTACCCTGTTGGGATGGCCGAAACCTTGCCCAAGCTTTACGTCAAAACCGGCTGCCCTTGGTGTGCCGAGGCCATGGAATTCCTCGACCGCCACCGCATCGGCTACGAAAAAATCACCGTGACCGGCAACGCCGGGGCGATGGAAGAAATGGTGGAACTCTCCGGCCAGTCCAAGGCACCCACCCTGGATTGGCACGGCGAGGTGCTGGCGGACTTCGGCGCCGCAGAACTTGAACCCTTCCTCCGCCAGCGCGGCGCGATCCGGTGATCCGCGTCCGCCGCCTGGTCTTCGACCGTTTTGGCCCGCCCGCCGAGGTGCTGCGGGTGGAAGAGGCTTCCCTGCCAGAACCTGCTGAGGGGGAAATCCGCATCCGCATGGAGCGGGCCTCCGTCAACCCGGCTGATCTCAACGTCATCGAAGGCACCTACGGCATCAAGCCGCCTCTCCCCTGCGTGCCCGGCAATGAGGGCGCGGGGCTCGTCGAGGCGCTGGGCTCCGGCGTGGAAGGCCTGGCCGTGGGCGACCGCGTGGTGGTGCCCGGGCTGGGCACCTGGGCCTCGCACCTTAACGTTTCAGCCGCCCGCTGCACCCGGGTGGACTCAACGGTCGATCCCGCTTTTGCCGCCATGCTCACGGTCAATCCGCCCACGGCCTGGGGGATGCTCCACCGCTTCACCGCTTTGCAGCCGGGGGAATGGGTGGTGCAGAACGCCGCGACTTCTGCGGTTGGGCGCTGTGTCATCCAAATCGCCCGTGCCCTGGGCTGGAAAACTCTCAACTTGGTCCGCCGCCCGGAGGCCGCCGCGGAACTCCTCGCCCTCGGCGCCGATGCCGTGGAAGTGGAAGACCCTTCCCTGCCCAAACGTGTGGCCTCGATCACCGCCGGCGCCCCCATCCGCCTCGGCTTCAATGCCGTGGGCGGGGACAGCGCCGCCACTGTGGCCAAATGCCTGGGCTCCGGCGCGCATCTGGTCACTTACGGCGCCATGTCCCGCCAGCCCCTCAAGCTGCCCAACGGCCTGCTCATTTTCAACGACCTCACCTGCCACGGCTTCTGGATGAGCAGGGTTTATCAGCAAATGGGCGCGGAGGAGAAGGCGGCAATGTTTGCCCGCCTGGTGGAGCTGCACCAGGCCGGGAAGCTCTCCATCCCGGTGGATGCGGTCTTTTCCCTGGCCCGCTGGGCGGAAGCCCTCGAGCGCGCGGCAGCGCCAGGCAGGCCGGGCAAGGTGCTGTTCGATCCGCAGGCGTAGCAGGCCCGGAAAGCGGAGCGCTTCTCCTACAAGCCGCTGAAACCAATCACCGGATGAAGAATCACTCCCCGGCCTCTTCCTCTTCCTGATCGACGGAGACGACGGGGGCGATGCCGGTGAGCTTGTCGCCGGCTTCCAGGCTGACGAGTTTGACGCCCTGGGTGTTGCGTCCGCACTCGCGCACGTCCGCCACCTTGATCCGGACCATCTGGCCTTTCACGGTGGTCAGCATCATTTCATCGCTGTCACGCACGGTCAGCACACCCACCACGCCGCCGGTCTTGTCCCCGGTCTTCATGGTGATGATGCCTTTGCCCCCGCGGGACTGGGTCTTGTATTCCTCGAAGGAGGTCCGCTTGCCGATGCCGTTCTCGCCCGCCACCAGAAGCGTGGCGTCGTTCTGGGCCATGGCGATGCCGACGACTTTGTCGCCTTTCTCCAGGTTGATGCCGCGCACGCCGGCCGCCTGGCGGCCCATGCAGCGGACATCGGATTCTTCAAAGCGGATGCTCATGCCCTCACCGGTGATGAGGACAGGCTCCTGCTTGCCGTCGGTGAGCTTCACGTCGATGAGGCGGTCGCCCTGGTCGATGCCGATGGCGATGATGCCGCCGGCGCGGGTGTTGGCGAAGTCCTTGAGGGCGGTCTTCTTGACCGTGCCCTGCTGGGTGGCGAAGAAGAGGAATTCTTCCGATTCCCAGGTGATGTCCTCCCCCTTGGAATCCCGCTTGGACGGGATGCGGATGAGGGCGGCGATGGTCTCACCCGTTTTGAGGGAGAGGACGTTGGCGATGGACTTGCCCTTGGAGTTGCGGCTCATGTCCGGGATGGTGTGCACGCGCTCGACGTAGGCGCGCCCGGTGTTGGTGAAGAACATGAGGTAGTCGTGGGTGGAGGCGGAGAAGAGGTGCTCGACAAAGTCGGAGTCCTCGGGCTTCTCGCCCTCGCGCATGGTCATGCCGATGACGCCCTTGCCGCCGCGCCGCTGGGCACGGTAGCTGGAGACGTTGGTGCGCTTGATCAGGCCGTTGTGGGTCATGGTGATGAGGACGGCCTCGTTGGCGATGAGGTCCTCGATGGCCATGTCGCCCTCGTCGGCGGCGAAGTCGGTGCGGCGCTTGGTGGCGTGCTTGGCTTTGACCGCCTGGAGTTCGTCCTTGATGATGGAAAGCACGCGGGCTTCACGGGCCAGGATGTCGAGCAGGTCGGCGATTTTTTCCAGCAGGTCCTTGTATTCGCCCTGGATCTTCTCGCGCTCCATGCCGGTGAGCTGGTAGAGGCGCAGTTCCAGGATGGAATCGACCTGGGCCTCGGAGATGAGGTAGCGCCCGCTCTGGAGGCGGGACTCGTTGCGGATGGTGATGCCGAATTTTTCCATGACCTTGCGGGGGAACTCGTAGCCGAGGAGCTTGAGGCGGGCCTCGTCGCGGTTGCGGCTCTTGCGGATGATGTCGATGAAGTCATCCAGGTTGGCCAGGGCGATGAGGTAGCCTTCCAGGGTCTCGGCGCGGGTCTCGGCCTTGTTCAGCTCGAAGCGGGTGCGGCGGAGCACGACCTCGCGGCGGTGCTCGATGTAGCAGTTGATCAGCTCCTTAAGGTTGAGGAGCTTCGGCCGCCCGCCGTCGATGGCGAGCATGTTGGCGGAGAAAGAGGACTCCAGCGCGGTGTGCTGGTAGAGCTTGTTGATGACGACCTTGGTGACGGCATCGCGCTTGAGTTCGACGACGACGCGGGTGTTTTCATCGGACTCATCGCGCACGTCGGAGACCTCGGCCAGGACCTTGTCGTTGGTGAGTTCGGCGATGCGCTTGACCAGCTCGGCGCGGTTGACGTTGAAGGGGATCTCGGTGATGACGATGACTTCCTTGCCGCCCTTGTGCTCCTCGGTGTGCATGCGGCCGCGGACTTTGATGCTGCCCTTGCCGCCGTTCATGTAGTTGCGCACGCCCTCGAGGCCGAGGATGGTGCAGCCGGTGGGGAAGTCGGGACCCTTGATGATCTTGTTCAGGGCCTTGATGGTGATCTCGGGATCATCGATGGTGGCGCAGATGCCGTCCACGACCTCGCCGAGGTTGTGGGGGGGCATGTTGGTGGCCATGCCGACGGCGATGCCGGTGCCGCCATTGACCAGGAGGTTGGGGAAGGCGGCGGGGAAGACGACGGGCTCCTCGCGGGTCTCATCGTAGTTGGGGACGAAGTTGACCGTGTCCTTGTCCATGTCCTCCATGAGGAGGGCGCCGAGGTGGGTCAAGCGGGCCTCGGTGTAACGCATGGCGGCCGGGGGATCTCCCTCGACGGAGCCGAAGTTGCCCTGGCCATCGACCAGGATGTCGCGCATCGCCCAGGGCTGGGCCATGTGGACCAGGGTCGGATAGATGACGGCCTCGCCGTGGGGGTGGTAGTTGCCTGAGGTGTCGCCGCAAATCTTGGCGCACTTACGATGCTGGCGGCCGGGGTAAAGATTCAGGTCATGCATCGCCAGGAGCACACGGCGCTGAGAGGGCTTGAGGCCGTCCCGCACGTCGGGCAGCGCGCGGGAGATGATAACGGACATCGAGTAGTCGAGGAACGAGTTCTTGATCTCGTCGGCGACGTTGATGCGGTCGATGCGTTCGCCTTGGGAGAACAGGGAGGAGGGGGGGTCTTGGTCGGCCATAAGGGAGTGATTAAGGGATTGAGGGATTGGGTGATTAAGTTTTTTCAGGCGGTGGGGATGCCGAGACGGGCGGCGGCGGCGAGCATGCGCTGGTCGTTGCTCACCAGCGGAAAATCCTGATGCAGGTCGCAGGCGGCGAGATGGAGGGCATCGAGCGCGTGAAGGCCGACTGCAGGGTGGCAGAGCGCGATCATTTGCTGCGCCTTGTGGAACATCGAAGGCTGGAACCCGTAAAGCGAAATATCCCCCTCACGGACCCAATTGGAGAAGCGGTCCCAGGCGCGCTTGCGATTGTCGGGACGGAGATGGCCTCCGCGCTCCTGCCCGCAGAGTGCGGAGAACACCTCGGTGTAGGCCAGGTCCGACGAGGTCAAATCATGACCCTCGACAAGTCCGGCGTAGTAATCCGTGTCGCCTTCCGGGACCAGGAGCTTGACGATGACACTGCTGTCCAGATACATCACCAACCCCTGGCGTCCCGGTCGGCACGCACGATTTCCGTGGCACTGGGCCCGGTGTTCATGGGCATGGAGCGGAGGTGCTCCCAGTCCACTTTGAACGGTTTGCTCTTGGGCTTGTAAGGGATCAGGCGTGCCTTGGGCTTGCCGCCCGCGGTCAGCACAATCTCCTCCCCCTCCGCCACCATGTCCAGCAGGCCGGAGAGATGCGCTTTGGCCACACGCACGTTGTAGGTGCGGCCCACACCGGGAAGCATCACGGCCGACTCCTGGATGCGGCTGCCCTTCTGCTCCTTCAAATCCTCCTTGTAGTTGACGGAAACTTTCTTCATGAAGCCAATGTAGTCATTTGTAGTCACCAATCAAGAATAAAATTATTATGTCGTGACTACACATCCAAGTTCCTGACATTCAGCGCGTTGTCTTCGATAAACTGGCGGCGGGGCTCAACTTCATCGCCCATGAGCTTGCTGAACATCTCCTCGGCCTCGACGGCGTCATCGATGGAAATGCGCAGGAGCTTGCGCTTGGCGGGGTCCATGGTGGTCTCAAAGAGTTCCTTGGCGTTCATTTCACCCAGCCCCTTGAAACGCTTGATCTGGACGCCGCCTTTGCCGATCTCTTTGACCGCATTGAGGATTTCCGGAATGGAAAAGAGCGGCCTCACTTTGGCGCTGTCCCCCTCCCCCTCGCTGATTTCGAACAAGGGCTTGTCCGCGGCGCTGTAGTGGTCGATCTCCAGGCCTTTTTTCGAGAGCTTGCCGAGGAGTTCGGCCACGGCCTTGGTCTCGTGGAGCTCCACATGCTTGAAGCGGCGGCGGGGCTTGTCCTTGGCATCCTTGGTTTTGGCTTCCTCCTCCTTCTCCCCGTGCTGCTGCTCGAAGATGGCGAGGTCAGGATTGGCCTCGGCGAATTTGGAGAGCTGGGCATCGGTGACGAAGTAATGCACGGACTCGTTGTTGCCTTCGCGGATTTTGACCAGGTGGCGGGGCAGCTCGTGGCTCTTGGGGTCGCGGTGTTCGAGGTATTGGGCAAAGTCTCCGCCGTGGCCGGCCATGGCCTTGCTGAATTTGTCCAGGCTGTTGAGCAGCTCGAGGATTTCCATGAGCTGCTTGCTATTGAATTCCTTCTTGTCGGACAGGTTGCGCAGCTGCACATCCTCGCAGCCGAGCTGGATGAGTATCTTGTTCAACGCGTTGTCGTCATCCACATACTCCAGGCGCTTGCGGCGGAGGACGGAGTAGAGCGGGGGCTGGGCGATGTAGATGTAGCCGCGCTTCACCAGCTCGGGCATTTGCCGGTAGAAGAACGTAAGGAGCAGCGTGCGGATGTGGGAGCCGTCCACGTCGGCATCGGTCATGATGACGATCTTGTGGTAGCGCAGCCGCTCCAGCTTGAAGGCGCCCTCGCTCTCCCCGTCACCGATGCCGGTGCCGACGGCGGTGATCATGGTGCGGATTTCGTTGTTTTCAAGGACCTTGTCCAGGCGTGCCTTCTCCACGTTGATGAGCTTGCCGCGGATGGGGAGGATGGCCTGGTGCTGGCGGTCACGACCCTGCTTGGCGGAGCCGCCGGCGGAGTCGCCCTCGACGATGAACAGCTCGGAATCCTCCGGATTGCGCGAGGAGCAATCCGCCAGCTTGCCGGGCAGCCCCCCGCCGGACATGGCGGTCTTGCGCACGGCCTCACGGGCCTTGCGGGCGGCCTCGCGCGCACGTGCGGCGGTAAGGGATTTGTCGATGACTTTCTTGGCCACGCCCGGGTTGGCGTCGAAGAACATCATCAGCGCCTCATAGGTGGCGGACGAGACCATGCTTTCCACTTCCGGGGAGAGCAGCTTGACCTTGGTCTGGGATTCGAACTTGGGATCGGTGTGCTTGATCGAGATGACCGCGGTCAGGCCTTCGCGCACGTCGTCGCCGGAGATGCTCGGGTCCTTCTCCTTGAGCAAATTGTTGGACTTGGCGTATTGGTTGATCGAGCGGGTCAGGGCGGTGCGGAAGCCGATAAGGTGGGTGCCGCCGTCCGGGTTATGGACAGTGTTGGTGTAGCAGAAAACGAGGTCATTGTAGCCGTCGTTGTATTGCACCACCGCTTCCAGGTGGATTTCCACCTTCTTGTCGTCCATGGCCACCTCGGCCTGGCGGCGGATGACGATGGGCTTGGCGTTGACCACGGCCTTGTTCTTGTTCAGCTGCTTGACGAACTCCTCGACGCCGTCTTTGTAGAGGAAGGTCTCGGGCTTGCCCTTCTCATCGCGCTCGTCGTGGAAGACGATCTCCAGTCCGGAGTTGAGGAAGGCCAGCTCGCGCAGGCGCTGGGCGATGCGGTCGCCCTTGAACTCGGTGGTTTCCTTGAAGATTTCCGTGTCGGGCTTGAAGGTGATGAGCGTGCCGGTCTGCTTGGTTTTGCCGATGACCTCGAGCTTCTTCATCGTCTTGCCGCGCTCGAATTCCATGTGGTGGACCTTGCCATCGCGGGAGACCTCGACCTCGAACCACTCGGAGACGGCATTGACGCATTTGGCGCCGACGCCGTGGGTGCCGCCGGAGAACTTGTAGCCGCCCTGGCCGTATTTCCCGCCGGAGTGGAGGGTGGTGAGGACCATCTCGACGCCGGGAATTTTATACTGCGGGTGGATGTCCACGGGGATGCCGCGCCCGTTGTCGCGGATGGAGATGGAGCCATCGACGTGGATGGTGACCTCGATGCGGGTGCAGAAGCCGGCCAGGTGTTCATCGACCGAGTTGTCGAGAACCTCGGAGACGCAGTGGTGGAGGGCGCGCTCATCCGTGCCGCCGATATACATGCCGGGCTTCTTCCGGACCGCCTCCAGGCCCTCCAATTTTCCGAGCTTGGAGGCATCGTAGTTGACGTTGGTGACACTGGTGCTGGGCTTCGTTTCCGGTTCGGCCATAAGCGAAAATATTCTGTCAATTAACCGGGCTTGGCAACGGTTTTCTTGCCCGATACGGCCCTCGCAACGGCTTTATTTTGTGGCACTTGCGAGCGCGCACCGCTCAAGGTTCGCGCGGCATCGGAATGACTGGCAGCAAGGGGCGGAGGGCCTCATGAGCCGCGAGCTGCAGAACCAAGGGCTCAACGGCCGCCAGTTCCTTCATGGCCGGTTCGGCCTCCGCAGAAAAGGCGCGCAGAGCCTTGGCGGCTTGGTCGATTTCTCCCCGGTGGGCGGCAGCTGCCGCCGTGGCCAGGTGCCAGAGGGCGGGCAGGCCGGACGGGCGGGCCGGCAGTTCGGCAGGGCGGCCCGCCAGATCCCATTCAGCCAGCAGAGCCCAGGCCTGGAAATTGGCATCGTAGGGGCGAAGACGGGCGGCCATGCGGATGTGCTCAACTCCGGAGGCCGGATCACCTGCGCGGCGCAGCGCCAGGCTGAGCTTGAGTCTCATCCAGGGATCTCCGGGATAGAGTTCGACCACTTGTGAGTAACGGGTGGCCGCTTCCTGCACATCGCTGGAGGCTATGGCGATGTCGCCCAGCCGTGCCGCCGCCATGGCGACTGCTTCTCCGCGGGCAATGGAAGCCTGGAACGCGGCGCGTGCCGCCGCCGTATCGCGGCGAGCCCAGGCTGCCAGGCCGCTGATGTAATGCCATCCCACCAAGGCGGGGTCCTCTTGGCGGGCTTCCTCCAAAAGGATGCGGGCTTCTTCATGTGCGCCGATTTTGGCCGCGTTCAAAGCCAAGCCCAGCTTGGCCACCACCCCCGGATCTCCTTTGGGTTCAAAGAGCGGGATTTCCCGGACTTCGGGGAGCGGGACCTCGGCGGATAGCGGATAGGCTGGCCGTCCGGCTTCTGGAATACCTTCCGGCTGGGGCTTGAGCAGGCCATCCCAATCCGTGCTGCGCACCCCCCAAACCGCCAACCCCGCCAAAACCAGAACCAGCAGAACCACGGCGATGCGGTTCGAAGCACGCCCGAGAACGGCAAAGCTGGACTCGCCCTCGATATCCAGGCGCGCTGCGGCGATGCGCCGCCTGCCGCTTTTCCGTCCACGGAACCAGGGCAGCTTGCCTTGGCGGGATGAACGGTCACGTGGCATGGACCAGCGCCTCCTTGCCGCCATTGAGGCCGCGCTCGATCGCCCCGCGCAAGGCCCCATCGTCCAAGTCCCTGGCCAAAATTGGCTCCCCCAGATAAAGATCACAGCACGTGAATGGGAAGGGGACTTGGAAGCGGTCCCAGCTTCCGGCCTCCCACTTCCAGTGCGTATGGTAATAAATCGGGACCACCGGCGCCCCAGAATGCCGGGCCAGGGCCAGGATGCCCTCCTGAACCTGGCAGCGGGGCCCACGCGGGCCGTCCGGGGTGATGCCCATGTCACACCCCCCTTGGCGCAGGGCACGGGCAATCTCAAGCAAAGCGGCGATGCCCCCCCGGGAGGACGAGCCCCGCACCGCCTCGATGCCGAAACGCGCCGCCACCTCACTGATGAATTCCCCGTCCCGGCTCCGGCTCATCATCACCTTGAGCCGGCGTCCATGGACCAGTTTGCGATAAATGTAAGGCATCAGGAGAATGCGGCAGTGCCAAAAAGCGAAAATCATCGGCTCCCTGCCCAGCTTGTCCAAAACCCCGTGCGGATCCTGCACGCGCAGCCTCACACTGGCGCCAAGGAGCCGGATCAACAGGGCGGCCAGCGGCGCCCCGAACCGGCGCAGCACCCGGCGGCGCAAAAACTTCATCACGGCAGAATCCTCCGGTGGAATACGCGGGAAAATGCCCGCGCCGGGGTCTTGATGAAAAACTCCTGGAAGAAATCATCCGCCGGCATCGCCTCCGGTTCGACGATCCGCCGCAGCATGAAAAACGACGCCGCCACACACGCCAACACCCCGGCATAAACCACGCTGCTGCCATTCCACTGCACCGGCCCGCTGGCCGCGCTCCATCCATGCAGGGCATCCACCACCAAGCCCCAGCCGAACGGCGCAAACCCGGCCACCAAGCTCGTGACCACGCTGTGGATGGCAAAAAAATGGCTCCGTCCCATCGCCGGCACCGTCGCCATCAACAGCCGGGTGTTGGCCAGGGAAAACAGCGCAAAACACACCGCCCAGGACACCTGCTGGAATCCCACCGACCACCAGGCAAACGGAATCAGCCCCGCCGCCATCCCCCCCCAGCCGCCGAAATGGAGCACCTGCCAGAGCGTCGAATGCACCAGCAGCGGACGGCTGCCCGTGCGGTCCACCCATTTCCCCAGCACATAGACCGCACCGATATAGACCAGGCCCCAACAGGCCGTCAGATACATGAACATGGCATCACTCACCGCGTAAGTATCCCGCAGGAAGGGCACCACCACCACCCCGCCGCCGGCCCAGGCCAGCAGCACGCTGATGTTGTAGAGAATGATGTTCTGGAAGGGCTTATAACCCCAAATCGCCCGCCAGGGCACCGACTCCCGGCTGCGGGTGCGCTCCTCCTCGGACACCGGCACATCCGGAATGCGCTTGAGGTAATAAAGGCTCCCCGCCGCCGCGCCAAAACTGGCCAGAAAGACCGCCGCAAAACCTAGGTTGCCCGGCACCCGCTCCAGATACAGCCCCGCCAGCACGCTGGCCACCACGATCGCCGAAAACCCGCAGGTCTGGTCCAGGGAGACATAGCGCCCGCGCACCCGCTCCGGCACCAGCTGGGTGATCCACGGCAGCCATCCGCAGGTGGAGATGCCGCGGCTGAAATTATAACAAAACAAAAGAAACAATGTCGCACTCGCGCGCGTCAGCGCATCCATCGGCCCCGGCAGCGCCGCCACACACGCCACCAGCAGGATAAAGAGGCTGCGCACCGCCCAGCCCCTCAGCACAAAGGTCCGGTAGCCCACCTGCTCGACAAAACGCGCCGCCGGAATCTGCAGGATCACCAGCAGCGCCGGCAGCCCCTGCACGATCCCCAGCACCGTAGCCGAGGCCCCCAGGCTCTTGAAATAGAGCACCATCGGCATCCCGATCACCAGGCAGAAGGAGGCCGAATTGAAAACCTGGAACAGAAAAGCGTAATGGATGCCCTCCGGCAGCCCGTCCGACCGCGCCAATGTTCCCCGGGGAGGCAATTGCATGCGCCCGGATTAAACCACCTCCTTCCTCATCCGCCAAGCGGCTCATGCGCCTTTCCACTCCGCCATAATCCGGATTGCCGCCGGGCCCGCCCCGCTCAATACTGGGGCCATGCAACGGTCCGACTTCCTCCGCCTGCTCCTTCTCGGAGCCGGCAGCACCGCACTCGCCCCCGCCTGGGTCCGCGCCCAGGAATTCGACCCCGCCCCGCCGGAAGGCCTCGTCATCGAGCCCATCGCCCCCAGCCCCGCTCCACCCGCCCCCGGAAGCACCAAAGCCTACGTCGTCAACCGTGGTCCCGGCTTTGCCAACCGCATCGCCCTCACCTTCGATGACGGCCCTTCCCCAGGCGTCACCGACAAAATCCTCACCGAACTCGACCGCCGCCGCCTCAAGGCCACCTTCTTCATGATCGGCAAGAAAGCCGAAGCCTATCCCAAACTCGCCGCCGAAGTCGCCGCCGCCGGCCACGAAGTGGCCAACCACACCTACACCCACCCCGCCCTCAACCGCCTCTCCGCCGACCGCGTTGAATACGAAATCTTCAAGGCCCAGGACGCCATCGCCCAGGCCACCGGCCAGCAAGCCACTTGGTTCCGCCCGCCATACGGCGCCTTCCGCCCCGCCGACCAGGGTGCCATCCCCCGCGCCAAATCCCTCGGCGTCGCCATGTGGTCGGTCGATCCCCGGGATTGGGCCAAGCCCGGCGCCTCCGCCATCGTCCAGCGCATCGCCGGCGCCGCCCACCCCGGCTCCATCATCCTCCTCCACGATTTGCACCACCAGACCGCGGAGGCCACCGGAGATGTCCTCGACCGCCTGCTGGACAAATCCTACAACTTCGCCACCCTCTCCCATCTCTTCGGCACCCCCTACGGACCCTTTCAACCCGCGTGACTAAAAAACCCTTCCACGAACTCGGCCTCGCCCCCGAACTCCTCCGCGCTGTTGAAAAAATGGGCTTCGAAGAAGCCTCCCCCATCCAGTCCCTCGCCATCCCTGTCCTCCTCGAAGGTCACGACGCCGTCGGCCAATCCCAGACCGGCTCCGGCAAAACCGCCGCCTTCGCCCTCCCCGCCATCCAGCGCGTCGATCCCGCCCTCCGCGCCACCCAGGTCCTCATCCTCTGCCCCACCCGCGAGCTCGCCGTCCAGGTCGCCGAAGAAGTCGCCAAGCTCGCCGCCTTCAAAAAAGGCGTCCGCGAACTCCCCATCTACGGCGGCCAGTCCTACGAACGCCAGTTCCGCGGCCTCGACCAGGGCGCCCACATCGTCATCGGCACCCCCGGACGCCTCATCGACCACCTTGAACGCGGCTCCCTCAAGCTCGACCAGCTCCGCATGATCATCCTCGACGAGGCCGACCGCATGCTCGACATGGGCTTCATCGAGGACATCCGCGCCCTCCTCGCCCGCTGCCCCGAAGAACGCCAGACCGTCCTCTTCTCCGCCACCCTCCCCCGCGCCATCCAGGACCTTGTCAAAACCTTCGCCCGCAACCCCCGCACCCTCACCATCGAGACCCAGGCCCTCACCGCCCCCGCCATCGACCAGGTCTATTACGAAGTGGACCGCCGCTCCAAGCTTGATGTCCTCTGCCGCCTCATCGACCTCCACGATGTCAAATTCGCCATCATCTTCTGCGCCACCAAAATGATGGTCGATGACCTCGCCGAGCACCTCGCCGCCCGCGGCTACGCCGCCGATAAAATGCACGGCGACATGACCCAGGCCATGCGCGAGCGCGTCATCGCCAAATTCCGCCGCCGCGGCATCGAGTTCCTCATCGCCACCGACGTCGCCGCCCGCGGCCTCGACATCGACGACATCGAGGTCGTCTTCAACTACGACCTGCCCAACGACGGCGAGGACTACATCCACCGCATCGGACGCACCGGCCGCGCCGGGCGCAGCGGCAAAGCCATCACATTCGTCGCCGGGCGTGAAATCCACAAACTCCAATACATCATCCGCACCACCAAATGCCGCCTCAAGCGCGAGCGCGTCCCTTCCGCCGATGAAGTCGAACAAAAACGCCGCGACATCTTCTTTGAGACCCTGCGCGAGCGTCTGGAAAAAGGCGACTACACCCGCCACGACGACCTGATCGACCGCCTTCTCGAACAAGGCCACGCCGCCACCGACATTGCCTCCGCCCTCATCCACACCATCGCCCACGGCTCCGGCCCTGCCGAAGAAAAACCCGCCCCCCGTGAGGAAGCCGCCCCCGCTCCCCGTCCCCATCCCCCGCACCGCGAACAAGACCGTGACGGAGGGCGCGTGCACGCCCAGTCCCATGAGGCTGGGAAAGTCCGGCTGGTCTTCAACGTCGGCCGCGACCACCGCATCGGCCCCGGCGACCTCGTCGGCCTCATCGCCGGCATGAGCAAAGCCCCGAAAGAGGCCATCGGCGCCATCTTCATCAAAACCAAGCGCAGCTACGTGGACGTGGACGAATCCATCGCCCGCCTCTGCCTGAAAAAACTCAACGGCATCACCTTCAAAGGCCGCAAACTCGCCTGCGACCTCACCCGCGAAGAAGCGCCAGCAGACTGACTGGCCCCGTGCACTGGCCACGCCAGTGCATTTCCATGCTTGGCCGAGTCATAAGACTCCCCGCAAGCCTTGCTGCTGCCCGCTCCACGATATCCATCGAATTGTAGCCGGCCTCGATGAGGCCGGTCCAGAACAGGATGAGAAGGGATTGAAATGTCACAAAATACTAATTTCCAAGGTCCCCGGCTGAGCACCCAGGATGAATCGGCAGCCTCCCCTTTAAAGGCCGCAAGCTGGCCTGCAGCTGGCCTGGGAAGAAGCAATCCGTAGAGCTACAGGCCCACCAAGTCCACCACTCGCACTTCCTTCACGGCATGGTCTGCCCAATACGTCACCCAAACAGGCCCCAGCCTCAGATTTTCCAAATAGCGTCCGGATTGGTCAGTTATTTGAGATTCACCCAGGCGATAGGGCTGGCTCCCAAGCTGAATCAGCAGCCGCGCTACCTGGCGCTGCCGGGCACGGCTCTAAGCAGAATACACCTGCCACGCGTCCTCAGAAAGGACGATCTCATAGCGGCCCTCAGGCATCCGGATGGGCCAGCTTGATTTTGACCCCACGGTCCATCGCCCTCATCCGGCGGCTCATTTCCCTCTTCCACGCCGGCGTGCGCTGGCGCAGACGCTGCATGTGCTCGGCCAATTCCTGACGGTCCTTCTCAGACAGGCTGGACACTTGCTGTTTCAAACGAAGCATGGAAGCAGTGGTCATATTTTAAATTTAGATCGTCTTTCGATTTGTTCAATCATCCCCACACCTGGCGGTCCAGGGAGCGGTATTGCACCGCTTCCCCCAGGTGGTCGGCACGGATCGCGGCGGAGCCGGCCAGGTCGGCAATGGTGCGGGCCACTTTCAAAATGCGGTCGTAAGCCCGGGCACTGAGCTTTTGGTCGGCCATAGCAAAGCGCAGAAGGTTCTCCCCATCGGCATCCAGCACGGCATGGGCTTTGAGTTCTTTCGGCCCCATCTGGGCGTTGCACCAAATCCCGCGGCGGCTGCGGAAACGCTCCCGCTGCACCGCCCGCGCCGCCTCCACCCGGGCGCGGATGGCCGCCGAAGCTTCACCCTGGCCCGGACGCATCAACTGCTCATGCTTGACCGCCGGGACCTCGATGTGGATGTCGATGCGGTCGAGCAGGGGGCCGGAAACTTTGTTCAGGTATTTTTGCGCGGCGGTGGAGGAAATTTTTCCTCTCTGCACGTCATCAAAGCCGCCGGTTGGAGTCGGGTTCATGGCGGCCAGGAGAATAAAGCGTGAGGGAAAAGTCAGGGTTCCGGCGGCGCGGGAGATCGTAACTTGCCCATCCTCCAGCGGCTGACGCAGGACCTCCAGGGCAGAGCGCTTGAACTCCGGCAGTTCATCCAGGAAGAGCACGCCGTGGTGGGCAAGGCTGACTTCCCCCGGACTGGGATTGGCCGAGCCGCCGATCAGGCCCACATCGGATATCGTATGGTGCGGGGAGCGGAACGGGCGCTGGCCCACCAGGCTGCGCCCGGCGGGCAGCAAGCCGGCCACGCTGTGGATGCGCGTGGTCTCCAGCGCTTCGTCTAGGGTCATGGCCGGCAAGATCGAGGGCATGCGCTTGGCCAGCATGCTCTTCCCGGAACCGGGAGATCCGATCATAAGTAAATTGTGTCCGCCGGCGGCAGCGATTTCGAGGGCGCGCTTGACGCTTTCCTGGCCTTTCACATCGGCAAAGTCGGCGTGGCCTGGGGCATCGGGTTCCAATTCGTCCATCGTGCCGGGGGCCTCCTGGTCCAGCGCGGCGCGGCCTGCCAGGAAGTCAGCCGCATCACGCAGCGTCCGCACTCCGTAGATTTCCAGCCCATGGACCATGGCCGCTTCGCGGGCATTGGCTTTGGGCACGATCAGCCGCCGGACCCGCAGCTCCCGCGCCGCCAGGGCCACCGGCAGCATTCCTTTGACCCCGCGCACGTCCCCGTTGAAGGCCAGCTCGCCCACGATCAGGTCCCCTTGCAGGCCGTCAAATTTCTCCTGCTCGGTGGCCGCAAGAATGCCCATGGCGATGGGAAGGTCGAACAATGGGCCTTCTTTGCGCAGGTCGGCGGGGGCCAGGTTGATGGCCAGACGGCCACCGCCGCCGGGATGCCGGTAGCCGCTGTTTTGCAACGCTGATTGGACGCGGTCTTTGGATTCCTTGATCGCCGCATCCGGCAGCCCGACGACCACTTCCTTGGCCGCCCCCCGCCCCACATCGACTTCCACTTCCACCATGTGGGCCTGGATGCCGACAACGGTGGCCGCGCGCAAGGTGGCAAGCATGCCGTATTGAACCCGTCCCGCATGCAGCATGTCAGGCTTTTTTTCCAAATCATCTCCGACCCTCGGGCGAATCCCCCCAAAGGAGTCCTCTTCGACGCTCTTGACAGGCGTCGATGTCAAAAATCTGCAGAAGCGCACAACTCGGACATCGATCTTGCATAAGTGCCTTATTTCGTTTTCTCATATTTATTCTTATATTTTGATTACCAATAGTTTACATCTAAATATTAAATAAGTGTATATTTGTAAGCTTATATTGAAGTTTTAGGTTTTTATGCAATGCTTAGACTGTGATTGAGCTTTCGGAACAGGACTTTCGAGCCCGACTGGCCTTCGACAACCCCTGGTGGGACAAGGGGTTGGACCAGGTTTACCCCGAAAGCGCAGTCGCGCAGGTGCTTCCCCGCCGCGCCTATTTTGAACCGTTCCGGGCATTGGCTGAGGACCGGAGCGTGCGCCGTGCGGTGATCCTGATGGGTCCGCGGCGCGTGGGTAAAACCGTCATGCTGCAGCAATGCATCGAGCACTGGCTTCGCCAAGGCATTCCAGGGAAAACCCTCATGTTCCTGTCCCTGGAAACCCCCATCTACACCAATGTCCCGTTGGAGCGCTTCGTCCGGCTCTTCATCGAGCGCTTTGGCCACGGCCCGGACACGCCCCTGACCATTTTGATCGATGAAGTCCAATACCTGCGGGATTGGGAAAGGCACCTCACCTCTTTGGTCAACTCGTTCCCCGCCTGCCGATTCATCGCCTCCGGCTCGGCCGCAGCCGCCCTCAAACTGAAAAGCCGTGAATCCGGGGCCGGCCGCTTCACCGAGTTTCTCCTCCCTCCCCTCAACTTTGCGGAATACCTCCACTTCATCGGCCAGCAGCACTTGGTCGGACCGGACGGCATGGCCTGCGGCTGCCGGGACATCGGCGCCTTGAACCGTGCATTTCTGGACTACCTCAACGCCGGCGGCTACCCCGAGGCCGTCTTCAACAGCTCCGTTCAGCGGGAAAGCGACCGCTTCATCAAAAGCGACATCATCGACAAAGTCCTCCTCCGGGACCTCCCACAGCTCTACGGCATCCGCGACACCCAGGAACTCAACCGCCTCTTCAACGTCCTGGCCTACAACACCGGCAACGAAGTCAGCCCGGACGGCCTCTCCCAGTCCTCCGGCGTGTCCAAGTCCACTCTCGTTAAATACCTCGAATACCTGGAAGCCGCCTTCTTGATCAAGCGCATCGACCGCATCGATCAGAACGCCCGCCGCTTCCAGCGCGCCACCGCATTCAAAATCTACCTCACCAATCCCAGCATGCGCGCCGCCCTCTTTGGAAACCTGGCCGAGGATGACCAATCCATGGGCGCGCTGGCGGAGACCGCCATCTTTGCCCAGTGGTTCCACCGCGCGGACGCCTCCACACGGATTCACTATGCCCGCTGGGCACAGGGGGAAATCGACATGGTCTGCCTGGAGCCCCACACCCAGAAGCCCTCCTGGTGCGCCGAAATCAAGTGGACCGACCGACCGCTGCGCGATTCCAAGGCCCTGCGGCATCTTCTGGCCTTTTGGGACAAGAACCCGTCTATCGAGTCCTGCACCGTCACCACCAAGACCGAGCAAGCCATCCAGGTCCATGGGGGCCGCACCCTCCGCTTCCAGCCTGCCAGCCTGCAAGCCTATGCCGTGGCCCAAAATGCCCTGCACCCCCACGGCCGGGTCCATGCCGTCCGCGAGGATCCCCTCCCGCGGCGCGGCCTTTGGCTGCCCTGATCCGGCCCTGCGGGCTTGCCCCGCCGCCGCGCTGGACGATGATGCCTGCATGGATGCCGCCGCCGTAGCCGATGCCCTGCGCGAGATCGCGCAGCTGCTCGAACTCAAAGGGGAAAACCCTTTCAAAATCCGAGCCTACCAAAATGGCGCCCGGGCGGTCGAATCCCATGCCGCGGACCTTTCTCTTCTGGTGGAGGAGAACCGCCTGGGCGAAGTCCCCGGACTGGGCGAAGCGCTTCAGGAAAAAATCACCACCCTCGTCCGCACCGGCTCCCTGCCCTTCCTGGAAAATCTCCGCGCCGAGTTCCCGCCCGCTTTCCCAGACCTGCTCCGCATCCCCGGACTGGGGCCGAAAAAAGCCGCCGTCCTTCTCGACCGGCTCGGCATCGATTCGGTCGAGACCCTGGAATCCGCCTGCCAGGATGGACGCGTGGCCGCCCTCGATGGCTTCGGCGCCAAAACCGCAGCCAAGCTCCTCGAAGGCATCGCCCAGCGCCGCGCCTTCTCCGGCCAGTTCCGCCTGGGCGATGCCCTGCCCGCCGCCGAGGCCCTGGTCGAAACCCTGCGCGCCCACCCCGCTGTCCTCCGCATCAGCCTGGCCGGCAGCCTGCGCCGGATGAAGGAAGTGGTCAAAGACGCCGACATCGTCGCCTCATCCAATGACCCCGGCGCGGTCATGGACGCCTTCGCGCAACTTGAGGGCGTGGCCCGCGTCACCAGCCGGGGGGCGACCAAATCCAGCGTCGTTCTCTCCAACGGCCTGCCCTGCGACCTCCGCGTCGTGGCCGACGCGGATTTCCCCGCCACTCTCCTTCACTTCACCGGCAGCAAGGAAGCCAGCGTCGTGCTCCGCCAGCGCGCCCAGGCCCGCGGCCTCAAGCTTTCCGAATACGGACTGGAAGCCGAAAATCAGGCAACAGCTAACCAAAAGCGGAAGTTCACCGACGAAGCCGCCCTCTACAAAGCCCTGGACCTGGACTTCATTCCCCCAGAGCTGCGCGAGAACCTCGGAGAAATCGAAGCCGCGGCAGCTGGCCAGCTGCCCCGCCTCCTCGAATGGACCGACCTCCGTGGCTGCTTCCACAATCACACCGATGCCAGCGATGGCAGCGCCTCCTTGGAAACGATGGCGGCAGCTGCCGAAGCACTCGGCCTGGAATACCTCGGCATTGCCGACCACTCGAAATCCTCCGTCCAGGCCAACGGCCTCTCCGAAGAACGCCTCCTCGCCCAAGTGCAGGCCATCCGCACCCACAACCGCTCCGCGCCCGGCATCCACCTCTTCGCCGGCGTGGAATGTGACATCCTCAAAGACGGCACTCTAGACTTCGGCGACGACATCCTCGCGCAGCTCGATTACGTCGTCGCTTCCATCCACAGCGCCTTCAGCCTGGATGAAGCGGCCATGACCCGCCGGATCATCCGCGCGGTGGAAAATGAGCACGTGACCCTGCTGGGCCACCTGACCGGACGGCTGCTCTTGGAGCGTCCGCCCTACGCCGTGGACATTGCCAAAGTCATCGATGCCTGCGCCGCCACCGGCACCTGGATCGAGTTCAACGCCAATCCCTGGCGCTTGGATATGGACTGGCGCCATTGGAAGCAGGCGCGGGACAAGGGCGTGCTCTGCGCCATCAATCCGGACGCCCATACCCCTTCCCAGCTCGGCTATCTCCACCTCGGCGCCCGGCTCGCCCGCAAAGGCTGGCTGCGGAAGAATGATGTCGTCAACACCCTCCCGCTCAAAGAGATGCAAAAAATGCTGGCCAAGTGAGTTGACACCTTTCCCCCCCATCCCCTAGGCTTCACCTCCCCTTCCCCCAGTGGGAATACCGAGAGCGAGGTGAATCATCCATGTCCGAAGTCAAAGTCAAAAAAGGCGAATCCGTCGATAAGGCCCTCCGCCGCCTGAAGAAGAAACTGGACCGCGAAGGCACCCTTCGTGAGGCCCGTGCGCGCCGCAATTTCGAAAAGCCCAGCGACCGCCGCCGCCGCAAAGCCAAAGAACCCAAAATCAATTTTTGGGGCAACTTCAGCCTCTGAGCTTCCCCGCTCTCTCCAAAAACCCGGCCCCGCAAGGCGCCGGGTTTTTTGCTGCCCCCAAGCGGTGTGATTCTGCAGGGCAACCACTTTGAGTTGCTGCAAAGCAATGCCGTTAACTTTGCACCTGATGGAATTGGGCAGGTTGGCAACCTCATGGGCCTTTCTCCTGTAGGGGACGCGCTCGTCCCGGGGAAGCGCGCGCTTCCCCTGCAACCCCGGTTAAGTTAACGGTATTGGGCAAGATGCCCGCGCTGCCTCAAATCCATGGAATACAACCCCAGTTGAAGCGCGTTTGCCCCGTAATCCCGCAATTGCCATCCATGTAGAACATGTTATACATAAACCGTGAAAACCATGACCGTCCGGGATATCCGGCACCACTGGCCAAAAGCGGAAAAGACCCTGCGGACCGAGCAGGAAATCCTTATCACCCGTGACAGCAAGCCCGTGGCCAAACTGGTCCGGCTGGCGCCCGCGCGCAGCCGCCGCAAGCGTTTCAGCGCGGCAGAACAAGCGCAGTGGGCACGCAAAATCCACGGCAGCACATCCACCCAGTGGGTGGACAAAACGCTCCTGGCGGAACGGAACGAGCGCTGATGATCTACCTCGACAGCAGCAGCTTCTTGAAGCTCCTCTGGCCTGAGCCGGAAAGTCCGGCGGTGCGGAAGGCCATCGAGGCCGAAGCCCGCGTTGTGGTTTCTCCACTGGCGGTCCTGGAAACGGAGGTGCAGCTCCGAGCCCAATGGCTGGCCGGCGGATACACCAAGCGGGTATATACGCTCCTGCGCACCCGCCTGGATGAGTTTCGACAGATGGACCCGTTCGATTTTGTGCCGGTGAGCGGCGAAGTATTCTCCCAAGGCCTGGAGCAACACCGCCGCACTCAAACCCACTGCCGGACCCTGGACCGGCTTCATCTCGCCTGCATGGAGGAATTGGAACTCCGCCGTTTGATGACGCACGACGCCAAACTCGCGCACGCAGCACGCTCCTTGGACTTCGAGGTGCTCAGCCCCCTATGATCGCCAGCCCCATGCCGCCCCCCCTGGCCATCTCCACCTGCTGGAACTCCCACCGGCACACCGACGGCCAGGCCATGCTCGCCGAACTGGCGGGCCTGGGCTTCGACCGGGTGGAACTCGGCCACGGCATCCGTTTCAGCCTCATGCCCGGCATCCGCAGCGCCGTCGATGCCGGCCTCGTCCGCATCACCTCCCTGCATAACTTCTGCCCGCTGCCCATGGGCTACACCCGGGCCAATCCCAATTGCTTCGAGTTCAGCGATCCCCGCGCCGTCCGCCGCAAAAATGCCCTGCGCCACTCCCGCGAGACCATCACCCACGCCGCCGATCTCGGCGCGGACCGCGTCGTCCTCCACCTTGGCTCCACCGGCCAGCCGGAGGTGACCCCATTGCTGGAATCCCTGACCGCCCGCGGACGCTGGGGTTCCAAGCGGTTTTGCCACACCAAAATCACCGCCCTCACCGAACACGAATCCCGCGCCCGCACGCGCTGGCCCTGGGTGCGCGATGCCCTGCTCGAACTCGGCGCCTTCGCCCGCGAAAAAAATGTCCGCCTCGGCCTGGAATGCCGTGAATGCGTGGAAGAATTCCCCCTCGACCACGAATGGCCCTGGGTCTTCGAGGAACTCTCCGCCCAAGCCCCCGCCTTCGGCTACTGGCACGACTTCGGCCATGCCGCCCGCAAAGACGCCCTGGGCTGGATCGAACACCTGCCCCATTTCCGCCGCCTGGCCCCGCGCCTCATCGGCTGCCACGTCCACGATTTCCAGATGCCTGCCCGGGACCACTGCGCCCTGGGGGAAGGCATCATCCCTTTTGCCGATTTCTGGCCCCTGGTTCCTTCGGATGCGGTCTTTGTGCTTGAACTGTCCCCGCGCCTTGGGGTTCAACAGGTGCAGGCATGTCTGAAATGGTGGAACGCGCACGGCCCCGCTTCAACTGGAGTCTCTGGGCCAAAATCGCCCTGACTACCGGCATCCTCGCCTTCATCCTCTGGAAAAACCGGGACAACGGCCCCGCCTTCCTCCGGGAGCTGCGCAGCGCCGATCCCCTGTGGATCACCGCCGCCATCCTCAGCTCCGGACTTGGCGTCTTGGGCGGCTCCATCCGCTGGAATTGCCTGCTCCGCATCCAGCAAATCACCCTCTCCCTGGCCGAAACCTGGCGCCTGGCCATGATCGGCATCTTCTTCAACAATTTCCTGCCCGGCTCCACCGGCGGAGATGTCATCAAAATCTTCTACGCCCTGCGCCACGCCCCCGGACGCAAGCCCCAGGCCGTGCTCTCCGTCGTCATGGACCGCGCCCTCGGCCTCATCGCCATCCTCACCATCACCATGCTCCTCCTCCCCCTCGGCTACCGGCAGATCAGCCGCAACCCCGAGGTCGAACTCACCGTCTGGCTCCTGGCCACCCTCCTGGCGGTCATGCTCACCGGTTTGGCCGCCGCCATTTTCACCCCCCTCTCTATCCTTCCGGATTTTATCCGCCGCCTCTGGCCCCGCGTGCCCAAGCGCGATGTCGTCGCCTCCCTCTACGAGGCCGTGGTCGTCCATGGACGCGCCGGCATCCCCACGCTCAAAGCCTGCACTGCCGCCTTCCTCGGCGTCATCCCCACCCTCCTCACCGGCTGGTTTCTCGCCCGCAGCCTCCATCTCGACATTGCCGCCGGCCCCATGACCATCCTCTTTGCCATCGTACTCTGTGCCATCAGCATCCCCATCAGCCTCAGCGGCCATGGCATCCGCGAAGGCGCCTTCGAGCTGCTCTTCAACGTCTTCCAGGTCACCCGCGGCGGCGTGGAAGTTGGCTCCGAGACCGCCCTCGCCTGCTCCACCCTCTTCCTCGGCGTCAGCCTTCTCTGGAGCCTGGTCGGCGGCGCGGTCTATCTTTTTTGGTCCCAGCAGCGTAAATTGGAACCTGATTTCCAATGAACGCCGGTTCCGAACCCACCCCCCAAACCGCCGCCGAAACCATCGTCCGCCGCCTCCAGCACGCCGGACACCAGGCCGTCTTCGCCGGCGGCTGCGTCCGCGACACCCTCCTCGGGCGCACCCCCAAGGACTACGACGTCGCCACCAGCGCCCCTCCAGAGGCCGTTCAATCCCTCTTCGAGCGCGTGACCGACCTCCACGGCAAGTGCTTCGGCGTCGTCCGCGTCATGATCGGCTCCCAGACTTGTGAGGTAGCCACCTTCCGCACCGAGGGCGCCTACTCCGACGGGCGCCGCCCCGATGCCGTCACCTTCGCCACTGCGGAAGAAGACGCCCAGCGCCGGGATTTCACCGTCAACGGCCTTTTCCTCGATCCCGTGCGCGGGGAGGTGCTCGACTACGTCGGCGGCCAGGCCGACCTCAAGGCCCGCATCCTCCGCGCCATCGGCGATCCCGAGGCCCGCTTCCGCGAGGACCACCTCCGCCTCTTCCGCGCCGTCCGCTTCGCCGCCGACCTCGGTTTCCAAATCGATCGCGCCACCTGGGAGTCGGTCAAACGCCTCGCTCCGCTCGGTGCCCAGCTCGCCCCCGAGCGCGTCCGCGACGAACTCATCCGCTGCTTCACCGGTGCCCACCCCCAGCGCGCCCTTGACCTGCTGGATGAAAGCGGCCTGCTTGGCCTTTGGATTCCGGAAATCGGCAAAATGAAAGGCGTCGAACAACCCCCCCAATTCCACCCGGAAGGCGATGTCCACACCCACGTCCGCCTCATGGTCGGCATGCTCAAAAATGCCGACCCCATCCTCGCCTTCAGCGTCCTGCTCCACGACATCGCCAAGCCCGACACCTACAGCGTCGATGCCACCGGACGCATCCGCTTCAACGGCCATGAATCCCTTGGCGCCCAAATGGCCGAAACCATCCTCCGCCGCCTTCGTTTTTCCAACGACCAGATCGAAGCCATCTGCGCCTGCATCGCCAACCACATGGCCTTCAAAGACGTCCCCCACATGCGCGTCAGCACCCTCAAGCGCTTCCTCGCCCGGCCCACCATGCCCACGGAAATCGAACTCCACCGCATCGACTGCCTGGGCTGCCATGCCGATCTGGAGATTTACGATCTCATCCAGGAAAAGCTCAAAGCCTTCGCCCACGAGCCGCTCAAGCCCGACCCCCTGGTCACCGGACACGATCTCATCACCCTCGGCATGCGCCCGGGACGCGGCCTCGGACGGCTGCTCGAACAACTCATGGACGAGCAACTGGAGGGCAAATTCCGCGACCGTGAGGACGCCCTGCGCCGGGCCCGCGCCCTCCTCGCCTCCCTCGGGCATGAAAGCCCACCCGCCTGATCAGGCGCGCAGATTGTATTTTAAAATGCACCAGAGCGCGCGCACGCCGTCCCGCCAGCCGATCTTCTTGCCCTCCTCATACGTCCGTCCGTGGTAGCTGACCGGCACCTCGTAAATGCGCAGCCGTGGGCGCATGCGGGCCACCTTGGCGGTGATTTCCGGCTCGAAGCCGAAGCGGTTTTCCTCGATCTCCACCGCCTGGATCACCTCCCGCTTGAAAGCCTTGAAGCAGGTCTCCATGTCCGTGATGTTCAGATTGGTGCCCATATTGGACAGCAGCGTCAGCAGCGTGTTGGCCACATAATGCCAGAAATATAAAACCCGGTGCGCTCCGGATCCTAGAAAGCGGGAACCGAAAACCACATCCGCCTTCCCATCCAGGATCGGTCCCAGCAAAATCCCGTATTCCACTGGATCATACTCCAGGTCCGCGTCCTGCACGATGACAATGGGAGCGGTGGCGTGCTGGAAGCCGGTGCGCAGCGCCGCACCCTTGCCTTGGTTCACCGCATGGCTGAAAACCTTCACCCGCCCATGCCGCTCCGCCAGCATCCGGGCCACCCCTCCCGTGCCATCCGTGGAGGCGTCATCCACGATGATCAGCTCCGCCACCACCGGCTGGGCCAGCACCCGTTCCACCACCCCGGCAATCGTCGCCTCTTCATTGTAAGCAGGCATGACCACCGAAAGGCAGGGCTTTCCAGGCTCCAGAATCATCGCCGCACTGTAACGAAGCGCTTTCCCCCCGCCAGCCCGAAACTCCAAGACATCGGCACCCGGGGGACAGCTTGGGCCTTGAGCCGATTCCCCGCCAGACCACGGTTTTACTCACCGCTGGGAAAGCATCCTGATTTTGCCAGGCGCAGCATCTGTCCGATTACGCTGCGCGCTTCCGCCACCGCAGCCACACCAGCCCCAGCCCGCCCAGAATCAACAGCGCGTAGGTCGAGGGCTCGGGGATCATGACCATGTTCAACCATTCAGTATGCTGGGACAACCGCACCATCGAACCCACGTCTCCATAACTCGGGCCAGTGGGAGTTACGTCAAAGAAAAACGAGTTGATGCCCACCAAGTACAAAGTGCTCGATATCGTAGTGAAAACGCCCCCACCGCTGTCTCCTAACGCATAGCCGCCTTCGTTCGCAGTCCTAGTTTGAGTTCCCAAACTGTTTCCCGATGGCATTCCGTTATCAAAATCGAAAAACATCAAGCGCCCGTGGGTCATGTCCGTTTCCCCCACAACCAGAGAAGTTGTATCAATCCTGTTTGTAACGGCCCGCTTTGTCCCAATCGCTCCTGATGCACCCGCACTACCTGTGCCGCCTTGTCCAAATCCCACAATAGTGGCTGCGTTGCCTGCTTCAGCATTTCCTGCGTAAATCACTGCAGGAGAAATGTCGAGCGGAGCCGAGGCCAATTCGATCAAAGCCAGATCGTAACCGGCAGCGAAATCACCCGTCCAACCCGGGTTGATGTAGTAATTGACGCTGTTGATTACCTGAGCCCCAAAAGTCACCGTAAAAGAGTCAGCCGAAGCAGAACCTATGACATGGGCGGCCGTCAACACCCAGCGATCACCCACGAGGACCGAAGAAACTGTGGAATTATCTGTAGTCCGCGTCAACAGACCCACACTCTCATAAGAACTGGAAGCTCCTAGAGCCTGCACAGTGGCATCATCCACATCGTCTCTTCGTATCAATCCGAGGACCTCTGACTGCAGACATAGAATCGTGCAGAAAACCAAAAGGTGGACGAAACGCCGCATATGCTTGTCCGATGAGTGTGATTATTGCACTTTTTCTCCCAAACTCAAGCCCGCTCCACCCTGCCTCAGAGCCATTCAGCCCTGCCGCAGGCGCTCCAGCCGGGGCCGGACCCGGTCGAATTCCGCCAGCGCCATCCCCACCACCTGGTCCATGTTGTAATACCGGTAGGTCGCCAGCCGCCCGATGAAACTCACCCCCTCCACCGCCTCCGCCCGCAGCCGGTAGTGCTCATACACCGCCCGCGCATCCGGCGCCGGAATCGGATAATACGCCTCCTTCCCCGGCCCGTAATCCTCCGGATACTCCCGCACAATCGTCGTCACCGGCAGCTTCTGCCCCGTGGCATGCTTCAACTCCACGATCCGCGTGAACTCATGGTCGTTCGGGTAATTCACCTGCATCGCCGGCTGGTAGTATTCTTGCTGCAGCGTTTCCGGCTCGAAACGCAGGGACCGGTAAGGCAGCCGCCCCTCGCTGTAATCAAAGTAGGCATCGATTTCCCCGGTATAAACCAGGTGGCCGTATTCCAGTTCCGCAAGCAGCTCGCGGTAATCCACCCCCAGCCGGACCTCGATCTTCGGATGCTTCAAAATCCGCCGGAACATCGCCGTGTAGCCCTCCTTGGGCAGGGCCTGGAATTTTTCCGAAAGATACCGGTCGTCCCGGTTGGTGCGGATCGGGATGCGCCCGCACACGCTGGCATCCAGGTCCTTCGGGTCCCGCCGCCACTGCTTGCGCGTGTAGTTCTTGAAAAACAGCTCATACAGCTTCCACCCCACCTGGGAGACGATCACTTCCTCGGAATTTTTCGGCTCCGCCACCGGCACCCGCCAGGCCGCCAGAGCCGCTTCCATCTCCGCACTCGTCGCCGGCTTCCCCGTCAGCTGCTCGAACGTGTTGAGATTGATCGGAAACTGCCAGTAGCGCCCTTCTGCCCAGGAAAGAATCTTGTATTCCACCGGATGCCACTCCGTGAACCCGCCCAGATAGTCCACAATTCGCTCCGCATTGCTCCGGAAATAATGCGGCCCGTAGGTGTGCAGCAGCACCCCCGCCGCATCCGTGCCGTCGTGCGCATTACCCCCGATATGCCGCCGCCGGTCCACCACCAGGCAGTGGAGCCCCAATTGTGAGGCACACCGCTCCGCCATTACCGCTCCGGCAAATCCCGCCCCCACCACCAGCACATCCACTCGCTTTGGCATTGCGACACAGTATCAATCAAAACGCCTCCGGCAACGCATTTGCCCGTCAATCTGCTTGTCATTGGCACGCCACCTGATTACTTGGAAGCGAACCCCAAGGAGAACACTCACATGGCTGATAACACCCGCAAGCTTCCCGAAAACGTCCCCGGCAAATGGTATGTCGATGACACCTGCACCCCCTGCCACGTCTGCCTGGACGAGGCCCCGGCACTGCTCAAATACAACGACGACCAAACCTACGTTTACTTTTTCAAGCAGCCCGAATCCGCTGAAGAACTCGATGCCGCCCAGCGCGCCCTGGACATCTGCCCCACCGGCGCCATCGGCAACGACGGCTGATCCCGGCCCGCGGCCCTTTCCCGCAGAGCGGGCATCCCAGTTGGCTCCTCAAGGCTTTCCTCCTGAAGGGAACGCGTCCTCCGCGTTCCGGGAACCGGGCGTTTGCACTGAGCCGCGCTTCCATTGCCCCCTTGCCTCCGCGCCGCCTTGGCGCGAGGATAGTGGATGGTCATCGGCATTCCGCGCGAGGTCAAACCCCAGGAATTCCGCACCTCCCTCCCACCCTCCGCCGCCTACCAACTCGTCCGCCAGGGCCACCGGGTCCTGGTGGAGTCCGGCTGCGGCGGCGGTGCGGGCTTCGAGGATGCGGAATATGCCTCCGCCGGTGCTGAACTCGCCCCCGGTCCGGAAGAGGTTTTCGCCCGTGCGGATCTGGTGGTCAAAGTCAAAGAACCCCAGGCCGTGGAAATCCCCCTCCTCCGGCCCGGCCAAATTCTTTTCACCTACCTCCACCTCGCCGCCTCCAAGCCCCTCACCGAGGCGCTGATCGCTTCCGGCGCCACCGCCATTGCTTACGAAACCGTCCAGCGCCAAGGCCGCCTCCCCCTGCTGGAACCCATGAGCGAGATCGCCGGACGCATGTCCGCCAGCACCGGCGCCGTCCTGCTCGCCCGCCACCAGGGGGGAAAAGGCCTCCTTCTCGGAGGTGTGCCCGGCGTGCTCCCGGGCAAAGTCGTCGTCCTCGGGGGCGGCACCGCCGGCATCAACGCCGCCCGCACCGCCACCGCCCTGGGCGCCGATGTCACCATCCTGGAGGTGGACCTCGAGCGCATGCGCTTCCTCGACATCACCCTCCACACCGCCCACACCCTCTACTCCAACGAGTCCGGCCTCCTTGAACTTCTCCCGGCCACCGACCTGCTCATCGGCGCCGTCCTCATCCCCGGAGCCCGCGCACCGCGGCTCGTCCGGCGGGACATGCTCCGGCTCATGAAACCCGGCAGCGTCTTCATCGATCTGGCCGTCGATCAGGGTGGCTGCGCCGAGACCACCCGCCCCACCACCCACCAGGACCCCACCTACGTGGAGGAGGGAGTCCTCCACTACTGCGTGGCCAACATGCCCGGAGCCTATCCCCGCACCGCCAGCCAAGCCCTCGCCAACGCCACCTTCCCCTACATCGAGGCCCTCGCCGCCGGCGGCCTTGAAGAAGCCTCCCGCCGCTTCCCCGGGTTCGACAAAGGCATCAACATCCAAGACGGGCGCGTCACCTGCCCCGCCGTCGCCGCCGCCCACGGCATCGCCCTCGGATCGTAGCGGAAAACGGAACGTTTTTCGATTCCACCCCACCCCGCATTTCGAATTCCCCATTCGCCTTCCAGCCCGGTAGTCTCTTCGTATGACTTTTGACGAAGCCCTGGCTGTGCCCCTCGATGACCTGCGCGCCGAGGCCGCCCGCCTCTGCCGCCTCCGGCACCACGGCATCGTTACCTACGTCGTCAACCGCAACGCCAATTTCACCAACATCTGCAACGTCGGCTGTGCCTTCTGCGGCTTCCAGCGCCGCGCCGGTGACCAAGACGCCTACCGCCACAGCCCCCAGGCCATCACCCGCCGCCTGCTCGAAACTCCCGGCATCACCGAAGTCTGCCTCCAGGGCGGCATCGACCCCGCCTGGACCCTGGACCACGCCCTGGACCTCCTCCGCACGATCAAAGCCGCTCTTCCTAACATCCACATCCACGCCTTCTCGCCCATGGAACTGGAGCACCTCCGCCGCCAGTGCGGATGGCCCCTGGACGATGTGCTCCGCGCCTTGCGCGATGCCGGCCTCGGCTCCATCCCCGGCACCGCCGCGGAAATCCTCGTGGATCGCGTCCGCCGCGAGGTTTCCGGCAACAAGCTCGGCACCACCCGGTGGATCGAGATCATCCGCACCGCCCACCGCCTCGGCATCCGCTCCACCGCCACCATCATGGTCGGCCACATCGAGACCTGGGACGACATCCGCACCCACTTCGGCATCCTGGCCGCCATCCAGCGCGACACCGGCGGCTTCACCGAGTTCGTCCCCCTGGCTTTCGTGCCCTATCAAAATCGGCTCGGACGACGCCTGGCCCCGGACGGCGATTTCCGCGCCTTCGAGGCCGCGTTGCGCACCCGCCTCGAACGCCTCTACCCCCTGGCCCGAGTGGTGTTCGACGGCCTCATCCCCCACCTCCAAACCTCCTGGGTCAAACTCGGCCCCGAACTCGCGGCCCAATCCCTGCACTGGGGCTGCAACGACTTTGGCGGCACCCTCTATGAGGAATCCATCACCCGGTCCTCAGGGGGCACCCATGGGGAATGCCTGGAGCCCGCGCGGATCGAGGCCCTCATCCGCTCCGCCGGCTTCACCCCCCGCCAGCGCACCACGCTCTACGGCACTCCCGCGCCGTCTGAGAAATCCAAGAATTCGGCTTTGCCTTCCCCCTGCCTTTGCTGAATCTTTCCCGATGTCCGCCCACCTGGAAAACGTCCTGCGCCATGCCCAGCGCAAGCTCCAGGGCCTCTCCCAAAAAAGCAACCGCGACCAGCTCGATCTCTACCGCAATTTCCTCCGCCTCGAGGAACAACGCCTCCGCATGGCCCACAAAGCCGGCGCCGGCGGCGTCGAATTCGCCGAAGAGCGCGCCGACCTCTTCACCGTCGTCCTGCGGCATATTTTCGAGACCGCGCTTGAGACCGGCCACCGCGCCCACGCCATCACCCCCAGCTCCGTCCGCATCGCCCTGCTCGCCGTCGGTGGCTTCGGTCGCGGCCACCTCGCCCCGCTCAGCGACATCGACATCCTCTTTCTCTACGAAAAACCCCGCCCCGGCAGCCCCGCCCAGCGCTTCATTACCGATGCCGTCGAGCAGGTCCTCTACCTCCTCTGGGACTCCGGCATCAAGGTCGGCCACGCCAGCCGCGACCTCGACCAGGCCATCGAACAAGGCAAAGAAGACTTCCAAACCGCCACTTCCCTGCTCGAGTCCCGCCTTTTGTCCGGCCCCCAGGACCTCTTCGACCAATTTACCCGCCGCTTCCACCGCGTCTGCATCCAGGGCAAAGAACAAGCCTACCTCACCTGGCGCGCCAAAGACCAGGCCCTCCGCCACGAGAAATTCGGCAATACCGTCTTTGTCCAGGAGCCCCAGGTCAAAAACGGCTGCGGCGGCCTCCGCGACTATCATAACATCCTCTGGTCCGCCCACGCCGCCCGCGGCCTCACCTCCACCCTGGCCCTCCAGCAGGCCGGCCTCTTCACCCTCACCGAACGCAAGGCCGTCGATGCCGCCTACGACTTCCTCCTCCGCGTGCGCACCGAACTCCACTACCAGCAGAACCGCGCCAGCGACCTGCTCACCCTCCGCCTCCAAGGCAGCGTGGCCAACGCCTTCAAATACCCGCAAAAATCCATCCTCCTGCGCACCGAGGCGCTGATGCGCGATTACTACGTGCACAGCAACGCCCTCCACCACATCGGCGGCCTGGTCTTCCGCCGGCTCCAGGGCCGCCCCGCCCGCTCCCCCGGCCTGCTGCGCAAGCTGCTGCCCCAGCGCAGCGCCTCCGCCGAGCCCATCGACGGATTCCTCCTGGTGCCCGGCAATGAACTCGAAGCCTCCTCCGCCTCCATCTTCAGTGAGGACCCCCTCCGGCTCCTCCGCGTCTTCCAGATCATGCAGCAGCGCGGTGCCACCCTCGGCCCCGACTTGGAGACCCTGATCCAGGCCAAGGCCCACCTCCTCCACCGCCGCTTCCTCACCCAGGCCCCCACCCGCGACATCCTCCAAAGCATCGCCGCCCAAAAAGGCCGCGCCGGGCGCATCTTCCGCGCCATGCACCGCACCGGCATCCTCGCCCGCGCCGTCCCTGAGTTCGCCCCCCTCACCTTCCTCGTCCAGCACGAGTTCTACCACCGCTACACCGCTGACGAGCACACCCTCGTCTGCATCGAGCAGCTCGACCGCGTCCTCGACGATCCCGCCTCCCCCTTCCCCACCTACCGCCCCCTTCTCGAGCGCGTGGCCGATCCCGCCATCCTCACCCTCGCCGTTCTGCTCCACGACACCGGCAAGGGCGCCCATACCCAGGACCACGCCACCCTCTCCTCCCAGCTCGCCGCCCGCTTCGCCCGCCGCATGCGCATCACCGGGCGCCGCCTCCAGAACCTCCTCTTCCTCGTGGACCACCACATGACCCTCACCGAGTTCGCCCTCCGCCGCAACCTCGATGACACCCATACCATCCGCGAGTTCGCCCGCATCGTCCAGGACCCCGAGCGCCTCGACCTCCTCATGCTCCTCAGCCTCGCCGACGGCATGGGCACCGGCGATGCCGAGAAATGGACCGATTGGAAAGAAGGCCTCGTCTGGCACCTCTACACCCGCACCCGCTCCATGCTCGATGGCGAGGAGGAATTCCTCCGCCAAACCGAGAAAGACCGCGCCTCCGTCGAAGCCTCCCTCCGCAAATCCCTGCCCAAATCCATCGACGAAACCGAATTCCGCGCCCACCTCCGCTCCCTCCCCGCCCGCTACCTCACCTTCCGCAACGAGGCCCTCATCCTCCAGCACCTCGGCCTGGTCCACCAATTCCTCCTCGGCCAGCTCCGCCACGAGTCCATCGAGGACGCCCTCGCCCCCGTCGTCCATTGGCAGGATTTCCCGGCCGCCGGCCACTCCGAGGCCACCATCGTCACCTGGGACCGCGGCGAACTCTTCACCAAGATCGCCGGCGCCTTTGCCCTCGCCCAGATCAACATCCTTTCCGCCGACATCTGGACCCGAGCCGACCACATCGTCATCGACACCTTCCGCGTCTGCACCGACAAATTCACCGCCGTCACCCACACCCACGACCGCTCCACCTTCGCCCAGGCCCTCACCCGCGCCCTCCGCGACGCGGATTACGACATCGGGGCCGAGATCAACCGCACCCATTCCTTCTCCCGCAAAGCCTCCCACTACGCCCGCCTCATGGAGCCCATGGTCGGCTTCGACAATGAATCCTCTCCCGAGCACACCCTCATGCACCTCCGCTGCCCGGATTACCTCGGCCTGCTCTACGATGTGGCCGCTACCCTGGCCGCCCACCGCATCGCCATCAACACCGCCCGCATCACCACCGAAAAAGGCGCCGCCCTCGACACCTTCTACCTCACCACCGGGGAAGGGAAGAAAATCGAAGACCGCGCCCGCCTGCGCAAGGTCCAGAAAGCCGTCATCGCCGCCCTCGAACCCCACATTCCCTGAGCCGCAGAAGACCGTTGAACCGCGAAGAACGCGCAGGCCGCGAAGGAAAGCACCTGGGAAAAGAGACAATCCGGGTGTCCTTGAGTTTGGCCGCTTGCCTTCCTCCGCCTTGGTGAAAAATGCCCTGCAGGCCGCCGTCATTACCTAACATTATTTGCCGATTTTGCTTGATTTTTCCCGCACTCCGGCGCAGGCTCATGCCAGGAGGCGGAAATCATGAAACCCGGAGTGGTTCAAATATGCGGTGCCTATCTTCAAGCCCATGGGCTTGAAGGGCAAAGTGCCAAGCCCAGGCCCCGCCTGCCCACCCTGGCCCTGGACCGCCTGGCCGGAACCCCCCTTGCGGAAATCGAGCAGATTCTCCTTTCCCGCCTCCAGCGTTCGGAGGCTTCCTGGACGCTCTTCGATGACAACCTGGTCACCTACGTCCTCCAGGAGCACCATCTTCCAGAAATCCTGGCCCGCGCCATGCCTGAGGACCGCGCCCCGCCCGTCCAGGAATTCTGGCGCGAACTGCTCGCTGCCGAGCCACCCCAGTGGGAGCTGGTCCAGAAAACCAACGATACCCTCTACCGTTTGGCCAAACGCGGCGGCTGCATCCTCGTCGGCCGCGCCGCCCCCTGGATCACCCGTGGCCTGCCCCATGTCGTCCGCGCCTCACTCACCGGCTCCCTCACCGCCCGCGCCCGCCGCCTCGCCTCCACCGAAGGCCTCGAGTTCGCCCAGGCCGAAAAAGAAGTCCTCCGCCGCGATGAGGCCCGCCACCACTACCTCACTGCCCACTTTGGAAGAGGTGCCGAAGACGCCCCAGTCTTCGATCTCATTATCGATACAGACCGCCTCTCCCCCGCCTGTATGGCCGAAATCCTCGCCAAAGCCCTGGAAGACCAAATACGCGATGGCGGGAAGCCTTGACCGGCCCGCTGACCGGTGGGACAATCCCACATGGTGCTCAAACTCGACAGCAAGCGCCGTCTGACGCTCCCCAAATCCCTCGCCGGAGAGGTCAAGCCTGGAGACTCTTTTGAGGCTCACTACGATGCGGAGGAAGATGCGGTCATCTTCCGCAAACTGCCCAGTACCGCAAACTGGCTCACTGTGCTCAAGCAGTGTCCCGTCGATATGGATGATCTTCCTGAGCGCTCCCGGGAAATGTTTCATCCGCGATTATGAAATGGCTTCTGGATGCTGATGTGCTGAGCCAGCCCGCAAAGCGTTCGGGCAATCCCAAGGTGGTCGCCTGGCTTGGGGAAGTGCAGGACAGGTGCTACACGAGTTCCATCGTTGTGGCCCAGTTGGCCTATTGGGTCCGCAGCAAGGAAGGCCACCAAAGGAGTGAACTCCAAATTTGGCTGCGACGCTTTCTGGACGCCTGGGAGGGCCGCATTCATGGCTTCAATGTATCCGTTGCCCACGTTTGGGCGGAGCAGCAGCGTGAACTGGAAAAGAATGGAACTCCCATGCCCCTGGAAGACAGCTACATCGCTGCAACCGCACGCCGCCACCAGCTTGTCATTGCCACGGGCAACGAACGGGATTTCATCCGGCCCGGCCTGAATGTCTTCAACCCCTTCCGGGAACTATAAGTCGGCACCCGTCTGGAGCACGTCCGAAAGCGAGGGTCGGTGCAGGTTCAGAACATCGGTAACAAAACAGGTTCAATACATGGGTAACACTTTTGACGGCAGAAGCGATCCAGCAAGGATGGCGGATGCCGTGGAAAGAAACCCAAAAAATGGATCAAAG
>Ga0073934_10001646_pt1 | contig 51955 bp, 45 predicted proteins | sample LarsenN4metaG_FD_76834 | JGI IMG/M metagenome (GOLD analysis project Ga0073934, IMG submission 76834) | Hot spring sediment bacterial and archeal communities from British Columbia, Canada, to study Microbial Dark Matter (Phase II) - Larsen... ...
CGTGCGCGGCGCCGATACGTTTGTCTTCGAGAACGGCACCGGCAACGATCTCATCCTCGACTTCGAGGCCGGCGTCGGCGTGAAGGACGTGATCGACGTCAGCGACTTCGGCTTTGCAAGCTTCAGCGCCGTCATGGCGGCGGCGACGGATACGGGCACCGGCGTCTACATTGCGCTCGACGCCGACGACGCCATCTTCGTCTCGGGCCTCACCAAGGCGCAGTTCGCCGCCGACGATTTCCTGCTCTAGACTCGAGCGGCGGCCCGCGGCGGGCCCCGCGGCTCCGGCAGCGGCAGGTTGTCCAAGCGGACAGCCTGCTGCTGTGCTTCTGAGATCACCGGCGGTCCGCAATCGTCGTGGCGATGCGGGCAACCAAGCCGCTGTGTCGATCGGGGCATTTGAGCCGGCATCTCCCCGGCAATCGGACGCAGGCGGCGAAGGCCCGCAACGCGCCGGCGCAGGCGTCGCCCGGAAGTGGGCTTTCCAAAGGCCAAGTCATTGGTGGAGAGGGCTGGATTCGAACCAGCGTAGGCGAAGCCAACGGATTTACAGTCCGTCCCCTTTAGCCACTCGGGCACCTCTCCAATGCGGCATCGGTCCAAAGGGGGACTCGACGGCGGGCCCGCGCACTGCCGACGCGAGCCCCCGACTTATGGTGGTGACGGCTGCAGGTGTCAATACTAACGGCCGTTCAAAATTGCGCCCTTCGCTAGCGGGATATGCGGCCCTTGAGGCGTTCGTGCATGGTGCGGTCAGTGAGGTTCATGTTCAGCGGCGTCACCGAGATCCAGCCGTTGTAGACCGCCCACAGATCCGTCCCGCGCTCCGGATTGGAACGGCGCTTCGCATAGCCGAGCCAATAGTAGGGATTGCCCCACGTGTCGTGGCGGGCGTCGATGCCGAGAAGCTGCTGGTCGCGGCGCCCTTGCACCGTCACCTCGACGCCTTCGATCTCATCCGGCCGGCGGTCCGGAAAATTGATGTTCATGAGCACGCCCGGCGGCCACGGCTCGGCGAGCAGCGCTCGGATCAGACCCGGCGCATGCCGGATCGCCGTTTCCCAATGGGGATTGTCACCGGCGAGGTAGCTGTAGGCCTGCGAAAGCGCGATGGAGCGCACGCCGAGCTGCGTGCCCTCGAACGCGCCGGCGATCGTGCCGGAATAGGTGACGTCCTCGGCCATGTTGGCGCCGCGATTGATGCCGGACAGCACCAGGTCAGGCAGCCGGTTGCGCAGGATGTGGCGGATTCCCATGATGACGCTGTCCGTCGGCGTGCCGCGCACGGCATAGACGCGCTCGGCGACCTCGCGCATCCGCAGCGGCTCGTTGAGCGACAGCGAATGTCCGGCACCCGACTGGTTGGTCTCGGGCGCCGACACCCAGACCTCGCCTTCGGGACCGGAGAGTTCCCGGGCGATCTCGCGCAGCGCGTGCAGCCCCGGTGCGTCGATCCCGTCATCGTTGGTGAGAAGAATGCGCATGCCGTTCTTCTCTACGAAGCCCGCCCCGCCTGCAAGGGAGATCGCGCGGCACGCCCGCGACCCGGAATCGCGCGCGCGAGCGCCATCCAATCTGAGGCGGCGCGGCATCGCACATGCCGAAGCGGAATCCCCACTCCGCCAGGGCACCCTTGCGGCAGGGGCGAGCACCGTCGCGCGGCCCTGCGCCGGGGCAGCGTCGGCCACACGCCGTCAGGCCAGAGCTCCAAGGTCCGGGCTTCTGATCGCCGCAGGCGCAAAGCCCCGTCTCAGCCGCCCCAGCTGCAAACTAGCTCCTGACAGCGCGTCCGTCCCGCCAGCGTGCAACGCGCGCTCACGAGGCGGCACACACGGCAGGAGTAAGAGGACAGGCAGCCGCGCGGGGCGCCATTGCGCGCGAAATTGCAGGTCCGCACCACCTGACAGTCCTTGCCGGGATTAAAGCCGGCGGCCGCTTGTGCCGTCGCCTCGCCGGACACCGCCGTCTCCAAAGTCACGGCGAGCAGCGCCGCCGCCGCGAACCTCCGATATGCCGAGCCCCCCTGGTGTTCTGACATGGCGCCTCTCCGCGTCCCCGGCCTCGCAGGCCTCGGCGAACCACCCCCAGAGTTCCGCAGCCGCCCGCGCAAGACAATGGCCTCGCCGCGCGCCTCTGCACAACCCGCCGCGACTGTGCCCGCCCGGCCACGAGCGTTAGCGCGGGAACGGGCTACGCCGCGCGCCGCGGCACCGGCATCCGCTCGAGCGCCGAAGCGTGGGCGACGGCGACCGCCAGCACGACAAGCGCGCCGAGCTGGTGCGCGACGCCGAGACCCACCGGCACCCAGGCGAGCAGCGTCCAAACTCCGAGCGCCGCCTGCGCGAGCGTCAGAACCGCCAGCGCCGCGGCGGTCCGCCGGATGCGTTGATCGGCGACCGAGCGCCAGATACGAACGGCGTGGACGGCGGCGAGTCCCGTCACGACGTAAGCCGCGATCCGGTGGTTGAATTGAACGAGGGCAGCGTTCTCGAAGAGGTTCACCCACGCCGGCTGCAACTGCAGGAGCCCCTCCGGAACGAAACGGCCGTCCATCAGCGGCCACGTGGTGTAGGTGCGGCCGGCCTTGAGGCCGGCGACCAGCGCCCCGAGCAGGATCTGGAGATAGATGAGGCCCACGAGCCCGACTGCTGAAAGCCACGTCGCGAATGAGACGCTGGCCCGTTCGACATCTCCCCGGTGCGGCGCCACCTGCAGGGCCGCCCGGACCAGGAGCCCGAAGATCAGCACGGCGAGCCCCAGATGCAGCGCCAGCCGGTACTGGCTCACATCGACGCGGTCGACCAGACCGGAGCGCACCATGTACCAGCCGACAACCCCCTGCAGGGCACCGAGCGCAAACACGACGAGCAGCATCGGCACGAGGCTGCGGGGGATGCGCCGGGCCGCCAGCAAGGCGAGGAACGGCACGAGGAAGACGACCCCGATCGCGCGCGCCAGCATCCGGTGCGCCCATTCCCACCAGAAAATCACCTTGAACGCCTCGAGCGACATTCCCCGGTTGATGAGCTTGTACTGGGGAATCTCACGGTACTTGGCGAGGGCCGCCTGCCACTCGGCTTCGTTGAGCGGCGGAATGACGCCCATGATCGGATTCCATTCCGTGATGGATAGGCCGCTGCCGGTAAGCCGGGTCGCGGCCCCCACGACTGCGGTAAGCGCAATCATGCCTGCCGTCGCCCATAGCCAGCGGCGCACCGGGGCGTGGCGGTCCTCGATCAAGCCTGAGACCGGATTGGCGCTGACGCGCATGGGGACGCTCCAGGTTGCGACGGAGAGCCTTCTGAGGCATCGCACCTAGGCCGGACCGCGCGCCGCGTCCATGAGCCAACTGGTAGCACCTTCACGGCGCAGACGACCCCATGACATTGCCCCGGAAAGCGCCTATCGCTCGTCCATGCAAGCCCCACGGCATGAGAACTCCCGCGACCCAGGCCGGCATTCCATGGTTCCCACCGTCAGAGTCTTTGCAGGGACGCTCGCGCTCCTCGCCTTCATCGTTCTCTACATCTTCCTGGCCATGCTGCTGGCCGCCGCCGTCCTCCCGACGGCGGGGCCTGCCGGGCAGTTCGCCTACTACGCCGTCGCCGGCCTCGCCTGGGTGCCGCCGGCGGGCTTCATCATCGCCTGGATGTACCGGAAGCAGCCGTAACGCGCGAAGCTACTGCAAGGCCTCGGAACCGCGGGCGCGGTGCGGGACCAACCGTCTTGCAGCATCGAGCAGGGCGAAGGGCGCGCCGGTCAGCATTGTCTTGACGTAGCGCGTCTTCTGAAAGTCGCCATTGAGGGACAGGCGCGGCAACGACGTCATCGCCGAGGCGTGGCTCGCCTGAACGAGGCCTTTCCGCGTCGTGACGGCCGTCGAAAGGCCGAGTTCGCGCACGAGTTCGAATTCGCGCGGGCCGGCGCTTGCGCCATCACCGTAAGGAAAGCTGAAATGGCGGCAGGGGCGTCCGAGCTCGGCTTCAAGCCGCCGCACGCTCTCCGCAATCTCGAGCCTGGCCTCTGCCCGCGTCAGGCCGGCGAGCGCGAGATGCCGGCGTGTATGTGCGCCGATGGTGACCAGCGGATCGTTGGCAAGGTCGCGCAGCTCATCCCAGTTCATCACCAGATCGCGGCACAGGTGGGCGGTATCGATGTCATGCAGGCGGCAGAGGTCGGAGACGACGCCCCGCGCCTCGATCTCGGGAATGCTGCGCAGCCACCAGTAGATGCGGTCGAAGGCCGCCTCCTTTTGCGGCACCGTGCGCACGTCGAAACGGACCCAGTCACCATTCATCTTGACCTCGATGGTGGACAGAGCCGCGACCGCCTTCTCGAGCTTCAGCCACCACAGGTCCCCGCGCCCGTCGATGAAATCCGTTGCGACGTAGATCGCGAGCGGCAGGCCGTGCCGGCGAAAGACCGGATAGGCGTATTCGCGATTGTCGCGATAGCCGTCATCGAGGGTGAAACAGGCGAAGGGCCGGTCGAAATCCCCCTCGACGATGCGGCTTGCGGCCTCATCGAGCGACAGCACATCGAAGCCGCGCGCCAGGACGAGTCCGATGACGCCGTCCAGAAACTGCGGCGTCACGGACAGGATTCGGTTCGGCTGGAAGGCGTCGGGCCGCTCGGGCAGCACGTGGTGCAAGGTGAAGATCACCCCGACGCCGCCCGTCATCGACGAAAGCAAGGTGTCGGCGCCTGAGAAATGGAGTGCCGAGAGCGCGGCTTTCACGAATCCTTTCGTACGGCGGCTCATTGCTGGTTGCATCCTGTGACACGTGCTTGCGTCATTATGGCACCCGCGGCGCCGCCTGCGACGGCTGTGACGGCTCACTCGCAAGACCTGTGCACAACTTGCTTGCACCAATCCCCGGAGTGGGTGGCCGCGCGCTCGCCGGTCGCACAGACGGCAGGCGCTCGGGGCGCCGGCGGCGTCCGACACTGGGACAAGCGAGGCGCGCGGAAAGCGACCAGCTCGATCCCGACGTTGCCGGCCGCCCGCCGCCTTCAGGGGTGCGCCTCGCCCGAGGCCTCGGACCAAGCCGATGGGATGGGCCGCTTCTGGGACGGATCGGCGAGCTTCACGTGGATGATGTCGAAGTCGGTCACGTGGAAGCCGAGGAACATCCCGTCGCCGCTCGGTTCGGACCGGTCGCTTGCGCGCCCGTCCTCGACGATGACCCCGGCGTCGAACCGGCCCTGGATGGTCAGAAAGAGGTCGCGGATGGCAACGCGGTCGCCTGCGACGATCACGTGATCGTAGGCTTCGTCGAGCGCATCCAGAATGAGGTTGACCCGATCGGCGTCGAGCGAAACCGCCGACGCGCGCGCGCTCCCGCAGGCGATCAGGTGGACATCGCTGCCGGGCACGCGCCGGATCACGGCGTCGAAGGTTGCGGTCCCCACGATCAGGTCAATGATTCCGGGCCTGCTGGCGAGCCCGAAGGAACCTGCAAAGCCGGCACCCGTCTCGCTCCAGTCAACCAGGATGACCTGCTGACCCGTGCTCGCAAGAGCCGACGCGATGTCGCCGACGACGTTCTGCACCGGCGTGCCTGGAGCGCCGCCGGTCACCACCGTTCGGTAGCCGCCTTGTCCGCCCGCATTGGCGATGAGCCGCCGGGCGACGCTTCTGCCTCGGCCGCTTGCCCGCGACGCGATTGCGACACGGGCGGCCGCTTCAGCCGCCTCGGAGACGCCCGTCTCCGGATCCCGCGTCACGATCCCGGCGGGCGACGCCGGCGGCTGAGTGACCGGACGGCCAGGCCTTTCGGCCGCGTCGTCGACGGGGCGTTGCCGCGCGCTGTCCCCCCCTCGCGGGAAGCCCGCGAACAGCTCCCTGATGAGAACGAGCGCCAGTCCGAGGATCAATGCTGCGGCGAAGACCAGCGCCGCAAAAGGCAGCCGCTTTGGCGAGGAGGGAACGGTCGACGGCCTCGCCTTCGAGATGATCTGCGCCTCGAGTGGAACCGCACGCATGTCGCCGCCACGCGAGCTTGCCGCTTGCAGGCTTGCCTGCAGGCGCTCGAGCTCGGCTCGCTTGGCCTTCGCCACGCCCTCGAGCGATGCAAGCTTGGCCACATCGCCGGCCGTGCCGCTCACGCGCGCCTTCATCTCGTCGAGGCTGCGGAGCGCGGCCTCCTCGCGCAGCGCGAGCGAGCGGACCTCCTTCTCCAGGCCGTCGACAATGAATTGTGCCTCCTTGAGCACCTGCCGCCGCAGGTCCGCCACGTTGGCGTTGAGCTGCTTCATGCGCGGGTGGCCGGGAAGGAGCGAGGTTTCGGCCTCGGCCTTCTCGCGCTCGGCGCGCGTGCGTTGGGCAATGAGCGCCTGCATCACCGGCGAGCGCTGCACCTCGGGGATCGCCTCCGGGTTGCCGCGCTGCATGAGCTCGCGGGCTGTCCGCGCACGTGCCTCCGCATCGCCGCGCGCGGCCCGCGCCCGGGTCACCTCTGCCGTCAGATCGGCAAGCTGCTGCTCGTTGAGGCCGCCGCTGCCGGCGCCGCCGCCTCGGAACAGGTTGGCTTTCCCGCGGAAGCGTTCGACCTCCGCCTCCGCCTCGGCAACCTCGCGTGCGAGCTTCTCGACCTGCGGGCGCAGCCACTGGCTGGCGTCCTCGGTCTGATGCAGCTCCTGCGCGCGCAACCAAGCCTGATAGAGCTCGGCCAGCCTGTTGGCGGCGCGGGCGGCGAGCTCGCTGTCCTCTGAAGTGAACTCGATGGCGATGACGCGGGTATCGCGAAGCTGATAAACCTGCAGCGCCTTGTAGTAGGCCGAGAGGACGCGCTCCTCCTCGCTCTCGCCACGCCGCGGACCGGAGATGCCGAGGACTCGCCCCAGCTTGCCTAGCATTGTCCCGCGATCGATCTCGCTGTTGAACTCGGCGCGCCGGGCAAGCTCCAGCTCGGCAACGAGCTTTTCCGCGAGGTCGCGCGAACGCAAGGCCACGACCTGACTGGCGATCGCCTCCTTGTCGACCTTGACCGCAACGGATTCGATCGAGGGCGCGCCGCCGACCTTGGGCTCGCGGAAGGGATCGTTGAGCCCCTTGCCGCCGATCTGAATCTGCGCTTCGGAGGTGTAGCGCGACGGCACGAGGGACAAAACCGCCAGCGTTGCGAGCCCGAGGAGCATCGAAATGCCGATGAGCCTCGCGCCGCTGCGCCTCACGACGGCCCAGAGCGAGACGACGTCGATGGTGTCGGGTGATGAACGGTTCTCTGAGCGCATGCCTTGCCGCCTGACAGTCGACGGCCAGCGGCCGAATCATGGCCTGGCCGGCCCTGCAGCTGCAGATTTGAAGCTCATCCCGTAACCAAAAACTTAAGCGTCGCGTTTCGCGACGCCGCATTAGCCTTTGTTAACGCCTGGCCGGTAAATGCTCCTTCTCCGATCGTTCGCTTGCAGGATCGATGGCTATGATGTCGCGTCTGAGATGCCGTGCGGCCGCGCTCGTGCTGGCTTTGTTGCTTACGGCCTGCGCCCAACGCGAAGGCATCTGGTCCGAGGCGACGCGGGTCGCCCCGGAGCCCGAGGTGGCCATCACGGCCCCCGGCGACCCTGCACTTAACGCCTGGCCGGAGGCCAAGGTGATGACGATCGCACTCGCGGAGCCGCTCACCGGCGAGGCGCAGGACGGGCGCTATCTCCTCGACACGGGCGATAAGTTGCGCATCTTCGTCTACGGACAACCGAGCCTGTCGCGCCTCTACACGGTCGACCACGGCGGGTGGATCACCGTGCCGCTGATCGGCGCAGTCAAGGCGCGCGGCCTGACCACGTTCGATCTCGAACGCGCGATCCGCTCACGACTTGCCGGGCAGTTTGTCAAAGACCCGCAGGTGACGGTCGACATTCAGCAGAACAGACCCTTCTTCATTCTGGGCGAGGTGAAGAACGCCGGCCAATACCCCTACGTAAGCGGCATGACGGTGAAGACCGCGGTCGCCATTGCGGGCGGCTACACCGAGCGGGCCAATGAGCGGCTCGTTCAGATCACTCGCCGGCGCAATGGCGCCGTCGAGCGTTTCGACGCGCCCGACGACTTTCTCGTGCAGCCCGGCGATACGCTGCAGGTCTACGAGCGGTTCCTTTGAGGCTCGCCGGGAGAGAAACCTTGGCTGACCTCGTGACCTTGCAGGGGACATCGCGGCAGACGGGGCCGAGGCTGCGCATCCTGCACTGTCTGCGCGCGCCCGTCGGCGGGCTCTTTCGCCACGTGCGCGACCTCGCGCGCGAACAGGCTGCCCGCGGTCATGCCGTCGGCATGGCGTGCGATGCGACCGCAACGGACGATCTCACCCAGGCGAGGCTGCTCGAGGTCGCGCCGACGCTCGAGCTTGGGTTGCATCGGCTCGCCATGCGCCGCGAGGCGGGATTTGCCGATCTCGCACTCGTGCGCGCGGTCCGCAGGGTCGCGGTCGAGACGCGCGCGCAGGTGCTTCATGGCCATGGCGCAAAGGGCGGAAGCTATGCGCGCATCGCGGCATGGCAGATGCGGCGCGCCGGTTGGCCGGTTGCGAGCGTCTATACGCCGCACGGCGGCAGCCTGCACTACGATCCCGGTACGCTCAAGGGTCGCCTGTACATGGCCGCAGAACGGATGATGCTGGCCAGGACCGGCGGCCTCATCTTCGAAAGCCGCTATGCCGCCGAGGTCTTCGCGGAGAAGGTCGGCACCGCGCGATGCCCCCTCAGGATCATCCACAACGGTCTCGCGCCCGATGAGATACGGCGCGTCGAAACCAGCCGCCAGGCTGCGGAGTTCGTCTTCGTCGGAGAGTTGCGCCGGCTGAAGGGCGTCGATGTACTCATCGACGCCATGGCGATCCTGGCGCCCGCGACCGATGCCCGTCTCGTCATTGCCGGCGCGGGCCCCGACGAGGCGGCGTTCCGCGCCCAGGTCGCCCGCCTGTCGCTTGGGGCACGCATCCACTTCGCGGGCGCGATGCCGGCCAGGCACGCCTTCCGGATGGGCCGCACCCTCGTCCTGCCGTCGCGCGCCGAGAGCCTGCCCTATGTCGCCCTCGAGGCGGCTGCGGCTGCTGTTCCATTGATCGCCACGTCCGTCGGGGGCTTGCCCGAGATCGTCCAAGGCACCGACACCGAACTCGTGCCGCCCGGCGATCCGGCGGCGCTCGCGGCAGCCATGCGATCGGTCCTGGAGCGCCCGCTCTGTGCGGCCGACCGGGCCCACCGGCTGCAGCGCACGGTGGCCGGTCGATTCTCGCTCGCCCGGATGACCGACAGCGTCCTCGATCTCTATCTGACCGTGCTCGCCCCGCGCACCACAGGCGAGCCCGCCCATGCGTTGCCAATTCGTTGACGCCGCGGCCCCGACGCGACCGCCGCGCGTTAACGCTGTGCCATCGCCGCAATTCCTGACGACCGGTTAAGTGCCATCCAGGGTTGGCACGCGTTCTGCTTGCCAAAGCCGGCAGGCGGGCGTTCCCGCCGGATTCGCTGCAGGACATGATGATCTCGTCACAACAGCCGACCGCCGGCGTCTCGGGATTGAGCGTTAACGGACCGAACCTGAGACAGCTCAGAACGGCACAGTCTTCCGTGCCGGGCGTGCGCCGCATCGCGCCGGCGCTTCTTTCCGGCCTCGCCCAAGCCATTGACTGGTGCCTTCTCGTCCTCGTGGGGCTGGCGCTCACCGCCCTCTGGGTCGACCCGGAGGATGCGTTCGCGGACAACCGTTACTTCGTCGCCATCGGGCTTGCTTCGCTCTTGACGATCATTCTCGCGCGTCGGCTCGATCTTTACGCCGTCTCCGTCCTCGCCCGGCCCACGCGCTTTCTTCCGAAGCTTCTGGCCGCCTGGTCCGGAGCGATGCTCGCCATCGCGCTGAGCCTGTTCCTGCTCAAGGTCGGTCCCGATTTCTCGCGCGGCTGGCTGATGCTGTGGTTCGCCTCCGCGTTCGCTGCGACAGGCGTTTTCCATGTAGGACTGGGCGGACTCGTGCGGCGCTGGACGCGACAGGGTCTGCTCAAACGCACGGCCGTCATTCTTGGCGCGGGACCGGAGAGCCGGACGCTGATCGAGGCGATCCAGTCGGCGCCCGACAGCGACGTGCGCATCTGCGGGGTGTTCGATGACAGGTACGGCGAGCGCGTCTCGCCGACGATCTGCGGGCACGTGCGGCTTGGCAACGTCGATCGGCTCATCGACTACTGCCGCACCCATCCGGTCGACTTGCTCATCGTCTCGCTGCCGATCACCGCCGAGTCGCGAATTCTTCAGATCCTGAAGAAGCTTTGGGTCCTGCCCGTCGACATCCGCCTCGCGGCCCATCGCAACCGTCTTCGGTTTCGTCCCCGCGCCTACTCCTTCCTCGGCGATGTGCCGCTGCTTGATCTCTTCGACAAACCGCTCAGGGAGTGGGACAGCGTCCTCAAATCGACGTTCGACAGGATCATCGCGCTGCTCGCGCTGATTGTGCTCGCGCCGCTGATGGCCGCGATTGCGCTCGCCGTGCGCCTGGACAGCAAGGGACCGATCCTCTTCCGGCAGAAACGTCTCGGCTTCAACAACGAGGTCATCGAGGTGCTCAAGTTCCGCTCGATGTACGTCGAGGCGACGGATTGCGCGGCCGACAAGCTGGTATGCAAGGGCGACCCTCGCGTCACGCGCGTTGGACGGTTCATCCGCAAGACCAGCCTGGACGAGCTGCCGCAGCTCTTCAACGTGCTCGGCGGAACGCTGTCGCTGGTTGGACCGCGACCGCACGCGCTGCACGCCAAGGCAGCCGACAAGCTCTATCACGAGGCGGTGGACGGCTACTTCGCGCGGCACAAGGTGAAGCCCGGGATCACCGGCTGGGCCCAGGTCAACGGCTGGCGCGGCGAGACGGACACGCCCGAGAAGCTCGAGAAGCGGGTCGAGCACGATCTCTACTACATCGAGAACTGGTCGTTGCTTTTCGACCTCTACATACTTGCGCGCACGCCGTTCGCCCTGCTGCGGGCCGAGAACGCCTACTGATCGTTGAGGGCATGCGATGACCAATGCCGCACGCGAGCGTGATCATCGCACAGCACCGACATCGCATGGCGCCTGGCGGCCCGGCCACGAACGAACCGTTCGCCGGCCGGGCAAGGGGGTTCTGCCTGCGACCCTTGCCGCAGCGTGGCGCCGGCTTGGCATCCGGCCGGAGCCGAGCTTCCTCGCTGGCATCGCGACGCTCGCCGCGATCGTGCTGCTTCACCCGCCTGCTCCCCCACAACAGCCGCTCTGGCTGCTCATTGCCGTCGCGGTCATGCTTGCCACGCGCGCCGCGCGCGCAGGAAGGTGGCCGATCGGCGTGGCAGCGGCACTCCTCCTGTCTTGCGCCGGGCTTCTGATCGACGCCGCAACGCCCGACGCAGAGCCGTGGACTCTCTTCGCCGTCGGCTCAGGGATCGCACTGGGCCTTCTGTCGCCGCGCCGGATCGCCGGAATTGCAAGCCAAGACGCTCGCCCGGTGCCCGACGTCCCTCGGTGCGCCGGACGGCGGCCGCGCCGCGCCCCGCGCATCGTGGCGGTGCAACGCTGTCAGAGCGAGAACGCGCGCTGCCCGCCCGCTCCGCGCACGCATCGTCGATATGGGCGCGCGCGGGCGGCGCGACTCGTCTTTCACTGACTGCATCGTTTCCGGCCGGCTACCAGTGCGGCACGACCGGCGATCGCCCCAGCACCTCGGCGATCCGTCGCGGCACGCCGGAGTTGACGCCGTCCGGCAACGCATCGGGCGCGAAGAAGCCCGCTTCGGCGATCTCTCGCGTCGGGCCCCGATCGCAGATGCGACGCCAGTCCCGAATCACGAATGCGGCGATGTGATCTCCGGGAAAGGCCCTGTGGTTCGCGTAAATGCCGAGCAGGCTAGCGGGGCTCGACGCAGCGACGCCAGCCTCCTCCTCGAGTTCGCGATGCAGAGCATGCCAGACCGTCTCGCCCGGCTCGACGCCGCCGCCGGGAAATATCCAGGCGCCGTCGTATGCCTGCCGAACGAGCAGAAACTGGCCAGTCCCGTCGACGACGATCGCTCGCACGCCGAGCGTCATGGCGCGCTGCCAGCGCCAGTAGCGCTGCATCAGCTTCACGAAGACCCGTTGCGATGACATCACACCCTCGCGTCGTCGATGCCCCCGGTGTCGGCGACCTCACCCCGGGTCTCCTGTCCGAACGGATCGCTGGGAAAGTCCGCGCGACAATTCTAAGATTGGTTCTATGCGCGAACCTTTCGTTCTTGCCCATCTGTCCGACCTGCACCTCGGCCCGCTGCCCCCACCCCCGATTGCATTCATCAACGTCAAGCGGACGCTCGGCTATCTCAATTGGCATCGCAAACGCAAGGCGATCCACCGGCAGGACGTTCTGGAAAGGTTGATCGCAGACCTTCGGCAGCAGAATTTTCACCATATCGCGCTCACCGGAGACCTTATCAATATCGGTCTGCCGGACGAGTATGCGGCGGCCGAAACCTGGCTCAAGCGTATGGCTGCGCCTGCCGCGCTCACCGTGGTCCCGGGCAACCACGACATCTACACACGGCTGGGCGGTTTCGACGGCATCGAACGCTGGCGGGCCTACATGACGGGCGAGGTAACGGCCGCCGCCTTCGAGCCCGGCCGTCCCCGAGGCTTTCCGTTCGTCCGCCGGCTCGGTCGCGTGGCGCTCGTCGGGGTCAATTCCGCCATCCCCACGCGACCGCTGCTTGCCGGCGGACGCGTCGGGAGGGAGCAATGCGCCGCACTCGAGCAGATGCTGCGACAGCTCCGCGATGAAGAACTGACGCGGGTCGTGCTCATTCATCACCCGCCGTTGCCGGGACTCGCGCGGCGCTCCAAGGCGCTCGCCGATGCCGCCGAGGTCGCCGCCGTTCTGTCGTCGGCGGGCGCCGAGCTGGTCCTCTACGGACACAACCATCGATTCCAGCAGACGCTTCACGGCGGTCCGGACGGCCCGATCCCCGTCGTCGGCGTGCCGTCGGCCTCGGCCGCCCGCCCGGTCGGCGAGGAGCCCATGGCGCGCTATCATCTGTTCCGGATCGTGCCCAAGCGGCCGATCGAACTCATCGTGCGCGGTCTTGGCGAGGCCGGCGGCCCCGTGCGTGAGATCCTCCGCCGCACGCTTGCCGGCGCAACGGCGCAAGACAACGTGCCGGGATGACGAAAACTCGTCCGCGGCATGAGAAATCGCAACTTGCCGGGTTGCCGGATGGTGCGTTAAGCCGGCCGCGCCACCGGAGAACATCATGAGCGCTCAATCGCAACCGCCAGTCAAAGTCCGGCCGCTCTGGCTGGTCGTCGCCGCCGCCGGGACGATCGTTGCCGTCGCCATGGGCCTGCGCCAGGTCATGGGCCTGTTCCTCACGCCGATGACGCAAGAGCTCAAGATCGGGCGGGAGCCCTTTTCCCTCGCCATGGCCATCGCCAACCTCGTCTGGGGCGTCGCCGCCGTGCCCATGGGCGCGATCGCCGACCGCTTCGGCGCCGGCCGGACGCTGGTCGCCGGCGCGCTTGCGACCATCGCCGGACTCTATCTCATGTACCGGGCGGCGAGCGGCACCGATCTGCTGGTCAGCGGCGTGCTGCTTGGCATAGGTATCGGCGGCACGGGAATCACCGCCCTCGTCGGCGCGGTCGGCCGCGCAGCGCCACCCGACAAGCGGCCGCAGGCGCTCGCCTCGCTGGGCATGGCAGCCGGAATCGGCGGCTTCGTCGCGTTTCCCTACACCCATTTCTTCATGGAGACGCTCGGCTGGTCCAAGACGCTGCTGGTCGTCGCCGCGACCATTGCCCTCATCATCCCGCTTGCCGCCGTCCTCGCGGGCAAGCCCGCCCAGATGACCGGCGCGCGCAGCCAGTCGCTCGGCGAAGCCTTCGGCGAGGCATTCCGGCATCCAAGCTTCTGGCTGCTCACCGGCGGCTTTTTCGTCTGCGGCTTCCACGTCGCCTTCTACGGGGTGCACCTGCCGGCATTCGTCTCCGACAAAGGACTGCCGCCCTGGGTCGCGGTCACGGCGCTCACCGCCGTCGGCGTCGCGAACATCATCGGGACCTATCTTGCCGGCCAGTCGGCCCGCATTGCCGAAAAACGCCTTGGCTTGAGCTTCATCTACTTCATGCGCAGCTTCGCGTTTCTGGGCCTTCTCTTCCTGCCGCTGGACGCCTGGACCATCATCGGAATCAGCATCCTGCTCGGCTTCTTCTGGCTCTCGACGGTGCCGCTGACCAGCGCGCTCGTTGCGACATTCTTCGGCCCGCAGTGGATGTCGATGCTGTTCGGCTTCGTCTTCCTCTCGCACCAGCTCGGTTCGTTCTCCGGCCTGTGGCTCGCCGGTGTCCTCTACGATGCGACCCGCTCCTATGATACGATGTGGTGGATTTGCATCGCGCTGGCCCTGGTCGCGGCGCTGCTGCACCTGCCGATCCGCGAGCGGCCGGTCGAGCGATTGCGGGACGCGCGCGCGGCAATCGGCTCCTGAGTGCGACTGCGAGGCCTCTATGCTGCCCACTCGACCTGACGCTCCAGAGACGGCAAGAAGCATCGCTGCGGCAACGGCCGGCGCCCGCCTCTCGGCTCGGGTTCTCGTCATCCTATTGCTGCTGGGAGCCGTCTATCTCATCGCGGTCAGACACGAGGCCATCATCGCGGATCTCTCCGCGCTCGCTGCATGGTGCCTTTAAGGAACCTGCAGCCGGAGGCGCACCGGAAATGACGGCGCGCGATCTCCGGCGAGCCGCACGCGTCGCCATCTCCCGGCGTGCGCTCCTCGGCCTTCCGGCCGCCACGCTGCTGGCGTCGCCAGACGCACAAGGCGGGACCGGATCGAGGTGGCTCCCGCTCGATGCGGGCGCCGTCCTGCAGCGCATCGCGTTCGGATCCTGTCTCCATCAGGACCGGCCGCAACCGATCTGGCGGCGCGTGATCGAGACCAAGCCGGACCTCTTCCTGATGCTTGGCGACAATGTCTATGGCGACGTCTCCGATGCTGCCCCCACGGAACTCGCCGGTGCCTACGCCCGGCAGGCTTCCCACGCCGACTTCCGGGCGGCTGCTGAGGCCATGCCGTTTCTCGCCACCTGGGACGATCACGACTACGGACGCAACGACGCCGGCGCCGACTTTCCCTTCAAGGCCCAATCGCGAGAGCTGTTCGCGACATTCTGGGGCGTGCCGCAGGCGGAACTGCCGGCAGCCGGCATCTACCGGGCGGTGGTGATCGGCCCTCCGGGTCGCCGTGTGCAGGTGATCCTGCTCGATCTGCGAACCTTCCGATCGGCTTTCGCGCCGAGGCCGGCGGCGGAACGCCTCATGTCCGGCACGCCCGGCCCCTATAAGCCCGATCCCGATCCCGCCAAGACGATGCTGGGAGAGACGCAATGGGCCTGGCTCGCCGATGAGCTCAGGGTACCCGCCGAGCTGCGGATCGTCGTCTCGTCGATCCAGCTTCTCGCGGACGCCCATGGCTTCGAACGCTGGGGCCATCTGCCGCACGAGCTCGAAAGGTTCTGCCGGCTTGTCGCCGCCAGCGGTGCCGGCGGCGTCATCGTCATCTCGGGCGACCGCCATCGCGCCGCCATCTACAGGCGGACGCGGGGCCTGCCCTATCCCCTCTACGAGATCACCTCGAGCGCCCTCAATCTCTCGCGCGCAGGCGCGGAACCCGCGGACGCCGGGCGGCTCACGCCGATGCTCGCCGAGGACAACTTCGGGCTCTTCACGATCGATTGGCCGCGGCGACGCCTCGGCGCGGGGCTCAGGCGGCTCTCGGGCATCCCCGGCGAAGGCATCGCGATCGGATTCGAGGAAATCGGCCTCTGACGCGCCTGGCAGGAGCGTCCGGTTGCAGATCGCGATCGTGCCTGTCGCGCCACACCCGGTCCGCTGCGCGAAAGGGACGGCCAGATGCCGATTGACTTCCATCAGCCGCGGCGATCCCATGCGCCCCATCGTGTCGGTTCCAGCCATCCGACCGGATGGCCGGTGAAAAGGGAACGCGGTGCAGTGCCGTCGGGGACCCGTCCCGGTCGGCGCGAAGCCGCGGCTGCCCCCGCAACTGTAAGCGGCGAGCTTCGCCCAAAAATGCCACTGACGGCGCACGTCGGCGTACGTCGGGAAGGCCGGATCGAAGCGATCGAGCCGCAAGCCAGGAGACCTGCCGGCACGGGTCGCCCATCTGCCGTGCGGGGCGCGCGGGAGAGCGGACCACCGTCGTGGCGACTGCAGTCAAGCAGGGAGTCGTCGCATCGTGGCGTCGCCGCTCAAGGGCATTTGGTCCTCCGATTGGCAACCAGCTGAGGCCGCTCGCCGCTAGCGGCGCGGTCGGCTGTTCCATGTCCGGTGCGCGCTCCCGTCGGCAACGAACGGGGCACCCATGACGAAAACAGTTTCAGGCGTGTGCGCACTCTCGCTGGCGGCGCTCTCCGCCGCTTGTCCGATGCTCGAACGCGCTCACGCGCAAACGCTGCTGCCCGGGATCTACGTGCAAGGCGGGTCGCTCGCCGCCCCGCCTGCGGCGCGACGCCGGGACGCAGAGACACCGCCCGGCGACACGCCGCCTCCGGCGGACGATGATGCGGCGGCCGACCGTGCGGGCGGCGGCAACGGCGCCGCAGGCTCGGCTCCCGGCTACGGCCGGGAAGCGATCGGCACCGCCGTCAGCGTCGTCTCGGGCGAAGAACTGCGCCGGCAGCAGGTCCGGCACGCCGCCGACGCTCTGCGCAGCCTTCCGGGCGTGCAGGTGAGCCGCAGCGGCGGCTTCGGCGCCGTCACGCAGGTGCGCCTCCGCGGCGCCGAGGCGAACCACACGCTCGTCCTCATCGACGGCGTGGTCGCCAACGACACCACCAACGGCGCCTTCGACTTCTCGGACCTCTCGGCCGAGCACATCGAGCGCATCGAGGTGCTGCGCGGGCCTCAGAGCGGGCTTTACGGCTCGAACGCGCTCGGCGGCGTCATCAACATCGTGACGACGGGCGGTCGCGGACCGCTCAAGCTCACGGCGCGCTCGGAGGGCGGCGCGTTCGGCACGTTCGACTATGCGCTCAGGGCATCGGGCGGCAACACGAACGCCTGGGCCTCCATCGGCTATCACGAGCGGCATTCGACCGGCTTCGACGTCTCGCCGATCGGCCGGGAGGCGGACGGGGCGACGCTCAAGACCGTGCTGGCAAAGGGCGGCGTGCGCATCGCCGACGGCCTCGTTCTCGACCTCAACGTCCGCTACAGCGACAAGCGCGGCGACCGCGACACCGAGGGCGGGCCGGTCGGAACTCTGGCCGTGCAGGTGGACGATCCGTCCAGGTTCCAGAGCTCGCTGTTTCTCGGCGGCGTCAATCTGCGGTGGGACACGCTCGACGGCCGACTGACGCACATCGTGCGCGCAACGCGCAACGAGACGCGCACATCCGATGTTTCGCCGACGTTCTTCACCAACAACATCAGCGAGACGGTGCGCTACGGCTATCTCGGCACCTGGCGCTTCGACACGCCGGCACTCCTTCAGGCGCAGCACAGCATCGCCGCGCTCCTCGAAAAGGAGGACGAGGCGTTCACGCCGCTCTCCGACTTCGCCGACGGTCTGACGCGCCAGCGCGGACGCATCGCGACAGCCCTTGAGTACAAGACCGACATCGACCGGCTGAGCTTCGCCGCCAACATCCGGCGCGACGACAACGACACATTCCGCGACTTCAACACCTGGCGGCTCGCGGCCTCGCTGCGTCTCAAGGAGCTCGGCCTTCGCCCGCACGCCAGCATCGGCACCGGCGTCAAGCTGCCCGCCATGTTCGAGAACTTCGGTCTCATCCCCGGCTCGTTCACACCGAACCCCAACCTGCTTCCCGAGGAAAGCAAAGGCTGGGACGCCGGCGTCGAGCTATCTCTGTGGGCGGGCCGCGCGGTCCTTGACGTGACCTATTTTCAGCAGGATCTGACCAACAAGATCAATGGCTTCGCGCCCGGTCCCGGGTTCACCTTCACGGCCGTGAACATTCCGGGCGTCAGCGAGCGCGACGGCATCGAGACATCGCTCCGGCTGGCACTGGGCCCTGAGCTTCTGCTTTCCGGGTCCTACACGTACCTGACCGCCACGGACGCGACAGGGCTGCGCGAGATCCGGCGGCCGCGGCACGCGGGGCGCGTCGATCTCACCTACCTCTTCGGCAATGGCCGCGGAAATGCCACGGTCTCCGCTCTCTACAATGGCTCGATGGAGGACACGGCGTTCCGCATCGACGGCTATTTTTTCGGCTTCCCGCTGACGACGCCCGTGCGCACCGAACTCGGCGACTACTGGCTCGTCAACGCCGCGCTCGCCTACAAGGTGGCGCCGGGTATCGAGCTTTTCGGTCGCGTCGAGAACATCCTCAACGAGAAGTACTTCGAGGTCTATGGCTTCGACACGCCCGGAGTGGCCGGGTATGGCGGCATCAGGCTGAGCCTCGGCGGCGACGTGGAGCCGGCGCTCCGGCGTCGCGAGAACTAGGGCTGCGGTAGCGTGAGCGAGGCGACACGGACAGACATCCCGCGCGTCGTCTCGCTGATCGCGAGCGCGACCGAGGTCGTGTGCGCGCTGGGCGCCGGCCACCTGCTCGTCGCCCGCTCGCATGAGTGCGACTGGCCGCCGGCGGTCGAGCGCCTGCCGAGCCTGACGCGAGCGCGCTTTCCCACCAGCGTCCCGGGCCGCGACATCGACCGAAGCGTCAAGGCCCTGATCGAACGCGGGCTTGCCGTCTACGAGGTCGACGCTCAAGGACTGCGGCGCGCCCGGCCCGATGTCATCCTGACGCAGGACCAGTGCGAGGTGTGCGCCGTCTCGCTCGCCGACGTCGAGCGCGCGGTGGCAAGCTGGGTCGACTGCCGCGCGAATGTGGTCTCACTGCGTCCGCACACGCTCACCGACATCTGCCGCGACAACGAGCGGATTGCCGCCGCGCTCGGACGGCCTGAAGCGGGAGCAACCCTCAATGCCGCGATGCGCCGCCGGCTCGATGCGATCGCGAGCCGCGTGACCGGCTTGTCGCGGCCGCGCCTTGCCTTCATCGAATGGATCGACCCGCTGATGTCATGCGGCCATTGGATGCCGGAACTCGTCGCGACGGCGGGCGCGATCAACCTCTTCGGCGAGACCGGGGCAGCCTCGCCCTGGATCAGCATGACCGATCTTGCCGCCGCCGATCCGGATGTCATCCTTGTTGCGCCATGTGGCTATCCGATTGAAAGATCTCGCCGCGAGATGCCGTTGCTTGATCGTGATCCGGCGTGGCGCGGGCTCAGAGCCGTTGCCACAGGGAACGTTTACATCGCCGACGGCAACGCCTACTTCAACAGGCCCGGACCGCGGCTGGTCGAGAGCGCGGAGATCATCGCGGAGATCCTTCACCCTGCGGCGATGCCGCGAAAGCATCTGGGCGCCGGCGTGCGCCGACATGTGCCGGGCAACGGTTGAGCGTGAACGGGGGGACGGGAATGCGAAGATGCCGCCGACGCTGGCGAGGCACACCATCCAGCGCCGCTCCGCCACGGGGCGACGCCGAGGCGGTCTGGCGCATGCGCCGCGCGGGTCGCCGCGCCGCGGCTCCCGTCCTTGCCCTTGCACTCGGCCTTGCCGGCGCAGGCACCGCCCCGCTCTTCGCGCAAACGGGGACCGCGCCGGCCCGGCCGCCCGAACGGATCGTCTCGATCAACCTGTGCACCGACCAGATCCTGCTCGATCTCGTCCCACGCGAGCGCATCCGGGCCATCTCGCATCTCGCCTCCGACCGCAGCGTATCGGCGCTCTACGACCGGGTCGCCGGGATTGCGGCCACACGCGGCGAGGCAGAGGCCGTTCTGGCGCTCGACCCGGACCTGGTGCTGGCCGGCGCCTACTCGACGCCCGCGACGGTGGCCGTCCTCGAGCGCCTCGGCCGGCGGGTCGAGAAGGTCCCCGCCGCGCAGGACATCGAAGGGATCAAAGCCGTTGTGCGCCGGGTGGCCGAGGCCGTGGGCGAGCGCGAGCGCGGCGAGGCGGTGGTCGGCGCCTTCGAGCGCTGGCTCGCCGAGGCGGTTGGCGACACCGGCGGGAGTGAATCGGCCAAGCGGCCGTCCGCCCTCGTCTATCAGGTCAACAACATCGCATCGGGCAGCGGCAATCTCGCCGACAACGTGCTCGCCGCCGCCGGCTTCACCAATCACGCCGTCCATCTCGGCCTCGGCGCCGGCGGCAAGCTGGCGCTCGAAAGCCTCATCGCATCGCCGCCGGACCTGCTCGTTCTGACCGGTCCGGTCGACGAGTACCGTACGGTCACGGCCGACAACCTGCGCCATCCCGCGCTCGCCAGGCTGCGCGCCGAGCGCGCGACGGTCACGGTTCCGTGGCGATTCTGGCTGTGCGGCACACCCTACGTCGCCGAAGCCGTGAGGCGGCTTGTTGAGGCCCGCAAGGCGCTGATCGAGAGGCGCGCCGCCAGATGAACCCGATGAAATTGAGACTGCCACCCATCGCCGCGCTGCTCGGTCGTCTCGTGCGCCGCGAAGATCGGCTGCTCGTCGCCTCACTGTCGGCGGCGACCGCCCTGCTCGCCCTGGTCTCCCTGCTGCTCGGCCCCGGCGGCTTCGGCCTGCCCGCCGCATCCGCGTCCCTGATCCTCCTCGAGATCCGCTTGCCCCGGACGCTGCTGTGCATCCTGATCGGCGCCTCGCTCGGTCTCGCCGGCGCCGCGCTGCAAGGCTATCTGCGCAATCCCCTGGCAGAGCCCGGAATCATCGGCGCGTCGAGCGGTGCCGGCCTCGGCGCCGTTCTCGCCATTCACACGGGCCTCACGCAGACGCTGGCGCTGGCGCTGCCGGTCGGCGGAATGCTCGGCGCCCTTGCCGCGACCGCGCTCGTCGTGCTTCTCGCCGGAGAGCGCGGCGGACCGTTGACGCTCATTCTCGCAGGCGTCGCCGTCTCGAGCGTTGCAACCGCGCTCCTGTCGCTGGTGCTGTCGCTGGCGCAGAACCCGTTTGCCGCCGTCGAGATCGTGTTCTGGGTGCTCGGGTCGCTGGCCGATCGAAGCCTCGTTCACGTCGCGCTGGCCGGACCGTTCATGGTGGCCGGGATCGCGCTGCTCGCCGGCCTCGGCAGGAGCCTCGATGCGCTCTCGCTCGGCGAGGAGGCGGCGGAGAACCTCGGCGTCGACCTGGCCCGCCTCAGGCTGCAGGCGGTGATCGGAGCCGCGCTGGCAGTCGGCTCGGCGACCGCGATCGCCGGAACCATCGGCTTCGTCGGCCTCGTCGTGCCGCATCTGCTGCGCCCCTTCGTCGGCGAGGAGCCGTCGCGCCTGCTGACCGTAAGCCTCCTCGGCGGTGCGACCCTGCTGTTGGCCGCCGACATCGCCGTGCGGCTGCTCACACCGGCCGGCGAGCTGCGCCTTGGCGTGCTCACCGCGCTGATCGGAACGCCGCTGTTCTTGTGGCTCATCGTCAAGGCGCGCAGGGAGCTTACGACATGAGGCTGGCAGCGCAAGCCGTGAGCGTCGAGCTCAAGGGGCGCCGGGTGCTCGAATCGGTCAGCGTGGCGCTCGGCGAAGGGCGTATCACCGGCCTTATCGGGCATAACGGCGCAGGCAAATCGACGCTGCTCAAGACGCTCGCGGGACTGCTGAAGCCGTCGCAAGGAGCCGTCACGCTCGATGGCCAGCCTCTCGCCGACATCGCCCGGCGCCTCGCAGGGCGGCGCATCGCCTATCTTCCGCAGGACCGGATCGTGCACTGGGGCATCAGCGTGCGGGCGGTCGCGGCACTCGGACGGCTGCCGCATGGCTCGACCGCCGCATCGGTCGGCGCTGCGGATCGCGAGGCCGTGGCCGCGGCACTCGCCGCCATGGACCTTGCCGCCATCGCCGACCGGCCGATCGACCAGGTCTCCGGCGGCGAGCGCGCCCGGGCGCTCTTTGCGCGGGCGCTCGCGCAGGAGGCGCCCGTCATCCTCGCCGACGAGCCGACGGCCGGCCTCGATCCGGCCCATGCCCTCGAATTGTTCGCGATCCTCCAGAAGCTCGCCATGGAAGGCCGCACCATCGCCATCGCGCTGCACGACCTGTCCATGGCGGCACGATTCTGCCATGACATCGTGCTCTTGCACTCGGGACGCGTCGAAGGGGCCGGACCGACGGCCGAGGTCCTCTCCGCCGAACGCATCAGCCGCGCGTTCAGCGTCCACATGCGGCTTGGACAATTCGACAACATCCCGATCGTGGTGCCCATTGCGCCGTTGCGGCCCTGACGCCGTGGCGCGGCGGGCGGCCTGGACGGGGCGGTCGCAAGCAGGGAAGGAAAGCGGTGTTCGACTTTCTGAAGCGGCGACGGCGGATCAACCTGGCGCTGCAGGGGGGCGGCGCGCACGGAGCGTTCACCTGGGGCGTTCTCGACGGGCTGCTCGAGGAGTCCGGTCTCGAGTTCGGCTGGATCAGCGGTACGAGCGCCGGCGCCGTCAACGCCGTTGCGCTCGCCGCCGGGCTCGCCGAGGGAGGATGCGACGGGGCGCGCGCGAAGCTCAGGGCGGTCTGGGAGGCGGTGCAGGAGGCGGGCGTCACCGACCTTTTGCGGTTCAACCCGTTCCTCTATGGCCTCGCGCGCTCATCGGCCGTGGGACAGATCGGTTCCCTCTTTTCGCCCTACGAGTTCAATCCGCTCGGGTTCGACCCGCTGCGCAAGCTCATCGCCGCGCACATCGACTTCACGGCGCTGAAGCGGCCGGGCGGCATCGAGCTGCTGATCACCGCCACCGATGTGTCAACGGGTCGCGCGCGCCACTTCCGGCGGCATGAGCTCACCATCGAGGCCGTCCTGGCTTCGACCTGCCTGCCGACACTGCACCATGCCGTGGAGATCGACGGCCGCGCCTACTGGGATGGCGGCTTCTCGGCCAATCCGGAGCTCGTGCAGCTGGCGGCGGAAAGCCCGGTCGGCGATACGCTGCTCGTGCTCCTCAACCCCGTCGAGAAGCCCGGTTTGCCAAGGTCGGCGCGCGAAATCGCGCTCGAGGTCAACCGGGTGACGTTCTCCCAGCCGCTCCTTCGCGACATCCGGGAGATCGTCGCCGCCAGGTGCGACCGTCCGCGCGGGCTCTTCGCGCGCCGCCCGCCGCGACAACGGCGGCTCGCCGAGCATCGCTATCACCTGATCGAAGCCGGACGCCACACGGGCGGATTGCCCGCCGACTCCAAGCTGCGTCCCGACAAGGACCTGCTTAAGTTCCTGCACGGCGCCGGACGCGAGGAGGCGAGGCGCTGGCTTGCGCGCAGCCTCGAACACGTCGGGCGGCGATCGACGGTCGATCTCGAACGGCATTTCCTCAGGCCGCTTGCTGCGCTGCCGCGCGAGGCGGCCGGGGCCGTGCAGCCCGAGGCGGACGCCGCCGCCATCGCCGAGAAGCTTTGACGGCGCCAGGGACGCGCCTCAGAGCGACTGGCGCCACGCCTCTGGCACGAACGCATAGCGCCCGTTGTCGCGCGCGAGGTGGCCGAAGCCCGGAAAGTGAAGGTGCATCCCCGTGACCAGCAGCCGTTCGCTGGCTGCCATGTCGAAGATCCGACGCCGAGACGCGACGGCCGCTGCCGGATCGGTGTCGACGACCATGGCGACCTCGGGGCGGGGAACCTGCACCTCGGGAATGTGCACGGTGTCCCCCCAGATCAGCAGCCGCTCGCCGCCCGACTCGATCAGATAGGCGGTGTGACCCGGCGTGTGCCCGTGCGCCGGAATGGCGATTATTCCTGGGAGAATTTCGCCGGATTTGAAGAGCCGCATCCGGTCGCGGTAAGGCGCGGTCTGCTCGCGCGCCTGCTGGAACATGAGCCGGCGCTCGCGCTCGGTGCCGCGGGCCATCGCCGCATCGTCGAACCAGTGCCGCGGCTCGTTCTCGTGCACGATGAGCTCGGCGTTCGGATAGTTTGCCCGCCCGCTGGCGAGATCGGTAAGCCCCGCCGAGTGGTCGGGATGCATGTGGGTGAGCAGGATCGCTTTGACCTCGCCCGGCTCCACGCCGGCCCGGCGCAGGTTGGCGAGGAGATGGCCCGCGACCGGTCCGAAGTAGTTGCCGGAGCCGGTCTCGATGAGAATGACCTCGCCGCCGCGGCGCAGCAGGAAGGCGTTGACCGAGATGGCGATCTCGGACCGGAAGGCGGCCGCGAGACGGCTGCGGCTTTCCTCTTCCGTGACGCCGATCATCATCTCGTGCGTACGCACCAGGATGCCGTCGCTCAACGCCGTGACGACGAATTCTCCCATGCGGCGATGGTAGACGGGTGGGATCTGCTCGGTCGGCACGGATGCCATCGTGTGTCTCCGGATGAAGGTGATCTGCGCCGGCGCGCCGTCAGCCGACCGCAATGTCGAGCCAGCCGTAGGGCGTCACGGTGGCGCGATCGGTCGCAGACAACAGCACGGTCGTGGTCGCCGCCTCGACGAGCGCCGGACCGCTGACCGACTGACCGGGACTCAGCGCCTCGAAGGCATAGACCGGAACGTCGCGCCAGCCCCCGAGATAGGCGCGCTGGTGGCGCACGGGCCCTGCCGGTGCGCGGTCCGGCAGGAACGGCTCGCGCGGCACCGCGGGCAGCTCCCCGATCACTGCGGTGCGCGCGTTGACCAGGACCACCTCGTTCTGCGGCTGGGAAAAAGTGTAGAGCTCCTCGTGGCGCTTGTGGAAGCGGGCCGTGATGTCCGCGACGACGTCGGGCGACGACCAGTCGACGTCGTCGAGCGGCACGTTGATCTCAAAAATCTGCTCGCCGTAGCGCATGTCGGCGCTGGCCGCCACGCGCACCGGGCCCGGGAACCCTTCCCCGAGACGGCGACGGCCCTCGCGCTCCATCTCGGCATAGAGCGTCCTGAGGGCCGAGGCGCTCATGGCCGCCTCATCGCCGATGTGCGTGCGCGAGACCTCGTAGCGGATGTCGCTCGCGAGCATTCCCCAGGCCGAGAGCACCGAAGCGACGCGCGGCACGATCACGCGGCGCATCGAGAGTTGACGCGCGACATCGGCGGCATGGAGCCCCGCGGCGCCGCCGAAGGCGAGCAGCGCAAAGCCGGTCGGATCGACGCCGCGCCGCACCGAGACGAGCCGGATCCCCTCCGCCATGCGGCCGTTGACGACACGGATAACTCCGGCGGCGGCGGCGACGGCATCGAGCCCGAGCCTTTCGCCCACGCTGGCGAGCGCGCGCTCGGCCGCAACCCGATCGAGCGGCATCCTGCCCGCCAGCAGACCCGCCGGATCGAGGTAGCCGAGCAGGAGATTGGCGTCGGTGACGGTCGCCTGCGTGCCGCCGCGCCCATAGCAGGCGGGGCCCGGCGTTGCCCCCGCGCTCTCAGGGCCGACGTGCAGAACGCCTCCCGCATCGACGCGCGCGATCGAGCCGCCGCCGGCGCCAAGGGTCACGATATCGAGGCTCGGCAGCGCGATCCGCTGGCCTGCGAGGCTGCGCTCCACCGAGATGCCGGGGGTGCTCGCCCGGATGAGCGAGATGTCGGTCGACGTGCCGCCCATGTCGAAGGGAATGAGGTTTACGGTCTCGGTCAGTCGCGCCGCATAGCGGCTTCCGGCGACGCCGCCGGCCGGGCCCGAAAGCACGGTGGCCGCCGCCAGCCGTACCGCCTCCTCGACCGGCGCGACGCCGCCGTGCGAGAGCATGATATAGATCGGACCGCCGTAGTCGGCCGTGCGCAGCCGCTCGACGAGGCGCCGCATGTAACGATCGACGATCGGTCCGACGCAGGCGTTGACGACCGTCGTCGAGACCCGCTCGTACTCCTTGATCTGCGGATAGACGTCCGACGAAGCCGTGACGTAGACGCCCGGCATGGCGGCACGCACAACCTCCGCTGCGCGGCGCTCGTGCGCCGGGTTCTTCCAGGCGTGCAGGAAGCAGATGGCGACCGCCTCTACGCGCTGTTGCTCGAGCGTCGCGATGGCGGCCGAAAGCGAAGCCTCATCGAGCGGCTTGAGCACGCTGCCGTCCGCACGAATGCGTTCGACGACGCCGATGCGGCGCGCACGCGGGACCAGCGGGGTCGGTGCGGCAAGGCGCAGATTGTAGCGGTCTTCGGGCTTCAGCCCCTCCCGCATTTCGAGAATGTCGCGATGGCCCGCGGTGGTGATGAGCCCGACACGGGCGCCCTTGCCTTCGAGCAGAGCGTTCGTTGCGACCGTCGTCCCATGCACGATGCGGTCCGTCGCCCCAAGAAGTGCTCCGCGCGCCACACCAAGCGCATCCGCGAGGACACCCAGTCCGTCCATCACGCCGAGCGAGGGGTCTTCGGGTGTCGAGGCGGCCTTGGCGAACGTGCAGGCGCCGCCGTCGTCGACGGCGACAAGATCGGTGAAGGTGCCGCCGACGTCGATACCAATGCGATACATGAGCAGGACCTAGCTGTTGCCGTTGCCGTGGCCTTTCGTCACGAAGCCGTTTGCCAGATCGGCCGCGCGGGCTTCGGCTGCGCGTTCGCGAGGATCGCCCCAGCCGCCGCCGCCGCCCGACTTGACGATCAGATGGTCGCCAGGATTGATGACGATGCCGACTTCCTTGGTCGCGAGCACGCGTTCGCTGCCATCGGCCGCCCGCAACACGTAGTGATGCGGGGCTCCGTCGCGCCCGCCGAGCATGCCCCGCGCGCCGTGCCGGACGCCGTCGCCGGCCGTGTTGCCGACCGCCGGCTTCGCGACCTCGATGCGCATGTCGAGCTCGCCTCCCGTGCCGCCGCGGAACTTTCCGTCGCCGCCCGAATCGGCCCGGAACTCATGGTGCAGGAACAGGAAAGGGAAGCGCACCTCCGCCACCTCGATGCTGCCGAACTTGATGCCGCCAGCCGAGTGCCACTCGCCGACCGAATTGTAGCCGTCGCCGGCGATCGAACCGCCGCCGCCGGGCCGCGCCTGGAACAGGTGCCAGATGAAGGCCTTTCCCGAGCGCGGGTCCTCGCCTTTGATGGCGATGCGAAAGCGGCGCCCCCAGCCGCCCATGACGCGATCCGGGCACGCCCCTGCAAGCGCGACGACGATCGCCTCGACGATCTCGTTCGAGCAGTGGCTCGTGCAGAGCGTCACCGGCCGGCCGTCGTTGGCCCACACGATCGTTCCGGGCCTGGCCTTGACCGAGAGTGGCCGCATGGAGCCGTCGTTCTTCGGGATGTCGGGGTCGATCAGATAGAAGAAGGCCATGGCGACCGCCGACTGCATGTTCGCGTGCGATGAGTTGACGAAGCTCTCCGCCTCCGCGTCCGACTGCGTGAGGTCCACCTCGACATTGCTGCCGGCAACCGTGACCTTGGCGCGGATGGCGATGTCGGTGCGGCCGCGGCCGTCGTCGTCGAGCCACGCCTCGCCGTAATAGACACCGTCCTGCCATCCCTCGACGATGGCGCGGGCGCGGCGCTCGGCACCGTCGAGCATCCGTTCGATGGCCGCCTCGAGCGTGCGCCAGCCGAGCTCGCCGACAAGCTCACCGAGGCGCTTCTCGCACAGCTTCGCCGAGCCGATCATGGCGGCGAGGTCGCCGCGAAAGTCGTGCGGATGGCGAACGTTGATCGCGATCATGCGCAGCACGTCCTCGCGCGGCCGGCCCTGATCGCAAATGCGCAGCGGCGTGATGCGGATGCCTTCCTGATAGATCTCCGTGGCGGCCGGATTGTAGGCGCCGTGCGTCGATCCGCCGATGTCGCTCATGTGCGCGCGGTTGATCGACCAGAAGACATGCCGGCCTTCGGCGAAAACCGGCACAAAGACGGTGACGTCCGGCAAATGGTTGCCGCCGTGATAGGGATCGTTGAGCAGAAAGACGTCGCCCGGCGAGATGTCGCCCGCAAAGGCCTCGGAAACCGCTCGCGCGGCATAAGGCAGCGCGCCGACATGCACCGGAACGTGCTCGGCCTGCGCGATCAGGCGGCCCGTCGCATCGCAGATGCCGGTCGAGAAATCCCGGCTCGAGTTCAGGATTTGCGAGTAGGAGGTCCGCAGCATCGCCTCGCCCATCTCCTCGACGATGGAATGCAGCCGATGCTGGACGACCGAGACCGTGATCGGATCGACTTTGCTGTCGGCTGTGCTGGCCAGATCCTGCATGAACTCGAACCTCCCGGGCTTGGCGGCCGGAACTCATCCGGGCGCCGCGAAACCGCCGGAGCGCACTTTGCGGACAGCCGCCGCTGGCCGTCAACTCGCATCGCGATGACGCAGGTCCCTACGACCGCGGCCCCGCAGGACTGCGCTTCCGCTCAGGGCGCGCGGACGATCACGGGGTGCCGGTCGAGCAGCTCCGCAAGGACGGCGAAGCGGCGGTGCAGCCGCTCGCCATCGAGGTCGTGATAGGCCTTCGGAAGGGTGAGGATGAGCCGGTTGCCGTCGTAGCGCAGCGGCGTCTCGTCGATGATGCCGTGACGCCCGATCGAGATCATGTGAGCCGCGCGGATGGCCGCGCCGACGATGCGCGCGCGGCGCAGCGTCCGCTTCGAAACGAGCGCCTTGAGCCGTTCGGAGAATGTTTCCGGCACCTCGCCGTCCTCGTCCGGGCCAACATGGCGGAAGTAAACCGAAAGCGCCAGGAAGGTGCGTCCTTCATGGTCGATGCCGCCAAGGCCGGCATGTGCGACGACGTTGAGGCTCTGCTCGCCCCGATAGTCGGGATGTGCGCGCCAGCCGATGTCGGAGAGCAGGCAGGCTGCATGACGCAGGCGGCGCTCTTCCTCCGTCTCGCCCGGCCCGGACCCGGAGAAGATGGCGTCCGTCCAGGTGCACAGCTCCCGGGCGTGCTGCGGCGACCGCGACCTCAGGCGGGCGTAGGCGTCGGCGAACGCGATGAGCGGATCCTTGTCGCGCTCCTGCGGCGAGAGCAGGGAGTGCAGCAGACCTTCCCGGATGCCGAAGACCGAGAACACAACGTCGGCAGGTCGCATGCGTCGCAGAACGCGCTCCAGCGCTATGGCGCCGAAGGGCAACACCTCGCGGCGCGCCCGCGAGATTTCAGCCCCTCCCCTTATGTCGGAAAGCTTGCGAGACTTCCGGATGACCTCGCAGAACTCCATCGCCTCGCGCGCCGGGATGCGATAGCCGTGCATGACGCGAAGGGGATAATCCATCGCCGACATGTGCAGCCGCGCCAGCGCCCGCCATGTGCCACCCACGGCGTAGAACGTGCGGCCGACGCCGCGAGCCAGAAACGGGACGGATGCGATCTCCTCATCCGCGATTTCAAGCGCCCGGTCGATTCGTCCGCCGGAGCTGTCGATGAGCCGCAGCCCGCCAAGCGGCAGCGTTACCGCCTCGAGGCGCTTGCCGGGGGGAACTTCGATCAGCTCGAGGCTCCCGCCGCCGAGGTCTCCGGCAATTCCGTTTGGATTGCGAAATCCCATCATGATGCCGCGTGCAGCGAGCTCGGCTTCCCGCTCGCCCGACAGAACCTGGATCGGAACGCCTGCCGCCCGCTCTGCCCGCGCGATGAATTCCGCTCCGTCCCGCGCCTCGCGCACGGCTGCCGTGGCGATCGCCTTCACGTTCTTGACGCTCAGGACCCGCGTGATGGCGCGAAAGCGCGTGAGCGCGGCCAGCGCCCGGCCGATCGCCTCCTCTCCGAGCATCCGGGTGGAGCCGACGGTACGTCCAAGGCCGCAGAGGACCTTCTCGTTGAAGCGCGGTGTCGGGCTGCGCACGGCGCCTTCGTAGACGACGAGGCGGACCGAGTTGGATCCGATGTCGATCACGGCGATCGGCTCGAGTTCCTCGGCCGGTCCGCCAGTCGCATCGCTGCCCCCCGGAACGCTCATGAGTCCTTCTTGCCCTCGTCCTTGTCCTTGGCGGCGACGCGGAAACGGGGCGGAAAGCTGTGCTTCAAGGACTGTCCGCGACCCGACAGGCTCGGGTTGGTCATGAAGTACTTGTGCGCGTTGAACGGTTCGGTGCCCGGCGCCGGCTCGATCCTGGTCGAGGTCCCGTCCGGGTTGAGCCGCCAGCTCTGCTCGTTGTCCTTCAAGCACGCGACCATGATCTGGCCAAGGATCTGCTCATGCACGGTAGGGTTGCGCATCGGTACCATGACCTCGACCCGCCGGTCGAGGTTGCGCGGCATCATGTCGGCGGAACTGATGTAGACGAGCGCGTCGGGGCTCGGCAGGCCGTGGCCCGCGCCGAAGCAGTAGATGCGGCCGTGCTCGAGGAAGCGGCCGACGATGCTCTTGACCCGAATGTTCTCGGAAAGCCCCGCAATCCCGGGGCGCAGGCAGCAGATCCCGCGCACGATGAGATCGATCTCGACCCCGGCGGCGCTTGCGGCGTAGAGCGCCTCGATGATCTCCCGGTCCACGAGCGAGTTCATCTTCATCCAGATGGCGGCCGGGCGGCCTGCCCGGGCGTGCGCGATCTCGTCGCCGATGTGGGCGAGCATGCGCGCTCGGATTCCTTTGGGGCTCGCCGCCAGGACCTCGAGCTCGGCGGGTTCAGCATATCCCGTCACGAAATTGAAGATGCGGGTCACGTCGCGGCTGATCGCCGGATCGGCGGTGAAGTACGAGAGGTCCGTGTAGACCCGCGCGGTCTGCGGATGATAGTTGCCGGTACCGATGTGACAGTAGGTCGCGAGCTCGCTGCCCTCGCGCCGCACGATCAGTCCGAGCTTGGCGTGCGTCTTGAGCTCGACGAAGCCGTAGACCACGTGCACGCCTGCGCTCTCCAGATCGCGCGCCCAGCGGATGTTGGCCGCCTCGTCGAAGCGCGCCTTCACCTCGACGATTGCGGTCACCGACTTGCCCAACTCGGCCGCGTCCTTCAAGGCGCGCACGATCGGGCTGTCGGTCGATGTCCGGTAAAGCGTCCACTTGATCGCCATCACGTCGGGATCGAGCGCCGCCTGGCGCAGGAACTGCAGAACGACGTCGAACGATTCGTAGGGATGGTGGACGAGAAGCTCCTTGGCGCGAATGGCGGCGAAGCAGTCGCCGTTGAACTCGCGAATTCGCTCGGGAAAGCGGATGTTGAAGGGCTTGAAGACAAGGTCAGGGCGATCCGGAACGATGAGCTGGCTGGTGTCGGAGAGCCCGAGCACGCCCTCCTGCACGTGGATGCTGTCGTCGCGCACGCGGAGCTGCTCGATCACGAACTGGCGCAGCTCCGCCGGCATCGACGACTCGATCTCGAGACGGATCACCGAGCCGCGCCGGCGGCGCTTGAGCGCGCTCTCGAAGAAGCGCACGAGGTCCTCGGCCTCCTCCTCGACCTCGATGTCGCTGTCGCGAAGAATGCGGAACGCGCCCTGCCGTGCAATGTGATAGCCTGGAAAAAGGCGGCCCACGAAGAGACCGATGATCGCCTCGATGCTGATGAAGCGGATCGTGGCCGGCTGCGGCTCGCCGTGCGCGGGCTCCGACGGCAGCCGGACGAAGCGATCGAGCTGGCCCGGGATCGGCAAAAGGGCGTGCATCGTCGCCGGCTGCCCGTTGCGCTCGAGTTCGAGCCCAAGCACGAAGCCCTTGTTCGGAATGAACGGAAAGGGATGCGCGGGATCGATGGCGATGGGCGTCAGAACGGGAAAGATGCGGCTGAGAAAATGCGTTTCGAGCCACGCGAGCTCGGCGGAGGTGAGCTCCTGCGCCGTGATCACGCGAAGGCCGGCCGCGTCGAGCTCGCGCAGGAGGGTTGCCCAGCAGGCCTGCTGATCGGCCGTCAGGCGGGCCACCTCGCGGCTGATCTCGGCGAGCTGTTGGGCGGGGGTCAACCCGTCCTGGCTCACGTTGGTCACGTTCGCTGCAACCTGGCCGTGCAGCCCGGCCACCCGCACCATGTAAAATTCATCGAGGTTGGATGCCGAGATGGACAGGAATCGAATCCGCTCGAGCAGGGGATGGCGCCGGTTTTGCGCCTCTTCGAGCACCCGCCGGTTGAACTGCAGCCAGGAGAGCTCCCGGTTGTAGAAGCGCGCCGCCCCCGTCGGCGGCGGGGGCACATCCTGGGCCGGTCTCGTCTCCTTGGTCTTCGCTCTCGTCGTGCTCACGGCGTCCTCCGCGACCAGCAGACTATACCGGCGGGGTCACCCAGGCGTTAGCGCAGGCGGCCCCGGCCGGCTCACGGACAGGTGCTATGGGCTTGCCCCGTCGCAATCAAGCCGTCCGGCGACGGCGCGGCCGCCCCCGCAACCGGCTGCCCGGGGCTATTCGGTGACAGCCGAGCGGCCGGCGCTCACGCCTCGCGGCCGGACGACGCGGTCAGATGTGCGAGCACCTCGGCGGCAAGCGTTCGTGTGACCCGGCGCCGCGCCGCGAGCGCACGGCGATCGATCTCGCTGACGAGACAGGCGGCGGCCGCGAACGAACGCTCCATGTGCCGGCTCAGGTAGGCGATGACCGACGGCTCCACCTGAAGTTGCCGGTCGCAGAACAGCTTGACCAGCACGGGCCGCAAGAGATCCTCGTCCGGCGGCTCGATGCGCACGACCGGCAGCGCCCGCAAGCGGGACCTCAGATCCGGCAGGCGAACGGTAAGATCGCCCGGCGCCACGGACGAAGTCAGCAGGACGAATGCGCGGTGCTCGCGCGCGACGTTCAGCATGTGGAAGAGCGCCCGCTCGTCGCCGATGCCCCGATCGAGATCCTCAACGACCGCTGCCGTGGTCGCGGCGAGCCGTTCGGCATCCGAGTCCGTAAGGCTCGCCGCGGCGAGGGCTGCGCCGGCCCCCGATCGTGCTCGCCAGACGTTGGCCAGATGGGTCTTTCCGGATTGCGGCGGACCGACCACGATGGCGCATGGGTGCGGCCAGTCCGGCCACAGATCGACGAGCGCCACGGCGGACCGGTTCGCCGGGCTGACGAGGAAGTCCTCGGCACCGAGCGCGGGCCGATGCGGAAGATCCAGCACGAGTTGCTCGGGCTCGCCGTTCATCACGTCATGGCTCCCGGTGCTCCAGGCGGCTTGCCGGCGCCCCGGTAGACGGTGCTGCCGAGATAGACCTCGAGGCCGTAGCGCACGAGCACGCCGATGGCGGCGGCCACCGGCACGGCGACGAGGACGCCGACGAAGCCGAAAAGATAGCTGAACGCAAACAGCGCGAACATCAACCACACGGGATGGAGGCCGATCCTGCCCCCGACGATCTTCGGCGACAGCACCGCCACGTCCAGAGCCATGCCGCCGGCATAGATCGCAAGCACGAGAAAGAGCGGCGTGAACTCCGAAGGCGACTGGATCAAGGCGATCGCGCTGGCCGTGAGCAGTCCGAGCGTCCAGCCCACATAGGGAATGAACGTGAGGATCCCCGTCCCTATGCCGATGAGCAGTCCGTAGCGGATGCCGGCCGCACTCAAGGCAACTGCGTAGAGGACCGCCAGCAGGATGCAGATGGTGCCCTGGCCGCGGATGAAGGCTGCGACCGCCTCATTGATCTCGCCAGCCAGACGGCGGATGGTCTCGGCGTTTTCGCGCGGAAGCCAGCTGTCGACTTTTGCGAGCATGGGGTGCCAGTCGACGAGAAGGTAGAACACCACGACCGGTGTCACCAGGATCAGGGACAGGAAGCTGATCAGCGCGATTCCCTGACTCCACAGAGCCGTGACGATCGTCGCGAGCGAAGCTCCTGAGCTTCTGGCGAAGTGCTCGAGCGCCTTCTCGATCTCGGCGCGCGCGACCGGATAGCGATTGCCGAGCCTCGCCGACAGCCAGGCCTCGAGACTCTCGAGGAGGCGCTGCAGGTCCCCCGGCAGCGATTCGGCCATGAGACGCAGCTGGTTCCCGATCACCGGAACGATCAGGACCATGGCCGACACCGCCAGCGCGCCCGCAAAGAGCACGATGACGAGCGCCGCCGCAGTGCGGCCGAGGCCGATCTGCTGGAGCCGATCGGCCAGCGGATTGAGAAAATAGGCGATCACCATGCCCGCCACGAAGGGGAGCAGGACGTCGCGCAGGAGTGCGACCAGCAGGAAAAGCGCCACTGCCGCGGTGAGCCAGAAGAGCACGTGCCGCTCGATCCGCATGGTCCCCCCTACGCCCGTGACGGCCGGTCCTGCCCAGGCGTGACCGCGATCGCGACCGGCCCGCGGCCTTATCTGCTGCCGTCCGGATCGGCCCCGATTCCGACCCGGTTGCCTGCCATGTGCGATATCCAATCGTTCATGTATACCGCCAGCGAGGTGACGGTGAGCATCCCCGTGATCCACACCAGCCACACGATGAGACCGCCAAGCCGCAATCCGAACCCGTCCGCGGCGAGCACGGTCGCCGCCAGGACAAGCTGCGAGATGGTATTGATCTTGCTCACCCGGCGCGGCTGGATCGCCAGCGGATTGCCGATCACCCAGGCCAGCAGGACGGCGACCACGATCAGGATGTCCCGAGAGACGACGGCGATCACCAGCCAGGACGGCAGCTTCGTGGCGACGCCGAGCGCGATATAGATGCTGACGATCAAGAGCTTGTCGGCCAGCGGGTCGAGGTAGGAGCCAAGCTCCGTCTGCAGCTGGAAACGCTTCGCCAGGAAACCGTCGATGGCATCGCTCACGCCAGCGCACACGAAAGCGATGAACGCGGCCTGGGTCTTGCCGCTGACGAGCAGCCAGAAGATGACCGGCACCAGCACGATGCGGCCGAGAGTGACGACGTTCGGAATGCTGAAGAGCAAACTGGACCTTTGCTTGCGACATGACCCCCGGTCGAGACCATGGGACAGACGCCCTCGCCTGGCAAGCCGAACGGGGGACAACTTGCGCGCAACCCGCCTCCGCCCGCGAACGACGCCGACCCGGCGCGCCGCGCTCAGCGCTGGCTCAAGATCCAGCCGGTGGGACCGGCCCGCAACAGAAGACCTTGGGAAGCGAGTCTCGCCGCCAGGCTTTGCGCGCCCCCCGGATAGCGCAGCGAAACGCGTGCGCCGCGCCCGGACAAGCCCTCCACGTCGAAATCCGTCACCTCAGGCATCTGCGCCAGCCGCCGGCTGATGTCCTGCCATTCCGCCATGCTCTGAAACTCGACCGCGATCTTCACGTGGCTGTTGGCCGCGGCTTGCCACGGCAGCTCGCCGCCCGGCGAGGGGCGAGCAACCGGGCCGGCCGGCTCCGGCCCGTGTGCAGCCGGCGACGCCGGGCCGCGGATGTTGATGGCCTTCCAGCGGCCTTCCAATACGCCAAGCGCCAGCACCGCCGCAGCCTCGGCCGTGTAGCCGATGTCGGCGCCCTCCAGGCGATGCGAGCGTCTGAGCACGAACGGGGCGACAGCATCCCGGCCGGCGAGCGTCACATTGAGCCGCTTGCCGGCCGCGTCCGGCTCCAGCACGGCGAGCAGGAAAGCCTCCGCCTGATACTCCCGGCTCGCGGTGCGAACCGCGGCCTGATCGCCACTCAAGATCGCCGCGATCGTATCGGCATGCACCTCGCGTTTCAGGGGCTGCAGGTTGACCGGGGTCAGCGCATTGCTCAGGTCCAGGCTTTTCCAGGCATAGAGCCAGGCATCCGATCCGCGCGCCTCGCCGAAGGGCTCCGCCGCCTTGACGTCTTTCGGGGCACGGTAGATGGGAACGACGGTCACCGCCGGTGCCTGCCGGTCCAGAAACGGGATGCCTTCCCGATCCAGAATGCGGCGCACGGCCTCGGCCTGAAAACTGAAATCGTAGCTCGCGATGTACTCCGTCGCCGAGTTGCGCTCGGACCGGACCGAGATGCCGTCGATGAGCTCGGCGGCCTTGACCTCGCGCAGCTTGCCGATGCGATGATAGGCGCCAACCGGGACGATCCGGCGCAGGAGCGAGCGGAAAGCCGCCTGTTGCCCCTCGGCGATAGCCCGCTCCTTGGCGGCGACGGCATTGGCGGCCCGCGCCTCGACCGGGTAGTTGCCGACGGTGAAGACGCGATCCTCCTTGCCGGCAGCCAGCGAGCCGTTGGGCGCGACGAGAAAAGGAAGCGCGGCGAGCAGCAAGCTCGCGCCCCTTCGCGCCGACCAAGCGCCGCGGTCCAGCCTGGACACCCCCCGCCTCATCGGCTCGCCTCCCCTCCACCGTCCATTCGCCGCAGAGCGCCTTCTCTCGCGCAGAATCTGGGGCAAAAGTAGGATTTTCCGTCAGGAAAACCGTGCGCGTGCGATGTCTTTGCGGTTGCTTCGGCTATGCTGTGCGCGGCGACACGGCCCCACCTTGCCGGAGCGACCGACGCAGGATGGAAGGATGAGCGAGAAAGACCGCACGCACAAGCCGAGCATGACCTATCGCGATTCCGGCGTCGACATCGACGCCGGCAACGCTCTCGTGCAGGCGATCAAGCCGCTGGTCAAGGCGACGCGGCGGCCGGGCGCCGATGCCGACCTTGGCGGATTCGGGGGACTGTTCGATCTCAAGGCCGCAGGCTTTCGCGACCCCGTCCTGGTTGCGACCAACGACGGAGTCGGCACGAAGCTCAAGATCGCCATCGAAACCGGCCGGCACGACGGGATCGGCATCGATCTGGTCGCCATGTGCGTCAACGATCTGGTCGTGCAAGGCGCAGAACCGTTGTTCTTTCTGGATTATTTTGCAACCGGCCGGCTTGAGGTCGAAACCGCGCGGCGGGTCGTCGCCGGCATCGCGGCCGGCTGTCGCGACGCCGGATGCGCGCTCATCGGCGGCGAGACGGCGGAGATGCCGGGCCTTTATGCGGGGACGGATTATGACCTCGCCGGCTTCGCCGTCGGGGCGGTCGAGCGCGGGGAGATTCTCCCGCGCCAGGATGTCGCGATCGGCGACGTCATCATCGGGCTGCCGTCCTCGGGGGTCCATTCCAACGGTTACTCGCTCGTCCGCAGGCTGGTCGCGCACGAGGGACGCCGCTGGGACGAGCCCGCGCCCTTCGATGCGATGCGGACGCTGGGCGAAGCCCTGCTCGCTCCGACGCGCATCTATGTACGCCCGGTGCTGGCGGCGCTCAGGGCGACGGGCGGCGGCGGCCCGCAAGGCGCCATCAAAGCCCTTTCGCACATCACGGGCGGCGGCCTTTCGGAGAACGTGCCCCGTGTCATGCCGTCGTCCCTTGCGGCGCACATCGATCTCGCCGCCGTCCGGCCACCACCGGTGTTCGGCTGGCTCAAGCGCGCCGCACAGCTCGACGACCCGGAAATGCTCAGAACGTTCAATTGCGGAATCGGCATGGTCGTGATCGCCGCGCGGGATCGCACGGATGCTGTGGTCAAGGCGTTCAAGGACGCGGGAGACCAACCGGTGATTCTCGGGGCAGTTGAGGCCGGCCGCGGGATCAAATCGCCCGCCAAGGGCAAGGGAGAGGCGGAAGCGGTGCGCTACAGCGGTCGGCTGGCGATCTGAGCCCGGTTTGGCGATCGCCGGCCGCGAGCCCGGCCCGCCGACGCTTGGCGCGCCCACTGCCGGCGGGCCGCGAGGTCGCGTTGAGCGGCAAGCGCCCGGGAACGCCGGCGCCGCCGCGGCGCAGGGGCCGCAGAACGCTTGCATTGCCGCGCTCTCCGCGCGATCAGCAACCGGCCCGCCGTCGCGGCGAGCGAGAGCATGCGGCGGCGCCGACTGAGACCGGGCCAAGGCCAGAGAGAGGCCAGGGAGACGAGCACAGCATGGCCAAGAAGCGTACGGCGATCCTGATCTCGGGCCGCGGCTCGAACATGCAGGCCCTCGTGCAGGCCATGCAGGCGCCGGACTTTCCGGCCGAGCCCGCCGTCATCGTCTCGAACCGTCCGGAGGCGCTCGGGCTCGCCTGGGCGCTCGAGCGGGGGCTCAAGGCCGTGGCCATCGACCATCGCCAGTTCGCAACGCGCATGGCGTTCGAGGCGCGGCTGCACCAGACCCTTGTGGATCACGGCACGGAGCTTATCTGTAACGCCGGTTTCATGCGCCTCTTGACCGGCGGGTTCGTCGATCGCTGGAAGGACCGGCAGCTCAACATCCATCCCTCGCTGCTGCCCGCATTTCCCGGGCTGCATACTCATCGGCGCGTTCTGGAATCGGGCGCTCTGATCACGGGCTGCACCGTTCATTTCGTGCGGCTCGAGATGGATTCCGGCCCCATCATCGCGCAAGCCGCCGTACCCGTGATGCCGGGCGACACGGAAGACTCTTTGGCGGCGCGCGTTCTCGAAGCTGAGCATAAGCTCTATCCGCTGGCGCTCTTTATGGTGGCATCGGGCGCGGTGCGTGTCGAAGCCGAAACGGCGGTTTTCCTGCCGCGGCTCAATGTGCCGCCACCGCTCATCGTTCCGCAGCCCGCATGAGCGGCGGCTTGCGGCGATCCGCGCCGCCCCGGCCGCGGAGCGCTTGATCTCGATCAACCAGAGCCTGGGCTGACCGGCCCTATTGCGCGATGGGCAAGTGGCAAGGGCGCCGCCCCGGGACGTCAGGACGTTAACCAAGTCGGTTCAGGCCGATCGCGCCTGACGCCGGCGACCGGCAATCGGATCGGCATTGCGGCCCGCGCATGGGCTGCGTCAGGGCGGAACATGGACGGGCTTGCCGGCGCAGTGCTACGTGACCGCAAAATCTGATGTCATCGCCCAGCTTGGGCGCTCCAAGGGGCAACGGCCCTCCGAGCTGCGGCACGGGAGACGGCGCATGACCGCAACGGCAGCACACACCCAGGGACTGGGCGAGCAGGAAAGCATCTGGTTCAAGCTCTCGGCGCTGCACAAGGGCGACGCGCACAATCCGATGCGTGTGCTCATGCAGCTCGCCGAGCGGCACGGCAGCATCCTGCCCGTCAACATGGGGAACGAGCGCGTCGTTTTCCTGACTGAGCCCGAGCACTTCAAGCGCATTCTCGTCACCAAGGCGGACGACTACATCAAGTACTTCGACGGCCTGAAGCCGATTTTCGGCAAGAGCATGATCACCCATGACGGTGCGCTCTGGCAGAAGATCCGGATGCCGCAGCAGCCGGCGTTCCACCCGGACATGTTCGCCGAGTACATCCCCTACTTCCTCGCCGCCATCCGCTCGAAGATGGAGGCCTGGGCGGCGCTCGCGAAGTCGGGTGAGACGGTCGAGATGGTCGAGCAAACCTGGACGCTCGCCGCCGACATGATCTGCAAGGCGCTGTTCGACCGTGACATGCCGTTCAATCCGCACGTCATCTTCAAGTACGTGAAGACCTACACCGATGTGATGAACCACAAGCAGGTGCGGCTGAAGAAGGTAACCGGCGAGGACTTCGAGATCACCGAGGAGCCGACGGCCGAGGCGATGGCGGCCTGGGCCAGCGTGCCGCCTGCGGTGATTGCAGCCAAGCCGCGCGAGCACCGCGAGCGCACGCTCCTGAAGCTGATCGAAGCGGCCGTGGCCGATCCCGCCATTCCGGAGTTCGACGAGCAGCAGGCGATCGACGAGCTCAAGCAGTACCTTTGGGCCGGCACCGAGACGACGGCGCTCACCCTGGCGTGGGCGCTGTACGAGGCAGCGCGCAACCCGGCGATCGCCGAGCGGATCCGTGAGGAAGGCGAGCGCGTCTACGGCCGCGAAGGCCGCGAGCCGACGGCGGCCGATTACTCGGCGCTCGCCTACACCCGCGCCGTGATCCAGGAGACCATGCGCCTCTACCCGCCGATCTGGGGGCTCATCCGCGTCGCCGCCAAGCCCGACGTCATCGACGGCAAGGAGATCCGCGTCGGTGACCGCATCGTGATGTTCGCCTATGGCGTCCACCACAACGCCAGATACTGGCCCGAGCCCGAGGCGTTCCGGCCCGAGCGCTGGATCGCGGACGGCGGCAGGAAGCGCATCCCGACGCCCTACACCTACATCCCCTTCGGCGGCGGCAAGCGCTCGTGCATCGGCGGCGCCATGAGCCAGGTCGAAAACACGCTGGCGCTCTCGATCCTTCTGCGCCGCTTCCAGCCCGAATACGTCGGCCCCGATCCGGTCGGGATCAATGCGACGGTGACGCTGACGCCGAAGGGCGGCCTGCACTTCCGCATCCGCGAGCTCAGTTGAGCGCCAAAGAACTCGGCATGCGTGCGCACGGCCGGCGCGCCGCGGCCCGCTCATCGAGCCGGCGTGTCAGCGCCGGCCCGTGCCGGCGATGCCCGCCTCGCCTGATGCGTGCCGCGCCGTGAGCTGCGCGCGGAGCCAGACGGCGACGGCGGGCAGGATGACGGCGGCGGCGACATAGATCGGACGGGCGCCATAGCGGTCGACCAGCGGGGCCGCCAATGCGACGCCCGCCGACTGGCCACAGAACAGCGCGAAAGCGAAGATCGAGACGGCGAGCCCGCGCGCCTCGGGCGCCATCTGCGTGGCGTGCGTCTGCAGCGTGTTGTGCATCATGTAGAAGCCGAAGCCGAGGGCGAGCATGATCGCCGGCACGACAGCGAGCCCCGGCGCGGCGGCGAGCGCGAGAAAGCACGTCGACATCAAGGCGCCGCCGGCGATGACGAAGCCCCGCTCGCCGAGGCGCGCGAGCAGCCGCCTCGCCGTGAGCGAATAGAGCACGGCGCCGGCGCCATAGACCGACAGCACGAGGCCGACGAGCGAAAAGCCAAGCCCCAGGCGATGGTGAAGGTCCGCGCCGATGTAGGCAAAGGCGCCGTACATGGCGAAGGCCTCGACGAAGACGGCGGCGAGCAGAACGCGCACCCACGGCCGCTTCGCGATGCCGACGATGCCTGCAGCGAGACCGGAGAGCCCCAGGCGCGATGTCGCCGGCGGCGGCTGACCGTCCGGATTGGTGCGCAGTTCATAGAGCATCACGATGCCGGCCAGCGAATGCAGCGCGCCGACGATGAGAAACATCCGAGGCCAACCGAAGAGCTCGCCGACGATGCCCCCCAAGGCCTGCCCGAGCACGATCCCCATCATCTGCGCGGACAGGAAGCGCGCCAGCACGCCCTGCCGCCGCTCGAAGGGTACGGCATCGCCGATCCAGGCGAAGGCCAGCGGAATGGCCGCGGCGGCGAAGCCGCCGGCGACAAGCCGGGCGGCAATCAGCGTCTCGAGCGTCGGCATGAAGGCCCCGAGCGCGGTCGCGATGCCGGCCGCCAGGGCCGCCACCGCGACGACCCGATACTTGCCGAGACGGTCGCCGACGGGTCCGAACGCGAGCTGCGTCAGACCGTAGCCGATGGTGAAGGCCGTGATCACGGCGGCCGCGCCGCCGACGCTCGTCGAGAACGAGAGGGCGATCTGCGGCAGGAGCGGATCGCAGGAGCGGATGTTGATGGAACTCGCGAAGGCGGCGAGTGCCAGCGGCAGGATCGTGCGGGCCGGTACGCCGGCGGAAGGCCCGGCACTTCGGGAAGCGGTCGCAGCGGGCTCGCTCACCTGAGCGCCCCCGCACTGCGGCGCAGCGGCAGCTGCTCGTTGATCGCGCCTACGCCCAGCATCACGGCCGTGAACCCGATCGCGATCGCGGCCGTCAGCGGCTCGCCCATGATGGCGCAGCCGATCACTACGCCGAATGCCGCCTTGAGGTATCCGAGGCTCGAGGCGCCGATCGAGCCGAGCGTCGCAATCAGCCTGTAATAGAGGATTACGGCGATGCCGTTGCACAGCAGCGCGCTCACGATGAGCGCCACAAGCGAGCGCGGCGACGGTGCCACGGCAAGCGGACTTTCGATGAGGAATGCGACGGCGGTCATCACCGTCGCCGAGCAGCTGTTGGCGGCCGCAGCCGTCACGACCGGCGAGATGGTTGCAAAGCGGCGACCAAACACCGCGGCGCTGCCGTAGCCCAAGGCCGACAGCACGACGACGATCTGACCGATGAGTCCCTTGTCGATGCCGGCAAGCGCGTCGATCCCGACGACCAGAATGACACCGCCGAGCCCGACGATGAGTCCGAGGATCTTCTGCCCGCTGACCCGCTCGTGGCGGGTGACCAGCAGCGTGACGATTGTTGCGAAGATCGGCGTCGTCGAGTTCAGGATCGCGGCGAGCGCGCTCGCGATGTACTGCTGCCCCCAGAGCACCATCACGCCGGGGCCGCCGCTCGTCAGAAGTCCCTGAACCGTGAAGTCCCGCCATGTCGCGAGGGCAACCGGCACCCTAAGGCCCTTTGCCCACACGATCGTCCAGAGAAACAGGGCGGCGATCCACAGCCGCGCCGCAACGCCGGTGAAAGGCGGCACTGTTTCGAGCTGGATCTTGTTGAAGGCGAACTGCGCGCCCCAGAGCACGCCAACGAAGAGGAGTGCTGCAATCTCCAGGGACTTCGCCGGCCGTGCCCGAGCCTCGTCTCGCGTCGTCGTTGCGCTCATGCCGGCCGTCTCCCCGTAACCGGTCATTGGCTAGCTTGCGGGGGCGGAGCTGTCGAGCGGCCTTGCGGGCCGCGCACGCTCCTGGCGCGCAGGTCAGCCATCCGCGGGCTGGGCCTTGCTACTTGCAGATCCGGCTTTCGCCGTCGCGGCCGTGCCAGGCGAGGTCCATGTGGAAGTGATCGCGATGGTTGGCGTCGTAGTTGGGGCCGAGCACGGTGGTGAAGATGGCGCACGCGCCCTGCTGCACGTGGCGCAGGAAGGCGCGCTCGCGCGGATCACCCCACCAGCCGCTCTTGACGCTGATCCAGCGACCGTCGGCGAGCATGAAGGCGGAGACGTCAAGCGCGTTGGCATAGCCGTGCTCGGAGAGCCTGGCGCCGTTGACGTGATTCATGGGTCGGCAGGCGTAGGACGCTGCGACCTTGAGCTCGATGACGGGAAGCCCGAAGTGGCGACGCGCGGCCGGCGTCACGACCGACTGAACCCAGCGCTCCACGGACGGGATCATCGGGCAGCGCAGGAGCGCCGCCGGCTGGAGCCGCACCTGGCCGGCGGCGGCGGCTGACATCTCGAAGGGGCGCAGGGCGCCGCAGTGGCCGGGACCGCCGAGCGCGGCGCGTTCGATGAGGAAGGGCGAGCGGCGCACGTACCCCGACGCGAGACACTGACTCTCCTCGTCAGCGCGCCACGGTTCCGGCTTCGACACGAATCGTGGCGGGGACTTGCCGCATCCCCACAGGACGAGCAGAGCGACGACCGCCGACGCAACGCTGAAACGACTACCCCACGACATGATGCGACACTAGGTCCGACATGCTTAACGGCCGGTTAACTGTTTCGGGCAGCGCGTTAGGAGCAGCTCGCTGTCTAGCGGATCGGCCGGGCGGGAATTCGCCCGCCGCATGTCGGGCGGTGGCGAGTTCAAGGCAGAAGCGTGGCGTGGCACGCCGGATGCAAGGTGCGACCCGGAACGGACATCGCAATGCCTCTCACCAGCTCCTCGATTGTCGAATGCCGGCGTTGGCCGCGCCAGCCGGCGAGAGCCGCAATCGCGCCCCTTCACGCCGCTCTCAATCATCGTCACGGCAACGTGAGGCTGGGTTCCATACCGGCCATCGGCGCGTATCTACGGTTCAGCCGGTCGCGATCGGCCGGCACCTCAAGAAGAACCTTGCGAGCTTTCGAGACGATCACGGAGACACCCTGCCATGAAGACCATTGCCGCGACCTTCCTCACCCTCGGCCTGATTGCCAGCGCCGCCAACGCCCAGCTCCCCGGCGATTACTTCACCGGGCTCAATCAGACGGCGCCGATGAGCCCCTTTGATGAGATTAGCCAGACGGCTCCGCGCAGCATCTTCGACCAGCTCAACGAGACCGCGCCGAAGAGCGTTTTCGAGGAGATCGGTGAGACCGCACCGCTTTCGGGCGTGTTCGGCGACATCGAGCGCAACGCCCCCTGATCCAAGGCGGCGAGTTCTCCCCCCTGTCTCGCCCCGACGCGCCCGGTGGCCGAAGGTCACCGGGCGCATTGCGTGCAGGCAGCGGCGCGCGCTCGGCAACGGCGTCGCTTCCGCGCGTCCAATCCCGTTTCACAGCTGCCCGCAAGTCGATAAAAGACCTGCAGAGATGCTTGCCCGGGACGCACTGCGGATGCCGACATCAGTCAGGACGAGAAACGGCCGGCGTACGACGCGACGTGTTACGGCGGCGGTCGCCGCCGGCCTCCTTGTTGTTGCGACAGTCTCGCATGCCGCGAGCCTCGACGGCGAGGCAGTGGAGGTCACCAACGCATCCGAGCCCGTGCTCTGCGCCGAGAAGGACAACGTCACGCTCAACCTGGCCTCGCCCGCCGTGCGCCGCTTCAGGATCGAGGCCACCCATCCCGCCTACATCACGGGGGTTCAGCGCGACAGCTTCGAGGCGGACTGGACCGCCTGCGACATGTCCGGCGATCCGCGGCACGCCTCCGAGGTGAAGGCCCCGACCCGCCGCACCCTCTATGAGGAGCCGGAGTTCTGGCTGGTCGGCTGGACCATGCCGACCTATTGGCGTCCGGCGGCGGCAACGGTCCGCATCGGAGAGCGGATCGAGCGAGGGCTGCACCTCCTACAGCTCTGGATGATCCGGCCCATGGGCGGCGAGGAAGTGCTGGTCGTCTATCCGCAGGACGGCTATTGGCGGCTCAGACCGCTGGCGCCGCCGGGCCTCGCGCCGACGGCGTTCGGCTCTTCGTTCCTGGTTGGCCCGGTCGAGATCGACGGGCGGCCGCTCGTGCGAATGAAAGAGCTGGCGTTCGATCCCGCCACAAGGACCTTTGCTCTGACGTTCGAACGCGGCGGCAGCGCCACGCTGAAGGTGGCGCACGTCGACCAGAACCGCCACGTCGTCGACGTGACTTTCGAGCGTCCGGTCAGCGGCCGTCCGTTTGCGGCGCTGCGGTCGATGTATGTCACTGAGTTCAACAACGACGTGGCGCGGATCGCTGTGCGCGAGAAGGGTGCGAAAGGCTGGCGCGAAGAGGCGATCATGAACTTCAAGGCGGCGACGGCCACCGACATCTGGACGGGCCGCACCGTGATGTCGCGGCACAATACCTCCTCGCCGGACATCGTGTTCTCGAACTTCAGAACCGAGCCGTCGGGCGCAGGGCCGGCGCCGGCAAAGCCGGCGCAGAAGTAACGGTTGCGGCGCAAGGCGCCGAACGGCTTAGGGGGCGGCCATTTCATCGACGGGGAGGCGGCGGCAAGCTTCGACAATCGTGGCGACAGCGGACCCCGCCGATGCTGCAGCCGCCGGCAAGGTTCCCAGCCCGGCAGGCGCTTGCTAAGTTTCCAAAATATTCCCCTGGCCCCCGGAGGTTCCGGAGCCGCAACCGAGAGCGACGCATGATCCGCAACGAGCCCTACTGGTGGGAGGCGGCTCCCCCAAAAATCCTGCCGCGCCAGGAGGTCCTGCCGAAATGCGACGTCGCCATCGTCGGCGCGGGCTACACGGGGCTCTCGGCGGGGCTGACGCTCGCACGCGCCGGCCGCAGCGTGCAGATCTTCGACCGGATGCGGCCCGGCGAGGGCGCCTCGACGCGCAACGGCGGCATCGCCAGCGGCAACCTGAGGCCCGGCTATCAGGAGCTCGCGCGCAAGTTCGGCGAGGAGCGGGCCAAGGCGATCGGCTTGGAAAGCAAGGCGGCGCGCGAGGACCTCGCGCAGTTCATCGCCGCCGAGAAGATCGACTGCGATTTTGCCCTGGTCGGGCGATTTGCCGGCGCCTCTCAGCCTTCGGACTACGAGAACCTGGCGAGGGAAGCCGATCAGCTGCGCGCGACGCTCGGGATCGAGGCGTTCGCCGTCCCGCGATCCGAGCAGCGCGCCCACCTTGGCACCGACTTCTATCACGGCGGCATGGTGCGCACCGACATCGGCGGACTGCATCCGGCGAAGCTGCATGCCGGAATGCTCGAACGAACCCTTGCCGCGGGCGCCCGCGTGCATGGTGAGACGGCGGTCACCGGCGTGCGGTCCGACGGTGACGGCTACGAGGTCGCAACGGCGCGCGGGACGGTCCGGGCGCGGCACGTCATTGTCGGCACGAACGGTTACACGGACAAGTCCGACCCGTGGCTGCGCCGCCGCCTCGTCCCTGTGCGCAGTCGCATGATCGCGACGGCGCCCCTCTCCGACAACCTGATGAACGAGCTGATGCCGAAGCGCTACATGCTCTCGGAGACGCGCAAGCTCCATTACTACTATCGCCCGTCCCCCGACGGCCGGCGCATCCTCTTCGGCGGGCGCGACGGCACCATCGCCGGCGATCCGGTCTGGCCGACGGAAAGCCTGCGACGCGCGCTCGTCGACATCTTTCCGGTGCTCGACGACGTGGAGATCACCCACAGCTGGTTTGGACACGTCGCCATGAACCGCGACATGGTCCCGCGCATCTTCTCGCGCTCGGGAATGCGCTACGCGGCAGGCTATTGCGGATCGGGCGTCGTCTGGGCGCGATGGGCGGGCCAGAAGGCGGCGCTGCAGGTGCTCAATGAGGATGCGGGCCGATCGGCGTTGGACTTCCGGCCGCCGAAAGCAATTCCGCTCTACAACGGAACGCCCTACTTCATGCCGGCCGTCTTTGCGTGGCTGACGTTGCAGGACCGCCTCCATCATCCGCGCCGCGAGCGCCGGACCGGCAAGCCGTCGGGCGGTGCTGCATGAAGCCGGGTTGCGGTCTTGAACCCGATTGAGTAGTTGGTCGCGCAGCTTTCCTCCCCGTCGCGCGCCTCTGGAACGCGGCTTCTCGCACGAAGGGCTTCTTCCCGCATGACCGCCTGGCAGAGCTATGGGCGCGCCTTGAGGATGCTCGCCGTCGAGCGCCAGCTTGCGGCCGCGCTGGTGATCGCAGGCTGCATCATCGCCGTCATCCAGGTGCTCGAGCAGAAGCTCTTCGGCTGGGTGGTCGATGCCCTGGCGAAAGGCGAGGGGGCGTTCCCGATCATCGGGCTGTGGGCCGCCCTCGGCCTCGTCGGGATCCTCGCGAGCGTCACGGTGGCGGTCGCCGCCGACCGCATGGCGCACCGCCGCCGCCTTGCCGCCATGGGCGAAGCCTTCGAGCGCGCCATCACGCTGCCCATCAGCTATCACGCCGAGAAGGGATCGGGCGCCGTCGTGCGGGCGATCCTCGCGGGCACGGACGCGCTGTTCTGGAACTGGCTGTCGTTCTTGCGCGAGCAGCTCACGGCGATCGTCGGCATCCTGTTCCTCGTCCCGACGGCGGTGAGCATGGACTGGCGGCTCGCCTCGATCCTGCTCGGACTCGCCGTCATCTACTATCTCCTCAACTCGCTGGTGGTGCGCAAGACGAGCAGCGGCCAGGAGGCCGTCGAACAGTACCACGCCAATGTCTACGGGCGCGTCGGCGACGTCCTCGGCAACGTCACGGTGGTGCAGAGCTACACGCGCCTTGGCGCCGAGATGCAGGCCATGAAGGACATCATGGGCCAGTTGCTCTCGGCGCAGTACCCGGTGCTCACCTGGTGGGGTCTTCTCACCGTTTTCACGCGGGCGGCGGCGACCATCACCATGGTGCTGGTGTTTGCGGTCGGCGCGCTGCTCGCCGCGCGCGGCGAGGTCTCGGTCGGAACCATCGTCGCCTTCGTCGGCTTCGCCAACCTGCTCATCGGCAAGCTCGACCAGCTTTCCGGCTTCGCCGTCCGCATCAATCAGCAGGCCCCGACGCTGCGAACGTTCTTCGACCTGCTCGATGCCCGCGGGCAGGTGCAGGAAAAGCCCGACGCCCGCCCGCTCGAGCGCGTCAAGGGCGAGGTCGTCTTCGAGAACGTGACCTTCCGCTACGGCCCCGGAGCATCCGGCGTCTTCGGGATCAGCTTCCGCGTTTCCCCCGGTGAGACGGTGGCCTTGGTCGGACCGACCGGCTCAGGCAAGACCACGACGCTCGCGCTGCTGCAGCGGATGCGCCAGCCGGACGAGGGCCGCATCCTCATCGACGGCATGGATATCGCCGATGCGACGCTGCATTCGGTGCGCCACGCCATCGCCGTCGTATTCCAGGACGCCGGGCTCTTCAACCGCACCATCGCCGAGAACATCCGGGTCGGCCGGCCCGATGCGCCGGACACGGAGGTCGAACGGGCGGCGCGGCTCGCGGAGGCCCACGACTTCATCATGAAGAAGCCCGGCGGCTACGGCTTCGTCATCGGCGAGCGCGGCCAGTCGCTCTCGGGCGGCGAACGCCAGCGGGTCGCGATCGCACGCGCCATCCTGAAGGACGCGCCGATCCTCATTCTCGACGAGGCGACCAGCGCGCTCGACACGGAGACGGAGGGCCGCATCAAGCGGGCGCTCGACGCCCTTCGCAAGGGGCGCACGACTTTCATCATCGCCCACCGGCTGTCGACGGTCGCCAATGCCGACACGATCCTCGTGCTCGAGGCCGGCCGCATCGTGGAGCGCGGGCGGTTCCGCGATCTCGTCAAGGCGGGCGGATTGTTCTCCCGTCTCGTCGCCGAAGGCGGCTTCACCGAGCCTGTTGACGAGGAGGCGGCCGCCGCCGGCCCCTGACGGCGCGCGGCGGCGCAAGCCTGCGTTGGATGCTGTTCTTCATGAGGTGAGCCATGCGCTGGGTGGCATTTCGGACGGCAAGCGGCGAGGATCGAATCGGGCGTCTCATCGGCGAGAAGGTGCACGAGCTCCCCGAGGCAGCAGATCTGATGTCGCTCCTCGGCGACGACGGCGAGCGCCTGCAGCGCGCAGGCGAGCGGGCGGCGGCGAATCCCGTTGCCGTCCATGATTTCGAAGGCCTGAAGCTGCGCCCGCCGATCGCGCAGCCGCCGGCGATCCGCGACTTCTACGCCTTCGAGCAGCACGTCAAGGCCGGCCGCAGGAGCCGCGGCCTCGAGATGGTCGCCGAATGGTACGAGATCCCGGTGTTCTACTTCACCAATCCGTCGGCGCTTTCGACGACCGGCGACGCGATCGCCATCCCGCCCGGCTGCGAGAAAATGGACTTCGAGGTCGAGATGGCGGCCGTCGTCGGGCGGCGATGCTCGAACATATCGGTCGCTGAGGCCCGCGCGCACATCGCCGGCTACATGATCATGAACGACTGGAGCGCGCGCGACCTGCAACGCAAGGAGATGCTGGTCGGACTCGGACCGGCCAAGGGCAAGGACTTCGCGACGAGCCTCGGTCCGGTCTTCGTGACGGCCGACGAGCTCGAGGCAAAGCGCAAGGGTAAGGGATTTGATCTCGCCATCACCGCCACCGTCAACGGGCGGGAGTACTCGCGCGCGAACTTCGCCGACATCTACTGGTCGTTCGAGGAGATGCTGTCTTTTGCCGCGCGCGGGACGAACGTGCTCGCCGGCGACATCCTGGGCTCGGGGACATGCGGGACGGGCTGCATCGCAGAACTGTCGCTGACCGACGGCGAGGACAGGTTTCCCTGGCTGAAGCCGGGCGACGAGGTCGAGATCGCCATCGAAGAGCTTGGCCGGCTCAGGAACCGGATTGTCAGGGGTCCGCCTTTGCATCCCCTGCGCTGAGCGCGCCGGGCGCCGGCTGAGGTCGCCTGAGGCCAAGTGTGAGCGCCGCGCCGGCAAGCGATGTGATGAGCATGAGGAAGAGCGCGGCCTCGTAGCCCCCGCTCGCATCGAAGAGCCACGCGCCGAGAAGCCCGCCGAGCCCCCCGAAGATGTGATGCACCATGGTAATCAGACCCGTCAGCGCGCCGAGATTGCGCGTGCCGAAGGCTTCGCGGACGAAGATGACGGTGAGCGGCGCTGTGACCAGGAATGTGGCGCCGAACGCAAGCGCGAAGACCGCGACGGTAACGACGCTCGAATCCAGGAGGACGGCGGCGAAGACGACGACCCGGACGGCGAAGGCGAGGAAAGTCGCCACAACCGGTCCGATTCGATCGCTCGACCAGCCCGCCGCCAGAACGCCCAAGAGCATCATGAGCCCCATGAGCGCCAGGAGCTGCCCGGAACGCACCGCTTCCATGCCCCGATCCTGGGCAAGCGCCACGACATGCGTTGTGACGAAGAAGTCCTGCAATCCGCAGAGCGCATAGACCGCCAGCAGCAGCCAGAACCGGCGCGCTGAGAGGGCCGCGAGGACCGCCATATCGCCCGGCGACCCGCTCGCGGCTTTGCCCGGATGGCCGGATGCGGCGGACTGGCGCATCACGAAGCCGATGGCCGCCAGGAGCAGCGGCACGGCCGCAAGATGCAGCGCGCCGAGCCAGACATAGACGGCGCGCCAGCCGATGGTGTCGAGCACCTCGGCAAGGCCCCACATGACGATAAGCTGTCCAAGCCCCAGCCCGGCGAGCGCGATCGCGTTCGCGAGCCCGGCGCGATCCGGCGCATGCCGCGTGACCAGCACGCCGACCGGAATGACCGACGCGACGCCATTGCCGACGCCGAAGATGAGCCCGTAGCACAGGACGAGCTGCCAGGGCGCGCCGATCGCCGCGACCGCAAGCATCCCCGCTCCGGCAACAAGCACGCCAAGTCCTAAAACGAGTCTGAGGTCGATGCGGTCGGCAAGCCGCCCCGCCCCGAGCATGGCGGTCGCCGACACCAGCTGAAACACCGCCACGGCAAGGCCGATCGTCGAACGGCCGCCCGCAAGCTCCGCCTCGATCGGCTTCAGCGTGAGACCGATCGCGAAGCGCGCCCCGCCGCCGATGAAGAGAACGAGGGCGCCCGTCGCAATAACAAGACCGGCGATCGCATTCCGCGAAGCCATACGCCCCCCAAGTGCGAAAGTGCGCGCCGCAACCCGCCCCTAGACCACCGTGTCTGTTATCCGCGGCGGGACCGGACGGGTCGCGGCGAGCGATGGCCGCTGTTCCATGCGGGCGCTGTAGGCGGCGAGATTGGGGTGCCGGCCCTGCCAGTCGAACTCCGGCCAGCGGACCGCGAGGTAGCCGAGCACGGTTGCCGCCGCGATGTCTGCAAGCCCAAACGTGCCGCCGACCGCAAACTCCCGGTCGCCCAGCGTACGCGCGATTTCGGCAAGCCCGCCGTCGATCTTGCGCTGCTGGCGTTGCAGCCACTCCGCACTTTGGCGATCCGGCCCGCGCATCCGCTCGAAGAAACTCAGCACGAAGGCGTCGCAAACGCCGTCGGCAAGGACCTCGAAACGGCGGGCCGCCAGCCGTCCCTCCCGATCGGCGGGAACCAGCGGCGGTTCGGGATGATAGGCCTCGAGCCATTCCAGGATGTAGTGGGACTCGAAGATGCTCTCGCCGCCGTCGGTGAGCAGGATGGGAAGCTTCTCGAGCGGATTGTAGCGCGGCGTCTGGGTTGACCGGTCCCACGGCACCTCGGTGACAAGCTCGAACGGGATCGACTTCTCAAGGAGCGCGATGCGCACCTTTCGGGCATAGGGGCTCGGCGTGGCGCTGATCAGTCGATACATGGACGAGACCTCGGGAGCGGCAATGGCACAGCCGTTCCTACACCATCGGGCAACGCGCCGCCCAGCACCGAAGCGCGCTCCGGCCCGCCATCTCTGCCAAGCGACGAGCTTGCCACAGGCCGAATGCGCGCCCGTCCGGGCATTTGCGTTGGCGTGCGGAAACCACATATGAAGGCGGTGCTCCGCGCGATGCCGGCGCGGAGGGAGCAGGAGCGATGGCCGAAAACAAAGACAATCGAAAGGTCGTGGCCGAGAACCGGCGGGCCCGCTTCGAGTACCGCCTTGAGGACACCTTGGAGGCCGGCATCCAGCTCACCGGCACCGAGGTGAAATCGTTGCGTGCCGGCCAGGCGAACATCGCCGAAAGCTATGCCGCAGCCGAACGCGGCGGTATCTTCCTGATCAACGCCAACATCCCCGAATATCGCCAGGCCGGCAGCTTCTTCCAGCACGAGCCGCGCCGACCGCGCAGGCTGTTGCTCAAGCAGAAGGAAATCAACAAGCTCAAGGCCGCCGTGGAGCGGGAAGGCATGACGATCGTGCCGCTCGAGCTCTATTTCAATGCGCGCGGGCTTGCCAAGCTGCGCATCGCACTGGCGCAAGGCAAGAAGCTCGCCGACAAGCGCGAGGACATCAAGAAGCGGGACTGGCAGCGCCAGCGGGCGCGCCTGCTGCGCGAGCGCGGCTGACGCGAACCGGCTCGAACGGCTCGCGCCGGGCTGTGGCCGGGAGAGGAAATCACCGGCGCGAGGCTTGCCAGCGCAAGGGCGCTTTCGCGTCGGGGCGCGCACACCGCATGGCCCGCCTATCCCCGCCGCGCCGGGCGGCGGCATAATCGCCGGCAACCTGCTCC
>Ga0073934_10001647_pt1 | contig 51886 bp, 49 predicted proteins | sample LarsenN4metaG_FD_76834 | JGI IMG/M metagenome (GOLD analysis project Ga0073934, IMG submission 76834) | Hot spring sediment bacterial and archeal communities from British Columbia, Canada, to study Microbial Dark Matter (Phase II) - Larsen... ...
TGCCGGCTCAAGGATTTCAGGCGCATAGCCACCCGCTACGACAAGCTCGCCCGCAATTACCTGGCCGCCGTGCATCTCGCCGCCATCGTCGCATATTGGCTCAATTGAGTCTGGACCCTAATCGGCGTTCCGCTATTTCTGACGCCGTTTCCGGGCGGGGCGGCGACGATCGTCATAGGACTTTTGCTTGTGGTGTCCTCAAACTCGCGCGCGCAGCGCTTCCTGCGCAGGCAACGCGACAACCACCCGAAGCTGGATGAACGTCTCAACCACGTCGAAGAGCACATGCCTGAGCGCGCCCGCGGTCCGCTCGAGAAGACCCATCCCGACCGGCGCTAGAGCAGGTTCAATCAGACGGAATCCGCTGATTTTAGTCATTCCGGGGCAACGCGCAGCGTTGAACCCGGAATCCAGGGCTGCAGCGCTGTGCGTTCGCCTGGATTCCGGGTTCGGCTTTCGGCCGCCCGGGAATGACGTTGAACTCCAAGACGCGCCACGTGCTCACGGAGCGCCGGCGCCCTCGCCGGCCCTCGGCGCAGCGGCGCCCACCGACTCCCGCAGCGCGCCCGCGCTCATAGGCGCCGCCGTCGGCCTATGCACCAGCGTCACCAGCACGAAGCTCAGCAGCATCAGCAGGTACCAGGAGCCCATTTTCTCGATCGGCACCATGTGCCAGCCGTCGCGCTGGCTGGGATACACCCAGGCCGCGGCGAAGGTGCCGAGATTCTCGGCGAACCAGATGAACAGCGAGACCAGAAGCGCGCCGATCAACATCGGCATGCGCCGCACGCGTCTGTCCGGCGTGAAGGTGAACCAGGTGCGCCAGAAGATCAGCGCCGAGAATGCGAACAGCGCGTTGCGGATGTCGATGACGTAGTGATGCGTGAAGAAATTGATGTAGGCGAGGATCGCCAGCACCCATGTCGTCCAGATCGGCGGGTAGTTGATGAACTTGACCTCGAACAGCCGCGTAATGCGCGCGATGTAGGAGCCGACGCAGGCGTACATGAAGCCGGAGAAGAGCGGCACGCCACCGATGCGCAGCACGCTTTCTTCGGGATAGATCCACGAGCCCTGCGCCGTCTTGAAGACCTCCATCGCCGTGCCGACGGCGTGGAAGATGAGGATGACGACGGCCTCGTCCCAACGCTCCAGCTTCGTCGCCAGAAGCGCACCCTGGATCGCAACCGACGCCAGCACGAGAAAGTCATAGCGCGCCAGCGGCGCGTCATCGGGCCAGAAGAGATGCGTCCCCAGCAGCAGCGCCAGCATCAGCCCGCCAAACAGGCAGGCCCAGGCCTGCTTCAGGCCGAACAGAAGAAATTCGTAGGCCCAGGCATGCCATTTGGAGCGTTCCGCCCAGGGCCGCGCCCATGCGTCGAACGCGGCGACCTTGGCCTTGATGCTGTCCTTCAGACTCATCCGGCGGGGACAAGAGCACGCCCCTTCGCCATCCGGCAACGCCGACGCTGCCCGTCGCAGGAACTCTAACTCGACGGCGGCTCGTTGGCGTGCGCTAGGCCGATTGCTACACACATGCTCATGCCGCTGGTGATCATCGTTCTGCGCGTTCTCGGCGTTTCGGCCGGCGTGATCATGATCGGCCTGGGCATCCTGCTGTTCTTCCTGCCCATCCCGCTTGGGCTCATCTTCGTCGCGCTGGGGCTCGTGGTTCTCGCCATCTCCAGCACGGAGGTGGCGCGCTGGATTGCCGGTCTGCCGTCGCCATCCCAAGCTCGATAGGCGCCTTCGCCGGATTGAGGATGGCTTGCCCGCCATCCTGCGCCGCTTGCTCGCCGGCGCCCGCCCAGCCTGACGCTTGAGACTCGCCCGCGCCAGGGCTAGCGAGGCGGGATGAAAGTCGCCGTCGTCGGTCTGGGCGTCGCGGGCTTGAGCATCTGCGCTCGGCTGGCGCTGGCCGGGCACGACGTTTCGGGTTTCGAGCAGTTCGAACCGCTGCATACGCGAGGTTCTTCGCACGGCGACACGCGCATCGTGCGCCTGACGCCCGGCGAAGGCGATGTCTACGTGCGCCTCGCGCGCCGCGCGGCGGTCTTGTGGAAGACATGGGAGGGGCTCGCCGGACGCCCGTTCATCGATTGGACCGGCGGGCTGATGGCGGGCCCGCGCGACTCCCCTTTCGTGGCCGCGTGCCAGCGCATGAGCGGCAAGCCCGCCGCGCTCCTGCGCGGCGATGCGATCCATCCGCTCACCCACGGCTACATCGCGATGCCCTACGAGTGGGACGTGTTCCGGCAAGACGATTGCGGTGTGATCGCCGCCGACGCGGTGCGCGCCTTTCTCTTGCGCCAGACGCCGCGCTGGGGCGCGAAGTTGCATCACAACGTCCGCATCGAGGCGCCGATCGAAAGCACGACATTGCGCATCGATGGCGAGCCTCGCGCCTTCGACGCGGTGATCGTCGCAGCCGGCGGTTGGGCCGGCGCGCTGTTGCCGGAGTTCGCCGGACGCCTCGCCGTGAGACGCCGCGTGTTTGGCTGGTTTCAGACGCAAGCGCCGCGCCTGCTGCCCGTCATCGTGATCGACAACGAAGACGGCGTGTACGGCATGCCCGCGCCGCAGGGACGCTACAAGATCGGACTGCACGCGGTTGGCGGCGCGACCGATCCCAACGACGTGCGCGAGCCGGACGCGCACGATGCGGCGGCGCTCTCGGCGCATGTGCGCGAACTCTTGCCCAAGCACGATCCTAAACCGGTGCGCATGGCGACCTGCCTCTACACCGTGACGCCGGATGAGAACTTCCTCATCGCCCAGAGCGCCGCGCATGACCGCGTGCTGCTCTTCTCCGCCTGCTCGGGCCATGGCTTCAAATATGCGCCTGTGTTCGGCGAACTGGCCGAGGAATGGCTCAAGGGCGACCCGTCCGCCGAACTCGCCGCGTTCTCCCTACACGGCCGCACCGATGCGGCGACGGGGCTGGGAGCGCACAGATTCTGATGGGCTAGAGTCACCGCAGCTCGATGTGGAAATGATCGTCGTGCCTCGCAGCGTTGCAGCCTTGAAAACGAACGAAGTGCGCATTGAGATCGAGCCGATCAACCAAGTGCGACTCCAAGAAGGCGCGACGCGCACGGCCGTCGCGCTCGAGCCAAAGCAGGGCCGTTGTTAGCCGCCGGCCCTCGAGCGCCAGATCATCGCGCGCGAACGGCTGGAACCAGTGCTGGTCCCACCGCAAAGCGGACGATCGCCCGCGGCACGGCTGGCGCTCGACTGCCCGCGGCTGTTCGAACGCCCAATATCCGATAGGCGAACGCAGCACGCCGCGGGCATACTCTCCATCGCCGACGCGCGCGTAATAGAAGGCAACGTCGAGTTTCTCTCCATCATCATGCGAGAGATGCGGCAACATTGGAAATCCGTCGAAGAACGGAAAATTAGCGTCCAGGGTTAGCGTCAGCGTGCCGGGATAGCGCTTCTCGACCGATCGCGCGAGATCACCCGCCAAAGCGTGCATCTCACGGCTGACATAATGCCGATGCGCAAGGCAGTAGATTGGCGAAGCGACGCGCAACGCGCCGCGTTCCAGGCATGGCAAACCGACTCTGCCCGTGGCCGCGGCGGCGGCCTCGATCGGAAACCATGTCAACGCGTAAAGGCCGATGAAGACCGCAGCCAGGGAGACGAGCGGCCGCGACGTCAACACTGGCACGCGCCCGCGCACAAAGAGCGCGGACAAATAAATCGCACCGCCGACTTGCGTCAGAACGGTCAGCATGATCGCGACCAGCGCGTGCCCGAGCCAACCGAGCGGCTTCATGTCGCCGGCAAGATCGGCCCGATGCCCGGCCCCGCCTCGGTGGCCACTACAAAAGCCGCCGTGCGCTCTACCTCGTACTGCTTCGACTGAATGGTGCTGACCGAGAAGAACTCCGCCGTCGCCTGCTCGCGCGTCAGCGTGATCAGCAGGAAGCCGCGGCGGTTCGGATCGATGTGCTTCACGTGCGGATTACGCGCGCGCAGACCGCCGGCGAAATCGACGCCGAACGGGGTGAAGTAGTCGCCCTCGCTCGGCGAGGTGATGGAGGCCGCGCCGAACTCGACCGCCACGCGTCCCAATGCGTCGTTCAACTCGTTGGCCCACGCCTTGTGCGAGTCGCCGGTGATCACCAGCGTGTTGCCGCCGGTGGCGCGCACCGCTTCGAACACGCGCGCCCGCGCCTGCGGATAGCCGTCCCAATGGTCGGTGCTGAGCGGGAACGGGAAACGCGTGAGCTTCAGGAGCTGCGTCACGCCCGGGCTCAGCCGCTCTAACGCGGCCGCCAGCTGCGGCGGCGTGGCGGAGAGATCCGGCGCGGTGACGGGCGCCATGATCACCTGATTGCCGAGCACCTGCCAAACAGTGTTCGCGCGCACGGAGTTCGTCAGCTCATCGCGCAGCCAGCGCTCCTGCGCCTCGCCCAGCATCACGCGATCGGGCGATTGCAGCGCGGCGTTCAGCGCCTCCACGTCGGGGGCGAGATAGAAGCCTGCAGGCAGGTTCGGCGCAGCCGCGATCAGCGACTGCGCGCGCCGCCAATCCAGCACAGGCCGCATCTCCTCGCCCACCGCTTCGTAGATCGCCGGCAGGCGCTGCATCGCGGGCGTATCGGATTCGCCGTCGCGCAGCGCCACGGGCGCCGCGGGATTGGCCGTGTTCCAGCGCTGCGTCCTGATCGGCAGATCGCTCGCATAGTCGAGCGGCTCTGTGCGCGCCAGCAAACGCGTTTCCAGCATGATGAGCGTGAAGAGATCGCCGAACTGGTAGGAGCGGTTGATCGCCTCGAACGCGCGCCCCGACTCCGGCTCGCGGATCGGCATCCATTCGTAATAGGCCTGCAGCGCGGCGCGCTTGCGCTGGGCGAACTCGCCCTCGTTCGGCTGATGGTTCTCCGCGCCGGAAACGAACGCATCATTGGCAATCTCGTGATCGTCCCAGACGGTGATCCACGGCGCGATAGCGTGCGCGGCCTGTAGCTCGGCCTCGGCCTTGTACTGCGCATGGCGCAGCCGATAGTCCTGCAAGCGCAGGCACTCGACATCCGGGGCCGGCACGCGGCCAAGCTGCACGGCGACGTCGCCGCCATAGCCGGCAAGGCCATATTCGTAGATGTAGTCGCCCAGATGCACGACGAGATCGACGTCATCGCGCTGCGCCAGCGCTTCGTAGGCGTTGAAGAAGCCGTGCGGGTAAGACGCGCACGAGACGACGGCGAGCTTCAGTTGATCCAATCGCCCGCGCGGCAGCGTGCGCGTCTTGCCAACCGTGCTCTCCGCTGCGCCGGCGCGAAAGCCGTAGAAGTACGGCGCGCCGGCGCGCAAGCCCGTCACGTCGGCCTTCACGGTGTAGTCCCGCGCTTCGTTGGTCTCGACGACGCCTGTCTTCACCACGTCGGTGAGGTCGCGGTTGCGCGCCACGATCCAGCGCACCGGGACGGGCCCCGCGTTCGCCGGCGTCACGCGCGTCCAGATGATGACGCGGTCGTGCCTGGGATCACCAGAGGCGACGCCGTGACTGAACGCAACATCGCCCTCATAAGGCGGCGTCTCGATGCTCTGCGTGCTGCACGCCGCCGCTGCACTCGCCGTCGCCGCCAACGCGCCCCGGCGCGTCCATCCCCGCTCGCTCATTCTGAGACCCCTTCAAGCGCTCTCACCCGCGCGCGCACGGGCTGGTGGTCGGTGTGTTCGAAGCCGAGATCGACGCCCGCCAAGCTCTCGATGGCGACGTTCGGCGAGACGATCAAGCCGTCGATAGTGGTTACGTAATTCTCACCGGCGACGTACGGCTGGTGGTTGGTGCGCACGCTGGGGACGCTCGCGTCCGCGCCGATACGCCAGCCTTGCGGCAGCGCGTCTAGCGGAAAGGGAAAGAGCCAGAACAGGAAGCGCTCTTCGGTGGTGTGCGGAAAATTCGTCTCCACCAGCTGGAAGTTCCAGTCGCCCGCGAGCACGACGTGTTGCCCACTCTGATACTCGCGCTCGGCCCAAGCGAGGAGTTCACGCAGCTGGCGCGTGCGCACCGCCGCGTCAGGATCGAACGCGGCGAGATGCACGCTGGCGACGGTCCAGCCGTGCGCGCGGCCCTCGATCGGCAGGCGCGCGACGACCGAGGCATAGCGTCGCTTGACGCCAAAGATAGAGGTGTCCTCAGCGGGCAGCGGCACGACGTCCGCGCTGGCGATCGCCGCGTCTGCATAGATCGCCTGGCCGTGCGTCATGCGCAGCGGCCACGGCATGAGGCGCGTTTGGAAGTCGGCGAAGAAGACCCGGCTGCGATCCGCCAGCGTCTCATCGAGCGCGCCTTTGAGATCGACCCAGTAATTCACCGGCCCGCCGCGCGCGATTTCCTGAACACGATCACGTCGGCCGCCTCGCGCGCGATCAGCGCGTCGATCGCCGCCACATTGGCGCGCACGGCGGCGCGCGAAGGCGGAAACGTGTGCGTGCCGCCATCGGCCACAAAATCGCTCTCGCGGCCGAGCCCGCCGTAACCGAGATTCCAGACCATGATGTCGAGCGTGTCGCGCGCCGCGGGTGCGTCTGCGGCGGGAAGAAACGACACATCGCGCGGCGACGCTGTCGCAACGCCGTTCACGCGTGTGTAGGCGCACGCATAGAGCGCCATCGAAAGGGCAATGACCGTCAGAGCCGTGAGAACCCGCCGCACCGCCGCCTCCCGCGGCGTACTATGAGTGCTGGCGAGGCGCGCGCAAGCCGCTAAGAGAGCGGCATGGCCGAGGCTGCGGATATCGAGGATGACGACGGCGAAGTGCGCGTCGCAGTCGCCCCTGCCGAAGGCGCAGGCGATCGCGTGGACGTCTGGCTGGCGAAGCTCTGGCCCGATATTTCGCGTTCGCGCGTACAGGGGCTGATCGGGGCCGGCAAGCTCAGCGTCGACGGCGCGCCTGTTACGCACGCGAAGGAAAAGCCCCGCCCCGGCGCGCGCTACGAACTCATATTGCCGCCGCCCGAGCCCGCAGCGCCACAGCCGGAGCACATCCCCCTCGATGTCGTGTACGAGGATGCGCACCTCATCGTCGTCAACAAGCCGGCGGGCATGGCTGTGCATCCCGCGCCCGGCTCCATGCGCGGCACGCTGGTGAACGCCCTGCTCGCGCACTGCGGCGACAGCCTCTCCGGCATCGGCGGCGTCGCGCGCCCCGGCATCGTTCACCGCATCGACAAGGACACCACGGGCCTTGTGGTGGCGGCCAAACACGACGCGGCGCATCAAGGCCTCGCCAAGCTCTTCGCCAGGCACGATCTTGAGCGCGTCTACTACGCCGTCACGCGCGGCGCGCCGCGGGAGCGCACGGGCATGATCGACAACAGACTCGTCCGTTCGGCCGACGACCGCAGGAAGTTTGTCGTGGTCCGCGATCCCTCGAGCGAAGCGGGAAAACGCGCGGTGACGCAATACTGGACGATCGAGAGCTTCGGCCAGAAAGCTTCGGAGGGCGCCGGCAGGCCTGCCGCGGCCCTCCTGGAATGCCGCCTGCATACCGGAAGGACGCACCAGATCCGCGCGCACCTGGCGCATCTCGGCGCGCCGCTCATCGGCGACCCTCTCTATGGCAAGCACCGCGGTCTGAATGCTGCGGGGCCGCACGCAGGCGAGGTCGATGCAGCGGTGCGTGCACTTCCGCGCCAAGCGCTGCACGCGGCCGTGCTCGGCTTCAGGCACCCAATTACCGGCGATGAACTGCGCTTTACGAGCGACCTGCCCAACGACCTCGCACAATTGTTGAGCTTGCTGCGCAAACTCTGAGTTCCTGCATAGAAACTGCCATTCGCGACTCCCGCGTCACGATGATTTCCCTTATCTCTCGCTCCTGCGGTTTTCGCTGGGCGGTGAGGACGCATGTCTGCTTTCGAGGATGTAAAGCGCATATTGGCTGCGGTCGCCGCGCTGGCGCTGTTCGCGCTCAACGACGTGCGCATGTTCCACACGCTGCCCAATCTCTCCGATCCTGGGAATGGGCGCACGCACGCGCTTTCGCTGCAGCTCTTCGGCGACTTCCAGACTGTCTACGCCTCGGTGTTCGACCTGGCGGTGCGCTGGGGCTTGATGGGCCTGATCCTGGCCGCCTGCGCCTGGGCCGTGGCCGAGACCCTCCAGCCCGCCAAAGTCAAAAAGGACGAGCGCGGCTGATCGGGCCCGCGACTCAACCCCTAGTCCAGCTTGCCAAGACGTTCACGGCCCGGCGTCCAGGGCTTGATTTCGTTTCGCTTGCCGAATCGGCATGTTCCCTGTATGTTCTAGGGCCAAGTACGCCCCATCGGGAACATGACCGAGCCTTGAAGGGCGCCCTATATATGCAGAGCGCCGGGGCAACCGCGCAGCCGTCTCACCCGTACTGGAGATGGCCAGCAACCGCCCGCGCAGAGAGGGGTTCAAGACACACGATGGCATCTACCGCGCTCACGCTCGCGCTGTCTCCTGAGCAGGGACTGCAACGGTATCTCTCCGAGATCCGCAAGTTTCCCATGCTCGCCAAAGAGGAAGAATTCATGCTGGCCAAGCGCTGGCAGGAATATGGGGACACCGAAGCGGCGCACAAACTCGTAACATCGCACCTGCGGCTCGTGGCGAAGATCGCCATGGGCTACCGCGGCTATGGACTGCCGATCGGCGAAGTCATCTCCGAGGGCAATGTGGGCCTGATGCAGGCGGTGAAGAAGTTCGACCCGGACAAGGGCTTCCGCCTCGCCACCTACGCGATGTGGTGGATCCGCGCCTCGATCCAGGAATACATCCTGCGCTCCTGGTCGCTCGTGAAGATGGGCACCACAGCCGCGCAGAAGAAGCTCTTCTTCAATCTGCGCCGCCTGAAGGGCGAGATGGCGGCGCTCGAGGAAGGCGATCTTCGCCCAGACCAGGTGAAGACCATCGCGCACAAGCTGGCGGTCACCGAGGACGAAGTCGTCTCCATGAACCGGCGCCTCTCAGGCGGCGGCGACGCCAGCCTCAACGCACCCATCGGCGGCGCGGGCGGCGACGGCGAAAGCGAGTGGATGGACTGGCTCGCCGACGACCAAGCCGAGGGCAACCAGGAAACGCGGCTCGCGGAAACCGAAGAGTTCAGCGCGCGCATGAGCCTCCTGGAAGAAGCCATGAGCGAACTCAACGAACGCGAGCGGCACATCATCTCCGAGCGGCGGCTGAAGGACGAGCCGGCGACGTTGGAGGACCTCTCTAAGGAGTATGGCGTCAGTCGCGAACGCGTGCGCCAGATCGAAGTGCGCGCGTTCGAGAAGCTGCAGAAGGCGATGAAGAAGCGCGCCTCAGAGCGCGGCCTCGTCGCCGAAGCGACCGCTTAACTCGGCAATCGCGCCGGCCTTAACCTGCGCCAGCTTAAGGCGGGCGCAGGCGCGGGGGCGCCCTCGGGCCTCCAAAATGCGTAAGTGCACGCCGCGTAGAACAGGACCATGTGCACATTGATCGGGCTGATGATGAGGTCCGTGAAGGCGCGCGCCGTCATGAGCGCGAAGACGATGAAGAAAAACGAGGTCGGGAGGCTCGGGTGCAGCAGCAGCTGCCTCATGCCACTCACGCCGACGGCGACCAGCGCGCCCACGAACGCGGCCAAGCCGACGAGGCCCGTGTCCACCGCCACCTGCCGGAACTGGTGGTGAAAATGGAAGGTGCGCCCGTCAACCACCCTGAACATGCGCTTGAGTCCCGTCGTCTCCGAAGAGTCGCCCATCCAGACCGCCTGATAGCCGTAGCCGAGCACGGGGCGCCGCGCGATGAACTCGTCGGCCTGGGCCCATAGCAAGGTGCGTCCCGTTAGAGTCGGATCCTTGTCGAGCGTGTCGAAGAGGAAGTGGTCCCACGCGGCCAGCGCTTCGGGCACGAGCAAGAGAAGCGGCGTTGCGATCACGGCTGCGCCAAGCAGCGCCGCCAAGCGTCCGCCCGGCTGCATGCGCTCTGTGAACCACAGCACCAACAGCACCGCCGCGCCGCCGATTCCCATGAGCAGCGCCGTCGCCGACTGGACGCCGAGCAGGATGTAGGCGCCGACGGGGAGCCCCAGCGCGGCCAGCGCACGCATCCACCGCGGAACACCATGCAGCAACAGCACGGCGAGGCCGGAGAGGATCAGGAGTTGTGCGGCATAGCCCATCTGGTTCTTCGATCCGGTGAGCCCGATCAGCACCGGTCCCTCGAAGGAGGCCCCCTGGCGGCCGTAAACAACGCTGGCGACGCAGAAGGCGAACATGCTGAGCATGAACACGATCAGAAAGCGGCGCGGCGTCATCAGACGCGCCAGCAACACGCCGACAAATGCGGTGAACAGGAACTGCATCCCGTACCGCAGCGTCGTCATGGTCGCCTCCGACCAAAACGTGGAGAGCGCCGCCAGGATCGGCATCAGCAGCAGCGGCCACCATTTCAGCGCCGTCTGCACCGCCGCTTGCGCTCGCAGCAGGATGAGCAGCCCCAGCAGCGCTAACTCCGCCAACACGACGAGCGTGCTGAATGGCGTGGCCTGCATGGCCATCATGAAGAAGATCAGGAAAGCCGCGATCTCGGGGAAAAAACGGATGAACGCCATGGATTGCCAGCCGGAACGCCACGCACGAACCGCGCCAATTCTCTAATGCTTATAGCCTGTTAACGCTATCGGCCCGACTAAAGGCGCGGGAACGCACAGTTCCCACCGGCGTTGGGCCGGCATGCCGGCGTCTCGCCCGTCTCAAGCCGCGGCCGCCGTGCGCGCCTGGAGCGCGCGTGCCGGTCGGCGTTTCGCGAAAGGAGCGCGTTGGGCGTGGGGCCACATCTCGGCTGCGCCCTGGCGCAAGATCGGGATCTGGGCCGGCGGCGTCTTCAGCGTGCTGGTTACCTCGTTCGTGCTGTTTTTGATGTTCGCCGACTGGAACGCCTTGCGCGGCCCCATCGGGCGTATGGCGTCCGCCGCCACAGGCCGCGAAATCGTCATCGCCGGCGACCTCGACGTTAATCCCTGGTCTTGGACGCCGGATTTCACCGTTAAGGACTTGCGCATCGGCAACCCGCCACGCTTCCGCGGGCGCGGCCAATTCGCCACCGTCGCGCGCGGCGAAGCCTCAGTGCGCCTCCTGCCGCTGTTCTTCGGTCGATTCGATTTCGTGCGCATTAACCTGCAGGGCGCCGACGTTTCGCTCTACCGCGCCGCCGACGGCGTCTCGAATTGGGCGCCCTCGCGCGATGCCCGCGGCCGGCAGTTTGATCTGCCGGCTATCCGCGAGTTTTCGCTGCGCAACGGCCATGTGCGCCTGGAAGACGAAAAGCGACCGATGACGTTGGATGCGATCTTCACGACCGAAGAAAGCGCCGATCCCCGCAATCCAGGCCGTTTCCAACTCAACGGCGAGGGACGCATAGACGGCCAGTCGTTCACGCTCGAACTCATCGGCGCGCCACTGCTCAACGTGCGGCGCGACCGTCCCTACCCCTTCGTCGCCGACGTGCGCGCCGGCGGCACGCGCATTCAGGCGGAGGGCTCGATCCGCCGGCCGTTCAATTTCAATTTGTGGGAAGCGGACGTGCGCGCCTCCGGGCCCGATCTCGCCGATCTCTACTACTTGACCGGTGTCGCGCTGCCGAACACGCCGCCCTACGCGCTCTCAGGGCCTCTCGCGCGCAACGGCGCGCGCTTCGGCATGCGCCGCGTTGCCGGGCGCGTCGGCGATAGCGATGTGCGCGGCTCCTGGACGGCGGCGCCGCAGCGCAACGAGCGCCTTCTGTTTGAAGGCGACTTCCGCACCAACAACCTCGACTTCGACGACTTGCTCGCCGTGCTCGGCGGGCCGCCCGACACGGGCGAAACCGCCTCCGCCGAACAGCGCGCGATGGCGGCCAATCTGGCGGCGCAAGGGCGCCTGTTGCCCGACGCGCCGCTCGACATCAGCCGCGTGCGCAACATGGACGCGCGCGTTTCTTATCGCGCCGCGCGCGTGCGTAGCGAGCGGCTGCCGCTGCGCGGGCTGGCCGTCGACGTCAACCTCGACAGCGGCCTGCTGCGCCTCGATCCGATGACGCTCACTCTCACGCGGGGCCGAGTCGGCGGCGCCGTTTCCATCAATGCGCGCCGCGATACGCCGCGCGTCGACATGGACATGCGGCTCGCCGATGCGCGGCTCGAGTCCATCTTCCGCGTGCGCGGCCAGCAACCGCTCACCGGCGCGCTCGCCGGCCGCGCCCAACTCACCGGCTATGGCCGCTCCGTGCGCGATGTTGCGGCTAACGCGGATGGGCGGGTGACGCTGGTGACCCCGCACGGCGAAGTGCGCGAGGCGTTCGCCGAACTCACCGGCATCAATGTGACGCGCGGGCTGGGCCTTCTGCTGGCCGAAGATCAGAGCAAGATCGACATCCGCTGCGCGGTGGCGAGCTTCCGCATGCAGAACGGCATCGCACGCGTAGAGAGAATGGTGATCGACACCGAGACCATGCTGATCGGCGGTCGCGGCGCGGTGAACATGCGCGACGAGACGCTCGACCTCGAAATCGAGGGAGAACCGAAGGAGCCGCGCCTCGTCCGTGTTCAGGCGCCGATCACTCTTGAGGGCCGATTGCGGTCGCCGCGCGTGGGCGTCGAGGCCGAAGACGCGCTCGACCAAGGCATAGCAGCACTGCTGGCCGCCATCGCAGCCCCGCTCGCGACGATCCTGCCGTTCATCGATCCTGGTCTTGCCGAAGATGTGAACTGCGCAGCGCTGCTCGCCGGCCGGCGCGACGCACCCCAACGCGAAGGCTGAGACAGAAGGTGCGGGAACCGACCTTTCTCAGCCGTGGTTCACGAAAGCTATGGGCAGTCTTGCCGATCAATCCTTCCAGCCCCCGCCCGAGGCGGAGGATTTCTATGTCGAGGGGCTCAGACTCCTAGCGCAGAGCGACATCCCGTTTCTCCTCTGCGGCACGTACGCGGTCACCGCCTATACTGGCGTCAAGCGGCCGACCAAAGATCTGGATATCTTCTGCAAGGCGGGCGACTACCCCCGCATTCTCGCGTTCTTCAAGGAGCGCGGCTACGAGGTGGAAGTCGAGGACGAGCGCTGGCTGGCGAAGATCTATCGCGGCAAATACTATTTCGACGTAATCTTCAGCTGCCGCACGACGGAGATCGCGATCACCGAAGAATGGTTCGAAGACGCGCCGGAGATCGAACTCTACGGCACCAAGGTGCGCATCATCAAGCCGACCGAACTCATCTGGTCCAAGATCTTCGTGCAGGACCGCTACCGCTATGACGGCGCCGACGTTGCGCATGTGATCCTCAAGCAGCATCACGCCATCGATTGGAAGCGCCTGCTGCGCTACATGGAGTTGCATTGGGAAGTGCTGCTCACGCACCTCGTCAATTTCCGCTACATCTATCCCAGCGAACGCGATCTGGTGCCACGCTGGCTTATGGACGAGCTGATCGGCCGACTCAAAGCGCACCTCGATATGCCGCAGTCAAACAGGAAAATCTGCCGCGGACGCCTGTTCAGCGCCCGCGACTATGTCACTGACATCACCGAATGGGGCTACGCCGACATCATCGGCAATGGACTCGAAGAGCGCCATGACCCTGTCCACTGAGCCGCTGCGGATCGCCGCCATCGGCGATCTGCACGTGCAGGAGAACCGCAAGAACAGTTATGCCGGCCTGTTCGCCGACATCAGCCACATGGCCGACGTGCTCGTGCTCTGCGGCGATCTCACCAATCATGGCAAACAGCACGAAGCCGAGCTACTCGCCGAGGACGTGCGCGGCGCGCATATTCCGGTCGTCGCCGTACTCGGCAACCATGACCACGAGTGCGGTCATCCCGAGATGGTGAAGGAGCATCTCACCGCGGCCGGCGCACGCGTGCTGGACAGCGGCGAAGCCTACGAGATTCGCGGCGTCGGTTTTGCCGGCTGCATGGGCGCCATGGGCGGCTTCGGGCGCTACATGCTCTCTTCGTTCGGCGAGAAGGCGGTGAAGGATTTCGTCCACGCGGCGATGGAGGAGATCATGCACTTGGAGACGAGCCTCCGCATGCTGCGCACCGAGCGAGCGGTCGCCGTGCTGCACTACGCGCCAGTCGCGGAAACGCTTGCCGGGGAGCCGCTCGAGATCATGCCGTTCCTCGGCAATGGCCGGCTCGCGGAAACCATCGACCGCTACGACAATGTGCGCGCGGTCGTGCACGGCCACGCTCACCGCGGCGTGCATGTCGGCCGCACGCCCAGAGGCGTGCCCGTCTATAACTGCGCGCACATGGTGACGATGGCGGCGACGGGACGGCCGTTCGCGCTGTTCGAGGTTTAGGGCCTGCTCCTCCTCGATGGAGGAGCTGTCAGCGCGAAGCGCTGACCGAAGAGGTGTGGCCGCAACGCTTCAGGTTTCGCCACTTGAGGCGACACCCCAAGCTTCGCGCGATCACCTCCTCCGCCGCTTCGCGGCGCCTCCTCCATCGAGGAGGAGGCGGAGTGCGTTCTCGATATGGCGGAGGAGTGAGTTCCTAGCTAAGCCTCCGCTTCCGTCCCGCCATTGCCGCGGCGGCGCGGCGCGCGGGGCTCTTCCGGCGTCAACATCGCGGTGATCGCTTCGCTTTCGGCCGCGTAATCGTCGCGCATGCGCTCGAGGAATTTCGTCTGCGCGCTGGCGAGATCGTCCGGCGACCTGCAGCAGGCGAGCGTCTCCATTTGATCGGCGTAGGCGCGCATGCGGCGCGCCCAAAACCGCGTCGCTTCAAGCGCCAGGCGCTGACTCATGACCAGCGAGTTGGCCGTCGGCGCCTGGATCAGATCGGCGAAAGAGGAAATTGTCTTCGACGCCCCGTGGGCGTCCGTGGTGCGTCGGCTTGTCATGGCTCTATCCCGTTGCGGCTGACATGGAACGGCTGGGCGGCAGCGCCGCCGCGCGCTTGATATCACTTCACCGACGGGATGTAGATGACATTGCGCTAAATCAAGCGCCGAATTCGCGTTCCAATCTCTGCACGCCGATGGTTTCCACAGCCGCGCGCGCCTGATCGAGCGTCACCCCGTTCGTTCCTTCGGCTGTTACCGCAACGCCTCGGCCGATCACGCCGTAACTGGCGCTACGGCCGCTATTGCTAACCTCTTCGTTGTAGATGCGCCCATCGATCGTCTGCGTGCGCGCATATCCATCCGCGTCCTGGCGATTTTCCTGCGCGTTCATGCCCGCCGCCATGCCGGCGAGCGCGCCCATGGCCCCTGTCTGGACGACGGTGACCCTGAGTTCGGCGTCTCCATTGCTGTAAACGCCCTCGGCCTGCGCCATGCCCATGGCTGCACTGCTCGAAGTGGAGGTGAGCGCAAACCCGCCGGGCAACGATTGCGGCAGCTGCGCCTGCACGCGCGCGGGATCGACCGTCGCGCCGCCACCGCCCTGCATCGCCTCGGCCTGGCGCTGCAACTCCCCCAGATCGACCGTGCCGCCGCCCGGGAGCGTGACTTCCCCTTGCACCGCCGCAGGCGCGTTCTGGCCGAACGTGTAGGACGGCGCGCCGGGCATCCCGCCCATAGCGGTCCGCACCGCTCCGACGACAACGCCGATGACAATCCACACCACGATCATAACGACGATGATGGTGATGAAGTAGCCGACGCGCTTGTCCTCCGGCGTCTTCATCAGGCGCGGCAGACCAAGATAGATCAGCACCAGCGAGTAAAGGCCCAACAGGCCGAGGATCGCGAGCGGCGGAAAGATCGAGAACACGCCGGCAAGGAAGCCGGCGGTGCTGCCATAGGCGGCGAGCTTGTGGGCTTGGCCCTGATCCTTCACCGAACCGAAATTCGGCGCGAGCCCATTCGCGACCAGCGCCAGCAGGTAAACGCCGACAAGGCCCATGACGACTTGCAGCACGGCGCTGACCGCGCCGGCCACCATTGGCACGCGATAGCTGACGCCGAACGCCCCAACGCCAATCACGCTGAGCCCGATGAATGCACTGATCGCGGCGATAGCCGCCAGTGGCAGCACGTAGCCAATGTAGAGCTGGTTCACATTTGCCGGCTCGCCGGCGATGCGGTCCCACTCGGCTTTCGGCTGCAGCAGGATGTTCTTGGCGCGTTCGATGAGATTGGGCGCGCCCGTGCTGGCGGGGTCGATAGTCATGTCGTTCCTCCCGTACGGCGACTCGCGCGGATGCTACGGGCGCGTCCGCTCATGTCCACCCGGAATTCAGGAAACCGCGGCCGCGATTGAGAACAAAACGATGCCGCCGACCATTGTCGCAATCGTTACGGTGGCGGCATAGCCGAGGGCGGTTTCTGCCGGCGCGCGCATCAGAATGGGCAGGCCGCGATATATGAGGAACACCATCGCCGCCAGCGCGAACAGCGACAACCACCACAGCGGCGGCCAAAGCGAGAACACGCCCGAGAGAAACGCCGGCGTCAGCGAATAGGCGGCGATCTTCTGCGCGGCGAGGTCGTCCTTCTCGGCCTCGAAACTCTCGGCCACGACATTGATCAGGATGCCGAGAAAGAAGACGAGGCCGATAGACACAAGCCAGGTCACGGCTGTGCGGATCAGCGCCTGGCCGAAATCGACCTGCAGCGCCTGATTGAACAACGACTGACCGATCAGATCGCACACCGGCGGAATCGCCGCCAGCGGCGCCACATAGCCGATCAGGACGTTCGGGATCGTCGTGTCCTCGGCGCGTATCTGCTCCCATTCCTTCTTCGGTTCGCGCAATAGGCCCCACGCCCGCGAGAGGATGAACTCCGACTTCCGAATCGCCTGCTCGGCGCGCGCTCGCGCGTCCTCCATGGAGAAGCCTCGCGGCGCGTTTTTAGTCTCATTCTCGGACATCTGACCCTTTGCGCTAAAGGCAGTGAGGCAATAGGGCAATAGGGCAATATGTGGCCAGTTCGCCCTACTGCCTTATTGCCCTACTGCCCTATTGCCTTCACGCCTTGAACGGATCGCGCATCAGGATCACGTCTTCGCGCTCCGGCGACGTACTCACAAGCGCAGCCGGGCAGCCGATCAGTTCTTCGATGCGGCGGATGTATTTGATCGCGTTCGCCGGCAGATCCTTCGACGAGCGCACGCCGCGCGTGACTTCCTTCCAACCGTCGAGCGTCTCATAGATCGGCTCAACCGCTTCCTGATCCTTCACGCCGGCCGGCAAGTAATCGATCGTCTTGCCGCCCAGCTTGTAGCCGGTGCAGATTTTCACTTGGTCGAAGCCGTCGAGCACATCGAGCTTCGTGAGCGCGATGCCGTCGGCGCCGGAAAGCGTTACGCTTTGGCGCACCAGCACCGCATCGAACCAGCCGCAGCGCCGCGGCCGACCCGTATTGGTGCCGAACTCGTGCCCGACTTCGCCGAGCTTCTTGCCCGTCGCGTCCTTGAGCTCGGTCGGAAACGGCCCAGCGCCCACGCGCGTGGTGTAAGCCTTCACCAGCCCCAGCACATAGCTGATCTTGCGCGGCCCCGCACCGGAGCCTGCCGCGGCCTGCCCTGCAACGACGTTCGAGGAGGTGACGAACGGATAGGTGCCGTGGTCGATGTCGAGCAGCACGCCCTGCGCGCCCTCGAACAGCACGCGCTTGGAATCCTGGAACGCTGCGTCGAGCACGCGCCAAGCCGGGCGCGCATAGGGCAGCACTTTCGGCGCGATCTCGCTGAGCTCTTTCTTCAGCTGATCGACGTCGATCTCCTCGAGCCCCAAGCCTTTGCGCAGCGCGTTATGATGGGCGGTCAGGCGCTCGATCTTCCAAGCGATCGACTCCGCGTCCGCCAGATCTGCCACGCGCAGCGCGCGCCGGCCAACCTTATCCTCGTACGCGGGCCCGATGCCGCGCATGGTGGTGCCGATCGAGGCTGCGCCCGCTTGCGCTTCGCGCGCGGCATCGAGATCGCGATGGAACGGCAGGATGAGGCACGCCTGATCGGAGAGCACCAGCCTTTCCGGCGTGATCCGCACGCCCTGCGCCTCGATCTTGGCGATCTCGTCGGCCAGCGCCCATGGATCGACCACGACGCCGTTGCCGATGATCGAAAGCTTGCCCTGCACCACGCCGGACGGCAGCAGCGCGAGCTTGTAGGTCGTGTTGCCGACCACCAGCGTGTGACCGGCATTGTGGCCGCCTTGGAAGCGCACCACCACGTCGGCGCGGTGCGCCAGCCAATCGACGATCTTGCCTTTGCCCTCGTCGCCCCACTGGGCGCCGACGACCACTACGCCGGACATGTGCGCTCCTTACGCGCCTCAGGTCTCGCGTTCGCCGCGGCGCGTCAAGAGACGCAACGACGCCGAATCGGCGTCACGGATTGCGTCGCTTGCCCGGGCCAAGGTCGCCTGCGCGCGTCCACGGCGATGGGTCGAACGCTTCGGGCGGGGGAGCAAGCTTCAGCATCCGTTCGCCGGCCCGTTTGCCGAGGTCGGTCAGGATGTCCGCGTTCGCGTCGCTGATGTTGGCGATCTTCAGCGCTTCCAAGCACTCTCGTTCGGACAGCGGCTCGCCGCGCAGCGCTTCGGCGGTGTCCGGCAGTAGATTGCCATCGTGATCCTTGTCCGGACGGACGCGCACATCGACGCGCTGGTAGCGCAGGTTGGGCGCCTGCGTCAGATACGGCCGGCTCTGTTGGTCGCGCTTTTCGGTGTTGATGTACCAGGGCATGTCGACCTGCGACATCGCCTGCATGTAGGCGATCTGCTGCAGCGACACGTCGCTGATCATGGTGCGCAAGGCGCCAACCGTCTGCAGCAGATACGGCCCCTGCGGAAATTGCGGTTCGCGCGCAAAGCCTGTGCCCACCGAGAGCATGTACAGATTGTCGACTCCCAACGGCCACTCGAATCCGTAGGCGGGATCGCGCACCATTGTCAGCAATTCGAGCGCCGGATTGTTGTAGCCGCACACCCCGCCATCGATGAAATAGGCCGGTTCGTTCTTGCGCCCTTTAGGGTCGGCCGCCTTGATCGTCATGTGCACGCCGCGGAAATAGTGCGGCGCGGCGGCGCTCGCCTGCACCAGGCTGCGCAAAAGAAAGGTGCGGTTCGGCGCGAACTCGTCGGTCGGCTTCAAATTGTCGTAGAAGTTCCAGCGCGGATTGTTGCAGAAGGACCAGGCGCTGCCGCTGTTCATGCGCTTGGCGAAGATCGCAACTCCGGTTTCCAGGTTCGCGGATTCCAGGGTCTCGTTGTCGAAGAAGCGTCGCAGCGCGCGCGCAAGCGGCTTCTCGCCGTAGAGCGGTTTCAAAATGCCGCTGCCGATGGTCTTGCCGAACACGCTCGGCATGAGGCGCCGATAGGCAGCCCACACGTCGGAGACCTGCCAGCCAAACGCGAGCGCGGTGGCGATGATCGACCCAGTCGAGGTCCCGCCGATAAGGTCGAAATACTGGCTGAGCCGATAGTTGCGATCGCCGCTGCGGCGCCGCAGCTCCTCCTCGAGCTTGGAGAGCACGCCAAGCGACAGCAGTCCGCGCACGCCGCCACCGTCCAGCGCCAGGATACGGCGTTTGCGCGTTTGATCCGCGAAGAACCCCTCGAAGCGGCGCGTCATGTCATCCCCTCCCGCAGGCAGAGCTTAGCGCCTTTGCCCGTCGATGGAACTGATCACTCGGCGAATTTGATCGCCAAGGTCGACCAAGCGGCTATTCGTCGGCCTTGCGCAGCGCGTCCCCCATCGAAAACACGAGGAGCACGGCGTAAAGGCCAAGCTGGACGACCACCTGCCAGGGGCCGAACGAGCCAATCGCGGCGCCAAAACACAGGACCAGCGCGATCATGATCAGGCAGGCGAGCGCGCAGAGCGCCGCCAAAAGCCGCGAGCGGTCATGCCAGCGCACGAGATTCATGGCGCCCGCGAAGAACATCGCGGCCCCGGCGCCGGCGAACCACACTTCCGCTTGCGTGGGCGCGCCGATGTGAAGGCTTCCGAAAGCGAACGTGTGGACGAAACTGAGAAAGACAACGGCGGCTGCGGCCATGACGTCAATGAAGCGCAGGAGCCTTTTCATGACTCGCCGAATTGATAGCCGATACGGACGCCGATCTGGTCGAGGCCCTGATTGCGGCCGTCGCCGAGAATCTGCCCATGGCTCAGGTGCTCGAAGAAGAGCTGCGCTTCCCACGGTCCTTCGAAATCGCGTGTGAGCCCGATCGAACTGCGGAACAGCGTCTCCGAGCCGAGCAACACGTGATCCTCGGCGAACGCCGCCGCCTCGGGCGTGCCATTCGCGAACGGATTGTCAGTCTCGCCGTCATGCACGACGACGCCGAAGCCCGGCTCCAGCGCCCAGCCCTCGGCGAAATCCCAGCGCCACTCCAAGCCCGCGCCCGCAAAGCTGGTGTCGCCGGCCGTGTTGATCGACGCCATCAGGTACGGCTGCGGCGAGAACGCCCAGCTGAGAAAGCCCGGCGAGTCGAACGAAACCTGAAACTCGACGTTCGGCCCATCTTCCTTGAACGCGTTCTTGCAGTCGGTGACGCAGATGTTGTGCGCCATCACGCCGACGTGGATCTCGTCGACGCCCGCCTCGGCCGCCGGCGCCAGCATAAGCGCGGCGCCGAACACCGCGAGCCCGGCTGTCTTTCCCCGCATCGACCTCTCCCCCCGGCTAAGGGGCGGACCCTAGACCGCTTTCCCGCCCTAAGAAAAGTCGCTCAGTCAGCCGCGTCGGGGTCGAGCCGGTAGATGAAGCGCACGCCCACGAAGTCGAGGCCCTGGTTGCGCCCCTTGTCCAGGATTTCGCCGTGGCTCATGTGCTCCCAATAGAGTTGCCCCGCAAAGCGCGGCCCGAACTCGCGCTCGAGCGCAAAGGTGGTGCGGAAGAGGTCGCGCGAGCCAAGCAGCTGGTGCTCGTCGCTGAACGCAGCCGCCTCGGGCGTGTTGTCCGCGAACGGATTGTCGATCTCGCCGTCGTGAATGATGTAGCCGAAGCTCGGCTCGAACGCCCAGCCGTCCGCGAATTCCCAGCGCCAGATCACGCCGACGCCGCCGAAATTCACGCCGTCGTCGCTGGAATTCAGCGAAACCATGGCATAGGGCCGCGGCGAGCCGATCAGGTTCAAGAAGTCCGGCGAGGATGAGATGAGCTCGAACTCGACGTTCTCGCCTTCCTTGCCGTCGACAATCTCGCCATGGTCGTCCTGCAGGTTGTTCACATAAGCCAAGCGCCATTCGTCGATTTTCGCCTGCGCCGGCGCGATGAGGCCGGCGACGGCGACCAGCAGCGTCGTGCCAAACAGCTTCAGTTTCATGGACCACCCCTCACCGGCAGGGGTGTCTGCCCCGCCGGCGCAGAAACGCCGCCGCGCAGGCCCGGTTCCTCCGTCGGGGAACGTACCTAGAACCGAAGCAGCTTGGCGTAGCGCACGTGCGGCAGCGACTTCACTTTCGCCATCACCGCTTCGGCCGGCGGCTGATCGATGCCTACGAGCGCGATGGCCTCGCCGCCCGCGGAGTCGCGGCCGAGATGGAAGGTGGCGATGTTGACGCCAGCGTCGCCGAGCAGCGTGCCGAGCCCGCCGACGAAGCCCGGCCTGTCGGCGTTGTTGGTGTAGAGCATGAGCTGATCGAAGGGCGCTTCGAGCGCCATGCCTTTGACCTCGACGATTCGCGGCTGCCCGCCGACCAGCGTGCCGGCGAGCGTGCGCCAGCCGCCGCCGGTCTTCACCTTCACGCGGATGAGGCTGTCGTAGGTCGGCGAATCATCGCGCGTGGATTCCGTCAGCGGCGCGCCGCGCTCCTTCAGCAGCGCAGGCGCCGAGACCATGTTCACGTCCTGCAACAACGGACGCAGAAGTCCAGCGAGCGCAGCGGCGGTGAGCGGCTTCATGTTGAGCTGCGTGACGTCGCCTTCGTATTCGATCGCCACTTCGTCGAGCCCTTCGTCGACGATCTGGCCGGCGAAGGCGCCGAGCTTTTCCGCCAGCGCCGCGAATGGCTTGAGGCGCGGCGCCTCCTCGGCGGTGATCGAGGGCATGTTGAGCGCGTTGGTGACGGCGCCCGTGAGCAGATAGTCGCTCATCTGCTTGGCCACCTGCAGCGCGACATTCTCCTGCGCTTCGCTGGTGGAAGCGCCGAGATGCGGCGTGGCGATGAAGTTCGGCGCGCCGAACAGCGGGTTCTCCTTCGCCGGTTCCACCGTGAACACGTCGAACGCCGCGGCGGCGACATGCTCGCTCTCCAGCGCCTCGCGCAGAGCCGCTTCGTCCACCAGCCCGCCGCGCGCGGCATTCACGACAATCACGCCGCGCTTGGTCTTGGCCAGCGCCTCGCGCGAGAGGATGTTCCGCGTCTTCTCCGTGAGCGGCGTGTGCAAGGAGATCAAATCGGCGCGCGCCAGCAGCTCGTCCAACTCGACCTTCTCCACGCCGATCTGCACCGCGCGCTCGTGGCTGAGGAAGGGATCGTAGGCAATCACCTTCATCTTGAGCCCGAGCGCGCGGTCGGCGACGATCGAGCCGATATTGCCGCAGCCGATGAGGCCAAGCGTCTTGGCGTAGAGCTCGCGCCCCATGAAGCGGTTCTTCTCCCACTTGCCGGCTTGCGTGGAGACATTCGCTTCCGGCACTTGCCGCGCGGCAGCGAACATGAGCGCGATGGCGTGCTCGGCCGTGGTGATCGAATTCCCGAACGGCGTGTTCATCACCACGATGCCGCGCTGCGTGGCCGCCGCGATATCGATGTTGTCGACGCCGATGCCGGCGCGGCCGATGACCTTGAGCTGCTTCGCTGCGGCGATCACGTCCTTGTCGGCTTTCGTCGCGCTGCGCACGGCAAGACCATCGTACTCGCCGATGATCTTGATCAGCGCGTCCTTCTTCAGGCCAGGCTTGAAATCGACATCGAGGCCGCGCTGCTTGAAGATATCAATCGCAGCCTGCGAAAGTTCGTCGCTGATAAGGACTTTGGGCATTGCGCGATTCCTTTGGAGGATATTCACGCTTCCCCGCTCTCAGCCCCGTTTTCGCGGGGCATTCGGCGGGGAATCGACTTGTTCAGGCTGCTTTCTCGTTGATCTCAGATACGAGCGTTTCGAACGCCCACTCGACCCAGGGCAAAAGCGCCTCGGTATCGGCGCGCTCAACCGTCGCGCCGCACCAGATGCGCAGGCCGGGCGGCGCCGCGCGGTAGGCGCCGATATCGTAGGCGACGCCCTCCTTCTCCAACAGTGACGCGAGTTTTTTGGCGAACTCCGCCTGCGCATCCGTCGAAAGCGACGTGATGCGCGGATCGATCACTTTGAGGCACACGCTGGTGTTGGACCGCGTCGGAGGATCGGCGGCGAGGAAATCGATCCAGGGCGTGCGTGCCACCCAATGGGAGATCGCCTGTGCATTCGCATTCGCCCGCGCGTGCAGCGACTCCAAGCCGCCGATGCTTTCGGCCCATTTCAGCGCGTCGATCCAATCCTCGGTCGCCAGCAGCGAGGGCGTGTTGATGGTCGAGCCTTCGAACAGCTCAGGATCGACTTTGCCCTTCTTGGCCAGCCGAAAAATTTTCGGCAGCGGCCGATCCGGCGTGTAGCTCTGCAGCCGCTCGATCGCGCGCGGGGACAGCACCAGCATGCCGTGCGCGGCTTCGCCGCCAAGCACCTTCTGCCACGAGAACGTGGTCACATCGCACTTGGCCCATTCGATCGGCTGGGCGAACACGGCGCTGGTCGCATCGTTGATCGCGATGCCCTCGCGATCGGCCGCGATCCACTCGAAGTTCGGGACGCGCACCCCGGAGGTCGTGCCGTTCTGGGTGAAAATGACGTCTGCCTCTTTCCGCGCCGCGCCGAGATCGGGCAGCGCGCCGTAAGGCGCGGTGTGGACCTTCGCATCCAGCTTCAGCTGCTTGGCGTCGGCGATCCATTCCTCGCCGAAGCTCTCCCAGGCGAAGATGTCGACCGGCCGGCAGCCCAGCATCGACCACATCGCCATCTCCATGGCGCCTGTATCGGAGGCCGGCACGATGGCGAGCTTGTGCAACTCTGGCACGCCCAAGACGGCGCGCGTGCGGTCGATCGCTTCCTTGAGCTTGGCCTTGCCCGGCTTGGCGCGATGCGAGCGGCCGAGCGCGGCGTTCTTCAGTGCGTCGGCGCTCCAGCCGGGGCGTTTCTTGGTGGGCCCGGAGGAAAACCGGGGGTCAGCCGGGCGCACGGCCGGCTTGGCGGGGATGCTCATCGATGTCTCCCATCCTTGCAGATGGGCGTCCGCCGTTGGGAGCGGATGGCCCGCCGAGGTGCCTGCGCCTGTTCGCGCCCGATTGCAATACGGGGCCGGCGCCCTAAACGGTCCCCAGCGGAACAAGGAAGGCGCACATGGCGGATCAAAAGAAGGCTGCGGACAAACCGAAGCTGATGCGGGTTATCGAGGCGCCGTTTGAGGGCGATCAGGCGCCGCCGGAGCTCAGCGTCGGCATCGTCAGCCTCGTCGAATTGTGCGATCTGGCCATGCCGGATCCCACCGCCCTCACCCACGCCATCGAGAACGCAGGCTTCACGGAGGCGCCGCGGAACCTGGCGGACCAACACGGCGGCTGGCTGGCGCTGAACGACAAGGTATTCTCGTTTCCCGTACGCAATGTGAGGCACAGGCTTTGGGGACGCGAACGTCACGATGCGCCCGTGCGGTTGCTCGTCAGCGAAGCCGACAGCAGCGAGGGCCCGGTTGTGTTCGTCTCCGCATTCTTCACTGACGCGATCGAAGCGGACGCGGTCAAAGCCGCCGCGCACGTGTCCAAGAAACAGCCGCTCACGGGCGCGACGACCGTCAACGCGGACGGCGTCCAGCTGCGGCGCGTGTTCTGGGATGTGGAAGGCGCCTCCGGCATCCGCGGCCTCATGGTGACCGGTCCGCAGAACGTCGAGGCGCTCGGCGGCCGCGCCATCACGGCGTTCAATCTGGTGAGCAGAAGAACCGCGTAAGGGAGGGGGAAATGTCGCTCACGCTCTACATGCATCCGATCTCGACCGTCAGCCGGCCCGTCAGCCTGTTCATCGCCGAGAAGAACCTGCCGGTCGAACAGAAGACGCTCGATCTGATAGCGGGCGAGCACAAAGGCGCGGCCTATCTGGCGATCAATCCGAACGGGCAAGTCCCAGCGCTCGTCGAAGGCGATTTCCGCATGGCGGAAAGCTCGGCGATCCTCAAATACCTCGCCGCGCGGTTCGATTGCCCAGAGTATCCGAAGGATCTCAAAGAACGCGCCAAGGTCGACGAGGCGATGGATTGGTTCAACACCAACCTCTATCGTGAGTTCGGCTACGGTCTGCTCTATCCGCAGATCTTCCCGCACCACAAACGGCCGAGCGAAGAGTTTCACAGCGGCGTCGTCGCCTGGGGCAAACAGAAGACACAAGCGGCGCTCGGCATCCTCGACGTGCACATGCTCGGCGCCAACGATTACGTCGCCAACAACAAGATTTCCATCGCCGATTATTTCGGCGTCTGCTTGCTCACCGCCGGCGAAACCATCGGCTGCACCTATGGCGACTACCCGAACGTGCAGCGCTGGATCGGCGCTATGAAAAGACTGAAGAGCTGGGATCGCGTGAACGAAACCTTCAACGGCTTCGCGGCGTCGATGAAGGGTAAAGAGTTCGAACGCGTTTGAGCCTACTCGCCCGTCATCACAATGCGCGGCGGGGGCGGGCCCGACTCATCGGGAGGCGCGGGATGCGATGTCGGCGGACGCAGACCTTCTGTCAACGCGGGCGCTGACGACGTCTGTTCCGCGCTCGCCTGCTCGGCCTCGAAGCCCGGCAGCAGCGGCTCTTCGAAAATTGCCGGCAGCTGCTTGGCTTTGCGCGCGCGACGCGGCTTGCGCCGCGGCGCCTCGGGATGTTCTTCCAGCCGATTGTGCAGGCGCGCGAGCGCGGGATCGAGTTCGCCGCGAAGATACACTGCCACCTGCCCGAGCAGGCGCACGCTCGACAACGTCTGGATCGCGCGCATGTAGCCGCCGCGCTTGCTCGCCTGATAGCCCACCACGCTTTCGAGATCCAAGCGGTCGCACCAATACGGCGCCGCATCCGCAAAGGCAGAGCCCGTCACCGGGTCTTCGTCGATGCCCACGCCCGGGCAGAAAAAACGCTGCACGAAATCGTAAGGCTTGGCTTCTTCGGCCGGCGCGCTGACCACCAGCATGCCTTGGCGCGGGCCGCGCACGAGGCGGCCCAGCGCGGCGATGTCCGGCGCCAAGCCCGCGAGAATGGCTTCGTTCTCCACCACGACGTTCGCGTACTCGGCAATGAACGCGTCGACGATCTCGGCGCCGAGCGCGCGCGCCAGCTCCGCGGGCGTGGTCCACGGGCTGCGCTGCTTGCGCGGCAGATCGAGCGTGTAGCCTTCGGGCGTGTTGCGCACGATAAGCGCGCCCGCGTGCGTGTCGAACACGACGAGTTCGAGATCCCGCTCGACTTCGCTCAGCAGCACGGCGCCGGCCGCCAGCGTGGCGTGCCCGCACAGCGGCACTTCGGTAGCCGGCGTGAACCAACGCAGCTGGTAATTGCCCTTGAGGCCGGTCGGCGCGACGAACGCGGTTTCGCTCAGCTTGTTCTCTGTCGCGATCGCCTGCAGCACGGCGTCCGGCAGCCATCGCTCCAGCGGAACCACTGCGGCGGGGTTGCCGGTGAAGATGCGGTCCGTGAAGGCGTGCACGATCCAGATTTTCATCGCGCCAGATATGACGGTTGCAGCCGCCCTCCGCCAGCGCGCGGGCCACCCGGGTGAACCCTGCTCGCCTCTCAGGCGAGCTTGAGCGGCCAATTATGGCCCAACGGCCCATGCCCCTGCCCCAGCCCGGGGGCGTGCCGGATGGCTTCGATGAGGTAGGCGCGCGCCTTCTCGACCGCCGGTTCGATCGCTGCGCCCTGCGCGATGTGCGCAGCGATCGCGGACGCCAGCGTGCAGCCGGTCCCGTGCGTGGCGCGCGTGGCCATGCGCGGGCTCTCGAACACGCGATAGCCCGCGCGCGTCAGCAGCACGTCGCGGACCACATCGCCCTCGACGTGGCCGCCCTTCACCAGCGCCGCGTACGCCCCGAGCTGCTCGACCAGCACCTCCGCTGCATCCATTTGCCCGTCGAGACCGCGCACCTCGACGCCGGTCAGCGCTTCGGCCTCGGGCGCGTTCGGGGTGACGAGGGCGGCGATCGGCATGAGTTCGTCGCGGATCACGGCCACCGCATCTTCCGCCAGCAGCGATGCGCCGCTCTTGGCGATCATGACGGGATCGAGCACGACAGGCACGCTCGCGCCGACCGCATGCCATGCCTCCAGCACGGTGCGCGCATGCGCGGCCGATCCCAGCATGCCGAGCTTCCACGCATCGGCGCCCAGATCGCCCATCACCGCCTCGATCTGCTCGCGCACGATGTTCGGCGGAATCTCGTGCACGTTGGTGACGCCGATCGTGTTCTGCACGGTGACAGCCGTGATTGCGGTCATGGCGTAACCGCCGAGCGCGGTGACCGTCTTGATGTCGGCCTGAATCCCCGCCCCGCCGCCGGAATCGGAACCGGCGATGATGAGAACGCGGCCTTTGGGTTTCGCCTGAGCCTGTGCCATGAGCTTCACATGGCCGACCACGTCCGTATTTCCAAGACGCTATCGTACTGGCTGCGGCATCGGCCTGACGAGGCGAGCCTATCGCTCGACGCCCAAGGCTGGGCCCGCGTCGACGATGTGCTCGCCGCGCTCGAGGCGAACGGCTTGGCGAACGACTTCGATACCTTGCTGGCGGTGGTCGAAAGCAGCGACAAGCAGCGCTTCGAGCTTTCGGCAGACGTATCGCGCATCCGCGCCCGCCAAGGCCATTCGATCGACGTCGACCTCGCGCTCGATGCTGTCGCGCCCCCGGATGTACTCTATCACGGCACGGTCGACCGCTTCCTCGCCGCCATTATGGCCGAGGGCTTATCGAAGATGCGCCGCCACCACGTTCATCTCTCGCCGGACACGGAGACCGCGCGTCGCGTCAGCGCTCGCCGCGGCAGACCGGTCGTGCTCGCGATCGACGCCCGCGCGATGCACGCCGAGGGCCTCAAGTTCTATGTCACCAAGAACAATGTCTGGCTTACCGAGAGCGTGCCGGCGCGCTTCCTGACCCGGCTCTAACTGACCGCCCGCCACACCTTCAGCGCCTGTACGGTCTCCGCCACGTCATGCACGCGCACCATGGCCGCGCCATTCTGCGCCGCGATCAGCGCCGCCGCGATCGATCCGCCGAGCCGGTCCTTGCTCGCATCCGTCGCGCGTTCGTCGATGGCCTGGATGAAGCGCTTGCGCGAGGCGCCGATGACGACGGGACGGCCCGTCTCCCTGGCGATGCGCTCGATATTGGCGAGCAGAGCGAGATTGTGCTGGAGCGTCTTGCCGAAACCGATGCCCGGATCGACGAAAATGTCGGCAACGCCCTTCGCCTCAGCCGCCGTCACGCGTTCGCGCAGGAAGGCGATCACCTCGGCGACGACATCGGCATAAGTCGGGTTTGCCTGCATCGTGCGCGGCTCGCCCCGCATGTGCATCAACACGACCGGCCGATGCAACGACGCAGCCGTCTCTAGTGCGCCGGGCGCGCGCAGCGCATTCACGTCATTCCACATCGTTGCGCCCGCGTTGACTGCCGCCCTGGCGACGGCGGACTTCATCGTATCGATCGAGATCGGCGCCTTCGTCGCCGCCCGCAGCGCGGCGATCACGGGCGCCACTCGCGCGATCTCCTCGCCCTCGTCCACCGGCTCGGCGCCGGGACGGGTCGATTCCCCGCCCACATCGATGATGTCCGCGCCCGCTTCCAGCATCGCCAGCGCGCGCGGCGCGGCCGCACCTTCCCACTGGCCGCCGTCGGAGAAGGAATCCGGCGTCACGTTGAGGACGCCCATCACATAGGGCCCGCCCGCGAGCTTGGGCGGCGGCAGCGCAAAAGCACTCATGGGCGGCGCCGATGACAAGCGCGGTTCCTCGATGCAAGCGCCATGCGCAGTTGACGCGGCAAAGGCCTAAGTGTTCACGAAAGCGTGTTTCGACGCAAAGCGTCGCCCGAGTCGCGGCCGATGACGACCTGGCGCAGTCGATTGGAGCCTGTGATCACGCCGTTCTTCCACGCGCTATGGCGCGCGCGGCGGCCCATGACGCTCGGCGTGCGCGGGCTCGTGTGCGACGAAAGGCATCGCGTGCTGCTGGTGCGCCATACCTATGTGGATGGCTGGCATCTGCCGGGCGGGGGCGTGGAGCACGGCGAGAGCGCGCTGGCTGCGCTCTTGCGCGAGCTCGCCGAGGAGGGCGGCGTCGAAGCGCTGAGCACGCGGCTCATCGGCCTCTACTCGAACCACGCGCACTTCAAGCACGACCACATCGCGCTCTATCGCGCCGAGACGTGGCGCGCGTGCCCGCCGCGCGAGGACGGCGAGATCGCCGAGCGCGGCTTCTTCGCGGTCGACGCGCTGCCGACCAGCGTCACGCCCGGCACGCGGCGGCGGCTCGCCGAAGTGTTCGACGGCGCGCCGCCGAGCGACATCTGGTAAAACGAAAAGAGGCCGCGTCTCTTGCGACGCGGCCCCCACACGAAAACGCCGCTGATGCGTTATTGCGAATAGAGTTCAGAGATGTGCAGCGTCGAGGGCTGCAGTCCGCCTTGCGCGTAGGTGCCGACCCAGATGTCGTACTGGCCGGATGGCGGATTGTTGAAGGTGATGGCCGGGTTCAGGCCCTCGTTGCCGCCGTCGTCATCGCAGTGCCAATTGCCCTGCGCGTCGTTGATGACAAGCGTGGTGTCGGCGGAGGACGCCACGGAGAACACGAGGGGCAGCGATCCCGACCCCGCGGTCCAATTCAAGCGATAATCCGGAGCGCGCGCGATCCAGCCGAGGCAGTTGCCGCCGAGCGCTGAAGCGTCGAGGTCGCCGCCGGCTTGAATCGCGCGCGTGTGCGGATCGGGCTGGAAGCCCGACATTAGGTTGACGGTGCCGAACGCCGGATCGAGCGAAAAATCCGGACGCCCGCCGGCGCTGCCGATCTCCGAGATGTGCAGGACGGCTGGCGCCGGTTCGGACCCAAACGTGCCGACCCAAATCTGATAGCGGCCGTTGCGCGGCGCATCGAGGCGCACCATCGGATTGAGGTTGCCGCCGCTGTCGTCGTCGCAATACCAGCGGCCGTCCGGCGCACGGATCGCCAGCGTGGTGTCCGCGTCGGAGGTCGCCGAAAAGATCAGCGGCAGCTGACCGGCATTGCGGTACCGCAAGGTAAAGTCGGCGCGCCGCGCGATCATGCCGACGCAACCCGAACTCACGCTGCTCGCGTCCACGGCGCCGCCGGCTGTCAGCGTGACGCTGTGCGGATCGGGCTGAAACCCGGAGTTCAGCGTCACCTGCCCGTAGGCGCCGTTTTGATTCACATTGACCTGCGCGTGCGCCGGCGCGCTCAAACAAAGCGCCGCCGCGGCGGCGACGGACCAGACGATAGCTTTCATATGATTCCCCCGAGAGATTCTTCCTCGCAGCGCGCATCTTCGCGGATGATCGGCCCAGTGCAAGCGTAATCGGAGCCACGGACCGTCTTCGCGCGCCATCGCAGCGTTTCCGCCGGCTCAGCGCCGGCCGAACAGCCTCTCGATGTCGGCGAGCTTCAGCTCGACGTAGGTCGGCCGACCGTGGTTGCATTGGCCGGAAAACGGCGTCGCCTCCATCTGCCTGAGCAGCGCGTTCATCTCCTCCGCCGTGAGCCGCCGGCCCGCACGCACCGAACCGTGGCAGGCCATCGAAGAGCACACCTCCTCCAGCCGCTCCTTGAGCGCATGCGCCTCGCCGAGTTCGGCGACGTCGTCCACGAGATCGCGCAGCAAGCTGGCCGCATCGATGTGACCGAGCAGGGCCGGCGTTTCGCGGACGAGAATCGCGCCGGGTCCGAAGGGCTCGATCACAAGACCCAGTTGCGCCAACTCCTCAGCGCGTGTGGCGAGCGCCTCGGCTTCGGCAGGATCAAGCTCGACCACTTCAGGGATCAGCAGCGCTTGGCGCCGCACGCCGCCATTGGCCAGCATCTGCTTCATGCGCTCGTACACGAGCCGCTCGTGAGCCGCGTGCTGATCGACGATGACGATTCCATCCTCGGTTTGCGCGACGATGTAGGTCTCGTGAATCTGCGCGCGCGCCGCGCCGAGGGGGAAGAAACGCGCATCGTCGTCGCTATGCACCGCCGGCGTCTCGCCGGCAGGCGCTACATCGGAAGCAAGCGCAAAAACGTCGACTGTTGCGCCGACCGGCGAGGGCGCCCGCGCTCCATAGTCCACCCGTCCGCTCGGCCTGACGAAATCGCCGGCGAGACGCTCCTCGGCCACGCCCCAGGCGCGCAGCGCCGGCTGCGGCGCTTCGAAGGCGCGCACCGCGGAGAGCGCGCTGTGCGCAGTTGTCGTCGACGCGCGATGGCCCGCGCCCGCGAGCGCATGGCTGAGCGCGCCGACGATCAGCCCGCGCACCAGCGCCGCATCGCGGAAACGCACTTCGGTTTTCGCCGGATGCACGTTCACATCCACCTCGCGCGGCGGCAAATCGAGGAACAGCGCCGCGACAGGATGGCGGTCGCGCGCCAGCAAATCCTGATACGCCGCCCGTACGGCGCCGACGATCAGCTTGTCCTTCACCGGCCGGCCGTTGACGAACAAATGCTGATGCTCGCGCGTTCCGCGATGATAGGTCGGCAGGCCGGCGAAACCGGACAGCCGCACCTCGCCGCGCATCTGATCCAGCGCGATGCAGTTGGGCGCAAACTCCGCGCCGAGGATCGCCGCAAGCCGCGCGCGGCGGCCTTCGTTCGCGGGATCGCGCTCGGCGCTCAGCCGCAAGCTGATGCGCCCGTCGTGCTCGAGCGAGAACGCCACGTCCGGCCGGGCCATGGCGAGGCGCTTCACCACGTCCGTCACCGCCATCGCCTCGGCGCGCTCTGACTTCATGAATTTGAGCCGCGCCGGCGTTGCGAAGAAGAGGTCGCGCACTTCGACGCGCGCGCCGCACTCGGAGAGCGCCGCCCATGCTGACGGCTTTACCGCGCCGACGGCGCCGCCTTCGACCTCGATGCTCCACGCCCCGCCAGCGCCGCGCGCCTTCGACGTGATCGCCAGTCGCGCCACAGCCCCAATCGACGGCAGCGCTTCGCCGCGGAATCCCATCGTGTGGATGTTGAGAAGATCGACGGCGCCGCCTTCGCCCGCTTCCAGCTTGGAGGTGGCGTGCCGTTCGACGGCGAGCGGCAGCTCCTCACGGGGAATGCCAGAGCCGTCGTCCTCCACCGCGATCAATCCCAAGCCGCCGCGCTCGATGCGCACCGCGATGCGGCGCGCGCCGGCGTCGAGCGCATTCTCGATGAGTTCCTTCACAGCCGCGGCCGGGCGCTCGACCACCTCGCCCGCGGCGATGCGGTTCACAGCTTCCGGGGGCAGGCGGCGGATGGGCATGACTTCGCGACGAGCCTAGCACAAAGGCGGGCCTGATTCGGCAGTCGCCAATCGGCAGTCGACAGTCGAAAACGCACGCGAAATCCCGATTGCCGACTGCCGACTGCCGACTGCCGTTCTATATCACCAGCATGGCCGACAAACTCATCGCCGACAAACCCAACGCCCCCCAGCTCGCCTCGCCCTCATTCCGGCTCGCCGCGCTCGATCCCGACTTCCTGCTTAGCGAGGACATGCGCGGCCTCCGCTTCGCGCTCGAATATTACAAGACCGAGCTGGCGCTGAAGAGACACAACGTCCTCTCCACCATCGTCGTGTTCGGCTCCGCGCGCATCGGCGAGCACGGCCCGGGCAAGCAGGCGTTCTGGTACGAGCAGGCGCGCGTCTTCGGACGCATCGCCTCCGAGCGCGGCGGCGCTGTGCGCGGCGAGTGCGAACCTTGCCAGAACGTGATCGCAACCGGCGGCGGGCCGGGCGCCATGGAAGCTGCGAATCGCGGCGCACTGGAAGCGGGCGCCCCGTCCATCGGCTTCAACATCGCGCTGCCGTTCGAGCAGGAGCCGAACGCGTACACGACGCCGGAACTGACGTTCAACTTCCATTATTTTGCGATACGCAAGATGCATTTGGCGATGCGCGCGAATGCGCTGGTGATCTTCCCCGGCGGCTTCGGCACGCTCGACGAATTGTTCGAGATCCTGACGCTGCGCCAGACACGCAAGGCGCCGCTGATTCCCATCGTGCTGTTCGACGAAGCCTATTGGCGCGAGATCATCAATTTTGAGGCGTTGGCGAAACATGGCGCGATCTCGCCAGACGACCTCTCGCTGTTCCGTTTCGCCGAAACGGCGGAAGGCGCGTGGGCCGCGCTGATCGAGCAAGGTCTCGGCATCGCCCATCCCCCCGGCGCGCCTGAGCAGCCGCCAAAGGAAATCTGACGCGCGCGAAATGTCGCATTTTTCGCGTGCATTCGTCCAAATCATGTGTTAGACGCGCCACCCTTCGGAGACGTGTCGTGAAACGGCTGAACACAATCCCCTGCATCCCAGTGCTCGTCGCCTATCGCGATGCGCAGGAGGATTCGCGTGCGCGGAGGAGTTCGCCGGTCTGACATCGTCTCGATGCGGAGCATGAAGAATCCCTCCAAGGCGCGGCCTGGAGGGGTTTTTCGTATGTGCTCCAGGCCGCTCGACACTCGCAAAACGAGGAGAGAAGCGTGCTGTTCTATCAATGCAGATTCCGGCGCGGATCTGAACGCACCGTCGCGTGGATAGAAGAGCGCGGCGCGAAGGTCGGCGCCTGGGTCGAACTGGAGACGTTGGACAAGGACGGTCCTTGGCAGGTCGAAGCGGTGTTCGACACATCGCTGGAAGACTATGCGCTCAAGGAGATGCAGCGGCTGAGCCGCAAGTCGTTGTCCAGCATTATGCAGAACATGGTTTGAGAAGGAGAACCGGCCATGTCCGGTTACGAAGAAATCCAAGGCGCGCGAGCGCCGATCAAGGCCTGGATCAGCGGCGTCCCGGTGGAACACGAAGCGCAAAACCAGCTGCGCAACGTGGCCTCGCTACCGTTCATCCATAGCCACATCGCGGTGATGCCGGACGTGCATTACGGCATCGGCGCGACCGTGGGCTCGGTGATCCCGACCAAGGGCGCGATCATCCCGGCCGCGGTTGGCGTGGACATCGGATGCGGCATGATGGCGGTGCGCACCTCGCTCACCGCGAACGATCTGCCGGACTCGCTGGCGAAGGTGCGTTCGGAGATCGAACGCATGGTGCCCGTGGGCAACGGCCCGGGCGGCAATCACCGCGATACGCCGTCCGCGGTCGAGACCGCGTACCGATCGAGTGGCCTGGACGAGCGCTACGAAGCGATCATCGCCAAGCACCCGAAGGCGTCGGCCAAGGCGCAGACGGGCCAGCTCGCCACGCTCGGCGGCGGCAATCACTTCATCGAGGTGTGCCTCGACGAAGCTGACCGTGTGTGGGTGATGCTGCACTCGGGCTCGCGCGGATCGGGCAACCGCATCGGGCAATATTTCATCGAGCGCGCTCGGGAAGAATTGCTCCGCCGCGAACTCGGCTATCACGTGCCGGACAAGGACCTCGCTTTCTTCATGGAAGGCGAGCCGCTGTTCGACGATTACGTGGAAGCGGTGGCCTGGGCGCAAGACTACGCGCGCGCCAACCGCGAGGTGATGATGGAGCGCACGCTGAAGGCGCTTCGTGAGCACCTGCCGAAGTTCAAGCTCGAGAAGCACGCCGTGAACTGTCACCACAACTACGTGGCGCGCGAGCATCACTTCGGCGCCGACGTTTGGGTGACGCGCAAGGGCGCGGTGCGCGCTGGCGAAGGCGAGTTGGGCATCATCCCCGGCTCGATGGGCGCGAAGTCGTTCATCGTGCGCGGCAAGGGCAATGCGGAGTCGTTCTGCACCTGCTCGCACGGCGCCGGCCGCGCCATGTCGCGCACCGAAGCCAAGCGCCGCTTCACGCTCGCCGATCACCGCAAGGCGACCGAGGGCGTCGAGTGCCGCAAGGACGCCGGCGTGATCGACGAAACGCCGATGGCCTACAAGGACATCGACGCCGTCATGGCCGCGCAAGCGGACCTGGTGGAGGTGATGCACACGCTGCGCCAGGTGGTGTGCGTGAAGGGGTGAGGCGCTTCACGCTCTCCGCTTCCCGGACGCGTCCCCGGCCTTGAGCCGGGGCGCGATCCGGGACCCAGAGCACACGCACGCGCTGCACGAGTAGCGTTTGCGTCTCTGGGTCCCGGCTCTCAGCCCCGCTTTCGCGGGGCATGAGGCCGGGAAGCGGATGTGTGCGCAACGTATTGGGCGCCGTGGGTGAAGCTGCCAGATTGTCGATCCGGAGAGGCGGGTTCGAGTCCCGCCGGCGCCGCCACTTTCAGGAAACAACAGGAGGCTACAATGAAGCGCTACCGTGATCCGCACGATCAACCGTCCTTTCGAGCGCTCATCCAAGCGGCGTAAGGGCTATCCGTCCGAAACGCGCGTGAAACGCGGCGTGCGCAAGGTGCATGGGCGATGTGGAGCTGAGCGAAAAGCTCGGCCGCAACGATCTGTGCCCATGCGGCTCACGGAGGCTGTTTCAAGCGCTGCTGCATGAAGAGCGGCCGCTACGACGGCGCCGAGCGCAACCATTACTTCCGCGAGGAATGAACCACTGCCTGTTCGTCTAATTGGTAGGACGCCGGAATTTGGCTCCGGAAATCCTCGTTCGAATCGAGGACGGGCAACCAGTCTGGGACAGGTGGGTGAGCGGCTGAACCGCGGGAACCGAACTCCCGTGACGGGTTGGTTCGAATCCAGCCTGCCCCCACCGCCTTGCCGCTCCGTCACCCGCTTTACAGCGCGGTGTGGCGCGCCCACCTTCCTTGCATGCCCAAATCCACCCCCGCCGACGTGAAGATCCCTCCGCGCGACATCCGCTTCGATGTGGCTGCGGCAAAGGATCGCCACTGGCTCGGGGGCGATCCTGTCGGCACCGCCGTGTTCAATGCGCTCTCCCTCACCTTCCCCGACGGCGAGCGGATGTTCATCGACGCCGTGCGCCATTATCGCGACTGCGTTAGCGGCAAGCTGGCGGACGACGTGAAAGGCTTCCTCGCGCAGGAAGCGATTCATTCGCGCGAACACCATCAGCTCAATCAGCTGATCGATCGCGCCAAGTACCCGGTCGCGGAAATCGAGGCGGCGGTGAAGGAACGCACCGAATTCGCGCGCTCGCGCGGCCCCATGCGCATGCTGATCGCCACGATCGCGCTCGAGCATTTCACCGCCATGATGGCCGAGGCGCACGCGCGCCACCGCGACCTGTTCGACGATGTCGATCCCGGCATCGAGCGGATGTGGCGTTGGCATGCGGTGGAAGAGACGGAGCACAAAGCGGTCGCCTATGACGTGTTTCTCGCTGCAACGAGGCGCTGGCCGCCATGGCGGCGTTATCTGCGCCGCTGCCTGGCGATGGCGATGATCACCTACTACTTCACACGCAACATCACGCACTACGCGGCGCTGCTGCTGCAGGCAGACGGCTATTCGTACGAAGACGCCGTCAAATCCGTGAAGCGCTTCGTCTGGAAGAAGCCGGGCATCTTCTCGCGCAACGCCAAGACCTACTTCGCCTGGTATCGTCCCGGCTTTCATCCGTGGGACCAGGACACGCGCCCGCTCGTCGCGGCATGGAAAGCCGAATTCGATGCGGCCGCAGCGTCCGCCGCCGCTTAAGCCGCGTCAGAACCCCAACATCCCCGCGTAGCGATCCCGATGGAAGCTCGCGCCGCCGTAGAGCGCTTCGGCCACGCGCGCGCGCTTGAGATAGAAGCCCGCGTCGTGTTCGTCGGTCATGCCGATGCCGCCGTGCAGCTGCACCATTTCGTTCGACGCAAGGTGCAGCGTCTCAGCCGCGCGCGCCTTGGCGAGGCTGGCGTGTTCGGCGATGTCGCCCGCGTTCCGGTCGAGCGCGTCGAGCGCCGCCCACACGCACGAACGCGTCAGCTCCAGCTCCGTGAACAGCTTCGCTGCGCGATGCTGCAGCGTCTGAAAGCCGCCGATCACCTGCCCGAACTGCCGGCGCGTCTTCAGATACTCCGCCGTGATCTCGAACGCTTCGCTCGCCTGCCCCAGCATTTCCGCCGCAAGACCGATGCGCGCGCGATCAAGGATCTGCTCCAGCGCCTCGAGGCCGCCGTTCATCGGCTCGGCGGCGACGTTGTCGAACGTCAAATCTGCCGCGCCGCGGCTGTCGGCTGTCACGAGTTCGCGCCGCGTCAGGCCCTTGGTGTCGCCCTTCACCAGGTAGAGCGCGCCTTCCTGGTCACTGACGATGAACACATCGGCGATGTGCCCATCCGCGACGTATCGCTTCTCGCCGCTGATCTTCCCGCCGCTCGCCTTGAGCTTCGACTTGCCGGGCGCGTGATGCGCGCTTTCATCCACTGCGAGCGCGGCGATCGCTTCGCCCGAGGCGATCTTCGGCAACCACTCCTCTTTCTGCGCGTCGGTCCCCGCCAGCATCAGCGCGCTAGCGCCTGCACACGCGCTCGAATGCAGCGGCGACGCGACCAGCGTGCGTCCCGCCTCCTCCAGCACGGCGCCAAGCGCAACATAGCCCAGCCCCGCGCCGCCAAACTCCTCCGGCACGATCACGCCGGCGAATCCGAGCGCGCTCATCTCACGCCACAGCTCCGGATCGCGCCCGTTCTTCTTCGCATCACGCAGCTTGCGCAGCCGCGAGACCGGCGCCTGTTCGCGGAAGAAATCGCGCGCCGCCTCTTTCAGCATGCGCTGTTCGTCGTTGAGCGTGAACGTCATTGCGTGTCCCTCAGGCCCAAGACGCGCTTGGCGACGACGTTGAGATTGATCTCTGTCGTGCCGCCTTCGATGGAATTGCCCTTCGACCGCAGCCAGCCGCGCGTCACCGCCAGCTCGTCCTGTGAGAAGCCCTCGCCGGCCCAGCCGAACGCGCGGTTGCCCGCCGCCTCCACCATCAGCTCGCAGCGCTCCTGGTTGATGTTCGCGCCCGCCACTTTGAACATGGACGCCATGTGGCTGACATTGCCGCCGGCCTTCGCCTCCTCCTGCGCGCGCTGCACGGTCAGCGCATAGGCGCGCTCGAACATCTTGTGCTGGGCGATGCGCGCCCTGAGATCGCGGTCCGCCAGCGCGCCGTCTTCCAGACCGACATGCGCCTTGGCGACATCGACCACATCGACCCGCGTATTCGAACCGAAGCCGGAAATGTTCGTCCGCTCATACTGCAGCAGTCGCTTGGCGATTTCCCAGCCACCGTTCAGCCGCCCCACCATATTGCCCTTCGGCACTTTGACGTCGGTGAAGAACGTCTCGCAGAACGGTGAAGAACCGGAGATCAACTTGATCGGTCGCGTCTCGACGCCTGGCGTCTCCATGTCGATCAGCACGAACGAAATGCCCTCGTGCTTCACGCTCGCATCCGTGCGCACCAGGCAGAAGCACCAGTCGGCGTAATTCGCGTACGAGGTCCAAACCTTCTGGCCGTTGATCAGCCAGTGGTCGCCCTTGTCCTCGCACTTGGTTTGCAGACCGGCGAGGTCCGACCCCGCGCCCGGCTCGGAATAGCCCTGACACCAGCGGATCTCGCCGCGCGCGATCTTCGGCAGATGCTCTTTCTTCTGCTCTTCGTTAGCGTATTCGAGCAGCACCGGCCCAAGCATCCAAATGCCGAACGAGTAGAGCGCCGGCCGCGCATCGATGCGCTTGAGCTCCTGCTGCAGCACGCGATTTTCATCGGCTCTGAGCCCGCCGCCGCCATATTCCTTCGGCCAAGTCGGCGCGGTCCAGCCCTTCGCGCCCATGCGCTGAAGCCAGAGCTTGGCGTCCTCGCTCGGAAACTTGGCGTTTCGCCCGCCCCAGACGATCTCGTCCTCGCTCGCCAGCGGCGTGCGCATCGAGGCCGGGCAATTCTCTTCCAACCAAGCCCGCGTCTCGGCGCGGAAGCTTTCCAGCTGATCAGTCATCGCGCGTTTCCTCATGCGCGAGTGTGCACGGAATGGAATCGCGCGTCACCATCACCCTCCGTCATCCCGGCCGGAGCCGCGCGCAGCGGCGCAGAGCCGGGACCCAGGGGGCACTGATGCGCGGTTGATCTGGGTCCCGGATCGCGCTTCGCGCGTCCGGGATGACTGATTTAGTTTGAAGCGGTGGCTTCCAGCCCCACCGGCTGGCCCACCACGACGAACGTGTACGCCTCCGGGTTGAACAGCCGCCGGATTACGCGGTTCACGTCCTGGAGGGTCACGGCGCGGATGAGGTCGTTGCGGCGGTTGACGTAGCCGATGTCGCGCCCGGCCACCTGATAGCCGTGCAGAACCGAGGCGATCTTCGCGTTGGAGTCGAGATCGAGCGCGAACGAGCCGGTGAGATAGGTGATCGCGTCGTTCACTTCCCCCTGCGTCGCGCCGTCACGATAAAGCCGCGCCATCTCCGCACGCGTCACTTCGATCGCTTCGGCGACGTTCTCGTTCTCGCTCTGGGCCGAGCCGCGGATCAGCGCCGCGTAATCGCGCACGGAAGGGCCGGTGCCGATGCCGTAGACCAGCCCGCGCTGCTCGCGCACCTGATCCATCAGCCGCGAAGAGAAGCCCCCGCCGCCGAGGATGTAGTTCGCGACGGCGAGCGGAATCCAATCCGGGTCCTCGTCCTGGATGCCGGGCGCGGCGAACAGGATGAGGCTCTGCGGCTGCGGCAGCGGGCGCAGGATCAGCGGCGTCGCCGCGGCGATCTCAGCCTGCGGCGGCTCGGGGGGACGCGCGCCCTGCGGCAGCGCGCCGAAGATATGGTCGATAGCGCGGCCGGCTGTCGCTGCATCGATGTCGCCGACGATGGTGATCTGCAGCGTGGCGCGGTTCATCAGCGCCGCCCGGCGCTCCACCAGCGCCGCGCGCGTGATCGCCTCCACGCTCTCGCGCGACGTGCGCCGCGCATAGGGATGGTTCGGATAGAGCGCCTGATCGAGCGCCAAGTTGGCGATATAGCCGGGATTGGTCTCGCGCGTGCGGATCGACACCAGCACCTGTCGCTTGATGCGCGCCAGCGGCTCGGTATCGAAGCGCGGCTCGTTGAGCGCCAGGCGCGCCATCTCGAAGGCGGCGTCGCGGTTCTCGCTGAGCGTGGTCAAGCTCATGCCGACGCCGTCGGTCCCGGCGGCGAAACCGAGCGACATGTTGAGCTCTTCGAGCCGCTCCTTGAACGCGTTGGCGCCGTAGGATCCCGCGCCTTCGGTCAGCATGTCCGCCATCACGCCCGTGACGCCTGTGAGCCGCTCCGGTTCGATCGCCGCGCCGCCGCGCCAGTGCGCGCGCAGCACCACGATGGGCACGGTGGAATCCGAGACCAGCCACGCCTCGATGCCGCCGGGCGAGACGATGCGCTCGACGTCGACGCCGTACTGCGCCGCCGCGGACTGCGTCGGCTGCTGCGCGAGAGTGGGCGACGGCGCAAGCGGCGCGAGCGCCACACAAGCCGCAGCAAGAGCAAAGCAGACGCGCCGCATCACTCTGACCCCTCCGGCGGCAACAGCCAGCCGGTGACGGAGGCGTTGAGGTCGAGCGTCTGGCGCGCCATCGCCAGCGCCTCCTCGCGCGTCACCGCGTCGATGTCGACGCCCCAGTTGACGATGTCGTCGATCGACTCGCCTTGCGCGAGCGAGGAGCCATAGATGCGCGCCAGGCTCTGCTGGCTATCGCGCGCATAGATCGCCGACGCCGAGAGCGAAGACTTCGCGCGCGCGAGTTCGGCCTCGGTAGGCCCATCGCGCAGAAAGTCGGCGATCACGCGATCGGCAGCCGCTTCGACGGTTTCGAGCGAGACGCCTTCGACCGGCGTGGCGAAGACGGAGACGCTGCCGCCGCCCAGCCCTGAGGTGTTGGCGCTCGCCCCGGCGCTGACGGCGATGCGCTGGTCCTCCACCAGCCCGCGGTAGAGGCGGCTGGTCTCGGAGCCGCCGAGAATCTCGATCGCCACGTCGAGCGCATGCGCCTGGCGGCCTTCATCGGTCGCGTAGCTGATCGCGCGGTAGATGCGCGACAGCGAGGGCTGGCGCACCTTCTCGTCGCGGTGCGTCACGCGCATGGGGCCGACCGGCGGGGGATCCTGCACCCAGGTTCGCGCCGGCAGATTGCGCGTGGGCCTGAGGCGCCCGTAATAGCGCTCCGCCAGCGGGCGCAGTTCGGCGGCGTTGATGTCGCCGGCGACCACCAGGATCGCGTTGTTCGGCGCATACCAGGTGCGGTAGAATTCGAGCGCCGTCTCTCGGTCGAGCGCCTGGATCTCATGCAGCCAGCCGATGATTGGCGTGCCGTAGGGATGATGCGGCCACAGCATGGCGCGCATGCGCTCGCCCAGCACCGCGCCCGGATTGTTATCGACGCGCTGTCGGCGCTCCTCGCCGATCACATTGCGCTCAGAGGCGAATGTCTCATCCGAGAAGCGCAGATTGCGCATGCGGTCCGCTTCCATGCGCATGACCAGTTCAAGCCGGTCGCGGGCGATGCGCTCGTAATAGGCGGTGTAGTCCCAGGCCGTGAACGCGTTCAGGTCGCCGCCATTGCGCGCGACGATGCGGGAGAACTCGCCGGGCGCGATCTCGCGCGTGCCCTTGAACATCAGGTGTTCGAAAAAGTGGGCGATGCCGGAATAGCCGCGCGGTTCGTCGGCTGCGCCGACGCGATACCAGACCATATGCGTGACGACCGGCGCGCGCCGGTCCGTGATCACGACAACCTGCAATCCGTTGCGCAGCGTGAAGGTTTCCGGCCGCGGCAGCTCGCGCGCGTACGCGGTCGCCGCGAACGCCAGCAACGACAGAAGGATCGCGATGAAACGCGTCGCCGTGCGCCCAGCCTGCACTGGCTCGCTCAAGTCCCCGGAAGCTTGAAGCCGCCGCGCTCGCGCTCGATCACCACTTGGCCGCCGCCCGTCGCGCGCCGGATCTGCTCATCGCGCCGCAGGCGCTCGGCTTCTTCTTCGGCGTCGATCGGCGCCGGCGCTGCTTCGCCGCTGCCGCGGAAAATGAGCAGGCGATCGACGAAGTCCTGATTGCGACGGACGATGCCCTGGCCCTCGAAGTCGATGGTGTCGCGGATGTTGGGGTCGACGGCTTCGGCGCCGGCATTCGCGACCAACGTGCGCTCGCCTTGGCTCGCATTGCGCGCGATCTCCTGGCCGAACAGCGCCGCGCGCGCTTCGGCGTCGGGCTGCAATTCTTGCGGGCGCACCTCGCCCGGACGCGGCGGGCGCAAGCTGTAGTCCGGCGGCAGCGTCAGCGGCGCCTGGGTCACGACCCGGAATTCGTCGGGCGCCGTTCTGGCGGCGCCAAGGGCGCGGTTCATGCTGGCGCAGCCGCTTGCCGCGGTGGCCGCCGCAAGGACCGCCAGCACCGTCATCGGTTTGTTCATCGGACGCCCATCTCCCTGGTTCGGGCCGTTCTTAGCTGAGCCGGGCGGCTTCCGCCAAGCTGTCGTGCCAGTGACGAGATCGCCCGCGAATAGGACCGTTCTGGGGCGAATCTCCTTTTGAAGGTCAGCGGTCGGGCCGGCCCGAGCGGCCAAACAGCTTGCCCAACCGGCCCCGCACCCGGCTGGCCCATGCTGTCGCCTTTGCACGGACCTGCTGCCAAGGCGTCCCCTCGCCCGGAGCGCTCTCCATGAAGAAGATCATTTCAACCCCTAGGAGTACCGCCCCAAGCGTGATTGCGGCGTCGGCCACATTGAAAACCCAGGGGAACCACAGGCCGTTGAAGTCGAGGAAGTCCGCCACGGCGCCGAAGCGGATGCGGTCCACGACATTGCCGATGGCCCCGCCGATCACCAAGCCAAGCGCCGCAGCCAAGCGCCGCCCCTCGGCGCTTCTCAGCCACCACAGGAAGACCCCCGAAATCGCGAAGGACATCACGACCAGCGCCCATCGGACCGCGTCATTGTCAGCGCGCAGCAGACCGAAACTGATCCCCCGGTTCCAGACCATCTGCAGGTCGAAGAACGGCGTCAGTTCGATGAAGCGGCAGCCGTAGCCGCCCTCCCGGCACCCGATCGGGCTGAAATGGAGCACCTCGAGGACGATGTATTTCGTGAGCTGATCGACCACGAACACGATCGCCGCAATGGTGAGGCCGAAACGAAGCATCGCGGCGCTTATGGCGGGCGGGGGGCGCCGGTTCAAGGGAAGGCGGTCGCGCACGTGCTTTGGTTTGCGGCGGTCTTGGGCGATGTTGCGGCATGCGGCTCCTTGCTTGCCTCGCGCTCCTCGTCACGACCGCCGCGCCGGCCGCGGCCCAAACCAATCCGGCGCACCAGGCGCTCGGCGCGTACGCTCAGTATCAGAACGACGTCTCCGTGCTGCTCGACGCCGAGATCGACAGCGCCGACGCGCTGGACGCGGCGCTCGCGCGCATGGCGCGGCACGATCCTGGCGCCGTCACGCGCGGATGGATCGCCTACAACGCGCTCACCGCTGCGCAATCGCCAGCCTTCGTGCGCGGCGTGCGGAGCCGCGTCAGCGCCGCCGGACGCGCGCCCGTCATCCGCCAGCTTCGTCTCGATTTGACCTATGCTCGCAGACGACCGCCGGGCGACGCAGAAGCCACCCAACTCATCGTCGCGGCGGTCGAGGCTGATACGGCGCGCATGGATCTGGCCGCCGCACGCTACGAAGCGATCGCGCGCGATATGGACATGAGTGCGTGGGCCATCGCCGAAGCCAGGAGCGCGCGCCACGCGCGGCTGAGCGGCCCGGGCGGCAGCGAACCGCTCCCCGACGCCATGGCGGCGCGGCTCTACATTGAAGCCGGTGCAGCGTCGCCGTTAACCGACCGTACAGCCTTCGGCGGCGTCAGCTTCTGGGATGCGCTGGCCGGACGCGCTGCGCAGCCGCCGCCGGCCCGACCAGCGCGCGAGCGTTGGCTCGGCGGCGCAGATCGCATGCGCACGCTCGCGGGCCTCATCATCGTCGGCGCGGCGCAACGTGAGCGGGCGCGCGTCGAAGAACTCCTCGGCGACCGCGATACGCAACACTGCCTCTCGCTCCAGCAGCTGCAGCTCCGGCAATGCGCCGCCTCGGCGAACTCCTCCAACGAGGACGCCTTCTGCCTCGCGCGCCATGGCTTCGCCGGCCCTGCGGCGTGCTTCGCCGCGCTGATATCGTTCTGAGCGCGCATTAACGTCGACGCAGTTTTACCAGCCTCGGCGCCCAGCTCGTTAACTGCAGGCGGCGCACCCTCGCCGCATGCGCCGACTCACCGCCGCCTTGGCGTCGTTCGCGCTCATCTGCGCGCCGCCGGCCTACGCCGACGCCGTGCACGACGCGCTCGAAGCGTACGCCCTCTACCAGAATGACGTCAGCACATTGCTCGACGCCGACATCAACGCCCGCACGGTGGACGCTGCGCTGCAGCGCGTATCGCGGCACAACTCCGATCGCGTCGCGCGCGGTTGGATCGCGTATGGCGCGCTCACCGCCGCGCAATCGCCGCGCTTCGCCGACGCCGTCGAAGACCGTCTGCGCGAGGGGCGCGCCCCGCTCTTGCGCGCGCTGCGCGAGGACGTCACGCACGCGCGCCAACTGGGCGGCGCGCCAGCGGTTCAGCTCATTCTGGGCGCGGCCAGCGCCGACAACGCGCGTCTTCAAGTCGCCGGCGCGCGCTATGACCGCTACGCCCGCTCCGCCGCCGGCATGGGGCGCAACGCCGTCGCCAGCAACGCCAGCCTGGGCGGTGAAACGCGCCTCTCGGCCGAGATGCTCGACCGGCTGCGCGGCGCGGGCCGCGTGCAATCGACCAGCAGCGCGTATGGCAGCCCGAGCTACTGGGACTCGCTCAGCGGCCGCGAAGCCCGCGCGCCGCGCCGCCGCGGCGGGCGCGAGGCAAGCGCCTACGCCTCGGTCACCGATCACATGCTGACGCTCGCGGCGCTCGTCATCGCCGACGCCACGACGAGCGAGCGCCGCCGTGTCAACGAACTGCTCGCCGAGCCGCTCACGCAGCAATGCATGCACATGCAGCGCCTGCAGCTGCGCCAATGCCTCTCCGTCTCCGTCGACAACGGCGAACGCGCCTACTGCCTCGCCCGCCACGGCCTCGACGGCCCCGGCGCCTGCTTCGCCAACGTTGTGCGCTAGCGCGGCTAGACATCGTCCATCCCGCTGTGGAAAGTCGCCCGCGGGGAATGGTGATGACCAAGCGCTTCTGGATTGCGAGTTTGGCCGCGATCTGCGCATCGGCCTGTGCGACGACGGCGGCGCGTGAAGAACTTGCCCGAGAGCGGCTGCGGGAGCTGCAAGGCGCCCTGCCCGCCAACGCGGTCGAGGTGGAAGCTGCGGCGCGGGAGATACTTGCCGATACGCCGACGGCCTCGATCGAACGCGGCGCTACGCATGTGCTCGCGGCTGCGCTAGCCGATCAAGGCCGCTGCGACGAACTTCTTCCGGACGCCAACGAGGCGGCGTCCTCGACCGACGCGAGTGCATACGCGTGGCGCTTTGCTTTTTCCCTGGAATACGAGTGCGAGCACTATGATCGCGCCGCCGCCCTGTTAAGCCGGTTCTGGCAGCGCTATCCGGATGACCTGAGCGGCCTTCCCCCACAGGTCGTGTTTCGCACAGCCGGCCGCTCGCGTGATGCGGCGCTGCTCGCCTTCCTCATCAATGGCGGCTGGCGCCCGAACGATCCAGCCCTCGACATGGGCGAGCTCCGACTCTCGCTCATCCGCGCCCATCTCGCCAACGGCGATCAGGAAGCCGCCGCCGCGGCCGCGCGCGACTTGATCAACAATGGCTCTTACGATTTCGGCGCTCTCGTAGTGCTTCTGTCCGATCGCACATTCGATACGATCATCGAGGCCGACCCCGCGCGCTTCGATGTAAATCGCATCATAGAACACTACATCGAAAACAGCTTCGCCGCGTACTCCGCCAATCCACGCCGATTGAGCACACTCAACGCGCTGGCCGGCGCGCTTCAGCTTGTGGGCCGCGCGGACGAGGCCAGCGCTCTCATCGACGACGCCCTGGCGCGACAATCCGAGTTCGCCGACCAGGAGCAGCTCAATTGGGCCTATCAAGTCCGGTCCAATTTGCGCGCCGAGCTTGGGCTGGAGCAAGAGGCGCTAAAGGATCTGGCGCTCGGCGCCGAACAGGGCGAGGACGGACGCGTCGTCAATGTCAGCCAGCGCCTCAATCGCGCTGGGCTTCTTTTGAGTCAGGAGAGACCTGCGGAAGCGCTACGCGAAGCGCAGCGCGTGGATCCGGCCCATCTTAGTCCTTACGGCCGCTCAGTGCGCCGCTACATCATCGTGTGCAGCAATGCTGCTCTTGGCCTCGATGTTGACATGCGTGCAGTGTTGGCGGAGGCGGCGGCCAACGCCTCGGACTCATACATGAACCTGCAAGCCGCGGCTGAGTGCGCCGGCGATCTCGACCTTGCTGCGCAGGCGTTTGTCGAACGTCTCGACGATCCGATCGACCGTCGCGGCGCGATCATAAGCTTGCAGGGCTTTGCCGGCGAGCCCGCGCCAGAAAGCTGGCTGGCCAGCGATCCGCTCTATTCGCGTGCGGATGTGCAGGCGGCGATCGCGCGCGCGATGCACATCCGCACGTTCCCGATCAGGCGGCCTTAGCGGCCGGCGTGCGCCGCATCCCATTGCGCGACGGCTTCGGCGTCGCGCGGGGTGATGTCGGGGTAGCGCGGATCGGCTGTGGCCGGATCGAAGTACTTCCACGAGCGCGCGCACTTCACGCCGCGCGCCTTCTCCACCAGGACCGCAACGCCCGGCATCTCCGGCAGACGAAACGCGTCCGCCGGGCCCTCGCCGCCTTCGATGCGCAGGCCGCTGGTGATGCAGAGTTCGGCAAAATCCACCGCCTGCAATGAGGCGCGCAAGCCCTCGTCGCTGACGAACACGCGCGGGCTCGCCTCTAGCGCTGCCCCGATCAGCTTGTCGCGCCGCGCCACTTCCAACGCGCCGGTGACCACCGCGCGCGCTTCGCGCAGGCGCGCCATTTCCTCGCCGGCGAAATCATCCTCCCAGCTCTCCGGCGTCTCCGGGAATTGGCGCAGATGCACCGAGACGGAATCGGGAAAGCGCGTCAGCCACGCCTCTTCCATCGTGAACGGCAGGATCGGCGCGAGCCAAGCGGTGAGGCGCGAGAACGTCTCGTCGAGCGCCGTGCGGCACGCGCGCCGGCGCAAGCTGGTCGGCGCGTCGCAATAGAGCGCGTCCTTGCGCACGTCGAGATAGAACGCCGAGAGATCGACGTTGCAGAACTCGACGATGGCCGAGAGCGCGTCGCGGAACTGATACGTCGCGTACGCCTCGCGCACGGTGCGGTCGAGTTCGTAGAGGCGGTGGAAAAGCCAGCGTTCGAGCAGCGGAATATGGACCGCCGGCGCCTCGCCGGCATCCGCTCGCGCCGCTGCACCAACGCTGCCGGCGAGGGCGCCGGCGGTCCATAGGCGTTCTGAATCCTCGAACCCCTTCAACGCCCCGAGCAAATACCGCAGCGTATTGCGCAGCTTGCGGTACATCTCCGTCGATTGCGCCAAAATCGTCGGCCCAAGCCGCAGCTCGTCGCGATAATCCGCCGCTGCGATCAGCAGGCGGAACGGCTCGATGCCGAACTGCTTTTCCACTTCCTGCGGCTCGACGCCGTTGCCGAGCGACTTCGACATCTTCCGCCCGTCTTCCGCGACGGTGAAGCCGTAGGTGATGACTTCATCGTACGGCGCGCGCCCGCGCGTGGCGCAGCTTTCCAGCAGCGAGGAATGAAACCAGCCGCGATGCTGGTCCGATCCTTCGAGATAGAGCACGCTGACAGGATTAGCGAAGGACGGCCGGGTGGGATCGTCCCGATCGCCCAGCACGAATGCATGCGTCGAGCCTGAATCGAACCACACGTCGAGAATGTCCTCGACCTTCTCGTAGTCGTCGGCCTTGTACGCATTGCCAAGGAACGCCTGCGCGTCGGTCGCCCACCACACGTCGGCGCCGCCCTCGCGCATCGCCGCAACGATGCGCGCGTCGATTTCATCGTCCTGCAGGATCGCGCCATCCTTCTTCGACACGAAGATCGGAAGCGGCACGCCCCAATTGCGCTGGCGCGAGATCAGCCAATCGGGCCGGTCCTCGATCATGCCTTTGATGCGGTTCTTGTCGCGCTCGTCGCCGATGCGGTGCTGGCCCCAATCGACGCGATCGATCTCCTCCAGCGCCACTTGCCGCAGCGTCTTGCCGTTGTGATACGGCTTGTCCATCGCAATGAACCATTGCGGCGTGTTGCGGAAAATCAGCGGCGCCTTCGAGCGCCACGAATGCGGATATTGGTGCTTCAGCTGTCCGCGCGCGAGCAGCGCGCCCGCTTCGATCAGCGCATCGATCACCGCCTTGTTCGCCGGCCCATCCTTGCCGATGTTCTTGCCTTCAAGCTGGATGATCTCCAGCCCCTCGAAGCCGGGTGCGTCCTTCGTGAAGCGGCCGTCTTCGTCGACGGTGAACGGAATCCCCTCCTGCCCGAAGTTCTGCACCCAGATATTGAAGTCATCTGCGCCGTGGCCGGGCGCGGTATGCACAAAGCCCGTACCAGCGTCGTCGGTGACGTGCGAACCGGCGAGCAGCGGCACGTCGAAGGAATAAGCCCCCCGCTCCTCCTCGATGGAGGAGCTGTCAGCGCGCAGCGCTGACTGAGGAGGTGAGGCCCGGGGCGATCGGGGTTTCGCCTCTTGAGGCAAATCCCCTTGCTTCGCGCGATCACCTCCTCCGGCCGCGCTGCGCGCGGCCACCTCCTCCATCGAGGAAGAGGTTGGTCGCCAATCACGAAGCGGATGCGCGCACACCAAGCCACTCGGATCGACATCCATCACGCGTTTCGCAACGGAGATCTTCGCGGCACTGAAAACTTCGTTCGCTAGCTTGTCTGCGATTACGAGTTTATCGCCGATTTGCGCCCAAGGTTCGAATTGCAGATCGGTTTCGAGCGCAGTGACTTCGTACAGCCCGTACTCAATGCTGTCGCTGAACGAGATCGCGCGATTGCCCGGGATGGTCCATGGCGTTGTCGTCCAAATGACGATGCTCGCGTCCCAGAGCTTCGGGTGGCGCTTTGCCAACTGATCGGCCGCAAACATTCCGAGCAAACCAGTTGGCTGCTTCGCTTCTTTCGGTAGCCATCCAACGATCGGAAACTTCACCCAGATCGTCGGGCTCGTTTTCTCCGCGTACTCCACCTCCGCTTCCGCCAGGCTCGTCCGCTCCACCGGGCTCCACATCACGGGCTTCGAGCCGCGATACACCAGCCCCGTGCGCACCACGCGCAGAAACTCCGCCGCGATCGCCGCTTCGGCTTCGAAGCTCATGGTCGAGTAGTAGCGCTCCCAATCGCCCTCGATGCCGAGGCGCTTGAACTCTTCCTTCTGCAGCGGGATCCACTTGTCCGCGTACGCGCGGCAGGCGCGGCGAAACTCCACCGCCGGCACGTCCTGCTTCTTCCTGCCCTGCTTGCGGAAGTCCTCTTCGACCTTCCACTCGATCGGCAGGCCATGGCAGTCCCAGCCCGGCACATAATCGCAATCGAAGCCCATCATCTGCTTCGAGCGCACGACCAGGTCCTTCAGGATCTTGTTCTCGGCGTGCCCGATGTGAATCGGCCCGTTCGCGTAGGGGGGGCCGTCGTGCAGGATGAATTTCGGCCGCGCCGCAGCGTCTTCACGCAATCGCGCGTAAAGGTTGATCTCCTGCCAGTGCTTCACGCGCTCGGGCTCGCGCTGCGGCAAGCCCGCCTTCATCGGGAATGGTGTTTCCGGCAGAAAAAGCGTTTCGCGATAATCGCGACCAGTTGGCGCATCGGCCATAGGTCGTATCTCCAGCTGAGGGAATTACCGTGTAGCGATCCCGGACCCGCGGAGCCCTAAAAAAATGATAGGGGCGCTCAACGCGAGCCGGGCCTCAAATTCGAGGCGGACGTATTCGGGAACGGGCCGTCACAGTCACGTGTACGGCTGTATCACCGGCAACCTCGGCGCGCCATATGCATTGCTCCGGGGCGACAAGAGGTCTACATGCCCCGCCGGTCCGTAAGAACTACGCCGCAGACAATGACCACAGCGCACGATTTCACGTTCGCCAAGCTCGACGAGCCCGGCGAAATCAGACTGGAAGACTATGCCGGCAAGGCGGTGCTGGTGGTGAACGTCGCCAGCGCCTGCGGCTTCACCTCGCAATACCGCGACCTGGAAGCGCTCTACGAAGCCAAGGCGCCCAAGGGTCTCGTCATCCTCGGCGTGCCCTGCAACGATTTCGGCCATCAGGAGCCGGGCAGCGGGCGGCAGATCCGTGAGTTCTGCGACACCTCGTACCACGTTACCTTCCCCATGACCGAAAAGGTCGAGATCGTCCCTGAGCCGCGCCGCCACCCGTTCTACCAGTGGATCGCCGACGAACTCGGCGAGACCGCGCTGCCGCGTTGGAATTTCCATAAATACCTGATCGGCAAACACGGCGAACTGGTCGGTGCGTTCGGCTCCAAGACCGCGCCCCTCGCTCCGGACATGCTGGAAGCCATCAACAAGGCGCTCGCTGCCTAATTCCCAGGGCGCCAAGGTGTAATGCGCTTGCGCCAGCAATTTCCCTGCTTATCCTGGGGTTGCGGGAGGTGAGCCGTTGGCATCAGCCGCCAATCAAAGCAGTGTCGCCACGCCGCGCACGCAGGATCGCGGCGTCGCCCGCCGTCACGCTTTCCTCCAGGCCGCGCGCGAGGTGTTCCTCGAGCAGGGCTACGAAGCCGCCAGCGTGAATGACGTCGTGCGCCGCGCCGGCGGTTCGCTCGCCACGCTCTACGCGCAATACGGCAACAAGGAAGGGCTCTTCTTCGCTGTCATCCAGGACCAGCACGAACGCTTCATCCGGGCGATGACCCCTGAATGCGTGGATCACCTGCCACTCGAGCAAGGCCTGCAGGCGATCGGCGAATGCTTCGTGCGCGGCCTGCTTGCGCGTGACAACCTCGCCTTCTTCCGCGTCATGGTCGGCGAAGCGCGCAAGTTTCCCGAGCAGATGCGGCGCTACATCTCGACCGGCGGCGCCGACAAGGTGCTCGGCGTGCTCGCCGGCTTCCTGCGCGCGCGCGGCGTGACGGCCGACGACGCCGAAAACGCGGCGTCCTACCTGCTCGAACTCTGGCGCAGCCGCCACCATTACCGCGCGCTCGTCGACGACTCCTATGTCGTATCGGACCGAGAAATCTCGGAGCACGTCGCGCGCTCCATCCGGCTATTCCTTCAGGGCGCGCTGCCCCGCTGAAGGCCTGAACCGACGCTGCCCGATCCATTCAGAACTGATTCAGGCGCCGTTCAGGCGGCGCGGAAGATGCTGCAGCCTGCGAGGGGCCGTCCGCCAAGGACGACCCAGGGAGCACACAAATGAGGACCCTCATAGCGGCCATGGCCGCCTTGAGCGCTGTGGCGTTGGCGGCGCCTGCCTACGCCCAGCGCGGCGACCACGACCGCGGCCGCCACGCGCGCGACAACGATGACCGCGGCGATCGCGGCCGCCGCGGCGACGGCGAGCGCGGCGAACGGCGTGGCCATGAGCAGCGCGGCGAACGTCGCGGCCACGATCAACGCGGCGAACGTCGCGGCGAGGAGCAGCGCGGCGCCAGCGAACAAGTCCGGCGCAGCGTCGATCAACTGCTCGGCGACCGCGGCGGCGCGAATCGCGGCGATCGGCGCGAATGGCAGGGTCGACAGGATCGACATGGCGGCGCCTTCGGCGGCGAGGTTCGCCGTGGTGACGACGGCGACCGCGGCGAGCGCCGCCGCGATTGGAATCGCGGCGGCGATGACGGACAACGGCGCGACTGGAATCGCGGCGGCGACAACCGCGGCGAGTGGGACGGCCGCCGTCGCGGCGACAATGATGAACAGCGGCGCGATTGGAA
>Ga0073934_10001648_pt1 | contig 51884 bp, 45 predicted proteins | sample LarsenN4metaG_FD_76834 | JGI IMG/M metagenome (GOLD analysis project Ga0073934, IMG submission 76834) | Hot spring sediment bacterial and archeal communities from British Columbia, Canada, to study Microbial Dark Matter (Phase II) - Larsen... ...
GCGGCCCGAAGCAAAAAATCGCCCGCGCCACCATGCCCGCCATCGGCAGGCCGCATGATCGTCGCGCTCCCGGCTGAAACTGCCGCCGGCGAGAAGCGCGTGGCTCTGTTGTTCGGCGATGCGAGAAAACAGATTGACGGAAGAAGCGGCGTTATGTCTCGTGCCGCATCCTTCAACTACGGCGATGGCCAGTAGAGAAAGAGCGGTACTCCCGCGCGGCGAACGCAATCGGCGGCGACGCTACCCATGATCGCCCGTTCGAGACTGGCGCGGCCGTGGGTGGTCAGCGCCAACAGAGTTTCGGGCATGTCTTTGACGTATCGGCAAATCGCCGCCGCGGGCGCGCCATGAAGCACTTCCCACTCGACCGCAATCGCGTATTTTTCCTTGATATGAGCGGCGCGCCGGCGCAGATAGCCGGCTTCGCTAATGTCGCCCGCCTTATGGCTTTGCAGCGGCGTTGCCGGTTTGTCGGCCGACAACGCCTGAACCAGGGTCAATTGAGCCCCGAGCTCCTTAGCCGCTTTCGCCGCATGGGAGATCATCCGCTCCGCAAATTCACTGCCGTCGAGCGCGACAACAACTTGGGAAATTTTTTTGGCAGCAGCGCGATCACGGTCTAGCGGGCAATGCACAATCACCGGGCGGCGCGCCGCCCGAATCACCCGCAGGGCGACGCTGCCGACGATCGCTTCAGTCCAGGCGCTGCGCCCGTGCGTCGTCAAGGCGGCCACCGCACGCGGACTCCTTGCCAATTCTGCGGCGATGGCATCAGCCGGATCGGCGCCCACAACAACTCTCAGTTGGGCGCCATATTGCAGCGCGCACTGCCGCAGATAGTCTTCTTCCGATGCCAGCTCCGCCGGTTCGGCAATGACTCTGAGCAACGTCAACGTGCCCCCGGGGGCGGCGGTCAACCCGCGCGCCAAAGGCAGCACAGTTTCGGCCAGGGAAGAGCCGTCGAGACAGACAATGATTTCTTCGAACATTTTGAAATACCTAGCTCGGCGTCGGTGCTTCGCCAACGATTCGCACTGTGCTCGCCTGCGGCCCCTTCTCACCCATCTCTTCGGCAAAGTGGACCTGCGCACCGATCTCCAGGCGGTCGAAGCCGGGCGCCAGAACGCTGTTCTTGTGGAAGTAGACCTCGCGTCCATCCGGGGTCTGGAGAAAACCGTAGTCTTCGATGGGGAATAGTTTGCTCACGCGGGCCAGCGCAGGCGGCTGATGAATTTTCACTTTGCCGCGTCGGCGGCGCGCATGGTCCTGAAGCTTTCTTCCAGCAGCGTTGAAAGCATCGCGAATGGCCACATAAACATCCTCATGCGCCGCGTGTTTGCTGGGTTCATGGACCTCGGCAAAATCCGTGTCGGGTTGTTCGGTGTGGTTCAATCGAGCGGCAGCCAATCGTTTGGGCGCGCGATTCACCACCAGTTCAGCTCCCGGGACGGTCAGGTCGATGCGCACCGAATACGCTTTTCCTTTATGATGGTGGCGATGAGGCGCTTCGATGATGACGCGGCAGCTCATGATCCCGGGATAAAGCTCATCGAGCTTGACCGCTTTCTCTCGGACGCTGCTTTCGATCGCCGGGGACGGCGCCATGTCACGAAAGGTGATCTGCAAGGGAATTTTCATGCTTGCGAGCCTCCTTGGTTGGTTCTCGTACGATGCCGCATAGAGTTACGGCAAGAGATGTGCCAGAAAGCGGGTACGCCGCGTTTCGGCTGAGCTTGATTTTGGCGGGCAAATTGATGCGCGCCAAATTACCAGAACCCGTCCTTTCGCAAACGCGCGAAAGATAATCCGAAATCTTCTCAGCCGTAGTAAGCGGGTCCGGCGATCCAACTGTCAAATCAAGCGCCGACAGTGCGCGGCGCTGGAACTTAGTCGGCATGGTTCTTGCCAATTTTCATACATGGATTTCAATCTTCCGCGAAAGGAGCCCGGTCATGCCAATTCTCAAGAGACTAAAAGCGCTGCTCGATGAAGCGAAGGTCCCTTACGAAGTGTACAATCACGCGCTCGCCTACACTGCGCAGGAGATCGCTGCCAAGCAGCATTTTTCCGGCAACGAAATGGCCAAAGTGGTCATGCTTGAGGTCGACGATAATTTGGTTATGGGCGTCGTCCGCGGCAATGACAAGATCAATCTGAACGAAGTGCGCGATAGCCTCGGCGCGCGCCACGTGCGGTTGGCGACCGAAGATGAATTCATCGCCCGCTTCCCCGAATGCGAGATCGGCGCGATGCCTCCCTTCGGCAATCTTTTCGGAATCAAAGTTTACGTCGATCCGGCACTGGCGCAGGATGAGTACATCTATTTCAACGCGGGCAATCACGTGCAGACGGTGCACATGAAGTACAAAGATTTCGCCAGACTGGTACAGCCGGAGGTCAAGCGGCTAAGCGGTGCAATGAGTAAATTCGCGGCCTAGCCCCTGGAGCCGCTCCCCCATGGCAGCGGCATCAGCTCCCCTGGGGAATGACCTCGGTAAAGCCGGCGACGGATACCGAAGTTTCATAACGACCACCGCCATTTCTTGCTAGCGGCGATGACGGCTCAAACATAAATGGTATCCGTGCGCCGGGCTTTATTTCCTCTCGCAGAGTGTAATAAAAAGAGGAACTCGGATCCTGTTTTCCCGGTTTGGTTTCCGCATCCCACAGCCAAGTGTAGCGAATGAAGAGCTGCACGGCGCGAACGAGCCGAGGTGAACGATTGATCACCTCGCCAGAAACCGTCCCGTTTTTGACAACCACCTTTTCAAGCACCAAAACCTGGCGCGCATCTTCGTGAGTCTTGACACTCTGAGGCTGGACCGAGCCCGGGGTACTCAGCAGAATCCATGCGGAACTCGACGCCATCACCAGCCTGGTCCATCGTTCGTGTAAAAATCCCATGGCCCCTCCCTCGGGCAATAAATCGGGTTTGGCCCAGTCGCTCCGCCCAACCGGAGCGTTTTCACATGCAGTCTGTCGGTGTTCGACGTAGCGCCGAATCAGCCGACGCAAGCGTCATGCCGCGGGTGAATCCCCGCCCCGATGTGGCTCTGAATCGAACATCCGCCGCCGGCGTCTTCCCATCTCTGACTTAAATCGATGAGAAATTTTTCAGCGATGACAAGCGATCTAGACGCCCGTCCTCACTTGAGCCGGGCTGCGGGCGAAATTAGCAGCAAATACACCGCTCACGCCAGGCGATTAGGCAGCCTTCCATTTCCCTATTGGGCATGGGCTTTGCCTAACGCTCCAAGTGGAGGAGGAGGTTATGAAGAAGTCGATCGTTTTCATGCTGGCGTTCGCCCTACCGTTGCTCTACACCGGCGTCACCGCCACCCAGCCGACCAAGATCACCGAAAACTTGCGCCATGAATCTGTGGTGGTCCCGCTATCGATTCCCGACAAAACCCATATGGTGCAAATTGACAGCCTGTTGTTCGTGGAGCCCGGCGAGGCGGTGGGAATAGTGTTTTTCTACGATGATCCATCCACGAAGGCGTCGGTCGATTATATCGAAGTCTTTGACCCCGAAGGGCATTTGCTCTTAATCGCTTGGATCGATGGGAGGGGCATTTGTCAGGCGGCGATGGATCGCGGTCTGCTCGACGAGGAGAACCCAAAGATCGATCGAACGCTGGTGACCATATCGCTCGGCACTGAGCTGTAAGGCGTCGATGCACAGGCAAAAGAGGTATAAGCCAAGGAGGTACTATGGGACTGGAGTTTAAAAAAATACTGTGTCCGGTGGACTTGTCGGAGTTTTCCTTGCAAGCGCTGCGCCTCGCGGTGGATATGGCCGAAGCGAGCAACGCGACGCTGGATATCGTGCACGTCATTCACAACCCGTTCGATGAATTGTACATGACGGCGATCGCGGAGACCGACCCGGCGCTTCTCGATGCGTATGCGCTCGAGCCGCAGAAACGGGCGAAGATGCTGCGCGCCACCGAAGACCACTCGGAGGTGCTCCTCAAGCAATTCTGCCACGATACGGTGAAGCGCCATCCGAAGGTGCGCTACCATATTAAAAAGGGCGACCCTTTTGAGGCGATTCTCGACGCTGCGGAAGACTTCATGACCGATCTGATCGTGCTCGCCACCCATGGCCGAACCGGGATCAAGCGGCTCGTGATCGGTAATGTCGCCGAAAAAGTTGTCCGTCATGCTCCGTGTCCGGTGCTCACGGTAAAGCCTAGCGCCGCTGCGCGCGTTCAAGCGGCGGCGTGAGTGCGCGCGATCGAACCGGAACCGGACCATGGCTGAACCGCTCATGCGGATCGTCCATCCGTCGGATTTTTCCCGCGCCAGCCTGATCGCCTTTAGCCACGCGCTCAAGCTCGCGCTTGCGGCCAAGGCCGAACTGGAAATCATTCACGTGCGGCGCCACAAGATCGGCCGCGCCAAAGACGTGCACTGGAGTGATTTTCCCGGGGTGCGCGCTACGCTGGCGCGCTGGGACATCCTGCCCGTCGACGCCGGAATAGAAGAGGTCGGCAAGCTCGGCCTGCGGATCAAGAAAATTCTTAATGCCGAGCCTGACCCGTTAAGCGCGATGGTCGACTACTGTGAGAAACATCCGCCCGATTTGCTCGTCTTGGCGACTCACCAGCGTGAAGGGCTCAACCGCTTGCTGCACAAAGCCGTCGCCGAACCTCTGGCGCGGCGCGCCCGTGCCATGACGCTATTCGTTCCAGCCCATGGCCACGGATTCGTATCGCCGGCAAGCGGCGCAGTGACGCTGAAACGAGTCCTCATTCCGGTCGATCGTGCGCCTGACGCGCAAGGCGCGGTGGAGGAGGGGTTCTTTCTCGCCGAAGGGTTGGCTTGCCATGACGTCGAGTTCAAGCTGCTGCACGTCGGCGCCGATCAAGGCATGCCGACGCTGTTTCTACCGCATCACCCAGGTTATCGGTGGAGCAAGCAAATCGTGGATGGCGATCCCGTGGGCGCGATCCTCAACGAAGCGAAGGCGTGGCGGCCCGACCTGATCGTTTTCGCGACATTAGGACATACGGACCTTCTCGACGCCCTCCGCGGCAGCACGACCGAGCGCGTGCTGCGCGCAGCCGAATCCGCCGTGCTCGCGGTTCCCGCCAAGCGAGCGACGGCGAGATAGCGAGGATCGTTGCTGTAAAAATCCTCAAGCCGCGCAATCGCGGCAGTCGGCGCGCGCATTTTCATCGATCAGCGATAGCACTTGGCCAGGACGGCAGCCGTAACGGTAAACCGTGATGCCCTTCAGGTGGAGATCACGGGCGAGCAGAAAGATTTGTTTAACCCGCGAAGGCGGTGCATCCGCTGGTAGATTGACCGTCTTAGAGACGGCGGCGTCGATATGTTTTTGAAATACGGCCTGCATGCCGAGGTGATACTCGGGCGTGATTTCCAGGGCGTGGGGAAAGCGCCGGCGCAGCTCCAGCGGGAGTTCGCATAAGCCTCTTATCGAGCCCTGTTTTTCGATGCTCTTGCGCGCGCTTACGCCGACGGCGCCGAGCTTTGCCAGTTCGGTCTCGATCAGCGGGTTGATTTCGATATGGATACGGCCGTCGAGCAGGCGCCGTGACAGCGCTAGCGCAAAGTACGGCTCGATCGACGCCGAAGTGCCGGCGATTAGGCTGATGGTGCCCGTCGGAGCAACGCAGGTGACCGTGGCGTTGCGCAAAGCCGTAAAGCCGCGACGCGGCCAGATGCTTTGCGCGAAGGCTGGAAAGGAGCCGCGGTGCTGCGCGATCTCGGCGGATGTCGACCAGGCTTCCGCACTGAGAAACTTGGCGATCTTGTCGGCCACGAGCAGCGCCGATTCGGAATCGTACGGGACGCCCATGCGTGAGAGGACTTCGGCCAGACCCATCACGCCGAGGCCGATTTTGCGCGTGAGTCGAGTCGCTGTTTCGATGACGCCGAACGGATAGTGATTGGCATCGATGACGTTGTCGAGGAAAATCACTGCATCATGAATGGCCTCGCCCAGGCGCGCCCAGTCGAGATCCTGTTTTGCGAAGAAGGCCGGCAGATTGATCGAGCCGAGGGTGCAGGACTCATAAGGGAGCAGCGGCTGCTCGCCGCACGGATTGGTCGTTTCGATGACGCCCAGAAGCGGCGTCGGATTGGCACGGTTGATCTCATCGAGAAAAAGCAGTCCGGGATCACCGGTAGCCCAAGCCGCTTCGCTGATCTGGTCAAACAGTTCGCGCGCGCGCACTTGGCTCGCAATCGCGCCGTTACGTGGATTGCGCAGCGCGAAGACACCATCACGATCGAGCGCCGACCAGAACTCATCCGTGATGCCCACCGAGAGATTGAAATTTGGCAGCCGCAAAGGATCTTTCTTGGCATCGATAAATGCTTGAATATCGGGATGATCGATGCGCAAAACCGCCATATTGGCGCCGCGGCGGCAGCCGCCCTGACGGATCACGGCTGTCGTATGATCGAACAGATCCATGAAAGAGAGCGGTCCGGATGTGACGCCGCCGGTGGAGCTGACTCGATCTTCGGACGGCCGTAGCCGGCTAAATGAAAAACCAGTACCGCCGCCGCTTTGATGGATGCGAGCCATTCGGCCGAGCGCCGCAAAGATCAAATCTAGATCGTCCTCGATCGGTATCACGAAGCAGGCGGCCAATTGACCCTGGGGCGACCCGGCGTTCATCAGTGTCGGTGAGTTGGGTAAAAATTCGCGCCGGCGCATGCGCGCAAGAAAGCGCGCTTCCCAATACTGGACATCCTCCCCATAGGCGCGCGCCGGCGCGGCGACGGCAAGCGCGACACGCTCGAACATCTGATCGGGCGATTCAACGATTTGGCCCCTATCATCACGGCGAAGATAGCGCTCGCGCAAAAGCTCCATAGCGATGTCGGAAAAAGCGAGATCCTCACCGGGGACCATCATGCCGGCCGCTGTCATGGTTTTGCCAATGGCGCTTAAAACTCGGACGAACTCCCAATGCGTGAACACGCAATCTCAGTGCCTCGACGACGCCGCCGATTCGCCGCTCGAATAGCTGCCGGAACTCCCTGTTCTTTTGCGGCGCTGCGAAGCGGCCCGGTTCTGCTTCGCACGGTTGACAAGAGTAACCGTCATAGACCGTCGGCCGCGGTCGAACTTGCTGGTTCGCGGTTTGCTATTTGCCTAAAGGGAAAACAAGGCAAGCGCGCAAGGGGGTGTCTTATGGTTTACCAAAAGAGCTGGTCCGATTGGTGGCGGCAGTTTCTTGGGGTGTCTCCCGACGGTTACCGCGAGGTCCTCAAACTGCTGCAAGAGCGCTATATCGAAGAGATGCGGCACGTCAAGCTCTATACCGAGCATGCCCAAAGGATGCGCTACCCACAATTCCGCGAACGGCTTCTGGCGATTGCAGCGGACGAGGCGCGCCACGCCGAGTGGCTCGCCGGGCGCATCGGCTTGTTTGGCGGGAAACTGCCGAGTGTACCCGAGACTGCCGCGAGCGAAAAGAATGCTTGGCAGGATCTGCTAGCGGACCTCGACGAGGAGAAACACTGCTCGGCGGAACTGGTCGAAATCATGCAGACCGTGCGCAACGAATTACCCCAAGTAGCCGAAGCGCTGGAGCGGATTTACGAGGACGGCATTAAGCACCGCGCCGAAATCCGGGACATGCTGATGCGCAGCGATCCGCAATCGGAAACGACGATTTGAGCGCGAAGTCGATTCTTGCAAAATTTTGTCCGAGGCGATGCCGCAAGAGCGCTAAGGCGCAAAGCTCTCGAGTATCAACAACTTGGCCTTGCGCTTCGCTGCCTCGTTTGAAACTGATGGAGCAAACTTTCTTCGACATGGCAACGGTCGCGGCGATCGCGGCGCTCTGGGGCCAGTAACAAATCTTCTTGAGAACGGCTCGCGCAAAGCACGCCAAGGCCCGAAAGACATCTCCACCCGGCCTTCACGGCCATAGCGGGCTATCGGAGAGATCCTGCCACCATCAGCGGTCGTGGTTCGTTTGACAATCGGCACTTCTTCGACGGGACAGCGTCCGTAGGGTGACAGCCTCGCCCGGCCGGTGCGCGGAAAACTATGCAAAGAAATTCCCGCGGGTTGTAAATGAGGGGCACTCAGATTAAAACTGAAGCCAGCCCATCTACAACAGGACGCATCATGCCCGTACTTGAAAAAATCTCTCATCAGATCCGTGAACTGCGCAAAACCGACTCGGTGTTGTGGATGATCGCGCTCGGTCATACATTCACGCACTGGTGCCCGGCGACCTTCTATTTGTTGCTGCCTTTTCTGGTCAAGGAAATGGGCCTTTCCTACAGCCAAGCCGGTTTCCTCGTGACGATTCGCGCCGCGGCCAATCTCTTGATTAATATTCCGGCCGGAATGCTGGTCGATTTGATCGGCAAGAAGGCGCTGCTCATGGCGCTTGCCCTCATCGCCACCGGCGTTCCTTATTTTCTGGTCGGCATCAGTCAAAACTTTTTTTGGATCGCTTTGTTCATGGCATTCGTCGGCGTGGGAAATTATCTCTGGCATCCGGCGGCAATCTCGACGCTTTCGGATAAATATCCGGACAAGCGCGGTTTTGCCATTGCAATCCACGCCATGGGGCCGAATATCGGCGAGAGCATCGCGCCGCTTTTCGTCGGCGTACTGCTGCTCTATCTTTCCTGGAGAAATGTCCTGTTCATTAACTTGATCCCCGGCATCGTGATCGCGTTCGTGCTGTGGAAATTTCTCTTCGGCAAACTGCAAAGCCGGGCGGAGTCGAAAAAAGGTTTATCCGCGCGGGAATACCTCACCGGCATGAAAAAACTGGCGCAAAACCCAAGCATTCTCATGCTCGTTTTGGTTGCCGGGATGCGCTCAATGACCCAGCAGGGTCTGCACACCTTCATCCCGATCTATCTGACCAACGATCTCGGTCTGTCGAGCGCGTTGGCCGGACTTTACCTTTCGGTGATTCAAACCGCCGGCATGATCGGCACGCCGATCGCGGGCAGCATGTCCGACAGCCGGGGCAGAAAACGGGTGCTCACCGCGGGGCTAGTTTCCACCAGCGTGGCGCTTTTCGTGCTCGCCTATTTCCGCTTGAATTGGCTGTTCATCAGCGGCCTCGCCGTGCTCGGGTTCTTCCTCTATGCGGTGCGGCCGGTGATCTGGGCCTGGGTGCTCGACTTGAGTCCGAAAGAAGTCGGCGGCAGCACGGTGAGCTTTTTTTCCGGCTCACAGTCGCTGCTCAGCTCGATCTCGCCGTGGCTTTGCGGGGTGATCGCTGACCGCTGGGGCATTCTTACGGCCTTCTACTTTCTCGCCGGCACCGTGTTTGTCGCCAACCTCGTCGTGATGGCGATCCGCGAGGATGCCAAGGAGGCGAACGCGCTGGTTGAAGAACCCGCTTAAAATGGTATCTGGATATTGTCGGCCAGGGGGCGCTTAAGATTCTCGGACCAACGTTAGGGAGGAGTCGCTCATGGATGTGGTTGCAAGATTGGCGTTAACCGGCGTCATGGGACTGCTATGGAGCATAGCCCCGGTGTTCGCGCAGGCACCCTTTTATCAGGGAAAAACTATCACGGTCTTGCAGGGACGCGAACCGGGCGGCACCGGCGATTCGCGCGCGCGTGCGGTGACGCAGTTTCTCCAGAAGTACATACCCGGCAATCCGACGATCATTCACGAATTCATGGCCGGCGGCGGCGGCCTTAGAGCGGCCAATCACATGTACTCTGTGGCCAAGCCGGACGGCTTGACCATCGGCAGCGTCAGTTCCGGCATGCTTAGCAGCGCGATCTTGGGGAGTCCGGGCGTAAAATATCAGTTCGAAAAGTTTCATTACCTGGGCGCGCCCGACGCCGGCGGCCATTACGTTTTCTACACCCGCAAGGAAGCGGGCGCGAGCAATTTGGAGAAACTGCGCGCCGCATCGGGCATTCGCATCGGCGCGCAATCGGTAGGCCACAGCAATTATAACCTCGGCCGATTGGCGGCCTATCTGATCCCTCTGAAAGAGGCGCGGCTCGTTACGGGATACTCAAGCCCCGAAATCGATGCCGCCGTGTTGCGCGGAGAGCTCGACGGGCGTTTTAATCAGTCGCATACGATTTTCCAAAGGTTCCCGGAATGGTACGAGAAAGGATTGATGGATTTTCACGTCGTGCTGGAAATTCCACGCGGCGATAAACATCCCAAGTTCGCCAATTTGCCCGAGCTGGAGAGCTTTGCGAAGAACGAACGAGAACGGCAGCTGGTCCAGCTGCAGCGCGGTTTTCGTCTGTCCGGCTCGCCCTTCATTTTGCCTCCGGGAGTTCCGCGCGAGCGCGTGGCGCTGCTCCAGGAGGCCATGACCAAGGCATTCAAAGATCCTGAATTTCCCGCTACGTTCAAGAAAATGGTCGGTGACGAAGCGGAGATCGTTTTGCCCCATGTGATGGACAAGGGGATCAAAGAGTTGCCGCGCAATCCGGAAGTGATCGAGCTGCTCACCAAGATCGCCGGGCCGAATCCGCTACCGGCGCGATAAGCTGGAGGTTCTATGGCGCGAGTCAAACATATCGCGATTCGAACAAACGATGTCGAAAAGACGGCGGCCTTTTACAAAGAAGCCTTCGGTCTCGAGCAGGCCGGCGTCGGCCAGAGCGGTGTCTACCTCACGGACGGCTATCTGAATATCGCGATCCTAAGCATGCGTTCGGCCGTCGAGGGCGAGACCATGAAGCTCGGCCTCGATCACGTCGGCTTTCAAGTCGATGACGTGAACGGCACCGTGGCCAAGATTCGCGCCCTCGGCGGCAAAGCGCTCAACGAACGGAACGATGGACAGAATGGCGATCCGTCAAAGCCACAGTCTTATTTTGAAGTTAAATGCGTCGCTCCCGACGATCAGGTGATCGACGTCTCCAACGCCGGCTGGATCGGCGCGAGCAAATAGCTGTCGTCAATTCATTGACGACAGCGGAGAACATAGAGGCCAAAGGAATCCGATAGCCCAAGCAAAAGTATCCTAATGCTATTTTGCGCTTTTTGCGTTCTTTGCGATCAAATCCTCCGCTTCTAAATCCTGTACACGCGAGCCGCAGTGTCGTGAAACAGCGCGGATCGCTCGCTCGCGGAATATCTCTCCGTTAGCCGCTTGAAGGCGTTCCAAAGAGTAACGTAGTGGTTGGATGATTTCTCCACCGGAAAATTGCTCTCCAGCATGCAGCGTGCAACCCCGAATCGCTCGATGCAGTGTTCGAAATAAGGTCTTAATACCTCGGCCAATTCTGCTGACGACGGCTTCGTTGCCCGCTCGTGCCAATCATAGCCGGAGCGCTGCGAGCCGGCGCCGCCGAGTTTCACGACCACGTTGGCACATTGCTCGACTCGGTCGATACCCCTGCGCCAATCTTGAAAAACCTGTTCGCGCTTGCCGGCATAAGGGCCGATACCAAGAGGCGCGCCGATGTGGTTGAGAATAATCGTTACGTCGGCAAACGCCGCAGCGAGATCGGCGACTTCTCTGAGCTGCGGGTGGTAAACCCAAGCATCGAAGCTCAAGGCAAATTTCTTGAGCCAGTAAAATCCCTGACGAAAACGAGAATCGGCGAGGAGGCCGCGCGGCGCTTCGCTGCGTAGCTCCGGGCTTTGTTCCCAGGTGGCCGAGTGGCGGATGCCGCGAAAACGAGTCGGGCTCGCGGCCAAATGCGCTTCGAGCACCGGCGCGACAGCATCGCCCCAAGTGAGGTCGGCATAACCGACGATCGCCGCCGCAACGCGAGTCTTGATCGCCGCGTCGGTAGCGACGCATTTGGCGATGCTTTCGAGAAACTCCGTTTCGCCGACCGGCCGCAACTCCTCAGGGCCCTCATGGCGATAGCCGTAGCGGCACTCTACTGCAACGGTAGAAACGATATTGTGGCCGCTATGCAAATCGTCCATTAACTCGTTTAAGAGGTAATCCGCCGCCGGCCGCCGCCAAAGATGATGATGGGCATCGCAAATCGGCAGCTCCGGCTCCAGTGCCGTTTCGAGTCCATCTGCGGTAGGGCGTCGATCGTAAACTTGCATGGGCTTTACTATTGCCAGCTTCTATCGCCAAGTGGAAGTAAGAAATGCCGTAACGACTGGCTTGCGCGTTGCATGCTCTGCGTTGGCGGGCGGAGACATTGCAGTCCGACGCGGAGTTATAGGCCGGCTGTCCCGCAGCGCGGACGGAGTTCTCGCAGATATGGGACGAGTCTGAATGAAAGGAGATGGCAATGGTCCAACTCGGTTGGAAAGCAGGTACCGAACAGTATGCGCCGGATGAGTTGCTGGAGTACGCCATAGCGGCCGAAGAGGCCGGGTTCGATTCCATCGATGCGAGCGATCATTTTCATCCGTGGGCCGAAAGTGGCCAGGCTTGCTTCGTCTGGTCTTGGCTCGGTGCAGTGGCCGCAAGGACTAAGACGATCAAACTTGGCACGGGCATAACCTGCCCGACCTTGAGATATCATCCTGCGGTGATCGCGCAAGCGGCAGCGACGGTTGCCTGCCTCGCGCCGGAGCGTTTTTTTCTCGGGGTTGGGACCGGCGAGGCTTTAAACGAGTATTCGGCTATGGGGCAATGGCCCAGTTATAACATCCGCCGGGCGCAGCTCGGCGAAGCGATCGAGTTGATTCGCGCTCTCTGGTCGGGAGAGAAAGTGTCGCACCGCGGCGCCCACTACCAGACGCGCAAGGCGAAACTTTACACTCGGCCCGAAGGCGTTATACCGCTTTATATTTCCTCGATGGTTCCGAACAGTGCTGAGTTCGCCGGCAAATACGGTGATGGATTGATCACCGTCGGCGGTGAGGAGCCCGAGACCTATCAGGAGATTTTCGAAAACTTCACCAAGGGCGCCAAGGAGGCCGGCCGCGACCCGGCGCGTATGCCGCGTATGATAGAGATCGCCGCCGACTTTACGGCAGATCCGGAAGAGGCGATCGAGTGCAGAAAACAATACTGGGCGGGGGCTTACGTTCCGGCTCTTTTTACCGAAAGAATCTACACCCCGGAAATGTCCGAGCAGAACGGCAGAGCCGTGGGTTCGGATACCATCCGAGAGTCCGTATGCATCTCGGCGGATCCGGAGGTCCATATCGAGCATGCGCGGCGATACATCGAGTTAGGCTTCGATCATTTGATCTTTCATGCCGCCGGGCCGGATCAGCGCGCGTTTATCGAAGAATACGGGCGGCGCGTCCTGCCGCGGCTGCGCGAGCTATCCAAGAGAAAAACACGATCGGCGCGAAAAACCCGGTCGGCGGCATGATCGCCGCGAGCGAAACGGGTTCCAGCTCTCTTAACGGATGTGCCAGGTCCGCGGCAGCGTCAACTGGATGGCTAGCATCGCCAGAGCGCCGGCAATACCCATTATGACAGTGGCCCACCGGGCGCCCGAAACAGCCGCCAGCGCGCCGATGATCACGCTGCCGAGGGTCATGACCACTTGGGCCATGTGAAACAGCGCAATCGTCCGGCCGCGAAATTCCGGCGGCGAGTAGGTTTGTAAAACGGTTTGCACCAAAGCGTGTGAACAGACGTTGGCCAAACCGATGACGGTCATGAGAAACAGCGAGAAATGGAACCAGGGGGAGGCGCCGAAAAGCGCGCTAGCGATACCGTAAAGCGCCACGCCGCCCAACATGATCTTGCCGCGCGCCATGCGGTCGCCGAAACCGGCGATGATGACTGCGCTGCCGAGCGCGCCGACGCCCATCGCGGTGAGCAGCAGACCCTGACCGTTGGCGCCGACCAGCAGAATATCGCGCGCAAATACCGGCAGCAGGGTGGTGAACGGCACGATGAACAACGCGGCTAACATCGAAATCAATAAGGCGGCGCGCACAGTCTCGTTTTGCCAACTGAAGCGCCAACCTTCGACGATGCTGCGGCCCAATGAGGCGTGACGGCCGCGCCCGTGCGCGGCTGCTGCACGCCCCTCGATGCCGCTCAGGCGAAAGGTCCAGTAGGTTGCCAGCAGGAAAAAAAGAGCCTGAGCGGCATAGGCGCCGCCGGTCCCCCATACCGTGATCAGAACGCCTGCCAGCGCCGGTCCGAGACTGCGGGCGACGTTGAAGACCATCGATCCGAGACCGATAGCATTGGTCAGATGCGTGCTCGGCACGACGTCGGCAATGATCGCGGCGCGCGCCGGATGATGGAAGGTTTGGGCGACCGCCATGCCGAACGCGGTGGCGTAGACATGCCAAGGCTGGATGGCGCCGGCAAAAATGAGCAGTGCGAGCGCGCCGAACATCAAGCCGTCGGCGATCTGCGTCGTGACAATCTGCATTTTGCGCGAATAGCGATCGGCGACGCTGCCGGCAATGGGAGATAAAAACAAAATCGGCAGCGCCTGCACGCCGCGGATCATGCCAAGCTGGACGGTGGAATCGGTAAGCTCATAGATCAACCAGCCGCGCGTTACCTGATCCATCCAAAAACCCATCGATGCGAACACGTGGCCGATCCAGAGAAGGCGAAAATCACGATGGCGCAGAACTTCGATGGCAGGATGGTGCAGCGCTTTGTCGAGGAAGCGTCGGCGTCGTTGCGGCGCGGCCGGCGAGTCTTCGGCAGAGTCTCGTATCTCTTCTCTCTCGATGCGGTCTGGAGGCAAAATAAAACTCCCGGGCGCGTGAAAAGTTGCCTTAAAGTGGGATGCTCGCGCGGCGCCAAACGGCACAGCGAAACGGCTCGTGTCGATCGGCGTTTATAGGCCGTAGAAGGTCCGAGAGTTATGCTCGAGGATCTTGTCGGCTTGAGCTTTGCTGATCCGGCCCTGGTCGATCCAGCCGCGCACCTCATCGAGGGCGCTCAGGTTGGCCGAAATGTCGGTATGGCTATAGTCGGTCCCGATCATCAGATAATCTTCGGTGCCAAAGCGCAAGATCGACTGCACGTCATCGATCGGATCGACGGTGACGAACAGCCGGTTTCGGCGAAACAAATCCGGTTCCAGCTCGTGGAGACTGGGCAGCCGGGTCTGTTTTCCGCGCAGCGACTGGCGTTTCACCGCGCCCAGCTGAGAGACCGTGTACGGAATCCAGGAGGCGCCCGATTCGATGAAGCCGAATCTCAGCTGGGGAAATTTTTGCGCAATCCCGGAACTGGCAACCGCGCTGAACGAGTACATAACCGGAAAACCGCGGTCCCATTCATGGCCGGGAAGCGGATGTCCGGTGTGAATGCACAGGGGCAGGTCGAGGCTGCTCGCCTCTTCATAAATCGGAAAGAAATGCGGGTCGGTGACATAGCGGTCAAGATCGAAGCCGCGCTTGAAGATAGCGCAGGCGCCGTTTTGCTTCGCCCAGCGAAGTTCCTCGACGGCTTTTTCCGGGCGCAGGAGCGGCAGCACCGCTGCCCAGCGCAAGCGGCCGTTGGTCGGCGCGCATTTCTCGGCGATCCAGCGGTTGTAGGTGGTGGTCAGCGCCCACTCGGCTTCGGCATTGGCAGTATTGTAGCGGATGAAAAAGGTCGGAAAAATCACCTGGACGTCGACGCCCATTTTGTCCATATGGGCCACACGACCCGGCACGTCTTCGAGCTCGCGGAAGGCGCGCGGCGGATGGTTGACCTCATCGCGAATGGCGCGATTTTGCAGCCGCCCCTCGACCACCCAGCAGCGGCTGTTGGTGGGGTTGTAGCCGGCCCGCTTAGCCTCCTCGGGCGCCATCGCGATCGTCACCGGGATGTACTTCGCATACGGCGTACCCTCCAACCGTTTCCAGGTGGACTCGGATTCATCGACGTGGGTGTCTGCATCAATCACCGGCATGCGATCCTCCTATTAGTGCTGCGGCCGCTTTGGCGCGATGGCCCACGGCAGCGCAAACGCGCTCACGAGCGGAGTTGTCCATCGGCTCTAAATACGGTTACAGTTTCCGGTTTTCTCTGTCAAATCACTGAGGCGGCATGTGAATAGCGAGTGACGAGTGGCAAGTAGGCGACTGGGAAGGAAGTCTACGCTTATGATTTCGCGACAAAGCCGGCGGCTTTAATTCCTTCGATGGCACAGGCTTCGTCTTCGTCGGCCGTCCCGCCGCTGACGCCGACCGCGCCGGCAATGTCGTTGCCGTCCATGATCAAGACACCGCCAGGCACGGGCACGACTTTGCCTTGCGACATGGTCGAGAGGGCGCCGAGAAACGCCGGGCGTTCTTTCAAGCGCTCGCCCAACGCGCGACTCGATTCACCCATCCCGACTGCGCCCCAGGCTTTGCCAATGGCGATCTCCGGCCGCAGGATGCTGGCGCCGTCTTCGCGTTTGAGGACTTTCAAATGGCCGCCGTGGTCCAATACCGCGACGCACATGGGCCGATAATTCTCCGCGCGCGCCCTGGCGAGGGTTCGATCCGCGATGACGTTGGCCTTTTCCAAAGTGAGCTTCATATTTACCTCCAAAGTAAGCCGTGGCTTATGGTCTCGGATCCGGAGCTTCGTCGCCAAGAAGGTGCCGGGGCGCAAAGCTCGGCAGAACTTTTGCTGTGTCGCGAGGATATCGAACGCGGCGACTGGCGCCGTTTTTCGCCGGCATTCCGATCGCTAACCGAGCTTGACGCCAAGGATCACGCCGAGTTCTTCGAAGCATGCCATTGCCGCGGCTTGGTCGTTGCGCTCTTGGCGGCTCTGTGTGCGCAGCACGGGGTAAAAGCTCTTCGACAGCCAGTAGTAGATGTTTTGGATTTTCCAAAGGTTGACCCAGAAGGGCAGGAGCGGAATCAAGCTCAGTGTCTGCTTGAGCTGTTGTAGCGTCGCCGCCGCCGGCGCGGGGCCGAGCGATTCCGCCAGGCGCTCTAGATGGGTCCGGTAGGCAAATTCGAGCGTGGCGCTATCGAGCGCAAGGCCTTCGAATTGAGCGGCTTGCACCAGGCTCTTGACGCGATCCGCATCGACATTCTCTTTCTCCAGCTCGCGGCTTAAGTCTTTGTTGACGACGAACTCGGCGGCGCTCAAAAACTCTTTGGGCAGCGGAATATGGATGCTTTTGAGAAAGCGCATGAGCGGCGCGCGCTGCTCGTAGATCTGCCGATAGAGCGATTCGGTTTCGCCCAAAGCGGTCGCCAATATTTTCTCGAGCAATTTGCGCCGCTCGTCGCGGAACAGCGAGCGCAGCGAGTAGTTGGATGCGCCGAAACGGCGATCCATCAGCCGGATCACTTCGGCAAAATCGGCGCCGGCGAAAGGCTCGGCCAATTCTTGGGCCAGATAGGCTTCGACTTCATCGCTCAACACCGGGCGCACGCCGCCATTGACGTGATGATCGCCGATGTGCAAAACGCCGAAGCTGAGTTGCGCGCACTCGAGAGTGATTTTGGAAGTGAGATCGATTCGGCCGACGGCAAGTCTCGCTTTACCGGCGGCGAACGTCTGAAAATCTTTTTGCTGGACCTGATAGCAGTAAATATCCGCTTGCTTCGGATAACCTGCAAAGATCGAGCTGACGGCGTAGTGGGCGCCGACTCTTTCCCAGTCCACCCGCGCCGGCCGGACAAACTTCTCATAGATGTCGCGTCCGGTGCCATGCTCGACGATGTTGCTGCGGGCGCGCGCCAAGCGGTCGCAAAAGGCGCTTTCTACGTGATCGCCGAACAACTCTTCGGCGAGCTGCACGGCTCGGGCGGCAAACTGGATCACCTGGACGGTTTCGATGCCCGACAGTTCGTCGAAAAACCAGCCGCAGCTCGTGTACATTAACAAAAGCTGGCGCTGCAGCTCGAGGAGTTTAAGCGCGCGCACGCGCTCGGACGCGTTCAGTTGGCGCGCCCCGTGGCGGTTTAAGAAGCGCTCAATGTTTTCCGGCGAGCGGTCGAGCACCACGTCAATATAAGCATCACGGGCCGCCCACGGATCGGCGAGATATTTACGCGCATGGATCTCCCAAGGGGGAGCCAAGTTGTCGCGCAGCCAATCGAGGGCGTCGCGCAGGGGACGGCGCCAGGCTTGGTGCCAATCGGCATGGGCTCCGGAGTTGCAACCGCAATCGTCGCGCCAACGTTCAACGCCATGAGCGCAGCTCCACGAGCTGTTCTCGACGATTTGGACCTCGTGCGTGGGCGGCCTTTTGGCCAGAAATTCGCCGTAATTGGTGAGTCGGGCGAGCGCCCGTGATTCGATCTGGTCGAGGGCATAGGCGAGCGCCATGTCGCCAAACTTATGATGATGCCCGTAGCTTTCGCCGTCGGTAGCGATGTGCATGAGCTGCGGCCAATCGCGCTCCTCGCTGAAGCCGCCAAGCAGTTTGGTGATGAAGGTTTCGCCGTTGGAAAGCAGCCCCTCGAAGGCAACGCCGCGCGCGGTTGGTCCATCGTAAAAAAACACCGCCAGCGATTTGCCGGAAGGCAGGACTTGCCGGTAGGCGCGGCTCGGATCGATGGCGGCGCCGTTGATCTCAAACCAATCCTTTTCGCCGATCGGCCGGAAGCGAGCCGCTTGATGGGGCGCGAGGATGGTGAAGCGAATTCCGTGATCGGCGAGGGCCTCGAGGGTTGCCAAATCGACCGCCGTCTCGGCCAGCCACATGCCTTCGGGTGCGCGTTTGAACCGATGCTGAAAATCGCGGATACCCCAACGGATCTGTGTTAGGCGATCGCGCCGGTTGGCGAGCGGCATAATCACATGGTTGTAAACCTGGGCGAGCGCCGAGCCGTGCCCGGAAAAGGTCTTTTGGCTGTCGCGGTCGGCCGCCAAGATTGCGGCGTAGACCTCGGGGGCCTTCGCTTCCATCCAGGACAGCAGCGTCGGTCCGAAGTTGAAACTTATTCGAGCGTAGTTGTTGATCAGCTTGACGATTTTATTTTCGCCGTCCAGGATACGCGCAACCGAATTGGGCGCGTAACATTCGGCGCTGATGCGCTCGTTCCAGTCGTGGTACGGATAAGCCGAATCCTGCAACTCGATAGCTTCGAGCCAGGGATTCTCCCGGGGCGGTTGGTAGAAATGGCCGTGAATGCAAAGGTAACGATCCATGGGAGAAAATTAGGGAGCAGCAGGGTTACATCGACTGTTCTTTCGCTCGTTTGAATATCTTTCGATTGCGCGCTTGGCGATCCGCCTCAGGGATGGGTCATGACCCAATTGGTTTTGCGCGGCCCGCGCGCCAGCACGACGATGCCCGTCGGCGAGACAAAATAACGCTCGCGGTCGGCCGCAGCGTCATAGCCGATCTCTGCGCCCGACGGAATGACATTTGCCTTGTCGATGATGGCATTGCGGATGAGGCAATGTCTGCCGATCTCCACCCAGTCGCCGATCACCGAGTTTTCGATCCGACTGTAGCTATGGATGCGCACGTTGCGGCCGACAACGCAATTATGGACCCGGCTGCCGCTGATGATCGTGCCCTCGGCGACGATCGAATTGAGCGCCATCCCCTGACGATCATGCCAGTCGAAGACAAATTTCGCGGGCGGATCGGCGTAACTCACCGTGCGCAGCGGCCAAGCGCGATTGTACAGATTGAAACACGGGTCAACCGAGCAAAGATCCATGTTGGCGTCGTAGTAGGCTTCGATGGTGCCCAGATCGCGCCAGTAGCTCGCTTCCTCACCCTTGGACGGATTGGGCACGCGGTTTTTGCGAAAGTCGTAAGCGAACATCTTGCCGCCGTCGACGAACTTTGGCAACAAATCTCGGCCGAAGTCATGAAGGCTGGCGTCGCTCTCGGCATCCTGTTTCAACGCTTCAATCAAAACCGGGGTGTCGAAAAGGTAGTTACCCATCGAAACCAGGGCTAACTCGGGATCTCCGGGTATCGATTTGGGGTGCTTGGGCTTTTCCTCAAAACCGACGATCCGCCATTCGCGGTCGACTTCGACGACGCCGTAGCGCGAGGCTTCTTCAAGACTGGCCGGGATCGCCGCGACCGTGACTTGAGCGCCGCTGGTTTGATGATGATCGATCATCTGGCGGACGTTCATGCGGTAAACATGGTCCGCGCCAAAGACGGCGACCAGTTTGGGATTATGCCGCTCGAGCAAGTAGAGGTTCTGGTATACGGAGTCGGCAGTGCCTTGATACCAGTCCTCGCCGGAGCGCATTTGTGCGGGAACCGGAATGACAAAATGCTCACCCAAAAAGTCGCTGGTGCGCCAGCCGCGGTCGATATGTTCAAGCAACGATTGTGCTCTGAACTGAGTCAAGACATAGATCGATAGAATGCCGGAATTGGCGAAATTGGACAGGACGAAATCGATTATCCGATAGCGCCCGCCGAAGGGCACTGCGGGCTTGGCCCGATGCTCGGTCAAGGGAAATAGCCGTTCGCCGCGGCCGCCGGCGAGGACGATTCCAAGTACGTACATCATGGCCCCCGTGCGGCGTGCTCTCTATTGCCAAAGTTGCTGGTACAAGTTGCTGTAAGCCGCCGCCGACCGATCCCAGGAAAAATCCATGGCCATGGCCCGGCCGCGTAGCGCCGACCACGCCGGTTTATCGTGATAGGCCGCTAGACCGCGGTCGATGGCGCTGAGCAGCGCTTGCGGATCGTAGGATTCAAACACAAAGCCGGTGCCGGATTGTGCCGACGGATCGTAGTCCTGCACGGTGTCCTTCAGCCCGCCGACCGCGCGCACGATGGGGATCGTGCCGTACTTGAGACTGTACATCTGATTCAGACCGCAGGGTTCATATAGAGAAGGCATCAGGAACAGATCGGCGCCGGCTTCGATCCGGTGCGCGAGCAGCTCGTCAAACCCGATGCGCACCGCCACCCGTTCCGGAAAGCGCTCCGCTGCGGCGCGAAAAAAATCGCCGTAGCGCTGGTCGCCGCTGCCGAGCAAAATAAATTGGAGTTGACGTTCCATCAGACGGTCAAAGGCGCTCTCCACCAGATCCAGCCCTTTTTGCGGCGTGAGCCGGGATATCATCGCGAGCACCGGCGTGCGAGAGACGTCGGGGAGATTGAACATCTGGCGCAGGTGCTTCTTGCAGTTGCGCTTGATGGTGAGATTGTTTTCGCCATGGTGTTGTTCGAGATAGGGATCGGTCCAGGGATTCCATTCGTCGTAATCGACGCCGTTGAGAATGCCGACCAGGTCCGCGGCCCGTTGTCGCACCACTCCTTCGAGTCCGAAACCCTGCTCGGGGGTCATGATCTCTTGAGCGTACGTCGGGCTCACCGTGGTGAGTTTGTCGGCGAAAATCAAACCGCCTTTGAGAAAATTGATCTTGCCGTAAAACTCTAAGAATTGCGGCGTAAAGTAATCGGGGGCGAGATTCAAAAGCTGCCAGTCGCTCTGCGGAAACAGGCCCTGAAAGCCCATGTTGTGAATCGTGAACATGGTTTTGGCGGCGGCGATCTCGGGATATCGTTCAGCCTGGGTTTTGAGGAAGACAACGGCGAGGGCCGACTGCCAGTCGTGGGCGTGAACCAGATCAACCGGATACGCGCGCAGGACTTCCAGGGCGGCGCGGCAGAAAAAGGTAAATCGTTCGGCGTTGTCCGGATAGTCTCCGGCGGGCGGGCCGTAAAGATGCTCGCGATCGAAATAAGCGTCGCCGCGAATGAGATATACTGACACGGCACGGCCGATGGTGCTGTGAAGCAGGCTGGCTCTCTCCTGGCGGTCGCCGAGAGGCGCCGAGATCGCAAGCGGCAATTCGCGGCCGTGAAACTCGCTGCGCAGGACGGAGCGGTAGGCGGGAACGATCAAGGTGATTTCATGGCCCAAGCGCTCGAGCGCCGTGGTGAGGGTTCCCAGCACGTCCGCCAGACCGCCGGTTTTGGCGAATGGAACGGCTTCGGAGGCGATCATCGCGATCTTCATGGTAGGCGCCCTTTACCGAGTGTGGGAAATCCCTAACCGTGCACTTTCGTCACAGCGAGTTCAAAGGATTTCGACCTTGGTCACGAGAACTCAACGATCCCCGCTGTCGCTCACCCGTGGTTGAGCAAAAATAGCACAGATAAAGGCGGCAGCGTCAACGTCAGCGAGAAAGGGCGGCCGTGGAACGGCACCGGGCTCGCTTCCACTCCGCCGCAGTTACCGATGCCGCTGCCGCCGTACTCGTTGCCATCGCTATTTAACGCCTCGCGCCAATAACCGCCGCGCGGCGCGCCGATCCGGTAGCCGAGCCGCGGCACCGGCGTGAAGTTGCACACCGCCAGAACCAAATTAGCCGTCGATTTGCCTTTGCGCAGCAAGCTTAACACGCTGCTGTCGGCATCGCTGCAATCGATCCATTCAAAACCGGCCGGCTCGCAGTCGAATTCGTGCAGGGCCGGCTCGGCGCGGTAAAAGCGGTTGAGATCGCGGACCCAACGGCGCACCCCGGCATGGGACGGGTATTCGAGCAAACGCCAATCAAGGCTGCCGTCGTGCGCCCACTCGCCGCGCTGGGCAAATTCACCGCCCATAAAAAGCAGCTTTTTTGCCGGCTGAGCGTACATGTAACCATACAGCGCGCGCAGGTTGGCGAATTTTTGCCAGTCGTCGCCGGCCATTTTTTCCAACAGTGAGCCCTTTCCGTATACCACTTCATCGTGCGATAGGGGCAAGACAAAATTTTCGTGAAAGGCGTAGAGCATACGGAAGGTGAGATCGTTCTGATGATAGCGCCGATGCACCGGATCCTTGGCCATGTACAGCAGGGTATCGTGCATCCAGCCCATATCCCACTTGAGGCCGAAGCCGAGGCCGCCGACATAGTTGGGCCGCGAAACCATCGGCCAATCGGTGGATTCTTCGGCGATCGTTTGAACGTCGGGATGATACCGGTAGACCGCCTCGTTCAGGCGACGCATGAAATCGATGGCGGCGAGATTTTCCCGTCCGCCGTATGGGTTGGGGATCCACTCGCCGTGTTTGCGCGCGTAATCGAGATAGAGCATCGATGCAACGGCATCGACCCGCAAGCCGTCGACGTGATAACGGTCGAGCCAAAAAAGCGCATTGCTGATGAGGAAACTCTGCACCTCCTTGCGATCGTAGTTGAAAATGCAGCTATTCCATTCCGGATGATAGCCCTGGCGCGGATCCGCGTGCTCGTAGAGATGGGTGCCATCGAAGAACGCCAAGCCGTGCTCATCGGTGGGAAAATGAGACGGCACCCAGTCGAGTATCACGCCGATACCGCGCTGATGCAGCACGTCGATCAAATACATCAGGTCCTGCGGCGTGCCGAAATTGGCCGATGGCGCGAAGTAGCCGGTAACCTGATAGCCCCACGAGCCGAAGAACGGATGATCCATGACCGGCAGGAACTCGACGTGCGTGTAACCACAGTCCTCAAGATAATCGGCCAACTGGGGCGCCAGCTCGCGGTAGGAGAGCGAGCGATAGCCGCTGCTTTGAACGCGCCGCCACGAGCCGAGATGCATTTCATAGATAGCCATCGGCTGATCGAGGCGATTCTTGTGCTGCCGCTGACTCATCCATGCAGCATCGCCCCAAGCGTAGTCGAGGTCCCAGACGATGGAAGCCGTCTTGGGCGGTATTTCGTTGAAAACGGAGAATGGATCGGCCTTATCCACGCGATACATGTGGAAGCGCGAGGCGATATGGTACTTGTAAAGCGTGCCCTTGGTCACACCGGGGAAAAACCCTTCCCAAATACCGGTTTGCTTTCGCGGCGCCAGCCGATGAGCGCCGCGATCCCAGCCGTTGAAAGCGCCGATGACGGAAACCTGCTCGGCATCGGGGGCCCAAACGGCAAAGTAACAACCGGCCAGTCCGTCGCGCTCGATCCAGTGAGCGCCGAGCTTTTCGTAAAGACGGAAGTGGCTGCCTTCGTTGAACAAATAGCCATCCTCATCGGTCAACAAGCTTACGGCGGGCGGCGTCAACATGGGGTGTATTTTAGCTGATCCGGGCGCGCATGTCGCTGAGGGCGCGCAAAAAACTTGACAGTGATTTCATGCCGCGGATCTCTTCGAGAGAGTAGCGCGCGCGGCGCTGCCAATTGGGCCGCTCACGCCAGGTGCCGGGGACATTTTGCGGCGCCGGCTCGAGCCAAAGATCCTCCAGATTGATCTGCAAAAATTCGTCCGGTTGGCGAGCCATGTACGTCAACCAGCCCCTGAGCACGGCGGCGGCGGACGCGTCATCGTCCAAACAATCACGCGCGCGCAAGAACGCTATCAGGGCTTCGCGTTGCGCGGCGCGATGGCGCCGTTCATCTGCCGCCGGTTCGGCCGCGAGCAGACCGAGCGCGACACGATCATCGACGTCTTCGGCTTGCCAGAAGCCCATAAAAGTCGCCGTATCATGGGTATTGAGGCTAGCCACCACCGGCGCCGGAATCTCATCGAGGGCGCCGTGAGGGTCGGCATGCACGCCGAACTGCGCGACGTGCATGCCGTAAATGCCGTGGCGAGCCATCGCCGTGCCGACATAATACGGCACCGTGCCGAGATTTTCGCCGACGATTTCGACCTGGTGACGGTGCGATTCAAGATTCAAAACCGCATAAAATTCGGCGGCGCGGTAATGCACGTAAACGCCTTCGGTGGCGGCGAACCCTTCCGGTATCCAGTACGCGCGGTGCAGTCCCATAATGTGATCGATTCGCAGCATCGAGCCCGCGCCCATATGATGGCGCAGGCAATCAATATAGTAGCGATAGCCCTGCCGGCGAATCTGCTCCGGGTGAAGCGGCGGAAATCCCCAGTTCTGGCCGCTGAGAAACAGATCATCGGGCGGCGCGCCACCGCTCATCGAAAGCGCGAATTGCCCGGGCTCGCGCCAGACGTCATAGCCGTCGCGATTGACCCCGAGCGGAAAATCGAGATAGAGCGCCGTACCGCGGGCACGGGCGCGCCCGCGCAAAGCTTCGGTCTGTTCGGCGCATTGCCACTGGACGTACAGGTGGTAACGCTGGGCGCCGGCGTCAAAATCGTCCGGCTGGAGCGTGCCGGCGCGGTTCGGCGCCGTCCAGTGAAGCCAGCTGCGCTGCTCGCGCTCGGTCTTGGCGCGAAAGGCGGCATAGTCCCGAACCGAGGGATGCGCGGCGACGAAGCGATCAAAATCGTCGCTCCGAGCCGAGGCATCGTCGGCAAGCGATCGGGCGAGCGCTTCGAGGACCCGACGTTTTAATGCCGCCAGCGCGCGGTAATCGACCAGCGGCAGATGGGTGAGTCGCTGTATTTCGCTGGCGAAGCCGCTCGACATGATGTTCTTCGCTTCGGCGCTTCGCTCAAGCTCCGGTATGCGTTCGACGTCGAGAAATAGTTCGTTCCAGAAAAGCCGGCTCACTGGAGCGTAGGGACTCGGATTGAACGGCTCGTCGAGGAAACTCGCCAGCATCGGCAGCGTGGCGACGGCGTGACCTCCGTGTTCGGCGGTGAACGCGCAGAATTCATCGAGATCGGAAAAATCCCCTACGCCCCAGCTTCGCCCGGAGCGCAACGCATAGAGCGGACAGAACAAACCCCAGCGTTTGGCCTGATGATATTCGGCCCGGTAAGCATGAAGCGGCGCTGAGATTAAATACGATTCCGCCTCCAGTGCGCCAATGCGCAGGTAAAGGCGGTGATAGCCGAGCGGAATCGGTTGCGAGCCGAGCAATCGGCGGATGACGTAATCGCTGCCTTCGACGGCCTTCGAGGCGCGGGCGCAGACGCGTTCGTCCGGCAGCTCGCCTGCCAAAGTGGCGCCGTCTTCGCAGTCGACGCGATAATGGCACGGCGTTTGAGCAAGGTGAGCGGCAACTCGAACCTTGAGCCGGAGCGGTTGGCCGTTCCAAACGACCGTGACCGGTTCGATCAGCCGCTGCCAAAGAGCCAGGCGGCGCTGCCGGTAGGCATCCCGCAGATCATCCAGTCGAGCAAGCGGTGCGCCGAGCGCCTGAAGCACGCGAAGGACCGCCTCGACCGGGGCGTGGCGCGGTCGGCTCAAGCCGTCCTGATAATCCACTTGCAGATGGTAAAAGCGGGCGACGGTATGGAGCAGTTGTCGTTCAGTCATTCAACAGGCTCCTCAGTCTCCAGAGTCTGGCCAATTCTCTGCTATGGAAAACAAGAGGCGCGGACCCGAGGTACGAATCGGGTCGAGATGAATCCCTCGTTAAGCGAGCACGGTACGCCGGCGCTCGGTTTACACCAGACGTACCCAGGATTTTTGTTGAGAGACGGCGTAGCCGATTTCGCAGGCGGCGGTCACGCCGGCGGCGTGGAGGTCCTCGACCAACTTGGCGGCATGGCGTTTGGCGATGGCTAGGAGCAGACCGCCTGAGGTTTGCGGATCAAGAGCGACTTCGGCGAGACCCTCGCGAATCGTCGGCTCAATCGACATCTTGTCGTCCAAATAAGCCTTGTTGCGTTTGCAGCCGCCGGTAACGTAGCCCTTTTCCGCCAAGCGAACCGCGCTTTTCAACAGCGGCAGCTTCGCCGCTTCGATGACCAAGGTGACGCCGCTGCCGCTGGCCATCTCCTGAGCGTGACCCATGATGCCGAATCCCGTGACATCGGAGATCGCGTGCACTTTATGCTTGCGCGCGACCGAGGAAGCGGCAGCGTTCAGCGTCGTCATCGATTTAACTGCTTGGTCGACGCTCTCGCTCGAAGCCTTGCTCCGTTTGAGCGCCGTGGTCACGATGCCTGTGCCGAGCGGCTTAGTCAGCACCAGGGCGTCGCCTTCCTGGACGCCGACGTTACGAAAGATTTTCTCCGGATGGATGACGCCGGTGACCGCCATGCCGTACTTGATTTCCTCGTCGATGATGCTGTGCCCGCCGATGATCACGGCACCGGCTTCTTTGGCCTTGTCGGCGCCGCCTCTGAGAATTTCGCCGAGGATGGCGATGTCCATTTTTCCTTTCGGAAAGCAGACAATGTTCATGCACGTCTTGGGTTCGCCTCCCATGGCGTAGACATCGCTCAGCGAGTTGGTCGCGGAAATCTGGCCGAAGACGTAGGGATCATCGACGATCGGCGTAAAAAAATCCACCGTATTGACGATCGCCAAATCGGGGCGCAGGCGAAACACCCCGGCGTCGTCGGCGGTTTCGGTGCCAACCAGCATGTCGGGATGGCTAAACTTGGGCAGAGCGTGCAAGACTTGCACGAGGTCGGCGGGGCCGAGCTTGGCGGCTCAACCAGCTGCCTTGACCTCTTGCGTCAGACGCACTGCCTTTTTTCGACCGAGCATCATAGAGGGCAAATCTAGATCGATTAATCGGCAATTTCAATGGAGATCTTCTCGCCGCGGCCGGCCAGGGCAGGCAAGCGGAGCCGGGACACAAAGTCGGGCCGCACGAGAAGAGCGACGGCTCGGTGCTTGGCTTCACGCGGATGCCTTCGGCGCGCCGGGGGTTTTAAGCTTACGCATGTCGCCGATTCGAATGGTGACGCCGATGCGGTCGAAATATTCCAACAGCGGGATGATGTACTTTCGGCTGGAGCCGATCAGGTCCCGAAACGAGGCGGCATTCATCTCGCCCTTTTCGTTTAAGTATTGCACCAAGGTGGCGCGCAGCTGGTCGATGCTGCCGGATAAGAAATACATGTCAGCCGTGACGCGCACGACCGAGCCTTCGCGTTCGAGCAGCCGGATCAATTCGTTTAGGCGCTGGCGCGCCACGCCGGTCTGCCTTTCAATTTCTTTAAGATCGGGCGGCGCGAGCGGTTGGGCGCCAAGAATTTTCTTGATTTTGTCCATCAAGACGGCCTCTTGGCCGCCGAGTTGAACGCGGTGACCGGCCAATCGAAGCAGGTTTTCTTCTTTGACAATGAGTTTTTCGTCGACCAATGACTCGACGACGGCGCGAAAAATCTTCGCCGAGAGTTCATAGACGAGCTTGCCGCGCAGCTCCTCCATGTCCATGCCCGGGAGCAAAGGATGGCGGGCATGAAAATCTCGCAGCCTGGTTAACAGTCGCTCCTTCAGCCGGCTCCATTTGAGCTCGGTGGTGTAGACCTTTTCGCCTTCGGCAACCACGACGCGCAGCGCCGCGAGCCCATCGAGCTTTTGCCGCGCTTGTTCCTCGCGCAAGTTCAAAAACTGGTAAATCGCCTCGATCGGCAGGGCAAACGCCGAACTTTCATTGAGAAAATTCTCCATCAGCGCGGCGAAATTGCCCTTATGAAGCGCCTCGAGCCGGCGGGCCAAATCGGTGTCGCCGCGCCTGTGACGCGGAGACCAGGGGTGGATGACGATGCCGCCGCCGAGCGTTCGCCGGGCGGTTTCGTCGCGCGCCACGAAACGGTCGCCACGTAGCGCGAGCAGCGGTTCTGCCAGGGTGATCTGGCAGTAGACCGACTCTTTAGGCTCGGCTTTGTCTCGGCCAGCGAGCAGGACGATCTTTCCCAGGCGCTCGGCGGCGCCCATGTGAATGCGCAGGCGCTGGTGGTTTTTGATGCCCTTCGCCGCTGCCGGACGGACTTCCAAAAAAGCATCGAAGCGCTGCGAGGTGAGCGACAATTTCTCATGACAGATCACCTGTCCCCGCTCGATGGCAGCGCGCTCGGGTCCGGTGAGATTGATGGCAACGCGCTGGCCCCAGCTCGCCCGCTCGACGGATCGACCATGGACCTGCAGACTGCGCACACGAAACAAGTGGTCGCCGGGCAGGCAGCGCACCTGCTCGCCGGTTTTGATTTCGCCGCTGAGCGCCGTGCCGGTCACGATGACGCCGTGGCCCTGCAGCACGAAGGCGCGGTCAACGGGCAAACGAAAATAGCCGCTCGGTTCGCTGTGCGTGGCGGATTTGAGGATTTGCCCGATGCGTTGCTTCAACTCTTCCAGCCCCTGCCCTGTGACCGATGAGACCGCGATTTTGGGTGAGTTCTCGAGAACCGTACCCAGCGTCAAGATGTCGATCTCTTCTGCAACATCGGCGATGCGCGCCGGCGGCACCAAATCGGCTTTCGTGATGACGAAGATCGCCATCTTGACGCCGAGCAAGTGAACAATGTCCAAATGCTCTTCGGTCTGCGGCATGACGCCGTCGTCGGCCGCCACGGTGAACAGCACAAGATCGATGCCGTGGGCGCCGGCGAGCATGTTTTTGATGAAGCGCTCATGCCCGGGCACGTCGACCACGCCCGCGGCCGTGCCGTCCGGCAGATCCATATGGGCGAAGCCGAGATCGATGGAAATACCGCGCTCTTTCTCTTCCTTGAGCCGGTCGGTGTCCGTGCCGGTGAGCGCCTTAATGAGGCTGGTCTTGCCGTGATCGATGTGGCCGGCGGTGCCGATGATGTAGGGCATAGGTCAACTAAATTGAAAATGGATCATTGAAGATTATTCGGATGGGAAATGCGGCATCAAGTCGTCAGCGTCTAAGATCGTTCTTAGGTCCAAGAGAAATTTGTCATCTTGGATGCGGCCGATGATCGGCGGCGAAGCTCGCCGGAATCGTTTGGCGATGGCGCTGGCGCTGAGTTTTGCGTGCTCGACGGCGATCACCATCGTCGGCAGCTCTTCTGTGGGCATGGCGCCGCTGCCGATCTGGGACGTGGAACCCTGCAGTGACACTTGAAACTCTTGGCCCAAACTGGCTGCGAGCCTCGGCAGCAAGGATTCGCCCATGGCGCACAGCTCGGCGACGCTGCGCGTGAAAGCGCGCAGCGTGGGGATTTCTTGGGTGATGTCGGGCGATTGACGATAGCGGCGCAGGGTGGCTTCGAGCGCGGCCAGCGTGAGCTTGCCGCAGCGCAGCGCGCGCTGCAGGTGATTGCCGCTCATCCTCACGATGGCGTCCTTTTTACCGACGAGCAAGCCGGCCTGCGGGCCACCGAGAACCTTGTCGCCGCTAAAACTGACCACGTCGGCGCCCGCCGCGATGCGTTCGGCAACCACAGGTTCTTTCGGCAAGCCGTATTTGCTCAAATCGAGGAGCGCGCCGCTACCTAAGTCTTCCATCACCGGCAGCTTGTGCCTTTTGCCGATGGCGACCAGCTGATCGAGGGTGACTTCGGCGGTGAAGCCCACTACTTTGTAGTTGCTGGTGTGAACCTTCAACAAGAGGGCGGTGTTTGCGTTGATCGCATTCTCATAATCCGCCGCATGGGTGCGATTGGTGGCGCCCACTTCGCGCAGGATCGCACCGCTTTTGGCCATGATTTCCGGGATGCGAAACGCGCCGCCGATCTCGATCAGCTCGCCGCGCGAGACGATCACCTCTTTGCCCTGCGCCAGCGAGTTCAAAGCGAGGAGCACCGCGGCGGCGTTGTTGTTCACCACCGTGGCCGCTTCGGCAGCGGTCAACTGACACAGCAATCGTTCGAGCGCCTCTTCGCGTTTGCCGCGTTTGCCGGCGGCGAGATCGTATTCGAGATTGACCGGATTGCCGGCCACCGCCACCATGGCATCGATGGCGGCTTGACCAAGCAGAGCGCGGCCGAGGTTGGTGTGGAGGATGGTTCCGGTGGCGTTGACGACTCGCACATGGCCGGGCTGGCTTTCTGCCGCGATGCGCCTCTCCACTTGAGTCAAGATGGCGTCTTCGCCCACGTCGTCAACGGCTCCCTGGCGGATCCCGATACGCAGCTGTTCGATCGTTTCGCGGCACGTCTGCGCGACGTAATCGCGGTTGTAGCGCGTCAGCAGCGCGGCGGCGCGTAAGTGGCTGAGCAGGCGATCGATGGAAGGTAGCTCGCGCAACAGCGCGGCGGTTGCATCGGCCATGAGGAGTCAAACATTTGCACACGGTCGGGGTAAATTCAACTTGGAAGGAATCGCGCTCGCTCGGTTGCGAGATCCCGGAAAAATGGCGGAGAGCCTTGCAACGCTCGGCGCGCGCAGTCGCGCTGGTTTGCCCGCTTTCCATTCGGTTGTGCATAAGCCTGTGCACATGTTGTTCATGAAATGCAAAACTCGCCGCTGCGTCGGCGATTTTTTTCAAGGGCGCCGCTGCGGGTAAAGAAAGCTTGCCGCTCGCGGGGCAAAAAAAAATTTTCCGGCGGCGGAAAATTTTCTTGCAATTTGGTCCACTTCGGTTCAAAAGATTGTAAGTCCATGGCGCGTTTCCATGTGTCCTGTTCCGGCGCCGACGATAACATGGCCTTAATCCGCTCATGACCGCGTTAGAAGACAATCTCCGCAAAGTGCCGCCGCAAAACCTTGAAGCCGAATCCTCGGTGCTGGGCGGCATCCTGATCGACAACGAGGCGATCAATCAGGTGCTCGAATGGCTCCGTCCCGAGGACTTCTACCGCGAAACGCACCGCAAAGTATTTCGCGCTATGATCGAAATCACCGATCGAAACGAACCGGTCGATTTGATCACGCTCAGCGAGTTTCTTAAGGGCAGAAACGAGCTCGAGGCGGTGGGCGGCGCTGCCTATCTCGCCTCGCTCGCCGACTTCGTGCCGACCGCCGCCAATATTTCCTACTACGCCCGCATCGTGCGCGAGAAAGCGATTCTCCGCAGTCTGATCGCCACGGCCACCGAAATCGCCACGCGCGGTTACGAGGAACAGGGCAACGTGGAGGAGTTTCTCGACAGCGCGGAAAAAGTCATTTTCGATATCTCTGAGAAAAAAATCAAAGCATCTTTCGTCGCGGTGGGCGAGATGATCACCGACACGCTGAAACAGGTTGAAAGGCTGTATCAGCGTAAAGAGATGGTCACCGGCGTGCCGACGGGTTATGAGGACCTGGACCGAATCACCGCCGGTTTGCAGCCGGCAGACCTGATCATCGTCGCCGGCCGTCCGGGCATGGGCAAGACCGCATTCGCCTTGAACATCGCCGCCAACGCGGCTTACAACGGCGTCGGCGCGGCGGTGTTTTCCCTCGAAATGGCCAAGGAGCAATTGGTTTTGCGCATGCTCTGCTCGGAGGCGCGGGTCAATAGCTCCAAAGTGCGTTCGGGCTACTTGGGAGAGCGCGACTTCCCGCAGCTGGCGAAGGCGGCGGGCCGCCTGCACGAGGCGCCGATCTACATCGACGATACGCCGGCTATTTCGGTGCTCGAGCTGCGCGCCAAAGCGCGCCGCTTATTGCGCGACCGGTCCAAGAGAGTTGGCCTCATCGTGGTCGACTACCTCCAGCTCATGCGCGGCATGGGTGGCGCGAGCAACCGCGAACAGGAGATTTCGGAAATTTCCCGCTCGCTCAAGGCCCTTGCCAAAGAACTGAACGTTCCGGTGATTGCGCTCTCGCAACTCAATCGCAAGGTCGAGGATCGAACTAGCAGAAGGCCGCAGATGTCGGACCTTCGTGAATCCGGCGCCATCGAACAGGATGCCGATGTGATCATGTTCATTTACCGGGAAGAGGTTTACGACAAAAACAACGACGATTTGAAAGGCATCGCAGAGGTCATTGTCGAGAAACAGCGCAACGGGCCCACCGGTGCGGTCAAGCTGACCTTCTTGGGCGAATACACCCGTTTCGAGAATTACAGCGAGCGCGATGACGACCGGTTCTACGCGGATGCCGAGGAAGCGTAGGATCTAGCGGCGCCTTCGAGCCACTGCGTTGCTTTTCGCTCTGCTCAAGTGGACCGCTCGGCGGGCCATAAGGGCTCTGCCGCCGCTGCCGGGGAACGATATTGGAGCGGACGTCACTGCGCTGATCATCCACTCAATGGCGCACATACCAATGCTCGTGTAGAGACCAGCCGGCGCAGCTTAGACAGGCGGTCCAGCGCCATTGATGGCCGCAGTCCGGGCAGCGACCCCGGGTTGTAAAAGTGTTCCAGTAGGCGCCGCAGCCGTGTTGGAAAAATTCCGGAAAATCACAGGGGGCGCAAAACCAGCGGTGTGATGGTTTTGGCCGCCATCGGCAGAGCGGACAGCGGATCCGGCTAAACTCTGTGAAATCATTTTTCTGTTCGAGCTTTTGCTGCTTCGCGGAGTGGCGCTTTGGCCCTTCCAGCAGGATGACAAAATGCGCCGATCGACCGTCGCGGATGACAATCACGGTTTGGACCCTGATCGGCCGTTTTTTCATGAACGATCACAACACCGCTGCAAGCGGTGTTTTCCCAGTGTCGGTGACTTCCTGCGCCCGTGATTGTAGGGACTTGCCGACAGATATGAAATTTTCAGCGTTGTTTGTCAATTTTGAACGCGATCGACCCAATTTGTCGTGAACCGGCCGTCGTGAATTCGCCTCAAGGCGCAAAATTGTGCCCGCATTGGCAAGGGCGCGGCGGCAACCTCCCAGGGTTCTTGTCGCGTGTGCCGTGGCACCTTGCTTGCTCCGATCGGCATCATTCCTACTCAGGGAAGGCCCGAAAGGGGAGCGAGTTTCAATCTAATCAGGAGGAAGCCGACCATGGCGTTATGGAACCAACCCGCACCGGAACCGGTGACTGACAAACCGCAAACAGTACCCCCGGCGCCGCCCCCTACACCACCCACACAATCGTCAAGCGCAACTCCGGTGAGCGCGCCAGCGGCCGCTGCGCCAGTTACAGCGGCGCCGCGGGAGAGCGTGTCAAGGGATCGCAACGAATCAGTGTTCGGAGCGGGAGTTACTATCGACGGCAAGATCGAAGGTGACGCCAACGTCAGGATCGCCGGCAAGTTCAAAGGCGAAATCATGATCAAGGGCGACCTGTCCATAGAAAAGGGCGCCCACGTAAGCGCCAAGATCAATGCGACCAACATCACCCTGGCCGGTGAAATCAACGGCAACATCACCGCCACCGCTCACGTTAAACTGACGGAGTCGGGTCAAGTGGCCGGCGATTTGAAGGCAGCAACCGTGACAGTGGCGTCTGGGGCGCGTATGCGCGGCCATGTCGAATTCGGCTGGAGCGCTTCGGAAGCCGCCAAGTTCGCGAGCGAGAAAAAGTCCGAAGGTGATAAGTTCGAGTTGACCGAACGTTAGGTTCGGTTGCCGTCGGTTCTGTCGCCGCGCGGCGCCAGGACCGAGCGGATTCTTTGCCTGGGCCGCGCAGTGATCGATCGCGGTTAGCCCTCGATCACTGCGTTCACCTGCTAAGGTGCGCCGCAAGCTTCATCCTATTTCCGGCAATTCACCTTTCATCGAAACCGTCGGCCAGCGGCCGCAAAGACCGCAGCCGTCGCCACCCTCTCAACTGCCGAGGGAGCCCCGGGAGCCGGTTGTTCGCGCCTGCGCATAAGCTTGGGGGCATCCATCTCATAACCCGTACAGCCGGCGCGGGTTGTCATCGAGGATTTTCTTCTTGATCGGATCCGCGACTTCTTGATTGGCGCGGAAAACGTCGATCGCGTCCACTTCGCTCGAGGCGTCGGTATGGCCGTAATCAGTGCCGATCACCAGATTGTCTTCACCGGCGTAGCGCAGCACGTACTCGAAATCGTCGTTGGTTTCAGTGGTGACGTAGATGTTGAACTCTTTAAGCGGCAGCTTGGGATAACCTTTGGCTCCGCTGCGGCGAACCGCTTCTTTGACCACCCACGGGATCCATTGCGCTGAGGCTTCGACGAAGCCCCAGCGCAGTTTGGGAAATGTTTTCGGCACGTCGCTCATCATCAAGGAGAGACAAGTAATGACCGTGGGGATGCGAAACTGAGCAAAACCACCCATCCGGTCATAGCGCGGCTTGAATTGGTCGAGGAGCTGCGGGCTGCCGTTGGCGATATGCACCGCCACCGCGATATCGAGCCGGGTCGCTTCCTCATAAATCGGATAAAAATAGGGGTCGACCAAGTGTTTTTCGTCTTCGAACGGGCGGAGGCTTACCGCGACGGCGCCATGGTCTTTGGCAAAACGCATCTGTTCGACAGCCTCGGCGAGACTCATCGCCGGGACCACGCATGACCAGCGCAAGCGGTTCTTCCCTCGCTTCCAGGTGTCGGCCATCCAATGATTCCAGGAGCTGCACAGGGCGATTTCCGCTTCTGCTTTGTCGGCGACGCGGGCGATCCACATCGTATTGAAGAGGATCTGGATATCGATGCCGAGCCGGTCCATGTGCGCGAGGCGCAATTCGACATCGCGCAGCTCGCGCGCGCCGGCGGCGGTTTTCAGCTCGCGGCCGGTTTCTTTGGAGAGAGCGATCAGCTCCTGTTCGGTGAGCGTCGGCGGGCGAAAGCCGACCGCTTTCCCCTCGCAGAACCAGTACTGCATGTTGGGATTGTCGGCGGAGCTGAAAAGCTGCGGACGAAATCTCTTGTCCGCCCCTTCCATGTAACTCCAGGTCTGCTCGGTCTCGACCACATGGGCGTCGGCATCGATAATCATGGCGAACTCCTCGGCTTTCGCTGCGCTTTCGGGGCCGGCTCTTGCCGCTTGCGAGTCGGCGCCAACTCGTGCGCGTCGCCACCGAGGTTATCGATTTCTGCCGCCCTCAGCAACCGCCCGGCCGGTTAGGCGCAAAATCGATGTTGACAGAAAAGCGAGTTGCCCATAGATTTCGGCCAGGATGGCTCCCGAGGAAAAAACCTTGTCTCTCGGCATCGATGGCGGCGCGAGCACCGGCCTCGTCCCTGAAATCGCCGCGCGGGCGGGCCGCGCTAAAGAGGGTAGAGCTATTCGAGCGCTGGCTTTGCGCGCATGCTCGATCCTCGCGATGATCGCCGTCTGGTGGCTGCTGACGTTCTTTTTCCCGCCCAGCTTGATTCCACTGCCTTCGGCCACCTTGAGTGAAGTCGTTTCGATCATGAGCAGCGGCCAATTCTTGTCTGAAATGGGCGCCACCCTGCGCCGAGTCGGCGTCGGTTTCGCCATCGCGATGCTGGTCGCGGTCCCGCTCGGCATTCTCATGGGGACGATCAAGGGTCTGGAAAACTTTTTCGAATCGCCGGTGATTCTCGGCCTGACCATGCCCGGCCTGGTCTGGGCGGTGATGGCGATCATGTTTTTTGGCCTATCGGAGACCAGCGCCTATGCCGCTGTGGCGGTGACGATCATGCCGATGCTCGCCATCAGCCTCTGGCAGGGCACCAAGTCTATCGACAAGGATTTGCTCGACATGAGCACGGCATTCCACGCCGGCGTGTGGTCGAAGATCGTCGACGTGATCCTGCCGCAACTGCTTTCGCATATTCTCGCCGCGATCCGCTACGGTTTGGGTCTGGCCTGGAAAGTGGTCGTGGTCGTCGAGATGTTCGGGTTCAGCAACGGCGTGGGCTACCAGGTGGTGCGCGGCTTCAACATTTTTTCGATGAAGCAGGTGCTGGCCTGGGCGATCACTTTTCTCATCGTCATGATTGTCATCGAGTTCGGCATCATCGGCTGGTTGGAAAGCCGAGTGACCCGTTGGCGCCCGAAGCTGGAGGCGTGGCGGCGGTAAACCGAGAAGGCTCCAGTGACCGAACCGTGAGTCATCGATGGCCTTTGTCCGAGTCGTCAATGCGGTCAAATATTTTCCCCGCGAGAACGGGTCGGACATGCTCGTGCTCGATCGCGTGTCGTTCGACACCAAAGAATTCGGCATTACCTGCCTGCTGGGCCCGTCGGGCTGCGGCAAGTCGACGTTGCTCAACGCCATCTCGGGGTTAGAACGATTGGATGACGGTAAGGTCGAGGTCGTGAGCCACAACGGTGCGTCGCGCCAAGAGGCGAAGCTTGGCTACGTGTTTCAAGACGCCCGGCTGCTCAATTGGAAAAGCGTCGAACAGAACCTAATTTTTGCCCTCAAAGGCATGCGCGTGCCGCCGGCGCAATGGCCGGTGCGTTTGAACAAGTATCTCGAGCTGGTCGGCTTGGGCGAATTCCGCCATCAATTCCCGCTTTATCTTTCCGGCGGGATGCGCCAGCGCGTTGGTCTGGCGCGGGGTCTGGTCATCGAGCCCGAGGTTCTACTGATGGACGAGCCGTTCAGCAAACTCGATCAGCTCACCGCGCGACGGCTGCGCGAAGAGTCGCTGCAGATCTGCGCGCGATTACGACAGACTACGGTGATGGTGACGCACGACGTCGAAGAGGCCGCCTACATGGGTGACCGGATCGTGATCTTGCGCGCCCGTCCGGCGCGCATCATCGAAATTTATGAAAATCCGATGGCGCCGGGCCGGCGCGACGTGGACAGCGCCGATTTTATCGAGTTCAAAAAGCAGCTGTTAAATACGGTGCTCCGGCTCATCGGCAATCACGAGGAGGAATCATGAAAAAATTTCCCTGGCTGGTACTGCTGACGGCGGCGATTTGCGCCTCTTCGGGAGACAAACTTGGCTTTGCCGGTCAAGCCGCCGAGTTGCCGAGTGTCGAAGTGGCGTTGCCGGAGGACGGCATGTTTGGCCTGTGCGGGCAGTACGTCCTCGATAAAGCCATTGATCGCAAGCACGGCGTTGTCGTCAAAGCACGCTGGGCGGCGCTCGCCGAGGCGGAAAAACTAGTCGCCCTTGGCACCGTGCCGGTGGGGCTTACCACTTCGGAGTCGGCGATCCGAGCGAACCTGAGCGATATCAAACTGCGTCTGATTCAGCCCAATCAAACGCCGCACAATTCAATTCTCGTGCGCAAGGACGCTCCCTACAAGAGTCTCAAAGATTTGCAGGGTAAGCCGTTCGCCGTGCCGCCGGAAATCACTTCGGCTTACAATCAATTCGATTACATGATGAAAAAGGAAGGTATCCAGATCGAAAAGTTCTTCCAGCTGAAAAAGCTCGGCGCCGCCGGCATCAGCGCGACACTGGAGCGCGGCGAAGTGGAGGCGGGCTACAGCTGGGAAGCGCATGCTTCCAAGTTGCTCGCAACAGGCAAATACCGCGTGCTGGTGACGCCGCGCGACGAGATGAACCGGATTCTTAATACCAAAGTGAAGATGCTCGGCTGGCTCGGCACGGTGGACAGTTGGGCGGCGAAAAATGGCGCGTTGGTTCCCAAGCTGCGCGCGATTTGGCAGGAGATGCTCAAGGCCGTGCAGAATGACGAGGAGCATTTTAGAAAATACGCGAAACGGTTCTTCGGCCTGGAGGGGGCGGAAGAATTGAAACTGGGCTGGTCGCGAACTCGCCAGTTCTTCTTGCCGCCGGATTTTCCCTGGCCGGATAGGGCGAATCTCGAAATCGAGAAGCGTTATCTCAGGGAAGCCACCGAGATGGGCATTTTTCCGAAGGAAGCGATCGGCGTCATCGACGCCTTGTTTCTGCCCTAGTGGGCGCACGCACGCGGCACGCTAGCCCGCGTTCAGAACAAAATCGAAGCGGGCAGCTTGGGGCTCGGACGAATCGCGGAGTTTCACGACCAAACGCGGATTGAAGATGCCGTCGCGCCGATTTTCCGGCTCGCCGGGAAAATAGAGCTGGGTGGTGAGGAGCGGGTGGCGCGGCGCTTGCACTCGTACATGAATGTGGCGCGTGCGCCCGGGATAAAGTCCTGGTACTACGGTTTCGAGGCGATATCGTCCTGAAGCATCGGTATACTGATGCCCTCGTAAGCGAAAGCCGCTGTTATCGTAAACTCCGGCGGCGTCGGCCTGCCAAAAGTCAATCAATGCGCCTTCCACAGGCCGGCACTTGGTCGAACGCACCAGCCCCTCAAGAGCCAAGCGGGTTCCCCTGATTCCCGCCTCGATCAGGGACCTGCGCTGCGGCGAGCTGGGCTTATAGAACGGACCCGGGGTCTGCGGCGGCGTAACCTCTTGTTCCGAGCAGGCAGGAGTCGGCTCCAAAACGCTACTTGCTGCGAAGGCCTCCAGACCGTGCCGCGCGCTATACAATAGGATGTCAGTCATCACGAGGGACGAAGTTAGAAAGCTGCGCCGCGTCAGTGCGGAAGTATTTTCGGTCTTCACGGGAAGTAATTTTGCATGGGACTGATTGAGAGGCAAGACCACGTGATGCAAGTGTCTCCCCGGCTTGTTTCTTGAGGGAGTCCAGTCGCGCTGCGACAACTCGCGCGACCCGCAATCCCTGCGGCGATGCCGCAGTTGACAGCCAGATTAATTACTGGCGATATGAGTGACAAAGGCGGGCTTAACTGCTCGGGGGGAATCATGTTCGACAGCTCAAAGATTCAACCGCATCTGGTGTTCACGGACCTGCGCGAGTGGATGGCCGAAGCTCAAAAGCTCGGCGAATTGAAAACCGTCCTCGGCGCATCATGGCAGGAAGAGATCGGTCTCGCCACCGATGTCGTGGTGCCGCCTGATGACGGTCCGGCGGTTGTTTTCGATGAGGTGCCCGGATCGCCCAAGGGTTTTCGGGTCATCATCAACACTTTCGCGGGTAAACGACGCGCCATGACATTCGGTTTTCCGCAGGGCTTGACCAAGCAGGAATTGAGCGACGCTTATTTCGAGCACTACCAAAGAAAACCGCGCTACATTCCGCCCGTGTTCGTCGAAAACGGGCCGATATTCGAAAATGTAACCGAGCGCGAGGACGTGGACATCGAAAAATTTCCCACGCCGATCTGGCACGCAAACGACGGCGGCCGCTACATCGGCACCGGCTGTTATTCGGTCACCATGGACCCAGAGGAAAAATGGATCAACGCCGGCTGTTATCGCGCCATGATTCAGGACAGGAAATCCGTCAGCCTGCTCATGGTACCCGGCAAGCACGGCTACATGCACCGGCAAAAATACTTTCGCAAAGGCGAAAAGATGCCGCTGGCGCTGGTGCTCGGCGGCGATCCGCTGTTCTTCTTCATGGCCGGTACGGAGCATCCGTACGGCGTATGCGAATACGACGTAGTCGGCGGGATGCGCGGCAAAGCGGTCGAATGCGTGCGCGGCAAGGTCACCGGATTGCCGTTTCCGGCCAATTCAGAGATCGTCTTCGAGGGCTTTCTCAACAACGACAACCGCAAGTTCGAAGGGCCGTTCGGCGAATGGACCGGTTACTACGCGTCCGATGAAAGCGCCCAGCCGGTGCTCGAAATCGAAGCCGTTTATCACCGCGATGATCCGATTATCCTCGGCGTCCCGCCGATCGGCGGGGGATCGGACGAAATGGCGCGCTATCGCGCCATCATGCGCTCGGCCATGCTCAAGCAGCAAGTACGCGACGCCGGCGTGCCCGACGTCACTCAAGTATGGCCGCATGAGATCGGCGCCTCCCGCATGCTCGTTGCCATTGCCATCAAACAGCGCTATCCGGGCCACGCCCGCCAGGCGGGCGTGCTGGCATCGAGCTGCGGCGCCACTGTCTATGGTTTGAAGATGGTCATCGTCGTCGATGACGATATCGACGTATCGAATCTCGATCAGCTCATGTGGGCGATGTTGTCGCGCTACGATCCGGCCACCTCAGTGGAAATTTTTCAACGCATGCGCAGCACGCCGGCCGATCCGCGCTTGACCCCGGAGCAGCGGCAAGTGCGGGACTTCACCAATTCCAGAATGGTCATCGATGCGACTCGGCCGTATGAGTGGCGCGACAAGTTCCCCAAAGTGAATGCGCCGAGCCAAGAAGTGGTGCGCAAGGCGCGCGAGCTGTTTGGCTATCTGCTCAAGTAGGGTTTCTTTAGGGCGACAGAGACCGGAACCGGCTGGCGCAAACTTCCACTAGCGGCGAGTTGGCGCACAAAGCCGTTAGCTTTTCGGCGCTGCCATCCGACTTGAGGTGGACCGTGACTCGAAGGAGATGGCTCCATGCAGTATCGTTTCCTCGGCAGCGCGCGGCTGAAAGTTTCCGCGGTCGGCTATGGCTGCCCGCCCTTTCAGGGCAAGTTGAATAAAGACGATGAAACGCAGGCGCTGCGCGTGCTGCATCATGCTCTCGACATCGGCATGAATTTCATCGATACCGCCGATCACAACAACGGCAACAACGAAGAAATCCTTGCACAATTGCTGAGGGAGCGGCGCGCCGAAGCGGTGCTGGCGACGAAATTCGGCAATCTGCGCGGCCAGCCATGGGCGGCTGGGCGAGAGGTGGAAGGGCGGCCGGAGTACGTTTTCTGGGCTTGCGACCGCTCGCTCTGCCGGCTGCAGACGGACTATATCGATCTTTACTATCTCCACCGCGTCGATCCCAAAGTGCCGATCGAAGAGACCGTCGGGGCGATGAAGCGGTTGGTCGAGCAAGGCAAGGTGCGGCATCTCGGATTGAGCGAGGCCGGTGCCGAGACGCTGCGGCGCGCCCATGCGATACACCCGATCACGGCGGTGCAGAGCGAATATTCGCTTTGGACACGCGATTACGAAAGGGACACGATACCGGCTTGTCGGGAGCTTGGCATCGGTTACGTTGCGTATTACGCTCTGGGGCGCGGCTTTTTGAGCGGCAAGTGGCAAGCTTTTTCTCAACTGGGCGAGAAGGAAGCGAAGCGGCGCGGGCCGCGCTTTCACGAGGAGAATTTCCAGCAAAATCTCGTCTTACTAAAGCGGCTCGAGCGGATCGCGGCTTCGCGGCGTTGTTCGGTCGCGCAACTCGCGCTGGCCTGGATTCTCCATCAGGGCGATTTTTTCGTGCCGATCCCGGGCACCTATCGAATCGCCAACCTCGATGCGAATGCCGCGGCGGCGGATATCCGGCTCGGTGCCGAGGAGCTAATCGCGATCGAGCAGATTTTTCCCCCGGGGGCCGCCGCCGGAGGCCGGCATGATTATGACCGGTCAAAAGAATTAAATATCTGATCAGAGGGCTTCCGGCGCAGGCATGATCTCGCCGCAGTTCTTGCAGGTGCGGAACTCCCGGCTGGCGAAAAAGTTTCGGTAGGCGTTCGATACCGGATCCTGGGCGTAGTCGCTCACGATGAACTCTTCCTCGTGCAGCAGCGCGTCGCAGCGCGCGCAGTACCAGCGAAATTTGTCGATTTCTCCGGGTCGCCTCTTCCGTTCGGAAATGAGCGCGAAGGCCTCCGGCGCGAAGCGCGGCGAGTGCGGCGTGCCGGAGGGCGTGTAGATGAGTGAGCCTTCCGCAAGAACGACGACCTCTTCTTGCCCCTCCGGCGTGCGATAGTGCAAGCGCATCTCGCCCTTAATCATCTGCATGGTTTCATCGCTTGGATTGATATGGAATTCGCTCCGGTATTCGCGTCCGCGGGCGACAAAGACTAATGTGTCGTCGTGCTGCCACAGTACGCTCACACGCCGGCCGCTCGCGGCCAGTTTACGGGCTTCGGCGAGTAGATCGACAATTGGCATTCTGAACATCAAGGCTCCTCAAAGCTGTCGAGCGGCGGAGCTAAGGGGCGATGTTGCAGAGTTTCTCGATCCCATGCTCCGGGTAATTCTTATTCCCAGTATAATCCAGCGTGCCAATCTTCTCACTCGGGCAGGGCTTGCCCCTTGGTTTCACGAGCAAAGAAAAGCACGACGAGACTTAGCAAGTAAACCATGCCGATGGCCGTAATTGCGCGGGCGAAGGATCCATGCGCCGATACCATGGCCCCGGCGATGAAAGGAGCGGCGGCCGAGAAGAAGCGGGCGAAGTTGTAACAGAATCCCTGCGCCGTGGCACGGATGCTCGTCGGGAAAAGCTCCGGGAGATAAATCGCAAAGCCGGTAAAGACTCCGGCGCCAAAAAAGCCCACCAGTGGCGAAACCACGACGGCGGCCGAATAATCCTGCACCAAGGAAAACATCAACGGGACAGCCAGGGCGGCGCCGAGGAAATAGATCGTTAACGCCCGCTTGCGACCCCAGCGGTCGGCGAACAGGGGAAAACAAAGGCAGCCGACGATGCCGCCGCCGTTCAGCACGCTCGTCACGAGGCTGACCTGAGGAATGACGGCTCTTGGCCCCTGCGCTTGGAGCAAGGCGCTTACCCAACTCGGCACCCACTGGATCGCGCCCTGGTAGCCGAAGGTGGCGACCGCAGCCAGACAGGTGCCGATGAGAACATCGCGGCGGACCGGTTTGACGAATAGAGCAGCGAGCGGATTTCCGCCGGGCTGTTCTTTGACCCGAATCCAGCGGGCCGGCTCTTCTAGAGAGCGACGGATATAGAAAGCGACAAGGGCCGGTAAAATCCCGACGGCGAACACCCAGCGCCAGCCGTAGGGACCGATCAGTAAATAGAGCAGCGAAGCGAGGAAAAATCCGATGCCGCCGGAGGCCTGCATGATGCCGGCTGCCTTGGCGCGTGATTTTGCCGGCCAGGCCTCGGCGATTAAGGCGGCACCGGCGGACCACTCACCGCCGATACCGAGGCCGGTGAGGAAACGATAGAACGCAAGTTCTTGCCAGCTGCGGGCGGTGGCGCATAGCCCAGTGAAAGCAGCGTAGACCAAGATAGTCAGGGCCATGGTTCTGGCGCGGCCGTAGCGGTCGGCGATTGGACCGAAGATGAGTCCACCGAACGCCCAGCCGATCATAAACACGCCCAGCACGATCCCGCCATACCACCCGATGGTGCTATTTTGGCTCGTGCCGAGGAGGTCGCTCATGGCGGGAAACAGGATGATGGCATAGAGATAGCCATCCATGATGTCGAGCGCCCAACCGAGGCAAGCGCAAACCAGCACGCGCCACTGATAGGAAGTCAAGCCTTCGTACCATTTCGGTTCCGTCATGCTTGGGCTCAAGTGCCACAAAGACCCCCGAAAGGCAATTCAAACCAGCTGGCGCCGCACTGATAATAAAAAAAATAGCTTATTGACTCCCTCTGGACCGGTGGTTAGACTTCGGCCACTGAGGCTCATCGGAGGTTAGTCACTATGCGCACGAGGTTAAGAAAACAGCTGCTTGTCGCGGCTGCATTTTTTGCCGTAATGGGCTTGACACAAATCGTTTTGGAGAGCTTGGCCGATGCCCGCGCCGGTGGCGGTCGTTCGGGCGGCTCGCGCGGGTCGCGAAGTTTTCAGGCCCCAAGCCGACCGGCACAGCCGACAGCGCCGCGGCGCGATGCCACGCCCCAACAAGCGCAACAGCCGGCGCCGGCGATGCCCGCATCCGGCGGTTTCATGCGCGGTATCGGCACTGCGATTCTGGGCGGTTTCTTGGGCTCGATGCTTTTCTCAGGGCTGGCCCACGCGACCGGTTTGGGCGGCTTCGGCGGCAGCGGCTTTGGCATGCTTGAACTGGTGCTGCTTGGCGGTTTGGCCTACTTTCTCTACAGCAAGTACAGGGCGTCGCAGGCGGCGGCCGCAGCAGGTCTTGGATCGATGTCCTACCAGGACGTGGGGTCCGGAGTACCCAGTCCTTCCAGTTATCCAAGCACCCCGCCCGTCCAGGAGTCGCTGCCATTGAACGGTATCGACTACCGTTCTCTGACGATGATGGATCGGAGTTTTACGCCGGAACAATTTCTCAAAACCGCGCAGAACATGTTTTTCAAAATTCAGGGAGCATGGAACAAACAAGACCTGACGACCTTGCACGGACTCTGCGGCGGCGAGCTGATGAAGAGCTGGGAAAATGAAATCGCACAACTGAAAGCGCGCGGGCAGAAAAACCGCATGGACAACATCGCGCTGCGCGAAAGCGAGGTCACCGAAGCGTGGACGGAAAACGGCGAGGACTTCATCACCGTGCGGCTGCATGCGAACCTGCTCGATTACACGGTTGATGAAAAGGGCGTAGTGGTCAGCGGCAGTGATGCGGAGGCGGTAGAGTTCGAAGAATACTGGACTTTCAGCCGGCCGGTCGGGCCCAATGCCTGGAAGCTAACTGCGGTACAGCAAGCTTAAGCTCGAAGACCCGGGAAGCATTTGAACCGGCAGCGCGGTTTATTGCCGCGCTGCCGGTTTTTTTTATCAATGAAGGGAGACCGGATTTTACGCTACAACCGGTTGTTTCATCGGCGTGTGACTGGGAATTTTCGGCACGCGCGTGCGCGGTTTGCCGTCAACCTGGCTATTGCCGGCGCCGAGCAGGAGCATCCGCGCCGGCCCGGGATTACACAGCTGGTAGGGTTCTCCGGATTTGAGCAGTACGGTATCGAATTGGTTCAAGATAAATTCTTTATGAGGCGTGCGCACGATGCACTGGCCTTCGAGGACCATGAAAATATGATCGTCGTTGTCGTGGTAATGCATGTCATCCTGTAATCCGGGCGCGCAATTGATCACCCAGTAATAGGCAAGGTCGGTGCGCCACAGACTCAGATGACCGATCTCTGGATGTGCGTTGGCTTCTTGTATCGGGTTTTTCATCTCGACCATAAAAACCTCCCTGTCAGTCGGTGTTCCACTTGTCGTTAACCATGGGCGCGCGGCGGTCGCTCTTTGGGTTTTACCAGGCGGCCGTGGGTACCGTCGCAGTAAGGATGATCCTTTGATCTCCAGCAGCGGCATATCGCGATGGTTTCAGGTTGCGGCAATTCGAGTATGAATGGCTGCATATGGGTCGCGACGTGGGAGCCGTCGCAGAACGGCAGATTCTTGCTGCGCGTGCACCGGCAGTAAGCGACGCTCTTCGATTCCTGTCTGACGATCACGGGCTCGATGAGATCATCGTAGGAAAGCGGCATTATTCCTCCTTGGGGTTTTTCAATCGTTCAGCCATGCAAAAAGTTCAACTCGCGTGGCTCGGTTCAAAGTTCCATCGGTCCAGGAGTCTCAGAGCGTTTCGACTAAAGATATCCGCCCGTTCGTCTTCGGTCAATGGGAACTCTTCTATCATCCGTTTGGCGCGCGGCAAAAGCGGCAACAGCGGCGGAGCGTCGCTGCCGAAGAGCAGCTGTTTTGCGCCGACGGTATGATAGGCGCAAGCGAGAGCCGGTGGGTGATAGCAAACCGTATCCAGGTGAAGCCTCTTCAAATAGTCGCTGGGTTTTTTTGTGATCAAAATCGGCTCGTACGGCCCGAGCCCGGAAGCCTGATCGCCGAGCTCATAAGCATAATCCATGCGGCCGATGACGTCACAGATGCCGCCGCCGAGATGGCAGCCGACGAATTTGACATTCGGATATCGTTCGAAAACGCCGCGCACGATCAACCGGGCGATGCTCAGACACTCATCAAAGGGCCGCCCGACGCTGGAAGCCAGACGATAATCGCGCATGCGCTCCTCGCCGAAGCCGACCGAAGGCGCGTGCATCATCACCGGAATGTCCAGACTGGAGACCAGCTCAAAAAACGGGTTGGCCTCATCATCGTCGGGGTAGGCGCGTTGGTGGCTCGAATTGATGAGCACGCCGGCAAGGCCGTATTGGTGGATGGCCTTTTCCAGCTCCCGCAGAAAAGGCTTGCCGCCGCAGGGCAGCGTGCTGGTGAAAACGATGATACGGTCGCGGTATTTTTGCTGGATTTCCGCGCCGTACTCGTTCCAGCGCTGCAGGAAGGCAAGCGATTCGGCAGCGGATTTGTCCTTTAGATAATGAATCGTATTGCTGACGACACAGCGTTCGATGCCGGCTTTTTCATGGGCTTCGAGCAGGTTTTCGATGGTTAAAGGCGATGCGCCGCCCCAACGGCGCTCCTTGGCGAGCTCGGGAGGATAGACATGGGCGTGCCAATCGATGATCATAACTGCTCCTCGGCCTTCGGGTGTCAAATTAGCTCGTTCAAATGGGGCCGTCGGGACGTCACCGTCCCGTTATCGCGCTCTGATTCCCAATTCCGCTTGTGCTTCACGCAATAATGTCAGATCGGCCACCTCATTGGGCGCGACGTCGCGTGTGACTTTGGCGCTCCGGCGGGCTTGTTCGATAACCAGCTTCAGACCGTCCTCGGGGACCGCGCCATCGGCATTGAACAGATTTCTAATAGCATCATAGGAGGCGTAGGCGAACTCGCGTTCGACTTTGCCCCAGCGCATGAGCGTGCGCGCGCTCTCGTCGCGATGATCGCGAATAAAGCGATTGGCGCGAATGGTCGCTTTGATGACCCGGCGGACCTCGCCGGGTTTTTCCTTGATCTTGCGCAAATGCGCGCCCAAGCCGAGATAAGGAAAGCTGAACAGCTCGTAAGCGCGGGCGAGAATCCGGTAGCCCTGTTTCTCCATCTGGGTATCGGCGGGAGGCGAAATAACCACCACGTCGACGATGCGTTGTTTCAGCGCAGTCAGGCGAGCGGCGTCCGAGCCGAGGGCCAAGATCTTAATTTCCCTCTCCGGGTCGACGCCGCTCTGCTTGATCATCATGCGCGCGGCGACGTCCGGCGTTGCGCCAAAGCTGCTGATGCCGAGGGTCTTGCCTTTCAAATCTTTTAGACTTTTGACTTCCGGCTGAGAAATCAAAGTCATGGGCCAATTGTCGAGAAAGCCGGCGACGATCCGCACAGGCAGCCCGGCGACCGCGCCACCGACCACTGCGCCGAAGAGCTGGCAATAATCGATATCGCCGGTCGCCAGAGCGGTCATTGAGACGTTCGGATTCATGCGGATAATCTCGGCCTCGAGACTCTCGTCTTTGAAGAAACCGGCCGTTTGCGCTATCTGCACCGTGAGATTGGGCATGTTGGGATTAGAAACGGCGATACGGACCAGCTCAGCCGAGTGCGCCGGCCTTATCGTCATAGCAGAGGCAAGCCATGCGGACAGGATCAAAAAACGCGTGCTTGGAATCCCCATGATTATCATACTCCACATTCCATCGAGCACTGACGCTGTCACTCGAAGCCATACAACGCCGCGGGATTGTCGACAAGGATCCTGCGCCGGATGGCATCATCCGGCGCAAAAGCGGCGAGCAAGTCGACCAGGTCTCCGTCGTTCGGCGTGTGTCCCGGAGCGAAATTATTCGAATGCGGCCAGTCGGTTCCCCAGATTACGCGCTCGGGCGCCGCTGCGATAACCGCGCGGGCGTAGGGGATCACTTCGATGAACGGCAGCCCGTGATAAGAATGGACCGTGGTGGCGCAAATTTTGTCCGCGCCGCTCACTTTGGTCCAGACGTGATCGAGTTGCATCAGCTCGAGTAGCAGCCGAAAGCCGGGTTGCCCAAGGCCTTCTGACGGTTTCACCCGCGCCATATGATCGATAACGAGCGGAACCGGCGCACGGCGAATGCGCTGCTCCTGTTCGAGGAGATTCTTCGCGTCGATGTGCAAATCGACCGACCAACCCAGGGCGGCGATTTTTTCGACGCAGCGATCGAGCACGTCGAGTCGGACATTGCCGCGCGGACGGTCGAGCAAATTGAACCTGACGCCGCGAATGCCGCGATCATGCAGGCGCCTCAGCTCGTCGAGAGGGGTCTGGTCGTCGATGCGGGCAACGCCGCGGAATTTGCCGTTGGAGTTCTCGATCGCGTCCAGCGTCGCCGAGTTGTCGAGGCCGTGGACGCTCGGCTGGACGACGACGGCGCGCTCGATGCCGATGACGGCCAGCATCTTGCGGTAGTGCTCCAACGGCGCGGCCGGCGGGATGTATTCGTGAGTCGAGACGAACGGGAATTTTTCCGGCGGCCCAAAGACATGAAAGTGCGCGTCGCACGCATTTGCCGGCGGGGTGAAGCTAGGCGTGCGCGTGTTCGGATCGGGTGGATAGCAGTAAGACATGGCCCATCTCTCCAGGTCCAACTTCTAACGTAGCGAAACGCGCATGTCCACCGGATCCTCTCGATGGCGGGGCTTGCTTCTGGGGAGCGGCCGAGAGTAAAAAGAGAGTCAGGCGGGCGGCATTTCTAAACCGGAGGAAAACCTCAATGGGCAAATTCCGCATTCAGTCCCATGGACGCTTACAAGAGTGGGTGGCCGAAGAAAAAGGCTATTTCGCGGCGACGGGATTGGATTACGAATTCCTCGTTCAACCCATCGTCACCTGGTCGGCCGGTACGGAGCGCGTCGATTCGGCGCCAGCCGATATTCAGCGCGGCGCCTTTGAGTCGATCGAAGCGGGGCGCGGCTGCCATTTGAGCGCGGCGTGCCACTGGACCGTCAACATGGCGGCTTCCGCCGGCCACGGCAGAATGTGGGGCGGCGCCTACTCGGTTTCCCCCTCGGGCATATTCGTCGCGCCGGAATCGGACGTGCAAACGCCCGAGGAGTTGGCCGGTGTGGCCGTGACTGTGGGTTATCATTCGGGCAGCCACTATTCGACGATCCAAGGTCTCGAGGGATTCTTGCAGCGCGATCAAATCAAATTGCACTTTGGCGGCTTGCTGCTTGACCGTTTGGCTTTGTTGGTCGACCGGCAGGTGGCGGCGGCGAGTCTGTTCGGTGCTCCTTTCTACGTCGCCGAGCAGTTGGGATTCAGAAAGATTATCGACACCACTTTTATGATTGGCCACCTGGTTTCTGACGGCGCCGATTTGCGGGACGTCGAGCGTTACTTCAGGGCATTGCAGCGCGCCCAGCAAGACATCGATCTCGAGCCGGAGTTGTACAAGCATTACTTCTTGAGAGAACTGCCGGAGCGTTATCATGGGAGCGTCGACGTTCGCCGCTTCGGTCCCGGTGAACGGATCGTCTTTGAACCGTATCCGGAGCAGATGTTCGAACGGACGCGCAAGTGGATCGATTCTTGGAATCTGTTTCCGCCCGAACAAAAGGGCGACACGGAGTACGAGCGCGCGGTGGTCTCGCCTTAAGGAGCAACGATCTCATCCTCCTGAGTGACCAACCGTGAACGCGGGAGTCAAATCCCCATCTGCTTGAATATCGCTTGGGTTAATACGCTCGACTCGTCGAGCAGTTTCTCGGTGAGAGTATAATGATTCGCGCCGGGAACGACGAGGTACTCGACGCTCATGCCCTGCGCTTTGCAGTAAGTGAAATATTCCGCCGACATCTGCTGCCAACCTTCCGGTTCGGCGCCGCCGACTGCGACGATCACGGGACATTTTACGCGCGGCGGATTTTTGAACGGACTATTCAACGCCGCCACTTCGGGTGTCATGCGCACCTGCTCCTGGACGCTGATTTTGGTTACGATAGCGAGGTCGAAAACGCCCGAAGTCGCCGTTGCTCCTTTGATGCAATCCGGCGGCAGCCCTTCTTGGGTCCAATCGTGCGCCAGCGCCATTGCGGTCAGATGACCGCCGGCAGAGTGGCCGGAGATAAAAATTTTCCCTGGATCGGCGCCGTAGCGGCCGATATTTTTATACACCCACGCGATGGTAGAACGGGTTTGCCGCACGATCTCCGTGACGGTCACTTGCGGGCAGAGATCGTATTCAACGAGAACGGTTGTCGCGCCGCGCTTGGTAAACGTCGGCACAAAATTACAATTGTCCTCTTTGCTGCCGCTCCGCCAGTAGCCGCCGTGAATGTAAACGAACACGGTGCCGTTCGGCTGATCGGCGGCGTAGATGTCCAGCCTTTGCCGCGCCGAGAAGCCATAGGGCACATCGAGCCACGACTTTGCCGTCTCGCGCACTTTCTTGGCCTGCGCCGAGCGCACTTTGGCCAGCTCGGGGTATTCTGGAACGGAAACGCGGGGATTGTATTGAAATTCCAATTCCTCGGCGCGAAAGCCTCTATAGAATTCGTGGCGCATCATCGATACCTTTATTCGCTTCGCCGCTCGCGGTGAGTCAACGCGCCGCTGCGGCAATTTCGTCATAGTTTTGCCGGCCGAAAGAGCGCTCGCCCGCTTCTATGGCGCGAAAAATTTGCAGCACCTTACGGCAGAGGGGCATCTCGATGCCGAGTTTGTCGCCCTGGTTGACCACGTAGGCGAGGGTGTACTCGACCTCGGTAGGGATTTTTTTCTGGACGTAGCGCAGCGGGCCTTTGCGGTCGTTGGCTTTCCAGCTCCTGGCAAACTCGTTGACCGCCGCCAGACGGCGGTCCGGTGAATTACGTGGGTGAAAATCGGCGGGATCGTATTCGGTCAGTTTGATCCAGCGCACTCCTTTGGCTTCGCCAACCGCGACGACTTCGGTGAAGAAATCCGCAAGCGCGCGACGATCGCTTTCGCTGCGGCAGCTTTCGGCCAGGGATGCGTCGGCTAATGAGCCATAATACCCTAAACAGGTATAGGTGAGTTTGCTCCACAACACGCCGAGAATGTTGTCGGAAATTTCAGTTTCCATGACCTGTTGGAGCACGCGGTGCAGATTCTCCAATCCGGGAGTGGTCTTGCCGTGAAGGTGACCAATATAAAGATGTCCTCGCACACCCGTCGCAAGGTGTCCAGGGGCGATTTTCTTGCTGCCCATGCGAATGGCCATGCCGACGGCGCGGTCTGCCCCGACCTTTTCCTGCAGAATCGGCGGATTGATGCCGTTTTGCATCGACACGAGCAAACCGTTGGCTGCGAGATGCGGCAGGACGGTTTGCAGGGCCGCGGCCGTGTAATTGGAACGAACAGCGATGCAGCCGACGTTGAACTGGCCGTCGATTTCGTGAGGGTGGGCGGTTTTGATTTTGACGTTGAACGGTCCGTCGGGAACGTCGATTTGCAAGCCATTTGCGCGGATCGCCGCGACATGCTCTTTATCAATATCGACGAAGGTGATGTCGTGGCCGGCGCGCGCGAGACGTCCGCCAATGATGCCGCCAATCGGGCCGATGCCGATGACGAGAATGCGATCGCTCATGGGAACCCTCCTTGGGGCCTCCGCCAAGATATTACGAAGTGTTTGAACAGGTCAATCGGCCCCTCGGTCGGTCGCCGAAGCCGTGAGCGTCGGCTCTTTGCACGATTCATGATTCGTGAAATAGTAGCCTCGCTCGGCAGCGCAACGACGAACGGAGAACAATATGGCAAAGCGGTGTCTGCCTCTTTTAATGCTTCTGCTGGCGGTGCAATTCGGATACGGCGCCGATCGTGTGCGCATCGGCTATAGCTCCATCAGCGGCGCTTATACGCCGATCTGGGTGGCGCACGACGCCGGCTATTTCGCCAAAGAAGGGTTGCAGGACGATATTATTCTGATCCCCAGCGGCACACAGTTAGCGCAGGTCACCGTGGCCGGCGAGATCGACATCGGCTCGCTCAACGGCAGTTCGGCGATCGCTGCGGCGCTTTCGGGAGCCGATCTCAAAATCATCGGCAATTCCGGAAACAAAATGGTCTTCTCACTTTATGTCCGACCGGAAATCAAAAACGTAGAAGGGCTGCGCGGTAAAAGGATCGGCATCACGCGCTTCGGTTCGGCACCGGACATCTCGGTGCGCTATGCTCTGCGTAAATACAACATCAATCCGGATAAAGATTTGACCCTGATCCAGCTGGGATTTATGGCGACGGTCGCCGCCGGATTGCAAGGCGGGTCGATCGAGGGCGGCGTGGTATCGCCGCCGACGCAGTTCGCTATCGATAAGGCGGGCTTCAAGGAACTCATCAGCATCACCGATATGAATTATGCTTTTCCCAATCCCGCGCTCGTAGCGGTAGGTACGATTATTCGCAGCAAACCGGAGGTGATCA
>Ga0073934_10001654_pt1 | contig 51673 bp, 44 predicted proteins | sample LarsenN4metaG_FD_76834 | JGI IMG/M metagenome (GOLD analysis project Ga0073934, IMG submission 76834) | Hot spring sediment bacterial and archeal communities from British Columbia, Canada, to study Microbial Dark Matter (Phase II) - Larsen... ...
CGAACGAATGGAGTCCCGCTGAGCGGTTACGCATCTGGGCCAGCGCAGCAAGACATCAGCGCACAAGGCCGTCTGTAGAAGTGCAGTCTGCTCTGTTCATCAGCACCGGGCGTCGCGATCACGGCAAACCCCAATACAGCGCCTAGGATGAAGACCCGACTCGCCGATTGACTCGTGAGGAAGTCCCTGTAGAGGGGTTAGACCTCACGTTGCGTGCGAGGGTTGCCCGGCCAGCTGTTAGAACGTCCAGCCCTCCTTCTCCATGAACTGCTCAAGGTCCACACACGGAATAGAGAAGTGCCCGCAGATGTTTGGAATCTTGGCTGCGTTCTGCCGCAGCTTTTCCATCGTAAGCATCGTCGACTTGGTTGCCGCTGCTCTTGCGATAAGGAAGGGATCGGCGTTGCGACCTCCCTGAAGCAACTTCTGTCTTTCCATATTGGCCTGGAAGTGCGGAACGGCGTAGATCTTCGCGACAAACGCGCCTTCCTGCGCATCGGGTGTGGTGAACAAGTCGGGGTTCTTCAGGGCCCACTCGTACGCACTACCCCCTTGGTCTTCAAGCTCGCGCAGCGCCTCTCGCGTAGAAGTGAAGCCGCCAGCGAGGACCATTTCGTCGAAGAGCTTCCACAACGTGACAAACCGTGATCGGAAATAGTTGCGATGCAGTGCCGACACAACTGAGGTGTCGATGACGTACATCAGGTGCCGCCTCCAAACTTGGCCTCAAAGGCGGGCAAGTTCTTGGGCTTGATATTTAGGTACTCCGCCAAGCGAACGTCGTCGAAGCGCCGCTGGTAGTACCGGCTGAAGGCTAGCTCGATGTAGCGCGACCCGAGGTAGGAAAAGTGGCTGTTGTAGTAGTTTCCGCCGCCCTCGGTCGCGGGTTTCATCTGGCTCTTCCACAGCTTGGCTGCAGCCTCGTACTCCGCCGCGTCTATCAGCTTGCGATCGAGCATTAGCCGATAGATCACCTCGCGGCTAACGGCGAAGTAGTTCGCAAGCCTCGCAGCAGTAGCGCGATCGGGTGGGCTGCCCTTAAGCTGCCGCTCGAATTCGTCCTCCGGAACGAGGGTTCGAGCGGCGAGTCCGTTGCAGATGACTTCGATACGGCGGCTGTCAGCAGGAAGTTTGTCCACAAAGTGATCGTCTAACAGATCGATGCCACTCGTGCGGAAGAGCAAGTGACCTAGTTCGTGGAACAGCGTAAATGTCTGGCGCGACTTGGTGGATGTGTTGTTGACATAGATGATCGGAAACTCGGTGTCGTAAAGGCAGAAGCCTGAGTACCCGTCGGCGCGAAACGCGTCCTTAAAGACGTAGACGCCTACTTGGGCGAAAGCCTCTCGCCAGCCTTCAAGGCCCTTTTCCGGACTCCCCCAAGTCGCCTGCTCTTCAAGCGAGACGCCGAGGTATTTCCTAACTTCAGCTGCGACTTTGTCGAGTGAGCTGTTCGGGGCGAACGTTAGATCACGAGTGATCAGCCGCTTGGCCGGGTTCTTCCCGTCGTTGAGCTCAGCAAGGTTGACCTGCATCGCCTGACCGCGGCGCAGAAAGGTGCGGACAGTGCGTGGGATAGCGGCGAAGTCATCCGCGGTGAGAGTACGGAAGGAACTTTCGACTGGCGGCAGGTCGGGAGGCTGAGGAAAGAAGAACACTGCCACCGGGCACTTGAACTTCTCAGCCATCTGCTCCAGCTGAGGGTAGGTCGGCGCATCAGTGCCCTCCTCCCAAGCTGCGATCCTCTTGAAGGCTTTGCTGGCATCCTCAATGCTGTACCCGGCACGTTCCCGCGCCCACCGGACGACGGCGGGGTTGATCGGGAGGGAGTCCTTGTCCAATGAGGGACCTTCGACGGCTGCTCCTAGGCAGTTTACGACCTGGCGGCAAGGGCGTCCGCCGCGCCAGCCCGGCCAGCACTTGGCTGTCGCCGCAACAGGCGAGATTGGGGTAAACCCGACGACGACCGCGGGACTGTTTTCGTGAGGTCTAACGTTCGAGCTAACGCGCCCGGAGCGGCGGGCCGGCTTGGCCGCGAGGCGCAGCATAGACAGAGAGCGCCTCGCGGGCAAGGCGGCCCGCCGCGGAGGGTCGCGTGTTGAGCGAGGGGTTAGGCCGCACGCTGGTGCGCTGGGGCGCGCGCGAAGTTGAGCACTCCGAAGGCGAAGTGACTCTCGTCCCACGCATGTCGCGTTAGGAAGTAGCCGCGGTACGTTGGCGCGAACGGGCGGTACTCAAGGCACAGAACTCCGCCCCAGATGTTGCTACCGGCTCTCGTCAATGAGTAGTCTATGGTAGCGAACGTTCCGCGGATGTGACCGGCGCCCGTCATCTGACATGTCTCGAATCCACCGTTCGGCGTCCGTGCATCAAGCTGAACGTCGATGCGAAGCTGATCGTCAATCGCCGTGAAGGCGCCGTGCGGAATCGTGTATTCGTTTGGCGCGAGTGTCGAGAAGTTTTGGTCAGAGCGCCCCAAGTCTTGCAAGTCATGCCCGGTGCCGACTACTTCAAAGTGGTCTCGCGAGAGGTGCCGCGAGAGCTCATCTACAACAGCAGGAATATCGGAAGCAAATATGCTCTCCTGGAGCTGTGGCGGTAGCTCTTCAATTCCGACTTCCTTTGATGGGGAGTACACGATTACGGGTGTGCCTACTCCCCAGAAGGCTCCCGTCTCCGACTTGCACCAATCCGACTGAGTCGACTTCTTGGTAGCGACAAAGACGCAGACCGCGCTATTCGCAATGGCTCGCCGCAACTCGCGCACGAGCGGTTTGCCAGGCGGCAGCGAACGATGATGCCAGTAGTGAATGCGCTTGGCGTGTAGCGCGTCGGTGAGGTCGGTGATCACATCGGCGCGCTCGCCATGTGCGAAGCTGATGAATACCTGCATGGCACTGTCCTTCCATCAGCGATGGCAGCATACGGATTGTCGTACAGGACGCTGCGGTTGCATCGCTCTGCGGGTCATCGTGCGGCCTAACGTTTGAGCTAACCGGCCTGGAGCGGTGGGGCGGCCTGCCCGCGAGGCGCAGGATAGACAGTGAGCGCCTCGCGGGCAAGGCGCCCCGCCGCGGAGGGTCCGGTGTTGAGCGAAGGGTTAGGCGGCACTGGGTACTACTCTCGATCACTTGGCAAGAACATCCGGAGCACTGGAGGCAAGCAAACCCAGAGTAGCCCGACGCCCAAGCCAGAGAAGAGGATGAAGTTGGCAGCAAACCAGCCAGGGCTCTCCGAGAGACGCGTTGGAGCCGTTGACCCCCGACCTCCCGCGAACTCCCCCGTGTAGACGGCGCCGATTGCATACCAGATGGATAGGATCCCGAAGACGACCCCCACCAGCATTCCAGCGTGAAACCGCGATCGATTGAACGGCGTATCGCGGTGTACAGACCTCAGCCTACTCTTTGGTGACCCAATTGACAGAAGTGCGAGTCCTAAGAGCCCGAACGCACCAGCGCCGATCGACATTATTAGGAGCCCAATCAGCCGCGCAAATGCACCCTTGGGACTCTGGAAGTACATCGCTCCGCCGATCACCGCTGACACCACGGCCGCGATCAAGCACAGGAAGCCGAGCAATCTAGTGATTTGCATAGCAGGGGAAGCATCGCGGGCGTTGTGCCGCCTAACGTGATTTGAACGGCGTGGCCATGTCGATCCATCGATAGGTCCAACAGTCGACATGGACGAGTATGGACATCTCCAAAGATGGACATGTCCATGTCTCAGAAGCCGGTGCAGACAAAGCTTAAGTCGGCCGACGCCGGCGAGTCCAGTGCACCCGGGGAGCACAAGCGGTGTGGCCCCGAGACATTCGGCCGGCCGACGCGCGCCGCTGCGCCGCAAGCCGACCTGTGGCAGTCTGCGGCCAACGATGACCCCCGCCCTCGACATCCGCCTCGCCACCCAAGCCGACGCGCGCGACATCGCCGCCATGTCCCGCGACCTCATCGAATACGGCCTGCCGTGGACGTGGCAGCCCGAGCGGGTGGCCGGCGCCATCGCGTCGCCCGACACGAACGTCGTCGTGGTGCGCGAAGCCGGCGTGCTGCAGGCCTTCGGCATCATGGAGTACCTCGACGACGACGCCTACCTCGTGCTGTTCGCGGTGCGCCCGGCGCGGCAGCGGCAGGGCGTGGGCAGCGCGGTGCTGCGCTGGCTCGAGGCGGCGGCGCAGGCGGCGGGGGCCAGCCGCATCCGCGTGGATGCGCGCCGCGACAACGTGGCCGCGCGCAGCTTCTACAACGAACACGGCTACCACGAGGTGCGCATCGCCGCGCGCCGCTACAGCGGCCAGGTCGACCAGGTGCGCCTGGAGAAATGGTTCCGCGCCGGCGGGCCCGGCGCGGCCTGAGGCGGGCCCTGCGGCCGCCTCGGCCCTCTGCTTACGCTTCTGCCTTCACCGCTGCCGCCGGCGCCGCGGCCCGCGGCTTGCGCCCGAGCCAGCGGCCCAGCGCCCGCCGCGCGTCGTCGACGTACGTGAACACCACCGGCACGTAGAACAGCGACAGCACCGTCGAGGTGACGAGCCCGCCGATCACCGCAATGGCCATCGGCGCGCGGAAGTCGGCGTCGGCACCGATCTTCAGCGCGATGGGCAGCATGCCGGCGCCCATCGCCACCGTCGTCATCAGGATCGGGCGCGCGCGCTTCGCACAGGCGTCCAGGATCGCGTCGCGCCGCGCGGCGCCGCCCTGCACCGCGACGAGCGCGTACTCGACGAGCAGGATCGAGTTCTTCGTGACGATGCCCATCAGCATCAGGATGCCGATGGTCGCCGGCAGCGACATCGCCTCGCCGGCCAGCAGCAGCAGGCCGAGCGCGCCGCCCACCGAGAGCGGCAGCGCCGCCATGATCGTGACCGGCTGCGCGAAGTCGTGGAACAGCAGCACCAGCACGCAGTAGACGAGCAGCACGCCGGCCACCATCGCGATGCCGAAGTCGGCGAAGAGCTGCTTCATGCGCTCGGTGTCGCCGAAGTTGGCCTGCTTCACGTCGGCGGGCAGCGCCTGCATCACGGGCAGCTTCGCGATCTCGGCCGTCACCGCGCCCAGGGCGGCGCCGCCCACGTCGGCCTTGATGCTGACGCTGCGCTGGCGGTCGAAGCGAGTGATCTGCGCCGCGCCGGCGCCCATCTCCAGGCTCGCCACGGTGCCCAGCGTCACGCTGCCGCCGTGCGCCGTGGGCACGTGCAGCAGCTTCAGCGTCTCCAGGTCCTCGCGGGCGTGCAGCGGCAGGCGGGCGCGGATGGCGAGGCTGCGCTCGTCCAGGTGCAGCTTCGGCAGCTGCGCCGAGGCGTCGCCGATCGTCGCCACGCGCACGGTGGTGGCGATGTCCGCCACCGTCACGCCGAGGTCGGCCGCGCGCGCGAGGTCGGGCTTCACGATCAGCTCGGGGCGGCGCAGGCTGCTGGCCGCGGCCGGGTTGCCGACGCCGGGCACGGCGCGCATCTCCTGCTCCAGCCGCTCGGCGGCGTGCTCGAGCGAGCGCGGGTTGTCGCCGACGAGGATCACCTCGAGCATCTCGCCCGCCTCGCCGCCGCCGAAGCGGAAGCGCAGGCCGGGGATCTGCCGCAGCTCGGACTGCACGCGCTTCTCGAACTCGCGCTGCGTCACGGCCCGCTTCGAAGGCGGCACCAGCGACACCGTCATCGTGCCGGCGCGGCTCTCGGCGCTGCCGGTGGTGCCCATCGCGTCGAGCTGGGCGCCGTTGCCCACCGTGGTGAGCACGTGCGCCACCTCGGGCTGCCGCACCAGCACCTGGCGCGCCCGCTCGGCCACGGCGGCCGTCTCGGCCAGCGGCGTGCCCGGCGGCAGCTCGAAGTTGATCGTGCTCATCGAGCGGTCGCTGGCCGGGATGAAGGTGTTGGGCAGCAGCGGCGCCAGCGCGATCGAGGCCGCGAAGAGGCCCACGCCCGACAGAGCCGCCAGCCGACGGTGCGCGAGGCCCCAGCGCACCAGCGCGAGGTAGCCCTTCATCAGCCGCCCCTCGCGCTCGGGCCCGTGGTCCGGCTTCAGCAGGTACGCGCCCATCACCGGCGTGAGCAGCCGCGCCACGAGCAGCGAGATCAGCACCGCGATCGCCACCGAGATGCCGAACTGGCGGAAGAACTGCCCCGGCACGCCCGACATGAAGCTGACCGGCACGAACACCGCGACGATGGCCAGCGTCGTCGCCACCACCGCCAGCCCGATCTCGTCGGCCGCGTCGATGGCCGCCTGCCAGGCGCTCTTGCCCATGCGCATGTGGCGCACGATGTTCTCGATCTCGACGATCGCGTCGTCGACGAGGATGCCGACCACCAGCGAGAGCCCGAGCAGCGTGATCAGGTTGAGCGTGTAGCCCAGCCAGTGCATGAAGAAGAAGGTCGGGATCACCGACAGCGGCATCGCCACCGCGGCGATCAGCGTCGCGCGCCAGTCGTGCAGGAACCACCAGACGACGATCACGGCGAGCAGCGCGCCGAGCACGAGCGCCTCGACGGAGGCGAAGTACGACTCCTCGGTGAACGCGACGGTCGAGTTGAAGAGCCGGATCTCGATGTCGGCGTGCTCCTGCTGCAGCTGCGCGAGCGCCGCCTCGACGCGCCGCGCGACTTCGACCGACGACGAGCCCACGGCGCGCAGCACCTGGAACGCGACGACGCGCTCGCCGTCGACGAAGGCGTCCTGCACCGCCTCGGCGCTGCCGTCGGTCACCTCCCCGAGGTCGGCGAGGAAGACCGAGCGGCCGTCGCGCAGGCTGATCGGCGTGCGGCGCAGCGTCTCGACGTCGGCGGCGCCGCCGAGCGTGCGGATGCTCTGCGCGCGCCGGCCGAGGTCGGCCTTGCCGCCGGGCATGTTGACGTTGATCGCGCGCAGCTGCCGGCTGACCTCGGCGGCGGTGATGCCGTAGGCGTTGAGCCGCTCGGGCGAGAGGACGATGCCGACCTCGCGGTCGACGCCGCCGACGCGCCGCACCTGGCCGACGCCGGGCACCGACAGCAGCGTCCGCGCCACCTGGTTGTCGACGAACCAGGAGAGGTCGGCCGGCGTCGGCGCGCCCGGCGTGCCGGCGTCGGCGGCGCGCGGCTTGACGGTGAACGTCTGGATCGGCGCGCCCGAGGTCGTGCTGCGCGTGATCACCGGCTCGTTGATGTCGCCGGGCAGGTCGCCGCGCACGCGCGTGATCGCGTCGCGCACGTCGTTGACGGCGCGGTCGAGGTCCTTGCCGAACTGGAACTCGATCGCCGTCGTCGACATGCCGTCGCTGACCGTGGAGACGATGTGCGACACGTCGCCCACCGTGGCCACCGCGTTCTCGACGATGCGCGTGACCTGCGTCTCCAGCTCGGCCGGCGCGGCGCCGGGCTGGCCGACGCGCACCGTGACCCAGGGGATGTCGACGTCCGGGAACTGGTTGATGCCCAGCCGCGAGAAGCCGAGCAGCCCCGCGAACGTCAGCAGCACGAACAGGATGATCGGCGGGATCGGCTTCCTGATCGCCTGCGCCGAGAGGTTCTGCATCATGCGCGCACCCCCGTGCCGCCGGGGGCGCTGCCGCGGCGCTGCGCTTCGGGCCCGGCGGCCGGCTCCGGCGCACCGGCGTCGGGGCCGGCGACGTGCACGCGCTCGCCCTCCTTGACGAAGCCGGCGCCGGTGGCCACGACCCGCGCGTCGGCGGCGAGGCCGCGCACCTCGACGAGGCCGCCCTGCCGCGCGCCGGTGGTGACGCGGTGCGCGCGCGCCGTGCCCGCTTCGCCGATGACGTAGACGAAGGCCTGGCCGTCGCGGCTGAGCAGCGCCGCCTCGGGCAGCGTCCAGACGCGGGCCTCGCCGAGGTGCAGCTCGCCCTGCACGTGGGCGCCGGCGCGCAGCGGCGCGCCGGCCGGCAGCGTGACGTGCACGAGGCCGTTGCGGGTGCGTGCGTTGACCGTCGGTGCGACGAGGCGCACGCGGCCCTCGATGCTGCGGCCGTCGTCGATGCGCACGCGCGCCGGCCGGCCCGGCTGCACGGCCGCGAGCGCGTGGTCGGGCAGCTCGGCGCGCCACTCGATCTCGCCGCCGCGGATCAGGCGGAAGAGCTCCATGCCGGGCTGCATCACCGCGCCGACGGTGGCGTTGCGCGCGACGATGACGCCGTCGGCCGGCGCGAGCACGCGCGTGCGGGCGATGCGCACCTCGAGCTCGCGCTTCTGGGCCAGCGCGAGGTCGAGCTTCGCGGCGGCCGACTCGGCGGCCGTGCGGCGCGTCTGCACCGCCTCGGCGCTGTAGACGCCGCTGTCCTTGATGCGCTCGGCGCGCTCGAGGTTGGCCTCGGCCTGCGCGAGCTCGGCGCGCTTGTCGCGGATCTGCGCCTCCTGCTGCGCCAGCTGCGCCTGCAGCTGGGCGTCGTCGCCGAGCGCGAGCAGCTGGCCGCGCCTGACGACGTGGCCGACGTCCACCGCCACCTGCAGGAGGCGCACGCCCTGCGCGTCGGCGGCGACGAGCAGCTCGTCGCGCGCCGCGATGCTGCCGCTGGCGGCGAGGGTGCGCGCCATCGTCACCTCGCGCGGTGTCGTCACCTGCACCGTGAGCGCGGGCGCGACCGCGGCGCCGGCGCCCGCCGGGCTGTCCGGCGCACGGCCCTTCGCGGCCCCGGCGTCGTTGGCGGGCGCGTGTTCCTTCGTCGCCCCGGCGCGGGCCGGCGCGATGCCCGCGAGCAGCGCGGCGGCGGCGATGCCGGTGGTCAGCACCACGCCGCCGAGCATGAACGCGCGACGGCCGCGCCGGTCGTTGCGCTCGCTATCGGCGGCGATCTCTTCCCAGGTCTTGTCCATGTGGGGGTCCGTTCGTGCGTTCGGTGCGTTCGGGTTCAGCGCGCGGCGGGCGCGGGGTCGCCCCGGGCGGCGGCGCTGTGTGCGTCGCGGGCTGCGGCGCCGGCGGCAGGCCCGTCGCTGCCCGGCGCGGCGGTGTGTCCGCCACCGAGGGCCTTGAAGGCCGCGACCTGGCCGAGCAGCCGCTCGCGGTAGGCGTCGACCTCGGCCAGCTGGGCCTGGAAGTGGTTGCGCTCGGCGTCCAGCGCGTCGAGCTGCGGCAGCGCGCCGGCCTCGTGGCCCAGGCGCGCGAGGCGGCGCGCCTCGGCCAGCGCCGCCACGCGCCGCTGCTCGGCGGCCAGGGCCTGCTCGGCCGTGTCGAACGCCGCATAGGCCTCGCGCAGCTCGCTCAGCGCCGCCGCGACGCGCTGGCGGTAGGCGAGCAGCGCCGCATCCGAGCGGGCCTGCGCCTGCTCGACGCGGGCGGCGTTGCGGCCGCCGTCGACGAGCGACTGCGCCGCGCCGGCCGCGATCGTCCAGGCGAAGCCCGGGGCGTTGAAGAGGTGGGCGAGCTCGCGCACGTCGCTGCCGACGCTGCCCGACAGCCGCAGCGCCGGCAGCGTGGCGGCGCGCGCGGCCCGGATGTCGGCCCGCGCGGCGGCAAGCTGCGCCTCGGCCTGCCGCAGGTCGGGCCGGCGCCACAGCAGGCCCGCGATGTCGCCCTGCGGCAGCCGCGCCTCGAACGGGCGGGCGGGATCGAGCGGTGCCACGTCGGCGGCGGCCGTCGTGAGCTCGGCGAGCGGCGTGCCGGCCAGCAGTGCCCGTGCGGACTCCAGCGACAGGCGCTGCCGTTGCAGCGCGGCCAGCGTGGCCTCGGCCGCGGCCAGCTCGGCCTCGGCGCGGCGCAGCTCGAACTCGCTGCCCACGCCGCCGGCCAGGCCGGCACGGCGCAGCGTCACCGTCTGCTCGCGCCCGGCGCGCACGGCCTCGGCGATCTCCAGCTGCCGCTGCAGGGCCCGCAGCCCGAAGTGCACCTCGGCGAGGCGGGCCGTCAGGCCCCATTCGATGGCCGCGCGGGCCCAGCCCTGCGTGTCCAGCCGCGCGCGTGCGGCGTCGGTGCCGGCGGCCAGCCGGCCCCACAGGTCGACCTCGTACTGCGCCGCCAGCGACACCCGGTGCGAGGCGCCGGTGTGCGCCGCGCCGCCGGGCAGCCCGGTGGCCTCGGCCGACGTGCGCGTGCGCGCGGTCGAGGCCTGCAGGTCGACCGAGGGCTGCTGCGCGCCGCGCGCCTCGTCGAGCTGGGCGCGCGCTTCGCGCAGGCGCGCCGCGGCGATGCCGAGGTCGCTGTTGCGCGCGAGCGCGGCATCGACGAGCGCGTTCAGCGCCGGGTCGTGGAAGTGCAGCCACCAGCGGTCGATCACGAGCGCCGGCTCGGCGCGCGCCGCGGAACGCGGTGGCGCCGGCACCGCGATGCCGAAGACCTCGCGGTCGAGCTCGGCCGCCGCGGCGGCGGCCTCCGGCCCCGGCAGCGGCGCCGGCGGCGCGATCGCGCATGCGCCGAGCAGCAGCGCTGCGGCCGCCGTGGCCGCCGCCGTGGCGGCGGCGATCACGCGCCGTGGCGACCGGCCCCGCCCGCCGCGGTGCGCCGGGGCGGCCGCGTCGGTGCGACACGCCGGGCGCTGCGGCAGCGCGAGCGCCGGCGCGCGAGGCGGTTCAAGCATGCGCGCCCACCGCGGCGATGCGCAGGCGCGTCAGCGTGGCGCGTGCCGCCGACTCGGCCTCGATCGAGCTGACCTCGCTCGCGTCGATGCCGATGTCGGCCAGCGTGCGGCGGTCGAGGCCGCGCAGCGTGTCGCGGCGGGCGCGTTCGCGCATGGCGGCGAGCACGCCGTCGAGCAGGCGCTGCGGCCAGCTGCGGTAGGTGGGGATGGGGCGGACCATGGCGACTCCTTCGTGGTGGGGTGGATGGCGGTTGGATCAGTGCGCTTGCGCGCTGCTCGGCAGCACGCACGGGAAGGCGAAGTCGCGGCCGACGAGGCCGCGCGCGTAGAAGTAGTTGCTGCGCGCGCGCTCGCTCAGGCCGTCGAGGTCGACGCGGCCCTGCGCGTCGCACGGAAAGGCGAGGGCGCGTCCCTCGGCGAACAGCGACTGGAAGCGCAGCTCGTGGCGGCTGGGCGGCGTGGCTTGGCAGTGGCTCGTGTTCATCGCGTCCCTCCGGTGCGATGCCGCGGTCGGGCATCGGACAGACGTGATTGCGCGCCGGCGCCGTTGCGTCGGCGTTTCGCCGCGCGCCCTCGCGATTGCGGATGAAATCGTTGCGTTCGCCGCAACGCTTCATTCGCGCGTGCCTGCTTTTTCGCGCGGCGTGCGCTGCCTACATTGGCGGCCATCGATGAATCGATTCGGCATGGAGCGATTCACCGAAGCCGGCCGCGCGGCGTGCCTCGTGCACGGCGCCTCGGGCGCATCGGCCCGGGCACATCGCCCAGGGCATCCGCGCTGCGAGCCGGCCCGGACCTCGCCGTGCCGACAGGCTCACTCAACCACTCACAGGAACCACGCCATGTTCAGCAAGACCTTCGCCCTCGCCGCGGCCAGCGCCGCGCTCATCGGCCTCGGCGCCGCCGGCAGCGCCTTCGCGCAGGAGGCCACGCCCGCCCCGGAGATCGAGAACTTCAAGCCGCTGCTGACGCGCGCCGAGGTCGTGGCGCAGACGCGCGCCGCCGCCGAGGCCGGCCTCATCGCCCGCAACGACGCCGACATGCAGCGCATCGCCGCCATGGGCTTCCAGCCCTACAAGTCGCGTGCGCAGGTGACGGCCGAGGCCATCGAGGCGCGCCGCCTGGGCCTCGTGGTGCACGGCGAGCTGCCGATGCCCGAGGCGACGCCGGCACAGCTGGAATCGATCCGCCTGGCCGGCGAGCGCGCGCTGATGAGCCAGCGCCTGCTGGCGCTGAAGTGATGCGCGCGCGCGGCCTTCGGCTGCTGGGCTGGGCCGTGCACGTGGCCTTCTTCGCCGCCTGGTGGCAGGTGGCGTTGCTGATGGACCGGCAGATGCACGACGTGCAGCCCGCGCCGGCGACGACCCCGCCCGGGGCGGCCGCCGGCCCGCTGGCGCGCGACGGGGCCGCCGCGTCGCCCGGGCGCATGCGCGCCGATGGGGCGCCGGTGGCGGGCCCGCCGGGCTCGTCGGGGCAGTTGGGCCAGCCGGACGGGGCGGGCGCGCCTCAGCTCGGGATGCGCGCGAGCTGAAAGCCCGGTCCGGGCGAGCCGATCGCCAGGCCCGGCGAGACCTCGCCGAGGGCGGCGAGCCAGGGGTCGCCCTTCGGGTCGCTGCCGTAGGCCTTCAGCAGGAAGTCGCGGAAGGCGCGCGTGCGCGCCGGCAGGTGCCGCCGCGAAGGCATGCCGACGAAGAGCGAGAACGTCGCGACGTGCCAGTCGTCGAGCACGCGCACGAGGCGCCCGTCGCGCAGCGGCTGCTCGGCCATGAACGAGGGCAGCCCGGCGATGCCCATGCCGGCGAGCGCGGCGGCGAAGACGGCGTCGAGCTGCATGCTCGAGACCACCGGCGCCGGCGGGCGCACGGTGATCGAGGTGCCGGGCCCGTCGTCGTTCGGCGCGCGGTGGAAGGTGATGCCGCGCCGCGCCTGCGCGATGGGCGGGATCAGCGCGTCGAGCCCCTCGAGGTCGCCCGGCATGTGCGGGCGCCCCTTGCGCGCCAGGTACGAAGGAGACGCGCACAGCAGCAGCTCCGAGCGGGCGAGCGGCCGCGCGACGATGTCGCCGTCGACCTCGGGCCTGCCGGCGAAGATGATCGAGATGTCGCAGCTGTCGTCGACGCCGGCCACCGGCCCGGTGGCGACGAGCTCGATCGAGACCTCCGGATGCTCGGCGTGGAAGCGCGGCAGGTCGCGCGCGAGCTGGTGCACGGCGAACGAGGGCGGCACCTGCACGCGCAGGTGGCCGTGCGGCCGCGCGGTCGCCGACTGCGCCTCGGCGTCGGCCTCCTCGAGGTCGATCAGCAGCTGGCGCGTGCGTTCGGCATAGGCCTCGCCCGCCTGCGTGAGCGCGACGCGCCGGGTGCTGCGGTTGAGCAGCCGCGTCTGCAGGTGCGCCTCGAGCTCGGCCACCAGGCGCGTGACGACGGCGGGCGACTGGTCGAGCGCGCGTGCCGCGCCGGCGAAGCCGCCCTGGTCGACCACCTTCAGGAACACGCGGATCGCGCGCAACTGGTCCATCGAGAATCTCCTCGAGGACGCGCGCCGAGGGCTCGGCCGCGTCCAGGCTCAGACGGCCCCGGGAAACGCCCCGGGGCCCGGAGCCGATTGCAGGCAGCGCGCCTTGCCGGCCGGTTTCCGGCGCGGCGCCCGACGGTGTCGTTTGAAACGCGCGCGGCTGCCGCGGCGGGCGGGCGCGAGCCCCGGGCGGGCTGCGCCGGGCCTCAGGCGCCGGAGGCCGGGCCGGGCGTGTGCGCGACGTTCATCAGCCACGACACCATCGCGAAGTAGCCGACGAGCGTCAGCCACTCGACGAACGCCGGCTCGCCCCAGGCGCTCACGCCCTCGGCATAGGCGGCCTCGGCCAGCGTGTGCCGCGCGAGCAGCTCGTGCGCGAGGCGTGCCGCGAGGGCCAGGTCGCCGGCGAGATCCGCCGGCAGCGCCGCACGCGCGTCCAGCGCCTCGAGCGCGGCCGCCGGCACGCCGGCCTTCTCGGCCAGCGGCCGGTGCATCCGCCACTCGAAGACGTTGGCCAGCTCGCGCGCGACGACGCAGATCGTCCACTCGCGCAGCGCGTCCGGCAGCGTGCCTTCGTAGCGCAGCACTTCGCCGACCCTGGCCACCGCGTGCAGCAGCGGCGGGCGGTGCAGCAGCGGCCGGAACGGACCGTAGACCCCCTTGCGCGGGCCGTTGATCAGCGCCTGCGCGGCTTCGCTCTGTGCCGCGTCCAGCCTGGCCGGCGGGCCCAGGCGCTCGGGCGGCGGCGCGTCGTGCCAGCGCAGGCCCGGTCCCGGCCGGGTTGCGGCGGAGCGGGCGCCTTGGTTGGCGGGGGCGGAAGCGTCCGGTGTGCGGTCGCCGGAAGGGGGCAACGTCATGGCGAAGGTCTCCTGTCGATGGGCGGGTGGCCATCCCGCCAGAGCCAGGCGGCGCTGGCCAGCAGCGCCAGCGTGGCCAGCACCAGCGCGGCGGCGACCGCGCTGCGGTGGTCCAGGCCCGCGGGCGCCAGCAGGCGCACCAGCAGCGGGCCCGCGATCTGGCCGACGGCGAAGGCGGCGGTCATGCGCGCGAGCAGGGCCGCCGGCTGCGCGGGGGCGCTCTCGCGCGCCAGCTGCAGGCCGGCCATCGTGGCCACCATGAAGGTGCCGCCGACGAAGAGCGCCGACAGCGCGAGCGCGGCCAGCGACGGGTGCGCGAGGTTGACCAGCGGCACCGCGGTGCCGAGCGCCATCGCCGTCTGCGCCAGGGCCCACACGCGCCGCCGCGGCCAGCGCGCGAGCCAGCGCGCCGCCACGGCGACCGACAGCGCGGCGGCGAGGCCGAACAGCGGCCACGTGAGGCCGAAGACGCGCGGGTCGGCGACCAGCTCGCGCGCCATCGCCGGCAGGAAGGTGGCCGGCGCGATGTAGCCGAAGCCCATCGCGCCGTAGCACAGCACGAGGCCCGCCTGCCGTCGCGGCGCCCCGGGCCCGGCCACCGCGGCCAGCGACGCGGCCGCGGGCACGGCCGCCGGCGGTGCCGTCGAGGCACTGGCCTGCGCCTCCTTCGCCGCGGGCGGCCCCGGGCGGCCCGGCCACATCGCCCAGGCGATGCCGGCGCTGCCCAGCGCGGCGAGCAGCCCCATCTCGAACCACAACGCCGCGGCCGACTGCTCGCCGCCCACCCACGCCAGCAGCCCGGCGACGGCGATGCCGATGCCGACGCCGGTGAAGATCCAGGCACCCCGCTGCGCGGCTCCGCGGCGCGCCAGCTCGCCCAGGCACCAGGTGCTGGCGCAGACGAGCGTCCAGGCGCTGAAGACACCGGCCGCCAGGCGCAGCGCCGCGCCGCCCCATGCGCCACCCCAGCCGCCGGCCACCGCCAGCGTGGTCAGCACGACGCCGGCGAGGGCCAGCAGCAGGCCGCGGCGCGGGCGGTTGCCGAGCCGCGACGCGGTGAGCGCGCCGGCCAGGTAGCCCGCGTAGTTGGCCGCGGCCCACTCCGCCCCCGCGCTGGGCGTGATGCTGCCGTCGCGCAGCATCAGCGGCAGCAGCGGCGTGAAGGCGAAGCGGCCGATGCCCATCGCGACGGCCAGCGCGACGATGCCGATGGCGACGACCGCGAGGTCGCTGGCCCAGGCCGGTGGCGTCTCGGCGCCGACGGTGGAGGTGGAGACGCCCATGAGCCGCGAGCGTACCCGGACCACGCCGGCACGGCGGCGTGGCCGCGGCGCGCACCCAGGCAGCCGGGCGTCGGCGCGGCCAGCGCTGTCAGCGCGTGCAGCGCCGTCAGCGTGCAGCGCGCGCAGCGCCTTCAGCGTGCAGCGCCTTCAGCGTGCAGCGCCTTCACCGTGCAGCGCGTGCAGCGCCTTCAGCGTGCGGCGCGTGCACCGCCTTCAGCGTGCGGCGCGTGCAGCGCCGTCAGCGAGTTCAGCGGTAGGCGAGCCCCGACAGGCGCCAGGCGAGCGTGCGCCGCAGGCGCGGCACGCGCGCGAGCGTGCCCAGCACCAGGTTGCGCAGCGGCCGCAGCACGCGCGGCACGGTCGCCAGGCGCGTGAGGCGGTGCGCGAGGCCGACCACCTGCCCGGCCACCGGCCGGCGCAGCGCACCGTAGTCGTCGAGCGCGGCGAGGTCGCCGCCGAGCGCCCGCCGCAGGGCTTCGGCCAGCGCCATCGCATCGAGGATGCCCGCGTTCATCCCCTGCCCGCCGGCCGGGCTGTGCACGTGCGCCGCGTCGCCGGCCAGCAGCACGCGGCCGGCGCGGTAGCGCGCGGCGATGCGGTGGTGCACGCGGAAGCGCGAGCTCCACAGCAGCTCGGTGATGCGCGCGCGCCGGGCCTGCGGACCCCGCGCGTCCAGCAGCATCTGCACGAACGCGGCGCCCGGCTGCTCCGGCGCCTCGTCGACGGTGGCGACGATGCGATGCTGCCCGTCGGGCAGCGGCGCCACGACCACCATGCCGGCCGGCGAGAAGAAGAGGATCACCTCGCGCTCGGGCACGGCGCCATTGCCTTCCAGGCGCACGTCGGCGAGCACGAACGACTCGCCGTACGCGGCCCCTTCGAAGTCGATGCCCGCCGCCGCGCGCACGGCGCTGTGCATGCCGTCGGCGCCGACGACGAAGCGGGCGCGCACGTGGCCGCCGTCGTCGAGGCTGGCGGTGACCCCGTCGTCGTCCTGCGCGACGGCCTGCAGCGCCAGCGGGCGCAGCACGCGGCCGCCGAGCTCGTGCAGGCGCTCGGCCAGCACGGCCTCGGTCACGGCCTGCGAGACCATCAGCGTGTAGGGATAGGGCGTGGGCAGCGGCGCGAAGTCGATCGGCACCAGCACGCGGTCGCGGTCGCGGATCGTGAAGCGTTGTGCCTGCAGGCCGCGCGCGACGAGCCGCCCGGTCACGCCCACCGCCTCCAGCACCTCGAGCGTGCGCGCGTGCACGACGGCGGCGCGCGACGTGTTCGCGCCCTCGGCCTGGCGGTCGATGACGGTGGTGCGCACGCCGCCGGCGACGAGCGCGGCGGCGAGCGCGAGGCCGGTGGGGCCGGCGCCGACGACGAGGACATCGGTGTCGAAGTCGCCCGCGGGCGCATGCGGCGCGTTCGCGGCCGGGTTGGGGCGGTCGGTCATCTCGTCGGGCTCCGTTCGCCTCGTACCGTGAGGCGTCGGCGCGCATTGCAGCGGGCCGGCCTTGCGCCGGCGTTTCGGGCGCAAGGGCCGGCGATGACCGCTGCAACGCGGGCGCCCCGGCTACGGCTGCAACCGGGGCGTCGCATCTGGAATTGATCCGCGACGGGCCGGCCGGCTAAGGTCGCGCTCGCTCCGGCAACGAGACGCAAAGGACCCACCCGATGAGCCGACCGCCAGACGACCCTCGGTCCGAGACGACCCACGACGCATCGGCAGGGCAGTGGCGACGGCGCGCGAGCGCGACCCGCGCGACGAAGCTGCGCGCCGCGGAGGGCGCCTGATGGACGGCGCGCTCACCTACCGCGGCACCGTCTACCCGTGGCACTGCGACCACATGGGCCACATGAACGTGATGTGGTACGTGGGCAAGTTCGACGAGGCGAGCTGGCAGTGGTTCTCGTTGCTCGGGCTGACGCCGGCCTTCCTGCGCGAGCACGGGCGCGGCATGGCCGCCGTCGAGCAGCAGATCAGCTACCGGCGCGAGCTGGCCGCCGGCGATGCCGTTGCGGTGACGACGCGGATGCTCGAGGTGCGCGACAAGGTGCTGCGCTTCGTGCACGAGATGCGCAACGAGAACACCGGCGAGGCCGCGGCCAGCACCACGCTGACCGCGGTGCACCTGGACCTCGCGACGCGCCGCGCGACCGCGTTGCCCGAAGAGATCCGCGCCCGGGCCGCGGCCAGGGTGCCGCCGGCCTGAACCGCGACGGCGACGGCGGCGGCGACCGGCATCGGCCGGCCAGACCGACTGGCTGCGGGCCACGCGCCGCGGAAGGCGCGCGGGCTCACGGCGCCAGGTAGCCGTTCAGGTCGCGCAGCGTGCCTGCTTCGAGTTCACCCGCCGCGGCGGCCAGGCGGAGGCGGCCGAGCAGGTAGTCGGTGCGCGCCTGCGCCAGCTCGAGCTGCGCCGCGAACAGGCGCTGCTGCGCGTCGAGCACGTCGAGCTCGGTGCGGTTGCCGACGTCGCGGCCGAGCGTGGTGGCCGCGAGTGCCGTCTCGGCGGAGCGCACCTGCTGCGCGAGCGCGCCGATGCGCGACACGCCGGTCTTGACGGCGAGGAACGTGTCCTGCACCTCGAGGCGCGTGTCGCGCTGCGCGCTGGCCAGCTCCTGCTCGGCCTGCCGACGGCGGGCGAGCGACTCGCGCTCGCGCGAGTCGATGCCGCCGCCGGCATAGAGCGGCAGGTTGAACTGCAGGCCGATCGACGCACTGCGGCTGCCGTCGCCGGCGAGGCTGCCCGACAGTCCGGCATGCTGGCCCCGGTCGGCGAGGCTCGCGACGAGGTCCAGCGTCGGGCGCGCGGCGAGCTTCCATTTCGAGGTCTCGGCCTCGGCGATCGCCAGTTCGCCCTGCTTGAGCTGCACGCGCGTGTTGCCGGCGAGCCCCTTCTGCTGCCACGCCTCCAGGCTGTCCGGGGCCGGCGGCGCGGCGTCGAACGCGGGCGCGAGCGGGCGCAGGCCCTCGCCGGCCAGGCCGGTGAGCTCCGCGTACTGCGCGCGCCGCTGCACGAGCGTGCTGCCGGCCGAGATTTCGCGCGCCAGCACGCTGTCGTAGCGGGCCTGGGCCTCCTGCACCTCGGTGATGCGGCCGCGGCCGACCTCGAAGCGCGCCTGCGCTCGGTCGCGCTGCAGCTGCACCGCAGCCTTCTCGGCCTGCACGACGCGCAGCGTCTCCTCGGCGAGCAGCACGGCGAGGTAGGCCTCGCCGACCCGCTTGATCAGGTCCTGCGCGGCCTGCCGGTGCTGCACCTCGGCCAGACCGCTTTGCTGGATGAGCTGGTCGCGCTCGGCGCGTGACTTGGCGTTGTACAGAGGCTGGGTCAGCTGCAGGGCCACCTGGTGGGTCTGGCCGGAACGCTCGTCGGGTAGCAGCCCGGCCAGCGCGGCGGGCACGCTCGAGCGGGTGCGCTCGTCCAGGCGGGACAGGCTCGCGGCCAGCCCGACCTGCGGTCGCAGCAGGGCCCGGCCCTGCTCGGCCTTCTCGCGCCCGGCGGCGAGCGCCTCGTCGGCCGCGCGCATGCGCGGGTCGTGCTGCAGCGCCTGCTCGTACGTCGCCACCAGGTCGATGCGGCCGGCTTCCGCGGCCCAGGCTTGCCCGGCGCCGGCGAACGGGCCGCGCGGCAGCGCGGGCAGGACCGCCAGCAGCACCAGCGTGGCCGCAGCCACGGCAAGGCGGGACCGTCCGCCCGCGGAGGTCTTCTTCGTCATGGGAGTCTTCCTCGCGGCGGGCCGTCAGGCCGCCAGCAGCGGTTGCGTGGAAGGGGCGGCGACCGGGCGCCGCGCGCCGTACCAGCTGGCGTAGAGCGCGGGCAGGAACAGCAGCGTCAGCAGCGTCGCCACGGCCAGCCCACCCATGATCGCCCAGGCCATCGGGCCCCAGAAGACCGAGCGCGTGAGCGGGATCATGGCCAGGATGGCGGCCAGTGCCGTCAGCACGATCGGCCGCATGCGCCGCACCGTCGACTCGACGATGGCATGCCACAGCGGCGCGCCGCGGGCCACGTCGTGGTCGATCTGCACGACCAGGATCACCGAGTTGCGGATGATCATGCCGGCCAGCGCGATGACGCCCAGCATGGCGACGAAGCCGAACGGGATGCGGAAGGTCGCCAGCATCGCCGCCACGCCGATGAGCCCGAGCGGTGCCGTCAGCAGCACGAGCGCCATCTTCTTCATGTCCTGCAGCTGCAGCATCAGCAGCAGCAGCACGGCCGCGAACATCAGCGGCATCACCGCGAAGATCGACGCCTGCGCCTTCGCGCTCGACTCGGCGGCGCCGCCGGCTTCGATGCCATAGCCGAGCGGCAGGTCCTTCGCGATCGCATCGATGCGGTCCCGGAGCGCCAGCGTGACATCGGGGGCCTCGGCACCGACGACATCGGCGCGCACCGTGAGCGTGGGCACGCGGTTGCGCCGCCACAGCACGCTCGGTTCGCTGTCGATGGACAGGTGCGCCACCTGCGACAGCGGCACGAACTTGCCGTCGCGCAGGTAGATCCTGGCGTCCTTCAGGTTCGCGAGGTCGCTGCGCTCGGCTTCGACGAGGCGCGCCACCACGTCGATGCCGTCGTCGCCCTCGCGGTACTGCGTGACCTGCGTGCCGGAGAGCGAACCCTGCAGCGCCTCCTTGATCTGGCGCGAGCTGATGCCGAGCGCGCGCGCCTTGTCCTGGTCGACGTCGACGCGCAGTCGCTTCAGGCGCTCGCCCCAGTCCTGGTTGACGCGCTGCACGTGCGGGTCGGCGCGCAGCACGTCGGCGACGCGGTCGGCCACCGCCTGCACCCGGGCCGGGTCGCCGCCGTGCACGCGGTACTGCAGGGGATAGCCCACCGGCGGACCGTTCTCGAGCCGGTTGACGCGGCCGCGCACGTTGGGGAAGTCGGTCTCGAACAGGTGCTGGATCTTCGCCAGCACGCGCTCGCGGGCTTCGCCTCCCTTCGTCATCACCATCAGCTCGCCGAGGTTCAGGTTGGGCGTCTGCACGTCCAGCGGTAGGTAGAAGCGGGGGCTGCCGTTGCCGACGTAGCTGGTGACGGCGGCGACGTCCGGATCGGCCTTGAGCCTCCCCTCCAGCGCCATCACTTCCTTCTCGCTCGCCTCGAACGTGGCCGCCTGCGGCAGCCACAGGTCGACCATCAGCTCCGGCCGGTCGGAGGCCGGGAAGAACTGCTGCGGCACGAGCTTGAACAGTGCCATCGAGCCGACGAACGCGACCACCGTCGTCGCGATGACCCAGCGGCGGCGCCGCAGGCACCACTCGACGACGGTGCGGAACCGCGCATAGAGGCCACGCGCGTACACCGCGTCCTCGTGCGCCTGCGCGTGCTCCTCCGAGGCGCCCGCATGCTCCTTCAGCAGCCTGAAGCCGAGGTAGGGCGTGAAGACGACAGCGACGATCCACGACAGCATCAGCGAGATGCCGACCACCTGGAAGAGCGAGAAGACGTACTCGCCCGAGCCCGACTTGGCCAGCCCGACCGGCAGGAAGCCGGCGGCGGTGATGAGCGTGCCCGTGAGCATCGGGAACGCCGTGGCCGTGTAGGCGTAGGTGGCGGCGCGGAAGCGGTCGTAGCCCTGCTCGAGCTTGAGCGCCATCATCTCGACGGCGATGATCGCGTCGTCGACGAGCAGGCCGAGCGAGATGATCAGCGCGCCGAGCGAGATGCGCTGCAGCTCGATGCCGAGCACGTACATCACGAGGAAGGTGAGCGCCAGCACGAGCGGGATCGACAGCGCCACGACGAGGCCGGTGCGCAGCCCGAGCGAGAAGAAGCTGACGACGAGCACGATGGCCACCGCCTCGGCGAGGCTCTTCTTGAACTCGTGCACCGACTCCTTGACGACACGCGGCTGGTCGGAGACGGCGCTGACGGTCACGCCCACCGGCAGCTTCGACTGCACGCGGGCGACGGTGGCGTCGAGCTGCTCGCCGAGGCGGATGACGTCGCCGCCCTTGCGCATGCTGACGGCCAGGCCCACGGCCTCGGCGCCCTGGTGGCGCATCTTCATGCTCGGCGGGTCGACGAAGCCGCGCCGGACCTCGGCGATGTCGCCGAGGCGGAACTGGCGCACGCCCTCCGCGCCCGGCCCGGTGTTGGCCCGGATGCCGATGTTGCGGATCGCCTCCACCGAATCGAACTCGCCGCTGACGGTGAGCCGCACCTGCTCGCCGCCGGCGAGCACGGTGCCGGCCGGGTCGACGGTGTTGGTGGCCGCCAGCTGGGCCGCGATCAGCGAGGGATCGAGCCCGAGCGACGCGAGCTTGGCGTTCGAGGTCTCGACGTAGATGCGCTCCTCCTGCACGCCGATGAGGTCGACCTTGTTGACGTCGCCCACGCGCAGGAACTCGTTGCGCGCCGCTTCGGCGTACTCGCGCAGCTCGGCCGGCGAGAAGCCGGCGCCGGTGATCGCGTACAGGCTGCCGAAGGTGTCGCCGAACTCGTCGTTGAAGAACGGGCCGCGCACGCCCTGCGGCAGCTCGTGCTGGATGTCGCCGAGCTTCTTGCGCACCTGGTACCAGACCTGCGGCACGTCGCCCGGCGGCGTCGCCTCGCGCAGGGTGATCATGATCTGCGTCACCCCGGGCTTGGCATAGCTGGTCGTGTAGTCGATCTCGGCCACCTCCTGCAGCTTCTTCTCGAGGCGGTCGGTCACCTGCTCGGCCATCTGCGGCGCCGAGCTGCCCGGCCAGTAGGCCTGCACGAGCATCGCCTTGACGGTGAACTCCGGGTCTTCCTTCTGGCCGAGGCGGCCGTAGGACCACAGGCCCGCGAACGACAGCATCAGCAGCAGGAACAGCACCATCTGCGGGTGCTTCAGCGCCCACTCGGAGAGGTTGACGGACTTCATGGCCGGTCCGTCGCAGGGGTGGCGGCCTCGTGGCCGGTCTGGGCGACCGCGGTGCCTTCGCCCGCGGGAGCGGGGGCCGGCGCGACGCGCTGGCCGTCGTGCAGCAGGTGCGCGCCGGCGGTGACGACCCGTTCGCCGTCGGCCAGGCCCGAGGCCACGAGCACGCCGTCGCGCGCCGCGCCGGCCAGCGTCACCGGCCGCGCGCGCACCTGCTCGCCCTGCACCACCCACACGAGTGGCTGGCCGTCGCGGTTGTGCACGGCGGCCAGCGGCAGGCGGATGGCCTGCGCATGCCCGGCGTCGGGCGCATGCACGGTGGCGGTCATGCCGAGCATCAGCGCCGCGTCGGCGTCCTTGATCGACACGCGCGCCGCGTAGGTGCGCGTGACGCTGTCGGCGTCGGGCGCCAGCTCGCGCAGCACGCCGCGGTAGCGCCGGCCCGGCCGGGCCCAGACGGACACCTCCAGCGACCTCGCCTCGCGCAGCTCGTGCACGCGCGACTCGGGCACGCTCACCAGCACCTCGCGCTCGCCGTGCGCGGCCACCGTCACCACCGGCTGGCCGGGGGAGACGACCTGCCCGGCCTCGGCCGCGATGGCGGTGACGACGCCGTCGCGGTCGGCGCGCAGCTCGGTGTAGCCGCGCTGGTTGAGGCGCACCTCGCGCTGCGCGCGCGCCGAGTCGAGCTGCGACACCGCCTCGGCGAGCGCGGCGCGCTGGCGGTCGAGCTCGGCCTGCGAGGCGAACTGCCGCGCCAGCAGCTGCTCGGTGCGCGCGACGTCGGTGCGCAGCTCGTCGACGCGGCTCTGCGCGCCTTCGACCTGCGCGTTGGCGCTGGCCAGGTGCAGGGACTCCTGCGCCGGGTCCAGGCGCATCAGCGGCTGCCCGCGCCGGACCGGCTGGCCCACCTCGACCAGGCGGGCGGTGACGCGGCCCGAGGTCTGGAAGCCGAGCCGGCTCTCGTGGCGAGCCAGGATCTGGCCGGCGTAGGTGGCGCCGTTGGCGGCGTCCGTCGTGTGCACGATCATGCTGCGCACGGGCCGCGCGTCGACGGGGGCAGGCGGCGGCGGGCGCGAGCAGCCGGCGGACAGCGCCGCGAGCGACGCCATCGTCACCAGCGTCACCAGCGACAGGCGCGAGGCCGGCGGCACCCACGCCGTCGGCGAGGCGGTTGGGGTGGAGGGGCGGGTCATCGAAGCTTCTCCTGAAGGTGTGGCGCACGAGGCAGCCGGTGCACGCGGCACGAAGGCGGCATGGAATGCCCCCGGCGGGCGGTGCCGCCGCGGGCGAGGCCGGTGGCAAGCGCGAACGGTCGTCCGGCTCAGCGACCGGAGGTGCAACCGTCGCGCCCGGCGAGGGTCCGTTGCTCGGCGAGCTGCTGCTCGGCCTTCTCGAGCTCGCTGCCGGCCTGTGCCCGGCGGGCGACCACGGCCAGCGGCATCACGAGCTTCCAGGCGTCGGCCTTGCGCTGGCGGGCCGTCTCCACAGCGCGTGTGGTCTCGGCCAGGGCGGCCTGCCGCGCGGCACAGTCCGCCTGCCCGCCACTGCCCGGCGTCGCCGCCGGGGCCACGCTCGCGGCGCCTTGCGGCGCGGCGCCGGTGCGCACCACCGACGCTGCCGGGCCCTCGCCCGCGGCGGTGCCGCTGCGGGCCGGCGAGAGCGGCATGGTGCTGCTGCACGCGGCGGCGAGGGCGCTGAAGAGCGCGGCCCAGGCGGCGACGGCGGCGAAGCGGGGCACCTGCACTTGATGATCGGTTCGTTGCATGGTCGGTCCTCGAGGTCGTGGGGGCGTCTCTTGATTCGTCGATGGCCTCGTGTCGTGCGGATCACGGCGGCGGCGGCGCGTCGCTGGCGGCGGTGCGGCGCTGGGCCGCGGCATGCCGGGCCAGGCCGGCCACCAGGGCCGCGGCGTCGCCGAACTCGAACGCCTCGCCGCTGGCGATGTGCTCGAGGCGGCCACGCAGCTGGCCTTCGTGGGGTGCGGCGTCCCGATGCAGCTTGAGGACATAACTGCCCAAGCTCGGGTACGTGGGTTGCGGGTTCAGCGTCATGGCCGGCAGTGTCGAAGCGCCGGCGCCGCGAGTCGTTGGCAAAGCGTCGGCTTTCGGTCGGGATCGCGCGGCGCCTCTCGACAGCGGCGGCGGCGTGGCTACAGTGCCTGCCATGGACAATCCGCTGCGCGTCCGCTTCGGCCCGTTCCACCTGGACGAGGCGAACGCGCAGTTGCGGCGGGCGGGGCGGCCGGTGGACCTGCAGCCCAAGGAGCTGGCGGTGCTGTGCGAGCTCGCGCGGCGGCCGGGCCAGCTCGTCACGAAGGACCAGCTCCTCGACGCGGTGTGGGGCCACCTGCACGTGAGCGAATCGGTGCTGAAGACCATCGTGAGTCACCTGCGCGCCGCCCTCGACGACGACGCCCGCGCGCCACGCTGCATCGAGACGGTGTCGCGCCGGGGCTATCGCTTCGTCGCTGCGTTGCAGCGTGGCGAGGCCGGGGCCGCCGGCGCGCCGGGCGGCGAGGGGTCGGCATCGACGGGGACGGCACCGGCCATCGCGGCCGGCGGCGCTGCGTCGCTCATCGGCCGCGAGGCCCCGCTGGCGCGGCTCCGCGCAGCGCTGCAGGCCGGCCGCGGCGGCCGGCGCCAGCTCATGTTCGTGGCCGGCGAGGCCGGGATCGGCAAGACGACGCTCGTCGATGCCTTCGCGGCCGAGGCGGCCGCCGAAGGCGCTGCGGTGGCGCGCGGGCAGTGCGTCGAGCACTACGGCGCGGCCGAGCCGTACATGCCGGTGCTGGAGGCGGTGGACCTGCTCGCCCGGGCCGATCCGCGCTGGCTGGCGCTGCTGCGCGACGTGGCCCCGTCGTGGCTGGCGCAGATGCCCTGGCACCTGGGCGGCGACGAGCGGCGCGAGCTGCAGCGCGAGGTCGCCGGCTCGACACAGGAGCGCATGCTGCGCGAGATGGGCGAGCTGCTCGATCGCGGCGCGGCGCTGTCGCCGCTGGTGCTGGTGCTCGAGGACCTGCACTGGAGCGACCACGCGACGGTGCAGCTGCTCGGCTACCTGGCGCGCCGGCGCGCGCCGGCGGCCTTGCTGCTGGTGGGCAGCTTCCGGCCCGCCGAGGTGATCGCCGAGGCGCACCCGCTGTCGGGCGTGCGCCAGGAGCTGCGCGTGCAGCGCCTCGCCGACGAGATCGACCTCGAGGCGTTCTCCGAAGCGGAGGTCGGAGCCCTGCTGCGGCGGCGCCTGGCCGCCCGAGAGGGGGCGGCACCGGAGGTGCCGGAGTCGCTGGTGCTGGCGCTGCATGCCCACACCGGCGGCTTGCCGTTGTTCGTCAGCAGCATGCTCGACGAGCTGGTCGACGGCGACGACGGCCGCCATGAATCGGCCGCCGCGGGCGGGCCGGCCCGCCGCCTGCTGGGCGACGCGGTCGAGCTCACCGTGCCTGCGCGAGTCGCCGACGTCCTGCTGATGCGCTTCGGGCGCCTGGACGGGGCGGTGCAGCAGGCGCTGTCCGTGGCCAGCGTCGCCGGTGCCGAGTTCGTGCACCTGCCGCTGGCCCGTGCGCTGCAGACCGACGCCGACACGTTGCAGCGGCTGCTCGATGCGGAGGCGGGCCGTGGCCGCTGGCTGCGCGAGGCTGGGGTGATGACCCTGCCCGAGGGCGGCGTGGCGGCGCGCTACGCCTTCCGGCACGGCCTGTACCAGCATGTGCTTTACGAGCGGCTGTCCGCGGCGGAGCGGGTGCGCTGGCATCGCGCGCTGGGCGAGGCCCTGCTGGCGCTGCACGGCGCCCGGCCTGGCGAGGCCGCCGGCGAGCTCGCGCTGCACTTCGACCGCGGCCGCCTGCCGCTGGCGGCGATGGGCCAGTACGTGCATGTGGCGCGCCGGGCCCTGGCCCGAGGTGCCGCGCGCGAGGCGTTGAAGGCGGTGCAGCGGGGCCTGGCCCTGGCCGCCGAGGCGGCCGGCACGGTCCTCGAGGGGAACGGCCGCGAGGCCATCGAGGTGGAGCTGGACCTGCGTGTGCTCGAGGGGGTGGCCCTCAGCCGCGTGCACGTGCTCGTCGCACCGGAAGTGGCCGAGGCGTTCGAGCGGACGCGCCGGCTGTGCGCGCAGGCGCCGGCGAGCCCGGCCCGGGCGCGCGCGCAGCATGGCCTGTGGTGGGTCAGCTTCGGCCGCGGCGAGCTGGCCGATGCGTGCCGGCTGGCGCAGGAGCTGCTCGATGCGGCCGCCGCGGTGGGCGAGCCGGGCCTGGCGCTGGCCGGCGCCAGCACGATGGGACTGACACGCTCGCTGTGCGGCGACTTCCCCGCGGCGCGCGAGCATCTCGAGCGGGCCGTGGCGCTGAGTGACCGTCTCGGCGACTCGCTGCAGCCGGGCATGTTCGTGCAGGACCCGTCGGTGGAGGCGCGCGCGCATCTCGCCGCGCTCAGCTGGTGGCAGGGCGAGCCGGCCCTGGCCCGGCGCCATGCCGCCGACGCGGTGGCCCGGGCGGGTGCCATCCGGCACCGCCTGAGCGAGATCATCGCGTGGCATTTCGCGGCCGCGGTGCACTGCTTCGCCGGCGAGATGCGCGAGGCGCGCGAGTGCACGGGCCACCTGTTCGAGGTGATCCGCGAGCACGGGCTGCCGAGCATGCCGGGCACCTTCTCGTGGCTGCACGGGCGCGCGTTGGCCGCCTGCGGCGAGGTGGAGGAGGGCCTGGCGCTGATGCACGCGGCGGAGTCGAGCTGCCGGGCGCTCGGCCTGCTGGTGGGGATCACCGGCTTCCACTACCACCTGGCCGAGGCGCTGCGCAGCGCCGGCCGCCACGCCGAGGCGCTGGCCAGCGCCCGCCGGGGGCTCGACGTGGCGCGCGCCGGCCCGGAGAAGTACGTGCTTTCTCCGCTGCTGCGCCTGCAGGCGGAGGAGTGTCTCGCCGCGGGCGATGCGGCCGCCGCGGCCGATGCGATGGCCGAGTCGCTGGAAGTGGCGCGTCGGCAAGGCGGGAGCTTCTTCGAGCTGCAGTCGCTGGTGGCCGGGCTGCGGCTGGGGCTGCTGCACGGGCGAGAGCCACGCGACCGCCTTGGCGAGCTGCTGGCGCCCTACGAAGGCGAGCAGATCGCCGCGGCGCGCGAGGCGCGCGCCTTGCTGGCGGCGGCCTGACGCCGCGGGCCGGCGCGGCCGCGGCAGGGGGCGGCCGGTGGCGCGGCGGGGCCGGCGACACGGCCAGCGCCGGGGCGCGGGCAGCCGGCGAGAACGACGCGTGCCGGGGCGCGGCGCGGCCGGCGAGACGGCGATCACCGCATCGGCCGACCGCGCCGGTGTCAGCGCTTGAACCCGGCGAGCACCTCGGCCATGGCGCGCTCGATCGTCGCGCCCGGGTCCTGCGCCTCGTCTCGAGTCACGGCACCTTCGGCCATGCCCCGCCACACCAGCGCGTTGCGGCGTGCGTCGACGAGGTCCACCACCAGCGTGCCCTGGCGAACATCGGTGGTCTCGAGGCGCGTGGTGCTCCAGCCCCGGTAGCCCGGGCCGAAGCCGCGCGCGCCCGGCGAGGTGTGAAGCTCCTGCCGCTGCACCACCTTCATCGCCACGTGCACGCGCAGGTCGGGGTCGTGTGCCACCTGCCTCAGGCCGTGGCGTTCGAGTTCCTGCGTGGCGGCCTGCCGCAGGCGCGCCTCGTGCAGCGTCGTGTATTCGCCGCCGAGCGAGCCGAGCGCGCCGCGCGCCGGGTCGCGGGGCTCCTGGAAGGCGAAGGTCCTGTACGACGCGAAGTCCGCCCGCGGGTCGCGATCGTGATGGATCTCGGGCCGGGAAGCGCAGCCGGCGCCCAGCGCCGTGGTGGCGACCGCGGTGGCGAGCGCCAGCAGCGAGCGGCGCGGTCGCGACGGCCCCGCCGCGTGCGTGGATGAACGTGCGAACGAGAGATCGTGGGGCATGGGAGTGCTCTGCGAGTGGGGTGGGGATCGACCGGCAAGCGGTGCGGGCGAGGAGGGTTTGAGGGGGTAGCGGGGGCCGAGGGGGTCGAGGGGTGGAGGGGGTCACACCGGCGCTGGGAGCGCGCGCGGGGCTGAAGAGGTCAGGCGTGGGGTGAAGAGCTCCGGCCCGGGTCAATGCCGAGGCGGGCGCCCGCCGCTGCCCGATGCCGTCAACCTGGGGTCGATCCAGGGGTCGTGGTCGTGACCACCGAACTCTTCGACCAGGAAGTCCATGAAGACGCGCGTGCTCGCCGGCACGTGCCGGCGGCTGGGCATGCAGGCCCAGATCGAGAGGTCGGTCAGGCGCCAGCCCGGCAGCACATGCTCGAGGCTGCGTGCGCGCAGCGCGTGGTCGGCGGCGAACGAGGGCAGGCCGGCGATACCGATGCCGGCGAGTGCGCTGGCCTGCTGCAGGTCGGGGCTCGTGCTGTGCAGCAGCGGCCGCACCGGCGCGATCGTGATGCGCTCGCAGTCGTCGGTGTACGCCACCTCCCGGCCTGCGGCGCCGGCGCCGCCGCCGGGACGCGCGCGCACCAGGGTCAGGCCCTTCTGCAGCGGCGGCAGCAACAGCTGGTGCCGGGCCAGCTCGTCGGGGTGGCGCGGCCGCCCGTGCCGTTCGAGGTACTGCGGGGCGGCGCAGGCGATGACCTGCGAGCGGGCGAGCCGGCGCGCAATGAACTCGCCTTCGAGTGCCGGCTGCCTGACGACAACGCTGATGTCGTGCCCGGTACCGGGTGTCTCGACCGGCCCGATGGCCGTGACGTCCACCGTCACGCCCGGGTGCCGGGCGTGGAAGCGGGGCAGGCGCGAGGCCAGCTGGTGCGCTGCGAAGGCCGGCGGTGCGAGCACGCGCACGGCGCCGCGTGGCTCGGATTGGCCTTCTCGCACGAGCGCCACGGCTCCGTCGACCTCGGCGAGGATGCGGTGTACACGCCCGAGATAGCGCGCACCGATCTCGGTGAGCGAGCTGCTGCGCGTCGTGCGCGACAGCAGCCGCGCACCGAGGTGGCGCTCGAGGTCGGCGACCTGCCGCGTGACGACGGCCGGCGCGACGGCGAGCGCACGGGAGGCCCCGGCGAAGCTGCCGGTGGCGACCACCTGGGCGAACGTGCGCATGGCCTTTAGTTCATCCATCGTGCATCTCCTGCGCGTGGCTGGCCGCCCGATCCGCGGCCGGACGACGCCGACATGGAACGAAGCCCCGGAGGCGCGTGCGAAGCAGCCGTTGCGGCAACGTCGAGACGGGGTCGCGATGCGACGCCCTACGAGGCGCTGCCGTGATGCCGGCTCACTTCACCGTGTAGCCGCGGCCTTCCATGCAGGCGGCCATCGCTCGCTCGTAGGTCGAGCGCTGCTGCTGGCGCGCGGCCTGTTGCTGCTGCATCGACTGCACCTGCTGTTGCTGCTGCGCACTCGGCGGCTGCGCCTGCGCGGCCTGGTGTTGCCGGATGCGCTGCGCGAGGCCGCCGCCGAGTGCCCCGATCGCCGCGGCGCGCCCGGCGTCGTGGTGCGTGAGCTCGGCCACCGCCGCCGCACCCATCGCACCGGTGGCCATGCCGGTCGCGGTGGTGCCGGCGCCCGCCGGCTTGCCCGCGCTCGCGGGCACGGTCGTCGGCGGCACGGCGGGCGCCATTGCCACGGCCGCGGGCTGCGAGGGATCGTGGCCGGACTGCGCACGCGCCCAATCGTGGCACTCATAGCGGTCGCGGTCCTGCTGCTGGGCGCTCTGGCCCTTGGCGGGATAGATCAACGGCTGCGCCCGGGCCGGGGCAATGGCCACCGAAAGGGTGAGCAGCGTGAGGCTGGCGCTGGCCGCCACGGCCAGCGCGCGCGGGGCGCGGTGCTGGGAGGCGAGGATGAACGTCATGGTCGATCTCCGGGTGTCGAAAGCGGAAGTGACATGGCGCGCAGCGTAGGCGGCGTGGCGGCTGCAAGTCGTCTCGTCGCGGTCGGGCTTTGGTCGGATTCGCGTCTCGCCCCGCTGGCGGTGCCGGCAGCCGCCGGGTGCGCTGGTCGCACCGGTCGTCGATCAGGGGGCGAACGACGGCGCGCTCACGTCCGCACGGGCGACGAAGGGCGGCGGCACGAACCTGCGCCCGACCACGGCACGGGCGATGAGGTGGTTGCAGCGTGCGTGTGCACTGGGCCGGCCGAGGTTGGCGTGTCCGCGGTCGCTGCACCGGCAAGCGAGTGCGCGGCCGGCCCCGAGCCGGCAGTCGGATCGCCGCTCGAACGGCGCATCGCGGCCGGCCGCGGCGAGAGCGCGGTCGCCGCGTCGCGTGACCGTCTCGATCCAGCGCGGGGCACGTCCGTCGTCCCCGAGTGCGGCGCGCAGGTCGCTGATCACGGGCTTGACCACCAAATCGCTGACGGACCGTCGACCCCGGAACGTCTCCAGGACTTCATCCTTGGTCACCCGCTGGCCGGGGCGCCAGGCAGGCAGCCGCGGCAGGTCGAGGGCCTTCGGTTCGAGCTTGATGCGCCGGCCCTCGCGCAGGAAACGCGCATTGGCCGCATCGATCACGAGGAGGCCGAAGCGCAGCGCGGCAATCGTGCGAGCCTAGCCCGTCGGCGCCGGCCGGACGCGGACCACCGGCTCCCGCGTCCCCGCACCGCGCCCGAGCGGGAGTGGCGGGTGGCGGGCCGCCGGGCTACCGCACGACCTCGACCACGGCATCGAAGAGGTAGCCGGCACCACGCTGCGTGACGATGAACGCCGGCTTCGCCGGGTCGGCCTCGATCTTGCGGCGCAGCCGCAGGATCTGCACGTCGATCGAGCGGTCGTAGACCTCGGCGTTGTGCAGCCGCGAGAGCTCGAGCAGCTGCTCGCGGCTGAGCGTGCGCCGTGGCGCGCTGAGGAACGCGACGAGCAGGCTGAACTCGCCGTTGGTGAGATCGGTCGGCTGGCCGGCGGCGTTCTTGAGCCGGCGCAGGCCGACGTTGAGCTCCCAGCCGGCGAAGCGGTACGCGCGCACCTTGCTCAGCACTTCGCTGACGCTGGCCTGGGCCTGGGCGCGGCGCAGCAGGGCACGGATGCGGGCCAGCAGCTCGCGCGGCGAGAAGGGCTTGGTCAGGTAGTCGTCGGCGCCGCCCTCGAGCGCCATCACGCGGTCGGCTTCCTCGGCGCGGCCGGTGAGCATCAGGATCGGGATGGTGGGCGAGCTCTCGCGCAGGCGGCGGGCGATCGCGAGGCCGTCCTCGCCGGGCAGGCGCACGTCCAGCAGCACGAGGTCGACCGTGTCGCGCGCCAGCAGGGCGTGCAGCTCCGCGCCGGTGGCCAGCGTGCTGACGCGCAGCTCGTTGTCGCCCAGGTACTCGGCGAGCAGCCCGCGCACGGCCGGGTCGTCATCCAGCGCCGCCACGTGCGGCAGGGGGGTGCGCGTCATGGCGGCGAAGCATCGGGCACCTTGCCGCCGGATGCAAGCGCCTGCCCGGTGGCCGGGCAAGGCGCCTTCAGGCGAGTGCCGGCGACGCCACCGGCGCGGGCGCGGGGCCGACGTAGCGCGACGACGGCCGGATCAGGCGGCCGACGGCGCGCTGCTCGTCGATGTGGGCCAGCCAGCCCGCCACGCGCGCAACGGCGAACGTGGCGGCGAACAGCGCCTGCGGCAGGCCGACCGCGTCCAGCACCACCGCGGTATAGAACTCCACGTTGGCGGCCATGCGCCGCTCGGGACGGTGCTCCTGCAGCGAGGCCACCGCCACGGTCTCGACGGCGCGGGCGAGCGCCAGCCGTTCGCCGCGCGCGCCGGCGGCGCACAGGCGCTCGACCGCGCGCTCGAGCACGGCGGCGCGCGGGTCGCGCACGCGGTAGACACGGTGACCCATGCCCATGATCCGCTCGCCGGCGGCGAGCCGCGTGGCGATCCAGGCGGCGGCGTTCGCCGGCCGGCCGATCGCGTCGAGCATCGCCAGCACCGGCCCCGGCGCGCCGCCGTGCAGCGGGCCTTTCAGCGCGCCGAGCGCGGCGACCACGGCCGAGACGGCGTCCGACTGCGTCGAGGCGACGACACGCGCCGTGAAGGTGGAGGCATTCATGCCGTGGTCGGCGGCCGTCACGAGGTACGCGTCGAGCGCGGCGGCCCGCGCCCCGGCCAGGGTGCCGGCGCCGGCTTCGTCGTCGCGCGCCGCGCGCCCGCCGCTGGCCATGCGCAGGTAGTCGGCCGCGTGGCCGAGCCGCGCATCGGGCCGTGGCGGCGTCTCGCCGCGGCGGCCGCAGGCCCATGCGGCCGCGAACACCGCCATGGCGGCCGTCAGCTCGCACTTCAGCGCGGCCGACACGCGCGGCTCGGCCCGTTCGCGGCCGCCGTCGGCACCGGCACGCAGGTGCGCGAGCGCGGCGCGCAGCGCCTCCATCGCGTCGTCGGTGTCGAGGGCGTCGCCCAGGTGCGGCAGCCGCTCCCAGGCCTGCTCGCGGGCCCGGCCGAGTGCCGCGCGCCACCCAGAGTCGGCCGCGGCGTCCGGCAGCTCGCCGGTCCACAGCAGGCCGCACAGCGACTCGAAGTCGCGGTGGCCGGCCAGGCTCTCGATGTCGTGGCCGCGCACCACCAGGCGGCCGCGCTCGCCGTCGACGTCGCTGAGCTGCGTGTCGGCGACGACGACGCCTTCGAGACCGGACGCGGTGGGGCCGGGGCGCGCCGCGGCCGGCACCGGAGCGGGCGGGTGCGGCGTCCCGGCGCCGGGCGCGCCGGCCGGGGAGGGCGCCGGACGGGCGGCCGTGGTGGCGAACGCGGTCGAGGTGGTGGATGCAGCGGTGGATGCTGCGGGAGAGGTGGGGGTGGAGATGGGGGTGGAGGCGGCGGTCGAGGCAGCAAGGGTCGGCATGGTCACTCCAGGAACGGGACCGGTGCGCGGCCCCGAGCAGGATCTTGCGCAAGGCCGGGACATTGATCAATCTTGATCGACGGATCAATATCCAGCCATGCCGAACGACCGCGCCCCGATCCCCGCCCGCCGCCCGCCGAAGGCAGCCGCTGGCCATGACCTGCCGGCCACGCCGCGCCGCGCCGACATGCTCTCGTCCGACGAGGCCGCCGCGTACCTCGGCATCAAGCGCGAGACGCTCTACGCCTACGTCAGCCGCGGCCTCGTCAAGGGCCTGCCCGGGGCGCGCGGGCGTGGCCGGCGCTACCGGCGCGAGGACCTGGAGCCGCTGCGCGCGCGCAGCGCCGGCCCGGCGGCCACGGCCCTGCGCTACGGAGACCCGGTGCTGGAGACGCGCATCACGCGCATGACGACGCAAGGCCCCGAGTACCGCGGCCGGCTCGCGACCGGGCTCGTGCGCGAGGGCATCTCTTACGAGGCGGTGGCCGAACTGCTGTGGACGGGGCAGCTGCCCGATCGCGCGCCGCGCTGGACGCCCGAGGGCTCGCCACCGACCGTGCGCGACCTGGCGCGGCTGAAGGCGCTGCTGCCGGCCGGCAGCGGCCCGCTCGCGGCGCTGGCGCTCGTGCTGCCGGCGTGGGCCGCGGCCGACCCGCTGCGCTTCGACAACGAGCCGGCGGCGGTGATGGCGCGGGCCCGCCGCCTCATCCCGCGCCTGGCGGCTTCGGTGGCGCTGGTGCTCGACGTGCGCCGCTTGCCCTCGGCCCTCGACACGGGCGACCCCGCGCGGGCACTGGCGCGGGCTCTCGGCCTGGCTGAGTCGCCGAAGGTGCTCGATCTCCTGCGCGCGACCCTGGTCCTCAGTGCCGACCACGAGCTGAATGCCTCGACGTTCGCGGCGCGCGTGGCCGCGTCCACCGGGGCCGACCTGCACGCCTGCCTGAGCGCCGCCGTCGCGGCGTTCAGCGGGCCGCGGCACGGCGGTGCCAGCGAGCAGGTGGAGTGGCTCGTGCGCGAGGCCGGCGAGCCGGCGCGCGCATCGGCGACGGTGGGCGACCGCCTGCGGCGCGGCGAGCAGCTGCCGGGCTTCGGCCACCCGCTCTATCCCGGCGGCGACCCGCGCGCGGAACCGCTGCTGGCGCGCGCCGTCGCTCTCGCGCCGCGCGCGCCCCGGCTGCGCACGGTGCTGGCGATCGCCGAGGCGGTGCAGGCCACGGGCCGCCCGCGCGCCAACATCGACGTGGCGATCGCGGCCGCCAGCGCCGCGCTCGACCTGCCGATCGGCCTCGGCCCGGCGCTGTTCGCGATCGGCCGCACGGCCGGCTGGGTGGCCCACGTGCTGGAGCAGCAGGCCTCGACGGCCGTGCTGCGGCCGCGCGCACGCTTCGTCGGCGAGGCGGGGTGACGCCGGCCGGGGTGGGCCGGCGCGCCGTGCGCGCGCGGGTCAGCGCGCGTCGACCAGCACGCGCAGCACGTCGCTGTGGAACTCGCGCCGGTACAGCACCCAGATGACGCCGAGGGTACCGAGCATGCAGGCCCAGGGCGAGATGAACCAGGCCGCGGCCGCGAAGGCCATGTAGTAGGCACGGATGCCGTCGTTCAGCGACTCGGCGGCCATGCCCACCAGGCGACCGGCCCGATCGGCGAAGGCGTCGCGCGCCGCCTCGTCGCCGATGAACCGCTCGCGCTCGGGCAGCGCGGCCACGAGGATGACGCCGAAGCTGTACTGGCGCACGCTCCAGGTGAAGCGGAAGAAGGCGAACACGAAGATCGCCGTCATCACGACGAGCTTCAGGTCGAACACGAGCACCGAGGTGCGCGCCGCGAACGGCACCTCGCGCACGAACTCGAGCGCCTTGTCGCCCGTGAACAGGGTCGCCAGCAGCGCGCCGATGATGAGGATCGTCGTCGAGGCGAAGAACGCCGGCGGCGACGACAGGTTCTGCACGACGATGCCGTCGAGCACGCGGTTCTCGCGCACCGTGGCCTCGCGCATCCAGCACCGGCGCTCGCGGTTCGTGGCGTCCAGCACCGAGGGCTGGACCGTCGAGCGCCGCTTCGCGAAGCGGGCATAGGCCGTCCAGCCGCCGAACAGCAGGGCCAGCGCCAGCCAGTCCGGCCACGGCAGCACGCGGACGAGCTCGACGAGGGGCGCCATCGGGGCGGGACTTTACCGTGGCCCCGGCGCCGGCCGGCCGCCGCAGCCGGCCCCGCGGCGGCGCGTTGCCGGCTGCTCATTGCGCGAGCCACTTCGCGTAGTGGTAGTACAGCGGCAGGCCCAGCAGCAGGTTGAACGGCAACGTGATGCCCAGCGAAGAGGTCAGGTAGATGCCCGGGCTGGCCTCCGGCAGCGAGGCGCGGCAGGCGGCCGGCGCATCGATGAACGAGGCGCTGGCACAGATGGCGCCGAAGACGAACGCGCCGCCGACCGACAGGCCCGCCGCATGCGCCAGCGTCACCCCGGCCAGCCCGTGCAGCAGCGGCATGGCGATGCCGAACCCGAGCATGAAGCGGCCGACCTCGCGGAAGGCCCCGATCTGCCGCGCCGCGGTGATGCCCATCTCGAGCAGGAAGAGCATCAGCATGCCGCGGAACAGCCCCTCGTAGAACGGCGAGATCTGCTGCCACTGCGCGTCGGTGGCGATGAAGCCGATGCCCATGCCGCCCAGGAGCAGCAGGATGCCGCGGCCGCGCACGACGCTCATGACGAGTTCGGCGACCCGGATGCCGCCGGCCTGGCGGCCCGCGGCCACGCGGGCGATGGCCAGCGAGTACACGACCCCGAACTCCATCAGCGCCACCATGGCCGCCAGGTAGCCCTCGGCCGGCGTGCCGTTCGCGGCGGCGAAGGTCATCGACGCGAAGAAGGTGGCGGTCGACACCGACCCGTAGTGCGCGGCGATCGCGGCCGCGTTGCTGACGCTGAAGCCGCCGAGGCGACGGGTGACGTGGTAGGCCAGCGTCGGGATGGCGAAGGTCACCAGCAGGGTCGCACCCACGAGGGGCAGCACGGCACCGGCCTCCGCCTTCGCGAGTTCGCGGCCACCGGTCAGGCCGAGGGAGAACAGCAGATAGATCGCCAGCAGCTTGATGACGGCCTCGGGCAGCTCCAGCTCGCTCTTCACGAAGCCGGCGATCGCCCCGAGCAGGAAGGCCAGCACGATGGGCTGCAGCAGGTTCGTCAGCAGAAGGTCGATGCCGGTCATGCGCGCTTCCTCCCTCGTCGATGCGTCGAGGCGGATTCTTCGGGCAGGGCACTGTTCCTTCCAGTTCATCGTTCTTGCCGAATCGTTCGATCGGATAAAACGATGCGATGGCAACGCTGAACTACCACCACCTGCGCTACTTCTGGACCATCGCGCACGAGCGGAATCTCACGCGCGCGGCGCAGAAGCTGCATGTCTCGCCCTCGGCGCTTTCGATACAGCTGCGGCAGCTCGAGGACCGCCTCGGCCACGCGCTGTTCGACCGCCGCGGGCGTGGCCTGGTCCTCACCGAAGCCGGCCGCATCGCGCTGGCGCATGCCGACACCATCTTCGACGCGGGGGAGGAACTGGTCGCCACGCTCCAGGGCCGCGCGCGGCACTCGCAGCCCCCCTTGCGCGTGGGCGCCGTGGCGACGTTGTCACGCAACTTCCAGCTGCACTGGCTGCGGCCGCTGCTCGCACGTGGCGACGTGCCGGTGTCGCTGCACGCGGGCACGCTGCGTGAGTTGCTGACGCAGCTGTCGGCGCATGCCCTGGACGTCGTGCTCGCGCACGAGTCGGTGCCCGTCGACAAGGCCGCCGGCTGGCGCAGCACGCTGCTGGCCCGGCAGCCGGTGAGCGTGGTTTCCGCCGCGCGCGGTGGCGCGGCCGCGGACCAGCGCGACGGCCGGGTGGCACGGCCGCGCAGGCGGGCGCCGCGTCCGGCCGTGGGCCAGGCGGCGACGCTGGTGTTCCCCCAGGCGCTGGACGGTCAGCCGATGGTGCTGCCCGGCCCGCAGAGTGCGTTGCGCGTCGGTTTCGACACCCTGCTGGCGGCGGCCGGCGTGCGCGTGCAGGTGCTGGCCGAGGTCGACGACATGCCGATGCTGCGCCTCCTCGCGCGCGAGACGGGCGCGCTGGCGCTGGTGCCTCCCGTGGTGGTGGCCGACGAGCTGCGCTCGGGGCTGCTGGTGGAGCGGTGCTCGATCCCGTCGCTGGTGGAGTCCTTCTACGCCATCACCGTCGGGAGGCGGTTCCCGCATCCGGCGCTGCGCGAACTCGTGCGCGGGGCCTGAGCGCCGGCCGGCGGGCGGTTCCGCGGGTGGCCTGAGGCAGAATCCCCCGCCTTCGCCCCCGACCGCCCTCTCCCCGTGGCCGGCGCGGCCCTCGTTCCTGCTGCCTGCCTTCGATGCCCGATCTGTTCGACCCCGCCCCCCCGGAACCCGCCGACACGCTGCCGCTGGCCGACTACGCGCAGCGCGCCTACCTCGAGTACGCCCTCTCGGTAGTGAAGGGCCGCGCGCTGCCCGACGTGTGCGACGGCGCCAAGCCGGTGCAGCGGCGCATCCTGTACGCGATGCACCGCATGGGGCTGACGTTCGGCGCCACCGGCGGCGGGCCGAAGCCGGTGAAGAGCGCGCGGGTCGTCGGCGACGTGCTCGGCCGCTTCCACCCGCACGGCGACGTCGCCGCCTACGACGCGCTGGTGCGCATGGCGCAGGACTTCAGCCAGCGCTACCCGCTCATCGACGGCCAGGGCAACTTCGGCAGCCGCGACGGCGACGGCGCCGCGGCGATGCGCTACACCGAGGCGCGGCTGGCGCCGATCGCGCGGCTCTTGCTCGACGAGATCGACGAGGGCACGGTCGACTTCCGGCCCAACTACGACGGCAGCACCGAGGAGCCGGCGGTGCTGCCCGCGCGGCTGCCCTTCGTGCTGCTCAATGGCGCGAGCGGCATCGCCGTGGGCCTGGCCACCGAGATCCCGAGCCACAACCTGCGCGAGGTGGCGAACGCCGCGGTGGCGCTGCTGAAGAACGAGAAGCTCTCCGACGACGAGCTCTTCGGGCATCTGCCGGCGCCGGACTTCCCTGGCGGCGGGCAGATCATCAGCGCCGCGGCCGAGATCCGCGACGCCTATGCCACGGGTCGCGGCAGCCTGAAGGTGCGCGCGCGCTGGGTCATCGAAGATCTCGCGCGCGGCCAGTGGCAGCTCGTCGTCACCGAGCTGCCGCCGGGCACGAGCGCGGCCAGGGTGATGGCCGAGATCGAGGAGCTCACGAACCCGAAGGTCAAGGCGGGCAAGAAGGCACTGCTGCAGGAGCAGGTGCAGCTCAAGCAGACGGTGCTCGGGGTGCTCGACGCCGTGCGCGACGAGAGCAGCAAGGACGCGCCGGTGCGGCTGGTGTTCGAGCCGAAGACGCGCACCGTCGAGCAGGGCGAGCTGATCACGACGCTGCTCGCGCACACGAGCCTCGAGAGCAGCGTGCCGCTGAACCTGACGATGGTCGGTCGCGACGGCCGGCCGGTGCAGAAGGGGCTGCGCACGATCCTGCGCGAGTGGATCGACTTCCGCCTCGCCACGGTGGAGCGGCGCACGAAGCACCGCCTCGCGAAGGTGCTCGACCGCATCCACGTCCTCGAGGGCCGGCAGCTCGTGCTGCTGAAGATCGAGGAGGTGATCCGCATCATCCGCAACTCCGACGAGCCGAAGCCCGCGCTCATCGCGCGCTTCAAGCTCAGCGACCGGCAGGTCGAGGACATCCTCGAGATCCGGCTGCGGCAGCTGGCGCGGCTGGAGGCGATCAAGATCGAACAGGAGCTGAAGGACCTGCGCGCCGAGCAGGGCAAGCTCGAGGAGATCCTCGGCAGCCCGGCGGCGCTGAAGCGCACGCTCGTCAAGGAGATCGAGGCCGACGCGAAGCAGTTCGGCGACGCGCGCCGCACGCTCGTGCAGGAGGAGAAGCGGGCGGTCGCCGAGATCCGCGTCGTCGACGAGCCGGTGACGGTGGTGGTGAGCCGCAAGGGCTGGGTGCGCGCGCTGAAGGGGCACGAGGTGGACGCGGCGACGCTGGCCTTCAAGCCGGGCGACGAGCTCTACGGCACCTTCGCCTGCCGCAGCGTCGACACGCTGGTGGTGCTGGGCAGCAACGGGCGCGTCTACAGCGTCGCGGCCTCGGCGCTGCCGGGCGGGCGCGGCGACGGGCAGCCGATCACGACGCTCGTCGACCTGGAGAGCGGCACGCAGCCGATGCACTATTTCTGCGGCGCGGCCGAGACGGTGCTGCTGCTGGCCAACACGGCAGGCTTCGGCCTCCTGGCGAAGGCCGGCGACCTGCATGGGCGCAACCGCGGCGGCAAGAGCTTCCTCTCGCTGGAGACGGGCGAGCACGTGCTGCCGCCGGTGGCGGTGGCGCAGGGCCACGCACGGGTGGCGTGCCTGGCGATGGACGGGCGACTGCTCGTCTTCGGTCTCGATGAACTCAAGCTGCAGAGCAACGGCGGCCGCGGCCTGACGCTGATGGACGTGGACGCGAAGTCGCCGCTCGTCTCGGTGGCCACCTTCGCCGACACGTTGCGCGTGCAGGGCCAGGGTCGCGGCGGCAAGCCGAAGGACGAGACGCTGCGCGGCAGCGACCTCGCCAGCCACGTCGGCAAGCGGGCGCGCAAGGGGCACAAGATCGAGGGCTTCCCGAAGCCGATGCGGGTGCTGTGAGCGAGCCCGCGTCGCCCGCCCTGCTGCCCGTGTGGCGGCAGCGGGAATACCTGCTGCTGTGGAGCGGGCAGGTCGTGGCGACGATGGGCGCCAACGCCTCGGGGATCATCTACCCGCTGCTGATCCTGGCGCTCACCGGCTCGCCGGCGCTGGCGAGCTGGGCGGCGGCGCTGCGCATCCTGCCGTTCCTGCTGCTGTGCCTGCCGGTGGGCGCGCTCGTCGACCGCTGGGACCGGCGGCGCGTGATGATGACCTGCCACGCCGGGCGTGGCCTCGCCGTGGCGGTGCTGCCGGTGGCGATGTGGGCCGATGCGCTGACGGTGGGCCTGATCTATGCGGTCGCCGTGGTGGAAGGGGCGCTGCACGTCTTCTTCAACATCGCCGAGACCTCGGCGCTGCCGCGCGTGGTGGCCGCCGAGCAGCTGCCGGCGGCCACGGCGCAGAACCAGGCGGGCTTCGCGGCGGCGGTGGTGGTGGGGCCGCCGGTGGGCACGTGGCTTTACCAGACCGCCGGGCGCGCCTGGCCCTTCGTGCTCGACATGTTCTGCCACCTGGCCGCGGCCGTGGCGCTGGCGCGCATGAAGACCTCGTTCACGCCGGCGCCCGTGCCGGCCGGGGCGCGGCGCAGCCTGCGCGCCGACGTGGCCGAGGGCCTGCGCTGGCTGTGGCACGAGCGGCTGGTGCGCGACATGGCGCTCATCACGAGCGTGCTCAACTTCATCGGCGCGGCGACGCCGCTGGTGCTGATCGTGCTGGGCAAGCGGCTGGGCGCCAGCGACGCGGAGATCGGCCTCGTGTTCTCGCTCGGCGGCCTGGGCGCCATCGCGGGCGCCGCGGTGGGTGGCGCGATCGCGCGGCGCTTCAGCTTCGGGCAGGTGATCATCGGCGTGATCACGCTGCAGGCGCTGCTGTTTCCGCTCTTCGCGCTGTGCCCGAGCGCCTTCTGGCTGGGCGTGGTGTACGCGCTGCTGAACCTCTGCGGGCCCGTCTACAACGTCGTGCAGCTCGCCTACCGCATCGCGCTCATCCCCGATGGCCTGCAGGGGCGGGTGCACAGCAGCTTCCGGCTCATCGCGCACGCGCTCAACCCGGTGGGCGCCCTCGTGTGCGGCTGGGCGCTGGAGCACTGGGGCGGGCCGTGGGCCGTGGCGCTGTTCGGTGCGGCCTACGTGGCCCTGGCCGCGGCCACGGCGGCCGACCCGGTGGTGCGCAAGGCGCCGCGGCAGGCCGCCGGCGCGCGCGAGCGGCCCTGAGCCGAAGGCCGCGGGCTCTGCCGGTGCCGCCGGCGGGAGCCGTGCGGCGGCCGGCGGCAGGCCGCCGGTGCGAGGTGGCGGCGTAGCCGCCCGCGTTCAGCGCCCGGCGCCGGGCGAAGAGGCAGGCAGCGAGATCACGGCTTCGCCGCCGGCCGTCGTGCGCCGCTGGCCTTCGGGCTTCAGCTTCAGCTGCCCCGAGCCCACCGGCACGGCCACCGCCTGCACGCTGCTGCGGCCCGCCTGGGTGGTGGTGACGGCGAGGTACTGCACGCCGTCGCTGCGGCCGGTGTAGGCCAGGTCGATCGTGCGAGCCTCGCCGGTGGCCAGGCGCGTGCTCAGCAGCGTGGCCTGCGTGGCCACGTCGCGCACCTCCACGCTGGCGCCATCGGAGGCGGTGACGCCCGAGAACTGCAGCCGCACGGTGACCGTCTCGCCCAGCGCCACCTTGGTCGGCACGGTGGCCTTCAGCGTGACGCCCGAACCGGGCTTGACCTGCGCCGCCCGGGTGCCGGCCTTGCCGGCGGCGGCGCCGTCGCCCGCGGTGCCGGCGCAGGCCGAGGTGGACATCGCCAGGGCAAGGGCCAGGCCGCAGGCCGCCGCGCCGAGCCGGGTGAGGGGGGAAACACGGGTCATGGCCGCTGTCCTCATTGGATGGTGACGTCGAAGCAACGCTGGCCGCTGCCGCCAGTGGGACTCGTCAGGAGCCAGTCGTTCAAGACGATGACGTGCGTGCCGGCGGCCAGCGAGATGCTGCCGGAGGCCTCGACGTTCGGTGCGGTCCCCGCGAACTGCGTCCGGGTGCCGTCGCTTCGGATGAGCGTGAAGTCCGGATCGGTCGGCGTCCCGCCGTTCGTGGAGGTCACGTTGATGACGCGGTTCCCCGTGGCGCCGAGCGTGACGCGGATGAACAGGTGGGTGGCGAGCTTGTTGGCCTCGGACGAACTGCCGATGCCCGCCGAGTCGTTGAGGCAGTAGTTCTGCGCCGCGCCGATCGCGGCCGTGTGCGTGCGGTAGACCGGCAGCGCATCGGCGATGCTGCCGCTGTTCGTCTCGCCGACGCCGAGCGGGCTGGCCGCGTTGATCGAGACGTTGCCCAGCAGGGTGTCGATGGCACCGGCCTGCAACGGAACCTCCAGCTTCAGCCGGTAGGCGAAGTGGTGGATGCTGGACACGGCGCCGTCGGCCGGCAGCGTCGTCGGCAGGGCGGCGAGCACGTTGAAGATGTGCGTGAAGCCGATCGAGCCGCTCTGGTGCCACTGGTAGAAGAGGTACTGCACCGAACGCTCGCTGTACCAGCCGCGGTCGCCCACGTTCGGCAGGGCGGCGAGGTCGACCGAGCCGGCGGTCTGCTGTCCCGGGCCGAACGAGTCGGTGTAGAACTGCGAGGCCAGCGCCATGCCCGACCAGGCGTTGCCCCAGCCCTCGGAGAAGGCGACGCGCATGTCGAGCTTCTCGCCGACGGCATGCGCGCCGCCGATGCTGTCGTCGCGCGAGAAGGCGCTCTGCATGTAGTGCCCGAACTCGTGCGCGACCACGGGGCGGTCGTACTCGTCGGTATCGACGTTCTCCTCGCCGAGGATGTAGATGCGGTGCCCGGTCAGCGTGGCGAACGTGTAGAACGACGTCCCGATGGCGCCGGTCGTGCGGTCACCATCCTCGGGCCGGTTGTTCACGCTCCACATGAGCTTCAACGCCGGGAAGGCCTGGTTCGCCGACGCGCCCAGCACCTTCTGCACCGCATCGTAGACGGTGTCGAGGATCGCGAACGGGCCGGCCACCCGGGGCTGGGTGTAGGTCGTGCTCCCGCCGACCGAACCCGAAAGCGCGCGCAGGTCCCGCGTGTTCGCGCCGACCGTCGGCGTGAACGCGGGCGAGTCGAGCACGTAGAGGGCGTCGCCCTGCGTGTTGTCGCGCACGGTGAAGTCCCACGTTCCGCCGCCGCCCGAGGTCTTCTTCATCTCGGCACGCACGCGCACGATCACCGACTGCGGCGTCGGGATCGTCAGCGAGTAGGTGCCGCTCGCGCTGGTGGTGCCGGTGGCCAGCGCAGCACCGCCGCCGGCCGGCAGCACTTCCACCGTGGCGCCGCGAATGGGCCGGTTGACGATGCTGGTGTAGTCAAGAGCGCCGGTGCCCGAGATCGTCACCGACTCGAAGTCGACGGTGCCGCTGATGGTGGCGGTGGTGCTCGCCGTGACGGTGAACGTCACCGTCACCGTGCGCGGGCTGTTGCTGGCCACGCCGGAGGTGATCGGAATCGTCGCGGTGTACGTCCCTGCCGCCAGTGCGCCGGTCACCGGCTGCACGGTGAGCGTCGCGGGGGCGGTGGTGGCGCTCAGGGTCGGGGCCTGCAGCCATCCGGTGGCTCCGGCGCCGTAGGTGACGGTGCCGACCGCCAGCCCCGTGAGCGGCAGGCCGCCGCCGTTGGTGATGGCCACGGTCTGCGCGGCCGGGTTCGCACCGCCCGGCGCGGCCGTGAAGGCGAGCGCGGTGGCGCCGAGCGTGATGCTCGGCGGGCTGTTCGGGTCGACCGCGGTCGTGAAGGTCCAGGTGGTCGCGCCCGACTGGGTGCCGCCCGATGCGCCGGTGCCGCCGCTGACGCTGGCCGTGTAGGTGGTCGAGAAGGCCAGCGGCGCGGCCGGCGTGAACGTGGCGGTGCTGCCGCTGCGGGCCACCGCCCCGGCGACCGCGGCACCGCCGTTCGGGGTGACGGTCAGCGTCGGGGTGTTCGACAGGTTCTCCGAGAACGTGGCCGAAACGGTGGCCGAGACGGCCACGCCGGTGGCGCCGTTCGTCGGGCTCGTGCTGATGACGGTCAGCGCGGCCGGGGTGTCGCCACCTCCGCCCCCGCCGGAGCCGACGAGGCTCGCCAGGCCGGCCGCCATCACGGCGGCCAGGCCCAGCCAACGCGCCGCGCTCACGGCGAGACGGCGCACCGGGTGGCGATTCGATGGCGTGGACAACGTCGTCAAGGTCGGCTCCCCCAGCGCGGGCTGGAACAGGTGGTTTGATGCAGCGTCGGGTCGGGCGCCTCGGCCCGGCGGGCCGGTGCGGCCGCGCGGGGCAGCCGGCGCCGCAGGGCGACGAAGGCGAAGGCGCTGCCGGCCCAGCCGGCGGCGAGGTCGGCCAGGTCGAACGTGCCCATCGTGAAGTAGCGCCCGAGGCGCAGCGCGCCGGCGGCGCCGTCGAAGGCGGTGGCGAGCGCCGCGGCCAGTGCGCCCGAGACGGCCGCGTGCTGGCCCAGCTCGGCCAGGGTGTCGATGGCGGCCCAGGCCAGGCAGGCCACGGCCGCGCGCCAGGGCCGCTCCGGCAGCGCCAGCGCCGTGAGCACGCTGAAGGCGAACGCATGCACCAGGCTGGGCAGCCACGGACCGGCGCGGCCGAACCATGGGGCGGGGGCGGCCGATTGCCAGGCCGGCGGGATCAGCCAGGCCGACCCGGCGGGCCGGTCCAACAGGTAGACCGCGGTGCCGATGCCCAGCGCCAGGCCAGCCATGATGGCCAGCGACAGCATGGCCGCGCGGCCGGGGGCGCTCGTTCGCATCGCGCTGGCAAGCATAGTGCAGCCGTCGCTTGCGGCTCCCGGCCGGCGCGCGCAAGCCGTGTATCCAAAGGTGGGCCGTGCCCGATGCCACGAAACGTGCCACCGCCTGGTGCCCGGCACCCGCCGCGTGCACCCGGGCGGGGCGGCCGAGGGTCGTCATGGACGCGCGGCGGTGCGCCCGCGCGTTAGACTGGATCACGCATTGACGACGACGCGACCACGGCGCACGGCAAGCGCCGCGGCCAGCGCGGCGCCGAGGAGATCCAGAGCGTGCAGCCCAGCGACGTGAGCAACCCGACCTACTTCCACAAGGTCGTCGACTGTCAATGGGCGTGCCCCGCCCACACCCCGGTGCCGGAGTACATCCGGCTCATCGCCCAGGGGCGCTACGACGACGCCTACATGGTGAACTGGGAGAGCAACGTCTTTCCCGGCGTCCTCGGCCGCACCTGCGACCGCCCCTGCGAGCCCGCCTGCCGGCGCGGGCGCGTCGAGGAGAAGAACCTCGCGAAGCCCGAGCCCGTGGCCATCTGCCGGCTCAAGCGCGTGACCGCCGACTTCAAGAGCCCCGAGGTGCGCGCGCGCATGCCGCGGCCGCCGGCCAAGCGCAACGGCAAGAAGGTGGCGTGCGTCGGCGCCGGGCCGGCCTCGCTGACGGTGGCGCGTGACCTCGCGGTGCAAGGCTATGCCGTCACCGTGTTCGAGGGCGACCAGAAGGGCGGCGGCTTCATGCGCACGCAGGTGCCGCGGTTCCGCCTGCCCGAGGAAGTGATCGACGAGGAGGTGGGCTGGATCCTCGACCTCGGCGTCGAGTTCCGTGCCGGCCGGCGCATCGACTCGATGCGGTCCCTGCTGGCCGAGGACTGGGACGCGATCTTCGTGGGCAGCGGCGCGCCGCGCGGCCGCGACCTGCAGGTGCCCGGGCGGCAGGAGGCCGCGGCCGCCATCCACCTGGGCATCGACTGGCTCGCGTCGGTGTACTTCGGCCACGTGCAGAAGGTGGGCAAGCGCGTCATCGTGCTCGGCGGGGGCAACACCGCGATGGACTGCTGCCGCAGCGCCCGCCGCCTCGGCGCCGACGACGTGAAGGTGGTGGTGCGCAGCACCTACGAGGACATGAAGGCCTCGCCGTGGGAGAAGGAGGATGCCGAGCACGAGGGCATCCCGCTCATCCCGTGCCACAGCCCGAAGGCCTTCCTGCACGACAACGGCCGCCTCACCGGCATGGTGTTCGAGGTGGTGAAGAGCGTCTACGACGACAAGGGCCGGCGCACGCTGGTGCCCACGGGCGAGGAGGTCACGTTCGAGTGCGACGAGGTGCTCGTCGCCGTCGGCCAGGAGAACGCCTTCCCGTGGATCGAGCGCGATGTCGGCATCGAGTTCGACAAGTGGGGCCTGCCGGTGCTCGACGCGACGACGCTGCAGTCGAGCGTGCCGAAGGTCTTCTTCGGCGGCGACGCGGCCTTCGGGCCGAAGAACATCATCACTGCGGTGGCGCACGGGCACGAGGCCGCGGTGAGCATCGACCGCTTCCTGCACGGCGAGGACGTGCGCGACCGGCCGCCGCCGCACGTGAACCTCATCAGCCAGAAGATGGGCATCCACGAGTGGAGCTACGACAACGCGCCGAGCAACGAGGCGCGCCACAAGGTGCCCTGGGCGGCGGCCGAGAAGGCGCTGAAGAGCATCAAGGTCGAGGTCGAGCTCGGCTTCGACCTGAAGACCGCCTACCAGGAGGCCGAGCGCTGCCTGAACTGCGACGTGCAGACGGTGTTCAACGACAAGCTGTGCATCGAGTGCGACGCCTGCGTCGACATCTGCCCGATGGACTGCATCACGTTCACCGGCAACGGCGAAGAGGCGGACCTGCGCGGCCGGCTGAAGGCGCCGGCGTCCAACGCGAGCCAGGACCTCTACGTGAGCACGGCTCTCAAGACGGCACGCGTGATGGTCAAGGACGAGGACGTGTGCCTGCACTGCGGCCTGTGCGCCGAGCGCTGCCCCACGGGCGCCTGGGACATGCAGAAGTTCCTGCTCATCACCACGAAGGCCGGCCCGAGCTGCCGCGACCGCAAGCCGGCGCCGAAGAAGCAGGGTGTGCCGGCATGAAAGGGACGACATTGAACCGCATCGAGGCCGTCAACGACTTCGTCGTCAAGTTCGCCAACGTCAACGGCTCCGGCTCGGCGAGCGCGAACGAGCTCTTCGCGAAGGCCATCCTGCGCATGGGCGTGCCGGTGAGCCCGCGCAACATCTTCCCGTCCAACATCCAGGGACTGCCCACCTGGTACGAGGTGCGCGTCAGCGAGAAGGGCTGGCTCGGCCGGCGCGGCGGCATCGACATGATGGTGGCGATGAACCCGCAGACGTGGGACCAGGACGTCAAGGAGATCGAGCCCGGCGGCTACCTCTTCTACGACAGCACGAAGCCGCTGCCCGAGAGTGCCTTCCGCAAGGACATCACTACGATCGGCATGCCGGTGACGGCGATCTGCAACGCCACCTACGAAGACCCGCGCCAGCGCACGCTGTTCAAGAACATCATGGTGCTGGGCGCGCTCTCGGTGCTGATGGACGTGGACGCCGAGGCCATCGAGAAGCTCTTCGGCGAGCAGTACAAGGGCAAGGAGCGGCTGCTCGAGAGCAACGTGCGGGCGCTGCAGGCCGGCCGCAGCTTCGCGCGCGAGCACCTCGTGCCGCCGACCGGGCCGGGCATGGGGCTGAAGGTGCGCCGCGCCGACGCGGTGGGCGACCGCATCTTCGTCGAGGGCAACGCGGCGGCGGCGCTCGGCTGCGTGTACGGTGGCGCCACGGTCTGCGCGTGGTACCCGATCACGCCGAGCTCCAGCGTGGCCGAGGCCTTCATCAGCTACTGCAAGAAGCTGCGCCACGACCCCGAGACGGGTGCGGCCAAGTACGCGATCGTGCAGGCCGAGGACGAGATCGCCTCCATCGGCATGGTGGTGGGTGCCGGCTGGAACGGCGCGCGTGCCTTCACGGCCACCAGCGGCCCGGGCGTGAGCCTGATGACGGAGTTCATCGGCCTGGCGTACTTCGCCGAGATCCCGGTGACGATCATCGACGTGCAGCGCGGCGGCCCGAGCACCGGCATGCCCACGCGCACGCAGCAGGCCGACCTCGTCAGCAGCGCCTACGCCAGCCACGGCGACACCAAGCACGTGCTGCTGCTCCCGCAGGACCCGAACGAGTGCTTCGAGTTCGCGGCCACCGCGCTGGACCTTGCCGACCGGCTGCAGACGCCGGTGTTCGTGATGACCGACCTCGACATCGGCATGAACCAGCGCCTGTGCAAGCCCTTCCGGTGGGACGACGCGCGCGTGTACGACCGCGGCAAGGTGATGACGGCCGAGGAACTTGAGGCGGGCAAGGACTTCGGTCGCTACAAGGACGTGGACGGCGACGGCATCCCCTGGCGCACGCTGCCGGGCACGCACCCGACCAAGGGCAGCTACTTCACGCGCGGCACGACGCGCAACGCCTACGCCATCTACAGCGAGGCCGGGCCCGACTACCTCTACAACGTGCAGCGCCTGCTGAAGAAGTTCGCCACCGCGGCGAACCTCGTGCCGCAGCCGGAGGTGCGCGCGGCGGCGAAGAAGACGCGCCTGGGTGTCATCTACTTCGGCAGCACGGCGCCGGCGATGGACGAGGCGCTGGCCTCGCTCGCGGAGTCGGGCATCCACCTCGACGCGATGCGGCTGAGGGCCTTCCCGTTCCCGGACAGCGTCCACGAGTTCATCGCGACGCACGACCACGTGTTCGTCGTCGAGCAGAACCGCGACGCGCAGATGCGCAGCATGCTGATCAACGAGCTCGAGATCGACCCCTCGTGGCTCATCAAGGTGCTGCACTACGACGGCACGCCGATCACCGCGCGCTTCATCACCGAGGCCATCACCAAGCACGTGCACGCGCTGGCCGTGGCGCCGCGCCGCGAGCGCATCGTCTCCTGAGAGGGCCGGACCGGACACCATGACGTACATCGCCAAGCCCCGCCTGCACCACCCCTCGCTGACCCGCAACAAGGTCGGCTACACGCGGCGCGACTACGAAGGCAAGGTCTCCACGCTGTGCGCGGGCTGCGGCCACGACAGCATCAGCGCCGCGATCATCCAGGCGGCCTGGGAGATGGACATCGAGCCGCACCGCGTGGCCAAGCTCTCGGGCATCGGCTGCAGCAGCAAGACACCCGACTACTTCCTGGGCGCCAGCCACGGCTTCAACACCGTGCACGGCCGCATGCCGAGCGTGCTGACGGGCGCGGCGCTCGCCAACCGCGAGCTGCTCTACCTGGGCGTCAGCGGCGACGGCGACAGCGCCAGCATCGGCCTCGGCCAGTTCGCGCACGCCATGCGGCGCGGCGTGCGCATGGTCTACATCGTCGAGAACAACGGCGTCTACGGCCTCACGAAGGGTCAGTTCAGCGCCACCGCCGACCGCGGCAGCAAGAGCAAGAAGGGCGTGCTCAACAGCGACAACCCGGTCGACCTCGTTGGCATGGCGCTGCAGCTCGGCGCCACCTACGTCGCGCGCGGCTTCAGCGGCGACAAGGCGCAGCTCGTGCCGCTGATCAAGGGCGCGATCGGGCACGGGGGCGCGGCCTTCATCGACGTCATCAGCCCCTGCGTGGCCTTCAACAACCACGCCGGCAGCACGCGCAGCTACGACTACGTGCGCGAGCACAACGAGGCGGTGAGCCGCATCGACTTCATCGACCTGGCCAAGGAGACCGTGGCCGAGCCCGGCGCCTGGAAGGACGGCGAGGTGCTCGAGCTGCCGCAGGCCGACGGCACGCGCATGCGGCTGCGCAAGCTGCACGCCGACTACGACCCCACCGACCGCGTCGGCGCGCTGACGCACGTGCAGGCGCTGCAGGCGCAGGGCGAGGTGCCCACCGGCCTGCTCTTCATCGACCCCGAGGCGCGCGACCTGCATGCTTCCCTCGGCACGGTGCCGAAGGCGCTGAACCAGCTCGAGGCCGACAGCCTGTGCCCGGGCAGCGAGGCGCTGGCGAGGATCAACGCGTCGTTGCGTTGAAGGCGCGGTCGGCGCTGGCCGAGTGCTGCGCGTCCCGGGCGCCCGTCATCCGGCCGACGGATCGGCCGCGTCCGGCACGACGACGCGCTTGAGGCGGCTGGCGCCGCCGCTCTTCAGGCTGACGTCGCCCCGGGCGCAGCCGAAGTGCCGCGCCAGCAGGGCGACCAGTTCCGCGTTGGCCTTGCCGTCGACCGGAGGCGACTTGAGCTGCGCGAGGTAGGTGCCGTCGGCCTGGCGCTCGACCTTGCTCTCGCGCGCGTTCGGCTTCACCTTCACCTGGATCACGGGCATCGTGCGAGGCGGCCGCTGTCCGCTCGTGGGCGAGCGGCTCAGTTCGGGCGCGGCGCGGGCAGCGGGCTGCCCTTGTCGAACACGACCCGCCAGACGCCCGGGGCCTCCAGGCGCCAGATCGAGTTGAAGCGCGCGACGACCTTGCCGGCCGGGTCTCGCACCGGCCCGGAACTGTGCGCCAGCGTGCCCGAGGGCAGCGGCTCCACTTCGTCGGGCTCCCAGGAGAAGGGCGCCGCGGGGCCCTCGAAGTAGCGCGCCCAGGTGGCCAGCACCTGCGCCTTGCCGCGCAGCGGCGCGCCGTTGGGGCCGCTGAAGAAGACGGCCTCGTCCGAGACATGGCGGGCAAAGGCGTCGAGGTTGCGCTCGGCCATCGAACGGGCGAACGCGCGTTCGGCCGCGGTGACCTGCGCGCGGGCGGCTTCCAGATCGGTAACGGGCGCCATCGCGGTGCAGCCGACGAGCGAAGCGGTCGCGCCGAGCCAGGCAACTCCAGCGAGGCCGGCGAGCGCCGCCCGGGTGAGCAGGTCTCGCCGCGACGGGCCGCGGCGCTTCAAACGTCGCTGCCGCCGCTCGAATGGCAGTGGGACTTGCCGGCTTTCAGGGCCTCGGGGCCCGAGGGGGCCGTGGCCGTGCTGGTCGCCGGCTTCGCAGCGGCAGCCGGCGCCAAGGCGGCCGGAGCAGCGGCGCCCGCGGTGGCTTGCACTCGCTTGCGCTCCTTGGCCGCGTCCTTGGCGGTGGCGGACTTGGCCGCAGCGGCCTTGCCGGCGATCGACTCGCCCGTGCGCGCGGGCTGCTGCCCCTGCGCTTGAACGGGCAGCCAGGCCGCGACGAGCAGGGCGGGCAGGAACCAGGCGGTGGGCTTGCGCATGGCGTTCTCCGAGGTGGGCGGCGACGGAGTCACTTTACTGCCTCAACCCGCTGAACGCGACCCCTGGCGCGAGCCCCGAGGGGACACCTGCCGGGAAGCCTGCCGGGACGCTGCGCGGCTGCTGCCGCGGGGACGCGACGCGGCGCGCGTTTCCGAGGCGGGCGCCGAGCGCGATCCGCCGCGCCCGGTGCCGGCCCGCGTCGGCCCGCCGGCACCCAGCTGCTTGCGCAGTTCGCTGGCGGACTTGCGCCGCGCGCGCGTGGCCGCTGCCTCGTAGCGGGCCACGGCCTCTTCGCGCAGCGACTTGGCGGTGGCGAGCGCCGCGCGGTACTTGGCCTGGGTGTAGGTGTTCTCGGTGCCGATGTAGATGCTCTTCAGCTGGGGCGTGCCGCCAAAGCGCGGCAACAGCACCGACAGCACCGCCGAGCGCACCCGCGAACTCCCACGTTGCACGACGATGGGGCCGGAGATGCCGGCCGGCAGGCCCGACTTCTTGTTCGCGCTCGGTCCGCGCTTGAGCACGACCGGCGCCGGCATCGTGGCGATGCGGTCGAGCAACTCGCGCGTGGCGGCCGCCAGAGCCTTGGCGGCGCCCGTGCCGTCGGCACTGCCGTCGGCGAAGAACCGGGTCCCCTGGTAGCGAACCTGCCAGCCGTGCGTCGAAGGGGAGTCGATGCGCTGGATGCCTTGCGGAACGGTGAATGTCTGGCCGGAGAAGAGGGTGACCTGGCGAGTCTTCATGGTGTGCTCGAGATGAGGGTTCGAACACCTCCCTGCCCGCGTTCACTCGGCGCGGTGTTGCCGCGGCGCCGATGTCGCGTCGTTTGCGGGCAGTGTACGCCGCACCGATGACGCGATGACCCGACGGTTTCCGAGGCGTTGGAGGTCGGCGCTACAGTGCCGTCGGCCCGGGGATGGGCCCGCATGAAGGGAGACTGAAGATGGGTGTGAACGCGCTGCTCGACCAGTTGCTGAAGACCGGAGCGGGTGCGCTTTCCGATGCGCGCAACGCGACCTCGCGCGCCCGCGCCTCGGGCGACTTGAACAAGTACGCGACCGGGGCGGCGGTGGGTGGCCTGCTCGGGCTCATGCTCGGCACGAAACGCGGGCGCTCCATCGGCGGCTCGGCTCTCAAGCTGGGCAGCGTCGCCGCCATCGGCGCGCTGGCCTGGAAGGCGTACCAGGACTACCAGGCGGGCC